>Ga0097621_100003580_pt1 | contig 10733 bp, 10 predicted proteins | sample KBSMisM72_FD_73165 | JGI IMG/M metagenome (GOLD analysis project Ga0097621, IMG submission 73165) | Miscanthus rhizosphere microbial communities from Kellogg Biological Station, Michigan, USA - KBS Miscanthus M7-2 (version 2) (version 2) | ecosystem: Host-associated > Plants > Roots >... | reverse complement strand
CTTTCCCTGACCGCCCGTCAAAGCTGGGGTTGCTGGCTGGACTATATCTTGGACATCACAGTCCCGACCCGTATAGTCTCTGAGGATCCCTGCAGCACAAAATCACAACAGGTTTCCTGCGGATTACCCAATCCTCTCGGATTTTTACTGGACCACAGAATCGATCGAGTACCGGAGGCTCTCAGGGCGTCCCCGCATACAGGGTCGTCCACTCAATGGGTTCCGAGCGTATTCCCCATTAAGGCTCCAACAAGGCAGATGCTCTATCCGCTGAGCTACAGGGGCACATTCAAACACGTGGCATGTTAGCAAATCAAAGAGCAGTGTCAACCGCACGCGATCGGCAGTAGTGCATCAGTTTGAATTGGGATCAACGCCGAAGGCGTTCGCTAACCTCAGCCTAGTGTTGGAGCGTAGCGACAACCCTAGGATCACAACCTCCGAAACCGTACAACCCTGAAAAGGGTTCGCCAGTTGCCGAACCCTTGCAGGGTTCAGCGACTATTTATGTTTGCTCCCCAGGGTTGTCGCTGCGCTCCAACCCTGGGCTAGGGTTAGCGAACGCCTCCGGCGTGTCATCAAATTTCAAACTGATGCCGTACCCGATCATCGGACAAACAAAAAGAGATCGCCCACGGGGGCGACCTCTTCGTGGAAATCCGTGAGATAAGCCTATGCTGCTGCGCGGTCTTTGGTCTCGGCGAACACGCGACGGCCGTTCAGCGCATCATCAATGATCTCGCGCACTGCCGAAGTCTCTGGATTGACGTCCATTCGGTCGCACGCTTTGAGGTGCCTGATGATGCCCTCTGTTGCGATTTCAAGAGCAACGCCGTTAAGCTTCGAATAACGACGCGCCTGAATGTGATCAATTCTCATCAGCCGCTCATTCAGCGGCAGGTGTGTATCAAAAGTCACGATTGCTTCTCTTCCTCCGTATAAGATCTCTTTTTCCAATGTATGTACTATAGATGCGTCACTAACCCCCTTGGATGCAGCCTTCACCGCAAGGCAAAGCCTTAGAATCAGGGTAAAAACCCCAAAACACAGCTTGGCATATTTAGCATTTGCCGCAGGGGTGTCAGCGAAACGTTGGATTATAAGCGACGAGTGAACATCCGTCCAGAAATTTTTTTGTTGCGGTATGGTAGGGTCTAACTAGATGAAAAATCTAACGATTTTTAACCTTTACGGACAAAGGCGCCGCCCGATTGCCTGAGGTGGTCGGAGCGGCGCCGATGCTGAAAAATAATAGTGCCTTGTTTTACTTTTTTGGAAGCACGGTATCTTTCATAGATTTGCCAACTCTAAACTTCAACGTGGTCTTTGCGGGAATCTGGATCGTTTCGCCGGTAGCGGGATTCCGGCCTTCCCGTGCTTTTCGCTCGGATTTTACGAGCTTTCCGAATCCTGGGAGAACAAACTCACCGTTAGATTTCACCTCGCGCGCTGCGAGGTTTCCTAGCTCCTCAAAGAACTCTTTAACTTGTGCTCGCTTCATTCCTGTGGATTCAGAGAAGTGGTTGATTACTTCCGATTGGGTCATGCGCTTCTTGCCTGTCGCGGCTTTTGTCGCCATAGTCTGGTGTAACACCTCCAACGAGAACTAAATTGAAATTCAAGACGGACTCTCATATATCACACTCAACGCCCAAAGTCTTCAACAAATGAGCGATTTTTCGAGGATTTTTGAGGAAATTTGAGTTTGGGGTGGCCCTCGAGGTTCATACTCAATGCCGGGGAAACGTTTTTTCTCAAAACGTCATTAGGATCCGTCCGCTGGCTGGTTATTCCTGTTGACACAGCAACTTATCTTTGTTAATTAGGCCGTCCGGAGACCCAATTCTTGTTTGGCCGGCGTGTGATCCTCAGTTTTCGGACCCAAAGCCAGCTTTCATCGACAATGAAACCGTTGACCGTCCGACCGTAGCCGGCTCGAGAGCCGCCGTACTACGCGACAGGAGGAACTATGGAGACACTCGTCCGAGCAATCGGAGCACTGGCAACTGTGATGGTCGTGCTCGGGATTGTGGCGTTCATTATGGAAAAGACCCACCCTGCGCCTGCGGCAACGCTACCTCCGGACCTGAGTCGCCCGGCCCTGGCAATAGAGTTGGCACGGTTTGACGAGGTCCCGGGCATCCTCGGGGACCGTGATGCGACGGGTGACAGTCCGATGCGGATCTACCTCCGCAAGGGACTATACGTTGACTACTTTTTCATCGCATTGTACTGGCTAGTCTTCGCGGGGATGAGTGCACTCCTCGCGATGCGCAGTCAGCGCTGGGCTGTATGGGCAGGTGTGGTTGCTGCTGTCTGTGCGACAAGTGGGGCTATCTTTGATGTCGTAGAGAACCTTAGCATCGCTGCGCTGGTGGACGCGCCCGACATCCAGGAACACCTCGTGCGCAACGTGACCTCGGCCGGGTCTGGCAAGTGGCTTCTCATATCCATTGCCACGCTCATTCTGTCGCTTGTTTTCCTGCGGCGAAACTGGCTCGCACTGCTCAGTGGGCTCTATTTCGTCATCGCCATACTTGGCATTTACGGTGTACTGCAAATGCGGGGTCTGGTCCAGTTGTCGTTCAAGCTGAGCCTCGTTGGAGTGTTATTTGTGGCGGTCATTTTCACCCGCTGGCCGCACACGGTCCTGGAGCACCACTAGCGCGGGCGCCTGCGAAGCAGGCGGTAGCATAAAGCCTTGGGGCGTAAGCCCCAGGTCCGGGTGATTAGTTTTTTAGCTCGATGATCAGATCCACGATCGAGGTCTGACGATTTGGTCTTTCTCGACTGTCGATGTTTGGCCGTGGCTTACCCTGCGCCTCGCGTTCATTGCCGATTCGCGTTGTTATCTCACGCGCCTCGTTCCGAAAGTAACGATTAAGATAACTACGATCGTAAACCTCACCGCTTCTCAGTGCCCACCTCTTGCCGAGAATGAAAGCGTCGTCGGCAGAAAAACCTTTGAACTGGACTGAGCCCATACGATATTGCGGACCTTCCTTGACGGCGATCTTGAAAGTTACCTTTGATGTCGCGTCGTCAAATTCCGGAGTGGCACTCATGTGTGCCTCAATGTAGCCGTGGTTTCCATAAGCCTCCTCGGCCTCATGTAGTCCCTTGTCGAACTTCTTCCCATTAGCAACTTCACCCGGCTTCATGGCCAACGCATCGTCAAGCTCTTTAGCCGCCAACACCTGGTTCCCGGACCACTCAGCTTTTGCCCAGGAATAAACCTGCCCTTCATTGACAGGTATGGTTAAGTCAACTCCTTCACAGCTGCCACTCTTCTCCGGCTTTGCAACCGGCGCTCCGAATGACGCGCGCAGATGGCCCAGTTCCCTGTAGATTGGATAAAGGCCATACATCGGAAAAACCTTCGCCGTTTCGCGAGAGTAATCCTGTTCCATAGAACTGCGGGTCGCTTGAATCAGTTTCTCTTCGGATACTTTTTGCGCACCAGGAAAGTGAAGCGTGCAAATCTTCATCGGTGCGCCCTCGACCCGAAACAAGTGCTCGGTTTCCGTGAGGTTGTATTCGACTTGTCCCGGCAGCTTGCGTTCGTCGAGCAGGTTTTGTAGCGCTTTCTTTATGGCTTCGTTGGTGTCGCCCGCGTTGGGCGCGGAACCGTTGAAAGAAGGAACTTCGCGTTTGATTGCTGCAGACAATTCTTCGTCGGTAAACCAGATGAAGTTATCGAAGACGACAGGTGACAATTGACCTTTGAGTTCTTCAAGCTTGAACGTAATCGTCACGTTGGTCCCGACGTTTCTCGTGCTATACCCAACTTTCTTAAATAGACCGCTGCTCACCAAACGCTCAGCCGCGGCGTCAGTTGCTTCAACTGAAAAAGCATCACCAACCTTCAGACCACTCGTAGCGATGACCGTCTCGGAGGTCAAAGTCTGCAGACCTTCAGTTTCGATTTTGGCAATTTTTTGTCCCGTCTGGGCCAGGCATAAAGTGCTTGCGAAGATAAGTACACAGATGGTCAGGAGAGTTTTTAAATAGTTTGTCGTCATTCTTCGAGTGAATCCTTCGGGCGGACAGTTTTATCACAATTGTTCCTGACAAACGAAGGAACTCACGGTCGAAGTTTGAGGATTGCTTTGATTTCCTGTGACTTTCGAACATTGATGCGGTAGTGAATTTGCGAATCACGGCGCTTTGACTGAAGGATGAGCTTGCGTTTGACTAATTCGGTTAACGCCTCACCCAGCGTGGCGCGGTCAGTTCTGATTAGTTCCTGTGGCAGCCACCATTGATTGATTCCCTCCAATGTGTCCTGCGCACACGGATTCCTCACAAGATACTCGAGGATCGCACGGGCGATATGCGCTCTTTCCGATTCAGACATTGCGTTGGATCTCAACAAAACGTCAACGCAATCTCTGCGCCAATGGTCAACCGGGTTTTTGTCGGCTTGGTTTATGTGACGGTGGATCTAAAACTGCTGGCATCGATTTGGTGTTTTTGAATGAGTTGCCAGAACGCCCGGCGATTCTTTTGGGCCAGGCCCGCAGCTTTGGTGATGTTACCGCGGCAAACGCGCAGCAGTCCGCGAATGTAGTTTTTCTCGAATTGGCCGATTTCACGAGCCTTGGCTTCCTGGAGAGATTCGATGAGACCGCCGCTTATCGAACTCGGCAAAATATCAGTTTCCAGAATTGTTGTACCTTCGCAGAGCGCAACTGCGCGTTCGATCACATGCTCGAGTTCTCGCACATTCCCAGGCCAACGGTGTGTCATTAACCGCGCCAAAGCCGGAGGCGAAAGTTGGATCTCCTGTTTGACAAATTCACGCGAATACTTTTCCAGGAAATGTTGCGCGATGAGCGGGATATCCTCGAGTCTTTCGCGCAACGGTGGAAGTGAAAGCGAGATAATGTTGAGCCGGTAAAAAAGATCGGCGCGGACTTTGCCGAGCGCAACTGCTTCCTGCAAATCGAGATTGCTGGCCGCTATGATACGGACGTTTGCTTTGCGAATTCGCGAAGAACCGAGCGGCCGGTATTCGCGCTCTTGTAAAAACCTTAGCAGCTTTACCTGGGCCATCTGCGGAAGGCAGTCGATTTCGTCGAGGAAGAGCGTGCCGTAGTTAGCTTCTTCGACCAATCCTGTTTGCATCGCAAACGCATTGGTGAAGGCGCCACGTTCGTGACCGAATAGTTCGTTCTCGACGAGGTCGACCGGAATCGCGCCGCAATTAACCGGAATAAAAGCGCGGCTGGCCCGCGCACTGCCGTAATGGATCGCTCGTGCATACAACTCTTTACCGGTTCCAGTCTCGCCGCCAATCAATACATTCGCATCGCATTTAGCAATGTTCGGAATCTGTCTGACTTGTCCGAGAAACCCCGCACTCTCACCGATCATTTGCGGGAACAACGGATGTGACGAGAAACTCTCACAACTTTGATCATCGGCCGGTTTCACGAGCCTGCGGGCACGTGGCAGGACATCAAAAGCCTGTAAGGGAGTACTGATGAAATCCGACACACCGGCTTCCAGGAGCCGCAACAGGTCATTTGGTTCATGAGACTCGTTGACGAGGATCAGGGGAATGTCGCCAATTTGTTTCTTGATGGATTCGATAAGCGATCTGACTTCTTGAAAAACTCCGGTCGAGAAAATCAAGAAGACCAAAACCGGATTCAAGCGACGGTTCGAGAGATTCTGGCACTCGGCAAGATCTGTTAAGACGTTTTGTTTAGAGCGCACCAACACGTCCACACGAAAGTCAGGCGAGAGAATAGGACGCAACGCGACACAGGTACCGCTGGGAGTTCCAGCAGTGTTTATGTCAAGCACCAGCGCTCTTTGCACTCTCATAGACGATTATCTGTAGAAACTAGCCGGTAAAGCGAAACCGCTGGATCTGAAGTCACCACATACTTTCAGAGAGCATGTGGTCGATTCGGGCATTCGGCCTTTAGTGTTTGGCCGGTTGATTGCTCATGGATTTAAAGCATGGCTTAGTAGTGACATGTGTAGGGTCCTTCCCCTGGTAAGAAGGCGGAAATCTTCTCCCGTGAGACTAAGAGTAAAGCGTTTCAGATGGATCAGGCGGAACTGGGGAACTTCCGCGAGGGCCAAGTGATCGAAGTGGTAGCACGATAGGCAGAGTCCGCTCAATTGTCAATAACTATGACTACGATCACCCAAAACGTTTTTGCCTTTATCACCTGGACAATTTCATGCACCACCAGGACAAAAAGGTCCTGCCTTTGATCTCCCCAATAAAAGCGAAATCACTGGAGTTTGCGGTGAATGGCAGGACAAGAACATCCTGCCGTGCGCAGATTTCCATCGCGAAATATCAACTTCCAGTGCAGGAATGGCACTTGCTGTGGACCAGACGAAACTTAGTATTTTGACGAGAGTCTGACAAATCGCAACCGGAAATTATTCGCGCGGAGGTGACTATGCCTGAGGAGACGTTATCAACAGATGAAGCCCAACCTGAGGAACCAGGTGGCGCTGAACTGAGACTCAAGGAACTTCAGGACGAACTGCAAAAGGAAGAGAAGGATCTGGCCGACAGCACCGCAGCGCGCGATGTTGAGTTGGGCCAGAAAAAGAGTCTGCGCGACGCGCTCAAGTCGGCAGTTGAGGCTCAGACTCTTCTGGTCGATGAAATCAAGAAAGCGACAGTGGCGTTCGACAAGGGTTTCGATGGGCTGCAAAAAGACGTTACCGACATCACCGACTATCGCACTAAGAAAGCCGGCATGATCGATGCCGTGCTCGGCCCGAACAAAGAAAAGGTCGCAGGCAAAATCACCGAAGTCGAGAAAAAGATCGAGGGCCAGCAGAAGATTGTTAATACGAAGTCAGGTGAAGCTGAGACTGCGGGCAACGCGGCTGACGCTGCCCAAAAACAAATGGGCGCTAAGCAGGATGATTTCAACCGCTATAAGCAGCTCGCGAGCGAACTGGCCGGCAACATTCAAAAGATGAAGGGCTTCAGATCGAAGATTGAAGAGAATGACGACCCACCGCGGGCAGCCAGCATGTACGTCTACATCAATGAACTAAAAAAAGTCCTGGACGTCACCAGGGTTCCCTCCCAGACCGATTTCGAAAAAAACCTTAACGACTATTGGAAAGCGCTTGATGAGGCGAAGAAGGACTATCGCGACAAGAAGCTGGCGTGGGAAGTGGCCAGGAAAGCACTGGCAGCCGAACAAGCCACGCTAGCCGCGCTGCAGAAGAGTGAAATCGATGACAAGTTGAAGGCGACGAGTGAGTTCAATTAAGCCGGCTCTCGAGACGCCGGTTGTGAGACAGCGAAAGCGAACCTGATGAGCGACTACCTCGTGCTCGACGCTGTAAGCAAAGCGTTACGACAAATTCTCTGGAATGAATTCAATGCTGATCCCGTGGTTAAGCAAATTGTCGTTACTGATACCGCAATCGTCTTCAGTAATCCAACCGAAACCGCGCGAGACTCGGCTAACCGGTTATCACTCTGGCTTTACCAGATCACGGAAAACGAACACGTTAAGAACCAGCCTCCGTTAAGAGCCCGTTCGCAACCCGTTCTGCAGCCGGGAGAGAACCCGCGAGAGGCTTCACAGTTTCCGCCTATGGCCCTGAATCTCTTTTTTCTGGTTACGCCTTTTGCGCCGTCCGGTGAAGCCGATCACGTGCTGCTCGGCAAGACAATGCAGGTGCTTTACGACAACGCGTCGATCTTACTCGAAGACGTGGCCAACAATATTTTTGAAGAGCTGCGAGTGATCTTCTGCCGCGTGAGTCTGGAAGAGTTAACTCGGATTTGGGAATCGTTGCGCGAACCTTATCGACTCTCCGTTTGCTATTTGATCCGCGTTACCAGAATCGATTCACACCGGACGCCACAGACCGGACTAGTTCTGGAGCGCACTGCCGGATTTGCGGATGCGCCGCCAGCCGTCGCTGCGGGGTGAAGAAAATGCCGGCACTTTATGAAATACATCGTCAGGGAGCGACTCTTATTTTCGACCTGAAGGATCAATTCGCGAAGGAACGCGGAACGCGTGAGGCCTTTCCACGGCCATTCGAACCGATCCGATTTTTTGCGACCGCCAGGGGCGCCGGTCCAAATCGAAGAGTATTCAAGCCCGCGCTCGAGCTCGTCATGCGTCGTAATCACGGTGGCTATCACATTTTTCACAATCTCGTGAAGCAAACGGACGGCACAATTTTGAGAGGCACCCTCACCGACGACGTTTACGATCTGCGCATCGAGGGAAATTTCTATCAAACTGCGGAAAGACAAAACGTTCACATTCCGACTAACAATCTGGCTCTCGACTTCGATTTGTTTCCCGCTTATACCTACCCCTTTCCGACAGATCTCAAGCCAACCGGTGGCAGAGGATTCGCGCTACTGCGCGGAAGTGTGCACTCAACTGGCGGCCTTGGCCTGGCTAATGCCACGGTTTCAGTACCGGGGGCGAACAGTTCTTATGTGACTGACTCTAGCGGGCAATGGGTACTGGTATTTAAGGATTCGTTCTTTGCGCCGAACCAGAAAACCAAAACCGTCAAAGTTAACGTGACGCCTCCCGTTGGTCCACCTTTCGATGTTCTGGATGTAGATGTAGACAAAGGAACAGAGCGCGCGTTGGGAGAGACGGCGCTGCGCGGGTGGGTAGTCCGGAGAGGCCTGCCCGTTGCCGGCGCGTTGATCGAAGTGCAGGGTCATCCGGAAAAAGCAACGACTGGAGATGACGGAAGCTGGTTCTATTACTTCAGTCTGAACCAACCTCATCCATCGACCAGTTTTGTGGAAGTTAAAGCAACGTTGCCGGACGGCAGCACACTAACGCAAACCAACCAGCAAGTTCGCTCACGGGCGACCATCGTCCTGCCGCCCTTTCAGTTTCCCTAAGTATGAGTAAGGAGATGCAAAATGCCTGAATATCTTTCGCCCGGCGTATACGTTGAAGAGATCAGCACTGGACCAGTCCCGATTGAGGGCGTCAGCACCAGCACGGCAGCGATGCTCGGAGCCACCGAGCGAGGGCCGGAATACCCCAAACTGATTACGAGCTGGCTCCAATACCAACGCTGGTATGGCGGTTACATTCCCGACGTCTCATATCTGACGTACGCCGTTCAGGGTTTCTTCGACAATGGAGGACAGCGGGTTTTCATTGCCCGCATCATCGATCCCGCAGGTTCCAGCGCCACGGCGGGCGCGGCCGGGGACCTGACCTTCACGGCGTGCGGGCGCGGCGAGTGGGGTAACCGCGTCATGGTGAAAATCAGCGGCGCGGGAAATCAACTGCCGACTAATTTTCGTGTGAGCATCCTCTATTATTCGACGAAAAAACTGCCGCCGAATTTCCCGAACATCGTTGATCCGACTTCGACTGCGGTAGCAGATCTTACCGATCCAAATCGTCGCGATCCGGACGTACTGGAAGTTTTTGACAACCTGACAACAGAGGGAGGCGCAAGCAACAACGCAGTCACGGTTATCAATTCCAACTCCAAACTGGTGAAAGCCGCGTGGGGCGCGACCTCGAATCAACCAGCGCCGCAACCATTCGCTCAACTCGGCACTACTGGCGCCGATGGCGCCACGCCGATTACGGCCGCCATGTTTACTGGCGACGATCAGCCTATCGGCGGAAACGAGCTGCTCGGTCGCGGTCGTGGCCTCGCAGCCCTCGAAGCGATCGACGAGATTTCGTTGTTGCTCGCGCCGGACGAAGTGCGAAACATGCGGCCCGTGTCGGAGGCGGTTCTCAATCAATGCGAATTGCTCAAGGATCGCTTTGCGATTATTTCCGAGTCGCAGGGCAAGAGCGACGTCGCCACGATCCAGCCCACTCGCGACAGTTCTTACGGAGCGTTTTACTACCCCTGGATCAGGATCTTTGACCCGTCGATCAACGACACGCGACTCATTCCCGCCACCGGACATGTGGCCGGAATTTACGCGCGCACTGATATCGAGCGAGGCGTGCACAAGGCGCCGGCGAACGAAGTAATTCGCGGCGCAGTCGATCTCGAATTTCCCGTACCCAAAGGCAATCAGGACATTCTCAACCCACGCGGGGTGAATTGTGCTCGCGACTTTCGCAGCGATGGGCGCGGCATTCGTCTCTGGGGCGCCCGCACGATGTCTTCGAACGGCGAATGGAAGTACATCAATGTGCGGCGCCTCTTCCTTTACGTCGAAGAGTCGATCGACGAAGGCACGCAGTGGGTGGTGTTCGAACCGAACGACGAGCCGCTTTGGGCCAGGGTGCGACGAAGCGTCACCGGTTTCCTGCGCGGTGTTCACCGCAGCGGGGCATTGATGGGAACGACGGAAGACGAAGCGTTCTTCGTCAAGTGCGATCGCACGACGATGACCCAGGACGACATCGATAACGGCCGCTTGATTTGCTATATCGGCATCGCCCCGGTGAAACCTGCCGAGTTCGTAATTTTCCGTATCAGTCAGAAGACAATCGAAGCTCAACAGTAAGAAGGTGGAGGTGAAAGATGGCTCAAACCGGTAGTCGCAACGACCCGTACGCGGCTTTTAACTTCGTGGTGGAAATTGACAACGTGACTGTTGCTGGCTTCTCAGAGTGCAGTGGCTTAAATACTGAGACTGATGCGATCGAGTACCGCACCGGTAACAACGACATCACCGTCACAAAGCTGCCCGGGCTTAAGAAGTTTGGAAACATCACGCTCAAGCACGGCTTCACCGCCGATCGGAGCTTGTGGGAGTGGCGGAAGAAAGT
>Ga0097621_100003578_pt1 | contig 10738 bp, 8 predicted proteins | sample KBSMisM72_FD_73165 | JGI IMG/M metagenome (GOLD analysis project Ga0097621, IMG submission 73165) | Miscanthus rhizosphere microbial communities from Kellogg Biological Station, Michigan, USA - KBS Miscanthus M7-2 (version 2) (version 2) | ecosystem: Host-associated > Plants > Roots >... | reverse complement strand
TGCGCACCGTCGCCTGGCGTGCGGCGTCCATGTTGCTGTCGAGGCCCTTGTCGAGCGTCCGGATGGGTGCCGCCGCCTCCAGCGTCATGAGGAATATCGCGATAAATGACACCATCGGCATCGATACGGTCATCGCGGCTGCGAATCCGGCGGCACGATCGTGATCTGAACTTCCCGGCTCGAGGTGGCGTTGGCGCCCAGACGCGAGCGCGCCTCGACCCTGAGGACGTACAGGCCGGGCGGATAGTCCGTCAACGTGATCTGACCACCGTAGCCGAAGCCACCCTTCTTGCCCGCCAGATCCGCCGTCGAACGCTCCTCCGCGTTCTTGAACACGACACGGCCCTCGTCGGATGTGAGGGTGGAGGTGATGTCAACCGTGTGGACGGCCGACACATCGTTGTCGTAGACGTCCGTGAAGAACGCGATCTGATCGTTCTGCGGAAACGTCCGGGAAGCAACGGGCGGACCCGGCAGCACCTGACGCAGATCCGCGTCGGGCCTGGCGGTTGGCGCCTGCGTCGAACTGGCCGACGTCAGGGCGAGCCCGCTCATCGAAAGGGGGACCTTCTCGAAATCCGGAACGTCGAGGTCGTAGAGCACCGACCCGAGCGCTCCGCCGCTGAGGTCGTGCGCCGCGACGCGGAGCTGGTAGCGTCCCGCGGGGATGTTCATGCGGCTCAGAATGCGGATGCTCGATTGCTCCACGCGCGTCCGGGTTTCCGGTTTGAGGTTGAGCGCCACGGTCTCGCGGCTCGATGCCTTCATCTTGCCCTTGGCGTCCACGGCGAACACGGCCATCTCGAGGCTGGAATTCTCCGCCGTGGTGAGATCGCGCCCCCGGAGCTCGACGCCCAGCAGCACCGACGCGTTAGGCGCCACGCCCTTGAATGGCGCCGCGAACACCTTCATCGTGAGGCCGCTCACGGGCAGCGGGCTCTCGAGCGTGTCGCGCAATTCCGCGGAGATCGCGCTCTTGACCGGCGTCGGCACCTTGCCGGTCGGGTTCGCGTAGCCGCGCCGCGAGCGCACGGTCAGCCCGGGACGCGTCACACGCACTTCGATCTTGTGGAACTTGCCGTCCCGCTTCGGATTCGGCGGGTAGTACGCGAGGACGTAATACGCGCTGTTCTCCTGGACGATGCGGTCGTACGCATTCGCGAACCCGTTCGTGTTGACGACCGCGAAGCCGCCGGTTTCTTCGGCGAAGGTCTGCAGGCTCTCGCGCGCCAGCCGGGCCTCGTCCTGCAGGCCGCGCTCGTTGAGGCCCGCGGCGTTGGGATCCCCGGCCCCGACGCTCGTGAGCTCGATGTTGCCATCCGACAGCGCCATCAGGCCGCGCGGATCGATCGCATAGAGGCTCACGTTCGACTTGGTCGCCGACCGCACGAAATCCTGCATCCGCTGCGTGATCATCGACGCGGCGTTGTTGCCGCCGTTGGCGAAGACGTCGTGGATGTCGTAGCTGATGCCTTCGCTGAAGAGGAGAATCGTCTTCTTGCGCCCGCGGACGCTCGCGAACCAGTCCGAGACGGCCGTCATTTCTTCGAGCATCGCGCGCGCGTTGAATTCCCGCTCCTGCCGATCCATGTCCTGCGGCGCGCCACCACCGCCGGCCGCGCGCTGGCTCGACGTGTTGATGTAGTCCTGGAGCTTGTTCAAGGTCGCCGCCCTCGGCGCCGACCCCGTGAACTGCTGGACGGCGAGACTCAGCAGGCGCTTGTTGCCCGTGAATTCCTGGCCGTAACTGCCGCCGCCCCCCACGACGCCACGCGCGAACACGACCGCCATCAGATCGTTGGCGCCGAGCTTCTCGTCGATGAACTTCTGCGCCGCCCTGCGGACGAGGCTCGTGTTCGAGGGAATGGTATGCGCCTCGTCGAGGAGCATGACGTAGATGCGGCCGTCAAACGGCCGCTCGTTGCTCTTGACGTCGGGCTCGATCGCCTGTTTCGCGAAGAGCGGACGGTCGGCGCGCTCGATGGGGATGTCAATCAGCGCGAAGTTGGTCACCGCTTGCGGCTTGCCGTCCTCGAAAACCTGGAAGTCTTCCTTCTTCAGATCGCGAACGTAGTTGCCGCGCGCGTCAGTGACGAGCACGTCGACCTCGACATAGTCGACTTGAACCTTGAAGGTCGGGCCGGACGCACCCGCCGGGGGCTGCGCTGTCTGGATCTGGCCAGCAGGGGCCTGGCCCGCAGTGAGCGCCGTACCCGCGAGTAGCACGAGGAGGCCGGCTGTGCGGATCTTTCGCCTCATGCCCGAATTATGCCTCACCTCACAGCGACCGGCCGGTTTTCCTCAGGTTTCCCTGACGCGGTACGGGCCGAATCAGGCAGTCCGCCACGTTATACTTGCGGGATGCTTCAGGCCAGCGTCGGCCTCGACATTTCGGCCGTTCAGGCAGCCCTCACCGCCGATGGTCTGGACGGCTGGCTCCTGTACGACTTCCACGGGTTGAACCCCATCGCCGCCGACATCGCCGGGGTCGGCCGCGGCGGCGGTCACATGGCGACGCGGCGGTGGTACTACCTGATTCCCGCCTCGGGCGAGCCGCGCGGCCTGGTCCACTCCATCGAGCGCGACGCGCTCGACCACGTCCCGGGACCCAAGTCCAGGTATGCGGGCCGCGACGAGCTCGAGACCGGACTGCGAGGGCTGCTTCAGGGTGTCCGCCGCGTCGCGATGGAGTACTCCCCCCTTGGCGCAATTCCCTACATCGCGCGAGTGGATGCCGGCACTGTGGAACTCGTGCGCCAGATGGGTGTCGAGGTGGTGTCGTCCGGCGACCTCGTGCAGCGATTTGCCACCATCTGGGACGAAGCGGCCCTGGCCACGCACCGCCGGGCGTCGGAGGCGCTGTACAGGATCAAGGATCTTGCATTCGACGCCATCACCAGACGGCTGAAGTCGGGCACGCCAACGACCGAGTACGATATTCAGCAACTCATGACAGGTTGGTTCCGCGACGAGGGGCTCGTGAGCGATTCACCGCCAATCGTCGCCGCCCAGGAGCATGCCGGCAACCCGCACTACATGCCTGCGGCATCCGGGAGCCGGGCGATTCGTCCGGACGAGATTGTGCTGCTCGATCTGTGGGGGAAGCTCGACCGCGACCAGGCTGTGTTCGCCGACATCACGTGGGTCGGCTACACTGGCGCCCGGGTCCCCGATCGGTACGAACAGGTGTTCGGCACCGTGGCGGCCGCGCGTGATGCCGCCGCAGCGCTGGTCCAACAGGCGACCGCGGATGGCCGCGAGCTTCGGGGATGGGAAGTCGATCGTGCGGCGTCGGCGGTCCTGCGCGGGGCCGGCTATGGCGCCCACGTGCTGCATCGCACGGGGCACAGTCTTGGCGAATCCGTGCACGGGAACGGCGTCAACATGGACGACTACGAGACCCACGACGACCGCCGGCTGCTTGCGGGCTCCGGCTTCACGATCGAGCCGGGCCTCTACTTCGACGACTTCGGCGTGCGATCGGAAATCAATATGACGGTCCGCGGCCGCGAGGCACGCGTGACCGGGCCGGTGCAACGCAAGATTGTGGCGCTCGTTTAGGAGGAGTTCGATGTCCACCCGCAAGTTCACCCTGCTGTCCCTGCCGAAGCTGACGCTGTTCTATCTGCCGCTCATCGTGATCGCGTCGGTCGCGGTCGGCATGGTCATCGCGTCGCGCCTCGATCTCGCGCCGGCCTCGTCCGCGCAGACGCTGGCGATGCCGCCGATGAACAGCGCGCCGCTCACCGGCCCGTTGAGCGCGGACACCTTCCGCAACATCGCCAAGGCCCAGGAGCCGATGGTGGTCAACATCCGCACGGAGATGAAGGCCAAGGCCCAGGACCTCGAAGATCTCTTCGGTGGCGGAGGCGGCGGGGCGCCCGACGACTTCCTGCGCCGTTTCTTCGGCGGGCAGGGAGGCCAGGCGCCCGGCGGCGGCGACGAGAACGGCGGCGGCAACCGCCGGCGCCAGCGCGAGCCGGTGCAGCGTGCCACCGGCACGGGATTCATCATCAGCAAGGACGGCCTCATCCTCACGAACAACCACGTCGTGGAAGACGCCACCAAAATCGACGTCCTGCTGTTTGCGGACGACGAGACGACGTACAGCGCGAAGGTGATCGGCAGGGACGCGCTGACCGACAGCGCGCTGATACAGCTCATCGACAAGCCGAGCACGCCGCTGCCGGAGGCCAAGTTCGGCGATTCGTCGCAGATGGCGCCCGGCGACTGGGTGATGGCGATCGGCAACCCGTTCAGCCTGGCGCATACGGTCAGCGTCGGCGTGATCAGCGCGACGAAACGGCCGTTCCAGGTCACCGACGGGCGCTCGAACGAAATGCTGCAGACCGACGCGGCGATCAACCCCGGCAATTCGGGCGGGCCGCTGCTCAACATCCGCGGCGAGGTCATCGGGATCAACACGGCCATCATCAGCAACGGCCGGACGGAAGGCAACATCGGGATCGGCTTTGCCGTCCCCATCAACACCGTGCGCGATCTGCTGCCGCAGTTGCGCGAGGGCAAGGTCATTCGCGGCCGCATCGGCGTGACGGTGTCAGCCGTGCCTCGTGAAGGCTACGAGGACTTCGGCCTCAAGTCGCGCACGGGCGCCGTCGTCGGCTCCGTCCTGAGCGGCGGCGCGGCGCAGAAAGGCGGCATCGAGCCCGGCGACGTCATCACCGAGTACAACGGGCGGCCCGTGTCGAACCGCGACGAGCTCGTGAAGATGGTCATCGGCACCAAGCCGGGAACGTCGGTGCCCGTGAAGATCCTGCGGAACAAGCAGGAGCGGACGCTGCACGTCACCGTCGATCAGCTCGATCTCGATGCCGAGCAGCAGGGTCAACGCGCGGCGCGGCCCGACAGCAGCCCGGCTCCGGAGACTCAGCAGGGCGGCGGGTTCGGCCTGACGCTCGGCAGCGTCACGCCGGCGATCGCCCGGCGGCTGCAGCTCCCGTCGGGCAAGACCGGCGCGCTCGTCACCGACGTCGATCCGGATGGACCGTCGGCGGGCCTGCTGCGCGCGGGCGACGTCGTCCTGTCGGTGAACCGCAAGCCTGTTGCGAGCGCCAGCGAGGCGGCTCGCGAACTGCAGGCGGTCGGGTCCGGCCGGATCGCGCAAATCCTCATCTGGCGAGGCGACGGCGAGGTTTTCGTCACCGTCAAGAAGGAATAGCGACGGACCTGCTGACCCACATCCAGGAACGCGGCCCGCTCACCGTGGCCGCGTTCATGGAGCTCGCGCTCTACCATCCCGAGATCGGCTACTACGCCCGCGCCGCCCAACGATCGGGCCGCGCGGGCGATTTTGTGACGAGCGTCGATGTCGGGCCGCTGTTCGGCGAGCTCCTCGAAGTTCAGCTCGCGGAGATGGCCGACATCCTCGCGGCGTGTCACGCGGAGCAGGCCGGGAGGCCACCCGACCGAAACCCCGCGGCAAACCAGCCGAACTCCGCGTCGCATTTCGACCTCGTGGAGGCCGCCGCCGGCAACGGACGTCTGTCCGCCGACATCCTGCGCGCGGCGCGGCGTCGCGATCCCGCCTTCTGCAATCGCATCCGCCTCCACCTCGTCGAGGCCAGCGCCGCCGCCCGCGCTGAGCAGGTGCACGCGCTCGGCGCCGAGGGCGGGCGCCTGGCGTCGTCTTCGCCGGACCTGCCGGCATCATTCGAGGGCGTCCTGCTCGCCAACGAGTTGCTCGACGCGCTGCCGGTCCATCAGGTCGTGATGCGGCCCGACGGCCTGCGCGAGGTCTATGTCCACGCGTCCGGCGCGTGGCTGCGAACGGTAGAAGGACCTCCCTCGACCCCCGCGCTCGAGGCGTATCTCGATCGCCTCGGCGTGGTCCTCGAGCCCGGCTGGCGCGGGGAGATTAACCTGCAGGCCGTCGAATGGACCCGGGCGGCCGCGCGTCACCTGTCGAGAGGATTCATCATCATCATCGACTACGGTCACCGCGCGCGTGAGTTGTATTCCGCGACGCACTCCGGCGGCACGTTGACAACGTTCACGCGCCACACGTCGGCCGGGCCAGAGCGTTCAGCCGATGCGCCCGCGTGGCTGGAAGACGCCGGCGAACGCGACATCACGGCGCACGTGGACTTCACCAGCGTCCAGGCGGCGGCAGAGGCTGGAGGGCTGACCACGCTTGGCTTTCTCGATCAGACGTATTTCCTGATGGGCCTCGGCGCCGCGACCGCCGACGCCGGAGACCTCAAACGGCGCCTCGCGCTCAAGACGTTGCTCATGCCGGGCGGCCTCGGCAGCACGCACAAGGTGTTGATCCTGGGTAAAGGCGTGGGCACGCCGGCGCTCGCCGGGTGCTCGTTTCGTCTGCGCGTGACCTAGGTGTGCATGAGCGGGCCGCCGAGATGGCTGCCATGGTTCCGTTGTAATTTGCCGCGCGTGAGGCTTAAATAGCCTGACATGTCGGCAGCAGCCCTTGAGCGCGAGGTGAAACTGCGATTTGAGAGCGCAGAAGCAGCCCGCGCCGCGGTCATGGCGACAGGTGCCACGCCTGTTCACGGCCGGCGGCTGCAGGAGGATTCCCTGCTGGACTCGGTCAGCCAGGACCTCCGTCAGCGCCGTTCTGCGCTCCGCGTGCGGGTGGACGGCGGCCGCAGTCTCCTGACATTCAAAGGACCGGTGCAGCCGGGTGTCGTCAAGGTGCGCGAGGAGCTCGAGACGGTGGTCGGCGACGGCCACCTGCTGATGCGGGTGCTCGAGGAACTTGGATTCCATGTCTGGTTCCGCTATCAGAAGTACCGCGAGGAATTTGCGATCGACGACTGCATCGTGGCGATCGACGAAACGCCTGTCGGGGTTTTCGTGGAAATCGAAGGCGGTCAGGAGGGCATCGCCCGGGTGGCGCAGGCGCTCGGTCGAGGGCCGTCCGACTACATGCTCGAATCGTATCGCGGGCTGTTCGTCGAATACTGCAAGGGACGCGGTGTGCCTGCCCGCGACATGCTCTTCGACGCCGACTGAGGGATGCCGTCTCACGCGCTGATACTCACAGCCGGTCTTGGCACGCGCCTGCAACCGCTGACTCTCGTTCGCGCGAAGCCTGCCCTTCCTGTTGCCGGGGAACCGCTGATTCGCCGGATCGTCACGTGGCTGTCCAGCCAGGGTGTCGGGGATCTCGTGCTCAACCTGCACCACCTCCCCGCGTCGCTGACGACGATCGTCGGCGACGGCGGCGATCTCGGCGCGCGCGTGCGCTACTCATGGGAGCAGCCCGTCCTGCTCGGCAGTGCCGGCGGACCCAGGCGCGCGCTGCCCATCATCGGCGCCGACACGTTCTTCGTCGTCAACGGCGACACCCTGACCGACCTCGATGTGAGCGGGCTCGCATCGGCTCACCGCGCATCGGGCGCGCTGGTGACGCTGGCTCTTGTTCCCAATCGCGAATCGCACAAGTACGGCGGGGTCTTGATGGCGGCCGACGGCCGCGTGACGGGTTTCCCGGCGCGCGGCACAGGGGCCGAGGGCTCGTGGCATTTCATCGGCGTGCAGATCGCGCACGCGGACGCGTTCGCATCGGTTGCGGACGGCAGCGCTGTCAATTCGATCGGAGACGCCTACACCAGGTTGCTGGAGTCGAAGCCCGGCAGCATCCATGGCTACGCCTGCGACGCCGTATTCCGGGATATCGGCACCGTGAGCGATTACTGGACCACGTCGTTTGCGCTTCTTGACGGCCGCCCACCTGAACTGGCGTACGGAAAACGCACTCGCGTCGACGCCAGCGCGCACGTGACGCAGTCAATCCTGTGGGACGATGTCGAGGTTGGTGCGGAAGCCGTAGTGGACGAATGCATCGTCACCGACGGCGTGGAGGTTCCGCCGGGATCGGTGCACCGGCGGTCGGTGCTGCGCCGCGGTCCGCAGGGTCTTCTCGCGACGCCACGATGACCGCCAACGATTTCGCTCAGGACGGCCGTCTCGATCAGTTCCTGAGGACGTCGTCGCTCGTCTCCCCGGATCACGGTGTTGTGCCGCTGACAGGTGACGCATCAACGCGCAAGTACTTCCGCGTGGTTCCGTCCACGGGGCCGTCGATTGTGCTGGCACTGCATCCGGGCCCGATCGAATTCGCCACGCTGCCGTTCGTCGAGGTGGCCGATCTTCTCCGCCGGATGCCGCTTCCGGTGCCCGGCGTCATCGGGCATTCGGATTCGCTGGGCATCCTGGCCCTGGAGGATCTCGGCGACGTGACGTTGCAGGCTCATCTTGGAGGAAGCGGGATTGGCCGGCACGCCGCGCTCTACCGGGAAGCCGTCGGGTTCATCGCACAGCTTCAGCGCCGGGGCGCCGAACTGGCATCCGAATCACTTTCACCGTATCGGCTCGCCTTCGACGTCGAGAAGCTGACATGGGAGCTCGACTTTTTCGTCCAGCATTTCCTCGAAGGATACCGGCGGGCGACGTTTTCGCTGGCGGAGCGCGCCGCCCTGTCGGATGAATGGAAGGCCATCGCTGGAGAATTGGCCGCGGAGCCGCGGGTGTTGTGCCATCGTGACTACCACAGCCGGAACCTGATGGTGCACGCCGGCGGTCTTTTCGTCATCGATTTCCAGGATGCGCGGATGGGACCGGACACGTACGATCTGGCGTCACTTCTCCGCGATTCGTACGTGGACATCAGCGAGGCCGAGCTCGACGAGTTCATCGGACACTTCCTGTCGCTCTCGGGCCGGTCAGATGCAGCCGAGTTCCGCCGGCGATTCGATCTGATGGCCGTGCAGCGCAACCTCAAGGCGCTGGGCACGTTCGGCAACCAGGCGGCCACGCGCGGAAATACCGCCTATGTGCAGTACATGCCCCGCACGATCGAGTACGCGCGAACGAACCTGGCGCGATATCCGCGCTTCGACCGCCTTCGCGATCTGCTGGCGACGCACATTGCCGAATTCGCTTAGCAGCTAGAATTGGGCTCTTGTGTTTCAGCGACAGTTCGGCGTGTCCACACGGCTTTACCGGAACCAGCGGCTCACGCGCGATCACGTGTTTGAAATAGCGGCGCACGGGTTCGAGACCGTCGAGCTGTTCGCGGCGCGGACGCACCTGGACTACCACAACCCGTCCGTGATCGCCGACCTGCAGCAGTGGCTCGCCGAGGCGCGTATCGAACTGCACAGCGTGCACGCTCCGGTCAGCGATCCATCCGTCAGCCGGCCCGGCGAGTACATGTCGATCGCGAGCGCCGATGCCAAGGCGCGCGGCCAGGCGATGGCGGAGGTCGAACGGGCGCTGCAAATTGCCAGGCGCATCCCGATCAAGGTATTCGTCCTGCACCTGGGATGGCCGCGTGCGCACAAGGGGCTGGGTGGCAGCAACCGCGACGCCGCCCGCCGCAGCGTCGAGGAGCTGTTCGAGATTGCGAAGCCACTCGGCGTCCGGCTCGCCGTCGAGGTGATTCCGAACGACCTCTCGCGGCCCGGGTCGCTCGTGGACTTCGCGGAAGAAGACGTGGAATCGGGCGAAATCGGCATCTGCCTCGACTTCGGCCATGCGCATCTCGAAGGCGATCTGGTGGACGCCATCGAAATCGTGTCGGGGCATCTGGTATCGATCCATGTGCATGACAACCACGGCCGCGCCGACGATCATCTCGTGCCGTTCGAGGGTACGATCGACTGGCCGGCGGCGTTGACGGCGCTGCAGAAGGTCGGGTACGACGGCGCGTTGATATTCGAGCTGGCCGCGCGTGGATCCACGAGGGAGACGCTCGGTCGCGCCCGGGCGGCGCGGCGCCGGATGGAAAGCCTGGTGAAGGCCGAGGCCGGCGAGCAACGGGAAAAGGGGTAGCCACGTCATGCACGTCTATATCGAGGACATCGGCAAGCACGAAGGCGAGACCGTCACCATCCGGGGATGGCTGCACAACCGCCGATCGAGCGGCAAGATTCATTTTCTGACGCTGCGCGATGGTTCCGGGTTCATCCAGGCGGTGATGTCGAAAGCGGCAGTCGGCGATGACGTGTTCAAGGCCGCCGATCACCTGTCGCAGGAAACGTCTCTCGTCGTGACGGGCACGGCCCGCGCGGACAAACGCGCGCCGAGCGGCTACGAGATCGACGTCGCGACGCTCGAAGTCCTGGGCGCTTCGCACGACTACCCCATCACGCCGAAAGAACACGGCGTGGACTACCTCCTCGATCGCCGCCACCTGTGGATTCGAAGCGAGCGGCAGCAGGCGATCCTCCGCGTGCGCCACGAGATCATCAACGCGGTGCGCGACTTCTTCAACGGCAGGGGCTTCATCCTGGCCGACACGCCGATCTTCACGCCGGCGGCCTGCGAGGGAACGACCACGCTGTTTCCGGCGCAGTACTTCGACGAGACGACGGCGTACCTCACACAGAGCGGCCAGTTGTACAACGAAGCCAACGCGATGGCGCTCGGCCGCGTGTACTGCTTCGGCCCGACGTTCCGCGCCGAGAAGTCGAAGACTCGCCGCCACCTCACCGAGTTCTGGATGGTCGAGCCGGAGGTGGCCTTCGCGGATCTGAACGACGTCATGAATCTCGCCGAAGACCTGATCGTGTCCGTGGTGGGGCGCGTGCTCGACAAGCGGCGACGCGAGTTGACCGTCCTCGAACGCGATGTCTCGAAGCTCGAATCGGTTCAAAAACCGTTTCCGCGCATCTCGTACGACGAAGCGGTCGCGACGCTCCAGGCGGGCGGGCTACCGATTACCTGGGGCGGCGACTTCGGCGGGCCGGACGAGACG
>Ga0097621_100003570_pt1 | contig 10750 bp, 7 predicted proteins | sample KBSMisM72_FD_73165 | JGI IMG/M metagenome (GOLD analysis project Ga0097621, IMG submission 73165) | Miscanthus rhizosphere microbial communities from Kellogg Biological Station, Michigan, USA - KBS Miscanthus M7-2 (version 2) (version 2) | ecosystem: Host-associated > Plants > Roots >... | reverse complement strand
CGTCCTGGTCGGCTGCGACAAAACGATCCCCGGCGGGCTGATGGCGCTGGCGCGGCTCAACGTCCCCGGCGTGTTGCTCTACGGCGGCTCGATTGCGCCGGGGCAGTTCCACGACAAGGCGATCACGATTCAGGAAGTGTTCGAGGCGGTCGGCGCGCACGCCGCCGGCTCGATGAGCGACGCCGAGTTCTGCAAGATCGAAGACCAGGCGTGTCCCGGCGCCGGCGCCTGCGGCGGTCAATTCACCGCGAACACGATGGCGATCGTCAGCGAGTTCCTCGGCGTCGCCTCGCTCGGCAGCGGCAGCGTCCCGGCGACCGACCCGAAGAAGGCCGACGTCGCGCGGGTCGCGGGCGAGCGCGTCATGAGCCTGGTGCGCAGCGGCGTCCGCCCCCGCGACATCATGACCCGCACCGCGCTGGAAAACGCGATTGCGTCGGTGGCGTCGACCGGCGGCTCGACCAACGCGGTGCTGCACCTCATCGCGATCGCGCGCGAGGCGGGTCTGACCCTCGAGCTCGCCGACTTCGATCGCATCAGCGCGCGCACGCCGCTCTACGTCGACCTGAAGCCGTCGGGCCGTTTCGTCGCGACCGAGCTCCACGCGGCGGGCGGCAGCCCGCTGGTCGCCAAGCGGCTGCTCGAGGCCAAAGCGATTGACGGTTCGGCGCCGACGATCACCGGCCGCACGCTCGCCGCGGAGGCCGCCGATGCGGTCGAGACGGCGGGGCAGCAGGTGGTGCGGCCCAACGGACAGCCGCTGAAGAAGAGCGGCGGCCTCGTGATTCTGCGCGGCAGCCTCGCGCCCGACGGATCGGTGATGAAGATCTCCGGCACCGAGCGCATGACCCATCGCGGTCCGGCGCGCGTCTTCGACAGCGAGGAAGCGGCGTTCGACGCCGTGCAGCGCCAGACCATCAAGGCGGGCGACGTCGTCGTCATCCGCTACGAGGGACCGAGCGGTGGTCCGGGGATGCGCGAGATGCTCGGCGTCACCGGCGCGATCGTCGGCGCTGGCCTGGGCGAGACCGTCGCGCTCATCACCGACGGACGATTTTCAGGCGCGACGCGCGGCTTCTGCGTCGGCCACATCGCGCCGGAAGCCTCGCGCGGCGGCCCGATGGCCATCGTTCGCGACGGCGACACCATCGTGATCGACGTGGAGCAGCGGAAGCTCGACCTCGAGATCTCCGAGCAGACGAAGGCGCAGCGGCTGGCGGAATGGACCTGCCCGCCGCCGCGCTACACCACCGGCGTGTTTGCGAAATACGTGAAGCTCGTCTCGTCGGCGTCGACCGGCGCGGTCACGGGATAGAGAGGCTGATATGAAATTCACAGGCGCACAGATCCTCTGGCAGGCTCTCGTTCGCGAGGGCGTGACCGACGTGTTCGGTTACCCGGGCGGCGCGATCCTGCCGGCCTACGACGCGATGCTCCAGTATCCGATTCGCCACATCCTGGTGCGGCACGAGCAGGGCGCGACGCACATGGCGGACGGCTACGCGCGCGCCACCGGGAAGGTCGGCGTCGCGATTGCGACTTCGGGCCCCGGCGCGACCAACATGGTCACCGGCATCGCCACGGCGATGATGGACTCGTCGCCGATTGTGTGCATCACCGGCCAGGTCGGCAGCAAGCTGATCGGGTCCGACGCATTTCAGGAAACCGACATCACCGGCATCACGCTGCCGATCACCAAGCACAACTACCTGGTCACGTCGCCCGAAGACGTGGCGCCGGCGGTGCGCGAGGCCTTTGCCGTCGCGCGCGGCGGGCGTCCCGGACCCGTGCTGGTGGACATCACCAAGGACGCGCAGCAAGGCAGCTGCGAGGTGGACTGGGACGCGGCCGAACCGCATCTCTTCGAGGCCGAAGACGAAGCGCTGCCGGGCGACGGGGACCTGCGCGACGCGATCGAGCTGATCAACACCGCCGAGCGGCCGCTGATCCTGGCCGGCCACGGCGTGATGCTCTCGAACGCGGAGCGCCAGATCATCGCCCTCGCCGAGCGCGCGCAGATTCCGATCGCCGTCACGCTGCTCGGCATCGGCGGCGTCGCCGCCTCTCACCCGTTGAACCTCGGCATGATGGGCATGCATGGCGAGGCCTGGGTGAACAACGCCATCCAGGAAGCCGATCTGCTGATTGCGCTCGGCATGCGGTTCGACGATCGCGTGACGGGGAACCTCAAGACGTACGCGCGCACCGCCAAGAAGATCCACGTCGACATCGACCGCGCCGAGCTGAACAAGAACGTGCGCGTGGACGTGGCGATCGCCAAGGACCTGCGGGTCGCGCTCGACGAGTGGCTGCCGCACGTGAAGCCCGGCGATCGCGCCGCCTGGCTCGCCCACATCGATGCGCTCAAGGGCGACAGCGCGGTGCGCGACATCCAGAGCCTGCCCGACGATGGGCATCTCTACGCGGCGCATGTGATCAACGACATCTGGCGGCTCACCAAGGGTGAGGCGGTCGTCGTCAGCGACGTCGGCCAGCACCAGATGTGGGAGGCGCAGTACTACAAGCACGATCGCTCGCGCACGCTCATCACCTCGGGCGGCCTCGGCACGATGGGGTTCGCGCTGCCCGCCGCGATCGGCGCCAAGATCGCCTGTCCCGACGCCGAGGTCTGGGTGGTGGTCGGCGACGGCGGCTTCCAGATGACGATGCCCGAGCTCGCGACGCTGGTGCAGGAGAACCTCGACATCAACATCGCGATCATCAACAACGGCTACCTCGGCATGGTCCGCCAGTGGCAGGAGTTCTTCTACGACAAGCGCTACGCGGCGACGCCGATCACCGGCCCGAACTTCGCCAAGCTGGCCGACGCGTTCGGCATCGCGGCGACGACCGTGACCAAGCGCGCGGATGTCGAAGGCGCGGTGCAGGCCGCGAGACGCCTGAAGCGCGCGGCGCTGATCGATTTCCAGGTCGAGCAGGAAGACTCGGTCTACCCGATGGTCCCGGCCGGCGCGGATCTCCACAAGATGATCCGCCGGCCGTCGCCCATTGTCGAAACCGCGGCGGACTAGAGTGGCGAGGCAGCATTCACCACGAAGACACGAAGGACACGAAGACGCGCGAAGAAAACGACGTTCTTGGAAAAACCGTTCTTCTTCGTGCGCCTTCGTGATCTTCGAGCCTTCGTGGTCAAAGTAGGACACATATGCTCCACACATTTGCGGTCTACGTCGACAACAAGCCGGGCGTTCTGAACCGCGTCTCCTCGCTGTTCCGGCGCCGGGCGTTCAACATCGAGTCGCTGACGGTCGGCCATACCGAGACGCCCGGCGTCTCCCGGATGACGGTGGTCGTCGACACCGACGAGTACGGCGCGCGCCGGCTCGAGGCGCACCTCTATAAGCTGGTCCCGTGCCGCCGGGTCGACAACATCACCTCGGCGCCGTCGATTTCGCGCGACCTGGCGCTCATCAAGGTCGCGGCCACCGGCGAGGCGCGCACCCATGTGATGCAACTCGTCGACGTGTACCGCGCGCGCATCGTCGACGTCAGCCCGGAATCGCTGGTCATCGAGACCACCGGGACGGAAGACAAGATCGACAGCCTGGTCGAGGTGCTGCGCCCCTACGGTGTGATCGAACTCGTGCGCACGGGACGCGTCGCGATGGCGCGCGGCACCCTGCCGCCCCGCAGCCTGCGACCGCGCCCGGTGATGACCAGCGCCGCCGACATCAGCGGCGACGTCAGCAACTGCTCAGTTTAGGTGGCGAGTTGGCGAATTGGTGATTTCGCGAATTGAATTCACCAGCTCACCAACTCTCCAATTCACCAATTGTTAAGGGAGCCAGCATGGCGACGATGTACTACGACGACTCCGCGGACCTCGCGCTCATTCGGGCGAAGAAGGTCGCGATTATCGGTTACGGATCGCAGGGGCACGCGCACGCGCTCAACCTGAAGGACAGCGGCGTCAGCGTCCGCGTCGGCCTGCCGGCGACGAGCCGGTCTCGCGCAAAGGCGCAGGCGGCGGGGCTCGTGGTCGGCGATGTGGCGGAGGTCGCCAAGTGGGCTGACGTCGTCATGATCCTGATCCCGGACACGTCGCAGGCGAAGGTCTACCGCGAGGAGATCGAGCCGAACCTGGCGCCCGGCAACATGGTGATGTTCGCCCACGGCTTCAACATCCGCTTCGGCGCGATCGTGGTGCGCCCCGACGTCGACGTCTCGATGGCGGCGCCGAAGTCTCCCGGCCACCGCGTCCGCGAGCTGTTCGTCGAAGGCGCCGGCACGCCGGCGCTGTTCGCGATCCACCAGGACGCGACCGGGAAGGCCCGCGAGCTGACCCTGTCGTACGCCAAGGGCATCGGCGTGATGCGCGCCGGCGTGATCGAGACGACGTTCAAGGAAGAGACGGAGACGGATCTGTTCGGCGAGCAGGCGGTCCTCTGCGGCGGCGTCAGCGCGCTGGTCAAGGCGGGATTCGAGACGCTGGTGGAAGCGGGCTACCAGCCGGAGATCGCCTACTTCGAGTGTCTCCACGAGCTGAAGCTGATCGTCGACCTGATTTATCAGGGCGGACTGAACTACATGCGCTACTCGGTGAGCGACACCGCCGAGAACGGCGACTACACCGGCGGGCCGCGCATCGTCACCGACGCGACCAAGCGCGAGATGAAGCAGATGCTCGCCGAGATCCAGAACGGCACCTACGCCAAGGCGTGGATCGCGGAGAACGAAGCCGGACGCCCGAACTTCAGCAAGCTGCGCGAAGCGGATCGGAATCATCCGATCGAACAGGTCGGCGTGCGGCTGCGCGCTCTGATGCCGTTCCTCAAACCGATTGCGGCAGAAGACACGGTCGGCGCACGATAAAAATTGTGTAAGCTCTGAACGTGAGGCTTGCCGCCGGCGCGCGCCTGGGTCCCTACGAGATCGTCGCGCCGCTCGGTGCGGGGGGCATGGGCGAAGTCTATCGCGCCCGCGACACGCGCCTTGGCCGCGACGTCGCCGTCAAGATTCTTCCCGTCGACACCTCATCCTCTCCCGATGCGCACCAGCGCTTCGAGCGCGAGGCCCGGACGATCTCGCAGCTGTCGCATCCGCACATCTGCGCGCTCTACGACGTCGGCGAAGCGCCTGATCCCCAGTCCCCGGTCGCCAGCCCCTACCTGGTCATGGAACTCCTGGACGGTGAGACGCTGGCGCAGCGTCTCCTGTCCGGCGCGCTGCCGCGCGAGTCGACGCTGCGCTACGCGTCGCAGATCGCCGACGCGATGGACAAGGCGCACCGGCAGGGCATCGTGCACCGCGACCTGAAGCCATCGAACGTGATGATCACGAAGAGCGGCGTCAAGCTGCTCGACTTCGGCCTCGCGAAGGCAGTCGCGCCGTCCTCGGTGAGTGCGGCCTCGGCGCTGCCGACCGCGCAGCCGATTACCGCGCACGGCGTCGCGGCCGGCACGGTGCAGTACATGGCGCCCGAGCAGCTGGCGGGCCGGCCCGCGGACGCGCGCAGCGACATCTACGCGCTCGGCGCCGTGATCTACGAGATGGCGACCGGACGCGCGGCGTTCGGCGCGACCCTGGCGCGGGTCGCGCCCGCGCCGCTCGATCGGCTGATCCGCACCTGCCTGGCGGCCGATCCCGACGAGCGCTGGCAATCCGCGCACGACGTCCAGCTGCAGCTGCGCGCGATCGCGGACGCGTCGGCCGAGTCCGCCGTCGTCGCGGCGCCGCCGTCGCGCCGCCGTCTGCTGACGCTGTTGCCGTGGGGCGTCGCCGCATTGACCGCCCTCGTCGCGCTCGTGAGCGTGCTCCGTCCACGTCCCGCGGCGACGACCGCCTCGTCCTCCGTGATCCGTTTCTCCGTGCCGCCGCCGCCCGGTGGATTCTTCTGGGACAATTTCGAGAACGTCCCGCTCGCGCTGTCGCCCGACGGCCTGCAACTCGCGTTCGTGGCCACTGACGCGAGCGGGGTGCAGCGCATCTGGCTCCGTACCTTGTCCTCGATCGAGGCGCGACCGGTCGCCGAGACCGAGGGGGCGTTGTCGGTGATCTGGTCTCCCGACAGCCGGTCGATCGCCTTCTTCGCAAGCGGGAAATTGAAGCGGCTCGATCTGCCGGCCGGCGCGGCGGTGACGTTGTGTGATTTTCGAGGCAGCGGCATGTCGGGCACCTGGGGCCGGAACGATCAGATCCTGTTCGCGGCGGTCGGAGGCGAGGCAATCTTTCAGGTGCCGGCGAGCGGCGGCACGCCGGTCGAAGTGCTGAAGCCGAACGCCGCGCGCGGCGAGCGCCGGACCGTATTCCCCTGGTATCTTCCCGACGGCCGCCGGTTCCTGTACTCCGCCCGCTTGCTGGATGGCGCGAGGGTGATGCTGGCGGAACCGGGGAAAGAGCCCAGGCAAGTGCTCTCGGTCGTGTCGGGCGCGCAGTACGTCGAGCCGGGATATCTCGTGTTCGCCCGGGAAGGCACGCTGCTTGGACAGCGCTTCGATGCTGAGCGCGCGGAAGTCTCCGGCGCGCCGTTCTCGATCGCGTCCTCGGTTCGGTATTTCTACTCGACCGCCGCCGCGCGGTTCTCGACGGCGCCCGGCGGCGCGCTCGTACACCACACCTACGTCGATCAGGAGCGCCTGGTCTGGATCGACCGGAGCGGGCGAGAGGGTGACGCGCTCGGTCCGACCGGTACCTACATCTCGCTGCGGATCGCGCCGGATGGGACTCGGGTGCTGTTCAGTCGCGCGCAGGCCCAGATCGGCACATTCGATCTCTGGATGACCGACGTGTCGAGAGGCGGGGAACAACGTCTGACGTCCGACCTGACGAGCGAGGTGAACGGCGTGTGGCAACGTGATGGACGCGCCGTGTTTTTTGGCGCGGATCGAGGCGGCCCCCCGCATCTGTTTCGAAAGGATCTGAGGACCGGTGCGGAGGTCGAGGTCGTGCCGGCGGGCGGGCTCCAGATCGCGGACGACGTGTCCCCGGATGGACTGGCGCTGGCGTTTTCGGATCGAACGGCTGGTGGGCTCACGTTGTGGACGATTCCCGTTCAAGGGACGCCGACCAAGTCCGCTCTGATGAGCTCGGCGGCCGGCGTCTCACAGATCCGGTTCTCGCCCGCTGGCCGGTTCATGGCGTTCATGTCCAACGAGTCCGGAAGAAGCGAGGTGTACATCTCTCCGTACCCGTCAACCGGCGAGAAGACGCTGGTGTCGACGGCGGGCGGGACCATGCCGCGCTGGAGCCACGATGGCCGCGAACTGTTCTTCGTCGGCGGCGACCGCCGTCTGACGGCGATCACCGTTCGAACGACCCCCTCGCTCGAGCTGGGGACGCCGAGGCCGCTGTTCCTCCTGCCGGGCCGCCGCGTCTGGAAAGACTACGACGTCGCGCCAGACGGAAGATTCCTCGCCATCGTCACCGATGTCCGGGGCGACGAACAGCCGCTGACCGTCGTACTGAACTGGACGGCAGAGGCAGGACGGCTTGACCGCTAAACGCCACACGTAGTAAAACTTGCACCGACTCGTGCAGTAACCGGCACGCGCTTGCATCCCATTCATGGACAAACTCGTCGAGCGCGAAACCGCGACTCGTAACCCAATAAGCGCCGCGCCCGCCCTCGCTGTTCAATTTTTCCTGATTCCGCTGGCTGTCGTCGGCATCACCGTGACGGTCTATGTCGGGTTCCGTTCACTTCTGGCCAACGACCGCACACCGCAGGAATACCTGAGCGAGGTCCGCAACGGGGGATCCGATCGCCGCTGGCCGGCCGCCTATGAACTGTCGCGTTTGATGGGCGACCCGAAAGTCCGCGCCGACCGGACGCTCGCGCCGGCGCTCGTCAAGGCGTTCGAGGCCGCGAAAGACGACGATCCGCGCGTGCGGCAGTATCTGGCGCTGGCAATCGGCCGCCTGGATCCGCCGTTGCCGCCCGACGCCGTGGCCGGCCTGACCAAGGCGCTGGACTCGGCCGACGGCGAGTCGCGCGTCAGCGCGATCTGGGCGCTCGGCTCCTCGGGCGATCCATCGGTCGTCGCGACGCTCCAGCCGCTCGCGGCTTCGCCCGACAAGGGCATCCGCAAGATGGTGGTCTACGCGCTCGGCGCGCTGCCGGGCGAGGCGCAGATCGTCACGCTGCGCACCGCGCTGTCGGACGCCGAGCCGGACGTCCGCTGGAACGCGGCGATCGCCTTGTCGCGCAAGGGCGATCATGAAGGCGTGTCCGTGATCCGGCAGATGATGGACCGGCAGTACGTGGAGCAACAGGTCAAGCGCGACGTGCGGCAGGACGAAGATCGCGATCCGATTGCCGACGTCATGATCAGCGGCCTGCGTGCGGCCGCGACGCTCAAGGATGCCTCGCTCAAACCCTCGGTGACGACCCTCAGCCAGCAGGACCGCAGCATGAAGGTCCGGCAGGCGGCGCTCGAAGCGCTCAAGGTGATGGGATAAGAGAACATGGCCGACGAGACAAAGCCTGAAGGGGCGGCGCCGCCGCCCGCGCCCGCGGCGCCGGCGGCTGCCGCGCACGCCGCCAAACCCGCAGCTCCGCGTCCACCGGCCGCGCCGGTTCCGGATCTCGCGGGCAAGACGACCTCGCTCGCATCGCCCGGCGGTGCGGCGGCGGCCAAGCCCGCGCCGGCCGCGGCGAAGCCGGCGACAACACGTGACGCCGACGACACTTCGCCGCTGCTGAATCGCCGCGCCTGGATGGGGCTTGCGTGGGGCGCTTTTTCAGCCGCATCGGCGGCGGCCCTGGCCGCGACCGGCCGCTTCATGTTTCCCAACGTGCTCAACGAGCCGCCGCAGCAGTTCAAGGCCGGTTTCCCGAACGAGTACGGCCAGGGCGTGGACGAACGCTGGAAAGAGAAGTTCGGCATCTGGATCGTGCGCATCGCGGACGAAAACGTCGAGCCGCACGGCAGCGGCTTCTACGCGCTGTTCACGATCTGCACCCACCTGGGCTGCACTCCGAACTACCTCTCGGCGGAAAACAAGTTCAAGTGCCCGTGTCACGGCAGCGGCTATCGGACCACCGGCGTGAACTTCGAGGGCCCCGCGCCGCGCCCCCTCGAGCGCGCGAAGATCGGGCTGTCCGACGACGGCCAGATCCTCGTCGACAAGAGCCGGAAGTTCCAGTACGAGCTCGGGCAATGGACGGACCCCGACGCGTTCCTCAAGGCTTAATCCATGGCTGATACGAAAACCATCGCTCCGAAGGAAGGTCCCGGCACCCAGTTCTGGAACTGGCTGACCGAGACGCAGGTGTGGACTTCCGTCTTCCGTCACGGCCGTCCCGACAGCGACCGCAACCGCGTGCTGGTCATGCTCTCGAACGTCTTCCTGCACCTGCACCCGGTGCGGATCAGGAAGTCGGGCGTCAAGCTGCGCTACACCTGGTGCATGGGCGGGCTGAGCTTCTTCCTCTTCCTCGTGCTGACGTTCACCGGCCTGCTGCTGATGTTCTACTACCGGCCGACGCTCGAGTACGCCTACTCGGACATCATCGGCCTGCGCGAGCACGTGCCGCTGGGCATCATGCGCGAGATGCACCGCTGGGGCGCGCACGCCATGGTGATCACGGTGTGGCTGCACATGTTCCGCGTCTTCATGACCGGATCGTACAAGCCGCCGCGCGAGTTCAACTGGTCGGTCGGCGTGATCATGCTGGTGCTGACGCTGCTCCTTTCTTTTACGGGCTACCTCCTGCCCTGGGATCAGCTGGCGATCTGGGCGATCACGGTCGGCTCGAACATGGCGCGCGCGACGCCGTTCCTCGGCTACGAAGGCCCCGGCGCGCAGTTGCTGCGGCTCGGCGACGTGCCGCTGATTCACGCCTACGACGATGCGCGGTTCGCGCTGCTCGGCGGCTCGTTCGTCGGCGAAGGCGCGCTGCTGCGCTTCTACGTCCTGCACTGCGTCGGCCTGCCGCTCGGGATCGCGGTGCTGATGGCGGTCCATTTCTGGCGCGTGCGTAAAGACGGCGGCATCTCCGGTCCGCTCTAGGAGTCGTCATGGGTCTGCTCAAGGGTGCCATCAACGCGATCGCCGATCCGCGGCTGTTCTTCATGCTCGCGGTCCTCGCGCTGGTCGTCATGGTCTGGAAGCGCGAGTCGATCGCGTCGAACACCGTCGGCTACGGCCTGCTCGGCCTGCTCGCGGTCTTCTTCATCTTCGGCACGTTCGACGTCAACTTCCGGCAGATCGTCACCAAGCCGGACAACGTGCCGATCGTCGGCCTGATCTTCCTGCTCGTCTTCTTCGTCTGGTACTCGATCCGCGAGGCGGTGCTGAACGACCGGCGCATCGCGGCGGGGAAGGGCCCGATCGAGAAGGAAGAGTCCGACCGCGTGTGGGTGTGGCCCGATCTGGTCTACACCGAGCTGATTTCGCTGATCCTGTGCTCGGTCGTCCTGATCGTCTGGTCGATTTTCCTGAAGGCGCCGCTCGAGCAGCCGGCCAACCCGGCGAACACGCCGAACCCGTCGAAGGCGCCGTGGTACTTCCTCGGCCTCCAGGAAATGCTGGTCTACTTCGATCCGTGGCTGGCCGGCGTCGTGCTGCCCGGCCTGATCATCGCCGGCCTGATCTGCATTCCCTACGTCGACAAGAACCCCAAGGGCAACGGCTACTTCACCTTCAACGAGCGCAAGGCCGAGATCACGATCTTCCTCTTCGGCTTCGTGGTGCTCTGGTGCTCGCTGATCGTGCTCGGCACGTTCCTGCGCGGGCCGAACTGGAACTTCTTCGGCCCCTTCGAATTCTGGGACATCCACAAGCTGGC
>Ga0097621_100003569_pt1 | contig 10751 bp, 11 predicted proteins | sample KBSMisM72_FD_73165 | JGI IMG/M metagenome (GOLD analysis project Ga0097621, IMG submission 73165) | Miscanthus rhizosphere microbial communities from Kellogg Biological Station, Michigan, USA - KBS Miscanthus M7-2 (version 2) (version 2) | ecosystem: Host-associated > Plants > Roots >... | reverse complement strand
GGGTGACGTCTAACGGTGTATTGGTAGCCTGTGCTAAAAAAACGGCCGCCATCGTTAAATAAATTGATGTTCCGTCTAAGTTAAAGGAATACCCCGTAGGTACAACCAGGCCCACTACCGGTTCGGAACAGCCGATTTTTTCCAGCTTATTGAGGAGACCCGGTAAAGCAGATTCAGAAGAAGAAGTGCCCAAAACCACCAGTAGTTCTTCCTTAATAAATTTTAGCAACCGAAAAATATTAAATCCAGTAAACCTTAAAATACCACCCAGCACCAATACAATAAATAAAATGCAGGTAATATAAAATGAAGCCATTAACTGGCCCAGCGAAGTGAGTGAACCCAATCCATATTTACCAATGGTAAATGCCATCGCACCTAAAGCACCAATGGGTGCCAGTTTCATGATCATTCGTATGATGGCAAATAATGCATCTTCAAGTGACTGAATTCCTTTTAACAACGGCGTGGCTTTTTCCTTTATTTTGGATAACGCAAGGCCCATCAAAACAGAAAACAACAGCACCTGCAAGAGGTTATTATTGGAAATTGCATTAACGATGTTTTCCGGAATAATATTCAGGATAAAATCCCAAACGGTTTGGTTCTTACTTTGTGTTATATAGGTTTCAACAGATTTTGCATCCAATGTTGCAGCATCTATGTTCATACCAACCCCGGGCTTTAAAATATTAATTACAATAAGGCCGATGATCAGGGCAAGGGTGGTAACGACCTCAAAATAGATCAATGCCTTTAATCCAACCCTACCAACCTTTTTTGTATCCTGCATGCCGGCAATACCCGTTACTATAGTACAAAATATCACCGGGGCGATCATCATTTTTATCAGTTTGATAAAACCATCTCCCAGTGGCTTTAACTGAACAGCAAATTCAGGGTAAAAGCGTCCCAATATTACTCCGGTTAAAATGGCAAGTAAAACTTGTATGTAAAGGCTCTTAAAAATTTGAGGCATCGCAGTTGAGTTACTACCCACAAGATATTAAAATATCGGAGTAGAAAGGCAGTCTATTCTTCTTTCCCCTTTTCTCCTACAAACCATTGTTCTTTATTTTTAAAAAGCAAGTTAAAGGTGGTAAGTGAGCCATAGCAACGGGTAATATATTGCTGAATATTCACCTTATCTTCATCGCTAAGCTTTTTGTTGCTGTTGATATTTTGTTCGAGGACCCTCAGCCTGTCCCTAATCATTACAATTTTATGAAAAAAATCTTCCACGGGTATTTCTTTTGGCTTTTGAGTTTTATCGTAAGGCTGCAGAAGGATGTTACCACCTTTCCAGCGGTCTCCTAAAGGAACCAGTTCACTAACACCATTCCATAAACGTAAAATTTTGAGGAGCGATTTCTCTGTTTCAGATACAGTTTCTACTTCCCCGCTTACATTTTCTGCAATGATCTCGTCCAGGTTAGTATCTGTTTTATCCAGTTCTTTAATACCGTGATGTATGAAACAAATAAGAAACGTTGCATATCTAACAGCAACTATTACCCCTGGTCCAAATTGAGTATGCTGCAGCCTTGTTCCAACTCCCGGATTTATCTGTTCCATATTAATTTTTATAAAAAAAGTATTTACCCTTAAACGGGATTTTTGATTCTAAATATAAAGTAACTTTTTCGGGATACCACCATTGAGTTTGAATAAATCCGGCTTTAACGACCTAAGCTTAAATCAATCATAAAAAATAATTATAAAAAAAATAGCAAAAAGGTATTTCTATAAAATAAGTTTCGTATGTTTGTTATTGACACCGCAATATGTTTAATATCCCCTTGATTAGCTAATCTTACTACCATTTTCCTTTAGAAAGACATTCGTCTGATACATACTTGAAAAACTGCATTTTTCATCGCCAAAATTCACAAGAATGTTACGTAATTGGTATGCAGTTTATACTAAGCCTCAAAAAGAAAAATTTGTTTCATCTGCTTTTGCAAGAAAAGGATTTGAGTGTTTTTGCCCTGTAGTTAATATAAACAGCGGTAAATCTAATAATAAGAAGACCACTTTTGAGCCTCTTTTTATGTGTTTTGTTTTTGTTTATATGAGTGAAGGAGATATTTCTTCCATAAAATCAGTTCCGGGCGTTTTAAATATTCTTTACTGGAAATCTAAACCAGCACTTATTAAGGCTGAGGAAATAGCAGTAATTAAACATTTTACGGTTAATTTTATCAATATTAAATTGATAAAATCTTCTGTAAACCTGGTTCATAATATAGCAGTTAAGGATGAGCCGGTTATTTTATTTAAGGAAAACGCAGTATCTGTAAAATATCAAACTGTGAAGGCATACCTGCCATCGCTTGGTTATACATTGATTGCCGAGAGAGGTATTAAAGAAGAAGAGCCGGTATACCAGGAATCAGGTTTATTAAAAACATTTCCCAGGCTATTAAATTCCCTTTTCTTTAATTAGTGGAAACTATCCTCATATCCTCTCGTAAACTAAATCACCCGTTTTAAAATTCATATTGGGCACTTAATAAAAATTGTTGAGTGCCCATTTATTCCGCCGCCATTTTTTCTAACTTTTAAAAGTTAGTTTTTAACCAAATTAAAAATTACTTTATGGAACATGTTTATTCATCTTACACAAAAACAATACAAAATACCACATACTATTTTGTTAAGAAGTTTTTAGTAATCCCTGAGCTTAAAGAAGTTGAGCCATTGTTAGAAAGCTACGGTATGCACACAGATTTTGATAAAGCCTGTGAGATTGCCTGTATAACAGATAAGTCGATCAAGCAATCGCTTTTAAAAGAAATAGATGAAAAGGGAGCAAAAACAAAAGTAATTGATCTGAATGATCAACATTTTTTGAGAAAAACAGGTTCTCTATAAAATGTAATAAACGGGCAAAGTCCCTTTATTTCCCTATAATCAAAGGTTTACATTCCCTTCCTTATTAATTTCACGTTTGGCTAAATTCTAACCAGGCATGTATTGCCAACAAGGCTTCAGCAGCAATCTTTAATTATGATGCGATGAAGTTTTTAAGTCGGTTAAATTCTTTGGTAGAACTAGATACAAATAAACTATTCCAGAAAGCAGAAAGGGTCTTACCCATATTGGATAAGAGTTGGTTTTTACCAAAATTGTTTGTCATGATATTGAATTTAAGAATATTGAATTTCGGCATAAAATTATGTAACTTATATATTCACAACTATGGGGGTTTTGCCTTATTTTATCAATAGTAATTTCCACAACACCAATCGTTTTCAATACTTAAAACGGGAATACCTAAAAAATATTATCAATCCGTGAAAAACAACACCCTCATTTTTCAATAAATCTTTAAGAATCCAAGTTAAACAGCAAAAAATGTACCATTCTGCCAAACCCAATAATTAATATTTTTTTATCGTTTCTTTAATTCTGCCAGCAAAATTCATAAACAAATTAATTTGTCTTAAATAAATTACATTCATTTTTAAGTTATAGTATATTTACTCTACAAACGAAATTGTATAAACAGTATTAATAATATTGCTTGATATTTCATAGCTTTCTGAAATTCAATATGCCTGAGTTTATTCCTATTTTAACCAACCACACAACAAAACCTATTAAGGTTTGGGTTTTGGCTCCCTACCTGGAAACAAATGATGAAAACCTGGACTATTATTATGATTTTTCTCAAAGTATCAATGAGTATACAAGAACATTTTCAGAACTAAAGCTGGATTGGAAATGGCAGCCAGTAACCATTAACAATTTTACGGCAGTAATAAATGAAATAACCAATGAAAAAAAAACCAATAAATGTTTACCGGTGGTTTTCAATATTTGTGATGGTGACGAGGTAAATGCTACACCGGGTATATCTGTTGTAAAGCTGCTTCAGGATGAAGGATTGATTTTTACTGGTGCCGACGAATTCTTTTATGATATTACGACTTCCAAAATAAATATGAAACAGGCTTTTGATAAAGCCTGCATTCCCACACCTGATTGGCAAGCAATTCATTCACAAGACCACAATTTTGAGGGAATTTTTGAATCTCTGGGTAAAACCGTTATCCTGAAACCTTCTGTATCTGGAGGCAGCATGGGTATAAGTACAAAAAATGTTGTAACAACTATTTGCGAACTGAAACAGCAGGTTGATAAGTTGTTTTCCGGGTACAGGGGCTGGAATCTGCTGGGAGACGGATTGGTTGCAGAATCATTTATTAACGGCCAGGAATATACTGCATTGATTGTTGGTTCTTATAATGATCCGGCAACAGCTACTATTTATCATCCTGTTGAAAGAATATTTCATAAATCATTACCAGAAAATGAGCAATTTTTAAGCTTTGACCGTTTATGGGAAATTTATGAAGAGGAGACCGCTATGCCGGAGGAGGATAATTTTTATGAATACAGTTCTCCGGAAGATTCACTGGTAGAAGAAATTAAAAAATTGAGCTGGGATGCCTTTGTTGCTGTTAAAGGAACTGGCTATACAAGAGTGGATATTAGAAGGGATAAAAATACCGGTAAAATGTATGTTCTTGAAGTAAATGCACAATGTGGTATAAGTGAAGATGAAAACTATACTTCAATTGGTGCCATTTTAAAGTTTAGTGGAAAAACTTTCACTGAACTTGTAAAAGAAATCATTGAAAATGCTTTTTTAAAAAATAAAGTTTAGTTTCGAAAAAACAAAAAATCCCTGAATTTTTGATGACGGCATCCGATCATAAAAATGTACATCCAGATATCGAAGAACCAAATAAAGTGGTGAATATAGAGTGGGCTAAAATGAAAATATGCGTGTTGCAACCTGATTACTCTACATCTGCCGTTGATTATCAAAACTATGACCCTCCCAGAGATTTATGTAAGTTAATACCCGGGGCAAGCTTCGATCATGTGCTTATCAATAAACTTACTACTTACAAACAATTAAAAGAATTAAAGAAAAAAAACTATCACATCTTTGTCAATTTATGCGAAGGTTATCTTGAATGGGAAGTGCCTTCAATTGACGTTATATATTCATTGGAACTTCTCAATCTTCCATTCACTGGGCCCAGTTCAGTTCTATATGATCCGCCAAAAGAATTAATGAAATATGTTGCTTATACTGAGAGCATCAATACTCCGGCATTTGCATTTATAGAAAATGAAGAAAATATAGAAGAGGAATGTCGTCATCTACGGTTTCCTCTTTTTGTAAAACCACACAAGGCTGGTGATAGTCTTGGGGTAGATGAAAAAAGCCTGGTTAATAATCTTGATGAATTAAAAGAAAAAATCCACGATATCATCAATGAATATGGCCCTTTATTGGTGGAAGAATATATTAGTGGAAGGGAATTTACTGTGATGCTGGCTGCCAACCCCGGAAACAAAACTGTTAGATCGTTTCAACCTGTAGAATACATTTTTCCCCAGGAAAATAAATTTAAAACCTATGCTTTAAAAACTTCAGAGCTTCATCCGGACGCTAATATTCCTGTGACAGATGAACAGCTTAATGCTACTTTAAGATCTGCAGGGGAAAAAATTTTTAAAGCATTTAATGGTACAGGATATGCCCGGCTGGATTTTAGAATGAACAAGGAGGGACAATTATTTTTTCTTGAAATTAATTTTACCTGTTCTGTTTTTTATGATACTGGTTATGAAGGAAGTGCCGATCATATTTTACAATTGGATGGATATGGCCAATCTAATTTTCTAAAAAATATTATTCTTGAAGGGATCGAAAGACACAGGATTAAGCAAAAAAAGTATTTCTTAAAAGGTAATTCCATTTCCGGGTACGGCATTTATGCTGCAAGCAATATTTCAGAGAATGAATTTATTTTTAGAGGTGAGGAAGCCGCACAGCGATTGGTTACACTCAGGTATGTTGAAAAAAATTGGGGTTTAAAGGAAAAAGAAATTTTTAGAAAGTATGCCTACCCTGTAAGTAAAAATGTTTTTTTGTTATGGGACAGCAATCCTTCTGAATGGGCTCCCCAAAATCACAGCTGCGATCCAAATACAGTTTATGATGGATTAAATGTAAAGGCAATTCGAAACATTATGAAAGGTGAAGAATTAACGCTTGATTATTCATCATTTCTTGATGAACATATGGAATCTTTTCAATGCAAATGCGGTGTTGTTGGTTGCCGTGGTTTTATCACCGGTATTCAAAACAATTCAATAACAGAAAGAGAAAACATCCAGAAATAAGAATTACGGGTTTCTATACTAATTCATCAATTAAGTTTAGTGAGTACCCTGGTAAGCATTTTTTGAAATGAACCCAGACAAATTTATTTGAATTAAAATAATTTTTCAATAAACAGGTTCATCACCTCGACAAATATCAACACGATTATTATCCACTCCAGTACAGTACTATTTCTGTATTGCAAGATGTCTTTGAAAAGTTCAAGATTCTCTTTCACAATTCCCAATCCTTCCTGGATTGTTCTAAATCTTGTGTGGAGATCAAAAGTCTTCTTAAGTCCTGTATCCAGCCTGCTAAGATTTTCATCCTCCCATGTTTCATCCGGAGAATCAAAAATATATAGGTTTTCTGTTATACGGTTTTTAAGATTCAGTGTGCGGCCAATATATTTTTTAAGGTTGATGCCTGATAAATTGAGCCTGCCTTTCATTTCCATCATTTGGGTATGAGCGTTTGTTTCTTCCAGTAAAATATTAGTTTGTTTTAGATAATGATCCAATGCTACAGATTGAGAAACATTCAGCATTATTAATCTAAACATTTCAATGTCTGGTTTTACAAGTTCTATTTTATTAAAACCAAAATTTATTTTTGAAGCATTAGTTTCTATTTCAAACTCCTCGTTAAGCCTGTCCTGGAATAAGTTTTTACAAAAGAGTGTTATTAACTGAATAAACGCAGTCATTTCAGTTTCATCATAGTTTAAAAAGCAAACAATCCCGTATTTAAACACATACAACAGCTTTGCTTCATCAACTTGATAGAACATTTCATCCGAATCAGCATGATAAATTGCTGCAGTAAAAATAGATTTAAACTCTTTTATATCAATACTGTCTGCAATTTGGTATGAATAAACTTTAAGTGACATTTTGTTTAGTGTTATATTCCTATTTTTCCCTATCTCAATTTATTTCTTCTTTATTGGTTTTTAAAATATACGTTTCACAAATAAATCCCTCCTAACTTAAGTTCTCCAATTACACTTGAATTGATATAATTTCATTAAATCAACTACAATATATTTATAACCAAGATCATTTATCCTGCTTTATGACCGTTTAAATAAAGTTAAATTAAATAGTTACCCATCTGAAAATTTGTACAAATCAATACAGGTAAGGCTTTTGTACCTTGATTTGGTATTAAGTGTAGTAAGTTACTATTATTAAACATGTACTTTGTTTTGCATAGTACCAAACGTTGTATATCTTTGTCTTGTCATCAATAATAAAAAACAATAAAAATTAAAACCATGAAAAAGACATTAAACACCTCATTGAATAAAATAAGTGACATACAACTAAAAAGCCTAACAATGGAAATAAAAGAAACAATTGCTGCAGGACTGTTTTCATCTAATTGCCGCACTTTTACTGCTGCTGAGCTTTGGAATATTCAACGACATACCAGGAGTAGATACCAAAGAAGGTATTATTAAGTATGTAAGAAAAAAGGGCTCATTATTCTTGATAAAATTCCTTGAGGGAAGCAAAATAATTATTGTTCCACCCTTCTACCATTTCCTCGTAAATTTCATCAGGAATATTGATATGTATCAGTTTCACAGAAGTTCCCTGTTTATGCGGATGTAGTTTGATCGTTACTATTGAGGTTGGCTCCTGGTCACCAAAGTACCATTCCTGGACAATTTTTTTGTTGGCTTCAAATTCTATATTTCTTCCAACAATGCTTTCCTCCCAAAGGCTAAACTCGGTTCCGGGCACCGTACTCATTTCGGCCGGTTCGCCTGTCCAAAGCTGTAATGTTGCGGGATTTGTTAAAGCAAGGTATATTTCTTCCGGCTGTGCTGGGATGATAAAGTATTGTTTGTAATCTTTCATTCAAAAGGCTATTAAAGATTTTAAAATCGGCGGATTAACGCCCGAAATCATCCTGCACCCTAATAATATCGTCTTCATTACTGGGATTGGAGGCTTCCGTATGGCGCCATATTTCAGCAACAATGCCCCATCCATCAAGGCCTATCAGTCTGTGCCGTTCGCCCTGTTTAAGTTGTATAATGTCTCCAATCTTTAAGTATTTTGTTTCTTTTTCAACATCAGTGTCGCTGGTTATTACACCAGCAGTTCCTCCTATTAGTTTCCAAATTTCAGCCCGACGATGATGATATTGCCAGCTCAGTCTTTTTTGTGGGGCTACCACCAAAATTTTAGGGCTCAATTTACCAGCTATGGTAAGTTCATTTTTTGTGAGATGGGGGAAATATAATGCGATGAATTTTTCAGAATCAGACTCATCAATTACAAAAAATCCACCCCATGGCCTGGTGTCGTCTTTTTTGTCGACTTTAATATTTTGCAAAGCTAAATATTTCATTATGTTATTAAAAACCAGCTCTTTATGAGTTTCAATAGTAAAATCTAACAGCATGTTGTATGAAATTTTTAAGGACAATATAAATAATTACCAAACTCAAAACTATTCTTATCAGTACACGCTTACCTTCCCATATAAACCATCAAAATTTGTACATCGCTTGGGTTAACCCCGGATATACGGGAAGCCTGGCCTAATGTTCTTGGCTTTATTCGTGTAAATTTTTGCCTTGCCTCATTACTTAAGGAGACCAATTTATCATAACTAAAATTATTTGGAATTACCAGGTCTTCCAGCTGGCTCATTTTGGTAACCAATTCTTTTTCCTTTAAAATATAGGTTTCATATTTGGTTTGAATCTCCACTTGCTCCAACGCCTCCGGGCTAAAGCCTTTCATCATCTCTTTTAGCCTGGGAATACTATTAACCATTTCTTTTAAACCAACATCTGGCCTTAATAAAATTTGTAGTGCTTTTTGTTTGTTTACTAAGGGAGATGACTGTAATTTTTCCAAGAAGGCATTGACTTCATTAGGTTCTAATGAAATAGCAGATAATAATTCTTTTGCTTTTTCTACGTTATCGATTTTGCTCTTTACCTTATCAAATCTTTCATGTGAAGCAAGTCCAAGACCATAACTTTTCTCAGTAAGTCTAATATCCGCATTGTCCTGGCGGAGTAAAGTCCGGAATTCAGCCCTGCTGGTGAACATACGATACGGTTCATCGGTACCCTTATTAATTAGGTCGTCAATTAGCACCCCTATATATGCTTCACTCCGTTTTAATACAAGAGGATCTAATTCAACAGCCTTCTGATGAGCGTTGATTCCAGCCATAAGTCCTTGACAAGCAGCTTCCTCATAACCAGTAGTTCCGTTGATTTGCCCCGCAAAAAACAAGTTCTCTATCAATTTGGTTTCAAGGCTGAATTTTAATTGGGTAGGTGGGAAGTAATCATACTCAATCGCATAACCCGGTCTAAACATCTTGCAATTTTCAAATCCGGGAACCAATGAAAGTGCTTTGTATTGAACTTCTTCCGGCAAAGAGGAAGAAAACCCATTAACATAGATTTCTATTGTATTGAATCCTTCGGGCTCAACAAAAAGCTGGTGCCTGTCTCTCTCGGAAAATCTGTTTATTTTGTCCTCAATACTTGGGCAATACCTTGGCCCGGTGCCTTTAATCCTTCCTTGAAACATCGGACTTTTATCGAAGCCTGTCTTTAAGATCTCGTGTACTTCACTGCTGGTATAAGTAATCCAGCAGCTTTTTTGCTGCGCAGGCTTAATTTTTTCAATATCAAGATAGCTAAACCCTATAATTTCTTCATCTCCTTCCTGCTCTTCCATTTTTGAGTAATCCAGGCTGCGGCCATCTATTCTTGGGGGCGTACCGGTTTTTAAACGATTGCTTTCAAACCCAAGACCCACTAACTGTTCCGTAATTCCCGTAGCAGCTTTTTCAGCCATTCGCCCTCCTCCCAGCCGTTTTTCGCCAATATGTATAACTCCATTTAAAAAAGTCCCATTCGTCAAAACCACAGACTTTGCTTTAATTTCATGTCCCAATCCAGTTTTTACCCCAATCACACGGCTGTCTTTTATCATAAGTTCCCCTACCATATCCTGATAAAAATCAACATTGGCTGTCTTTTCAAGCATTTCCCGCCACTTTCCGGCAAAAAGCATCCGGTCGCTTTGGGCCCTTGGACTCCACATTGCAGGGCCTTTGCTCCTGTTTAGCATCCTGAACTGAATCATACTTTGATCAGTAACAATACCGCTATAACCACCCATAGCATCTATTTCTCTTACTATTTGACCTTTTGCAATTCCCCCCATTGCCGGATTACAGCTCATTTGAGCAATGGTTTGCATATTCATCGTGATTAACAATACTTTGCTACCTAAATTAGCAGCGGCAGCAGCGGCTTCACATCCTGCGTGTCCGGCTCCAACAACTATAATATCGTACTCTTTAAACATGGGATTGCAAAGATACTTCTTTAAGTTTTTTAGTTTAAGAGGTTTTGCAGTGTTTTAATTGCTGGACTAAATTGTTGTTCCACGTGAAACTGTTCCACGTGGAACATTACTTGAAATATGAGGCAAGACATTTGTCTTCAGCCATACGCATCTTCTTTTGCTCATGCGTAGTTTTATCTTTATAGCCGCATAAATGCAATGCCCCATGAAAA
>Ga0097621_100003568_pt1 | contig 10752 bp, 24 predicted proteins | sample KBSMisM72_FD_73165 | JGI IMG/M metagenome (GOLD analysis project Ga0097621, IMG submission 73165) | Miscanthus rhizosphere microbial communities from Kellogg Biological Station, Michigan, USA - KBS Miscanthus M7-2 (version 2) (version 2) | ecosystem: Host-associated > Plants > Roots >... | reverse complement strand
CCCCCCCCCAAGCACAAAGATAACGCGCCCGTAACGGAGGGCGTAACTAGCGGGATTCCTGCCCTTCCCGGAGACGGCTCCGGAGACGACTCCGAAGACGATAGAGCGGAGAGCGCGGCCGAGATCGACGCCGCATGCCAGGAGCTCGCGGCCGCCATGCTCGCGGACCTCGTCCGTCGTCGACCCCTGCGCCGCGGCCGCTTCGTGTGTGTCACCGAATCGGGCAGCGAACTCGGTCGCGATGCACATATCCAAGCCGTGCTGCGCCGCATCGCGTGCGGAGAGCCGGGTGCCGTGCTGCTCGATGCGCACTACGTCCTCACCGAGACCGCGCTCGCGGAAGAGCTCGCGATGGCCGCGCAGACTCGGCGCCAGAAGCGGGGGGACGCTTGACCGCTCCGAAGACGGTGACGCTCGACGGTAGCGACGTGCAGGAGGCCCAAGACTGGGTTGCATATACGCTCGGTGCCGCCATACCGGCGTGCTTTGCCGATCAGGGCGACGATGGAAGGAACGAGCGTTCGCGTTGGGCGGCACAGACGCTCTACTTGCTGTTCCCCTTCGTGGTCGCCGCGTTCACGGTAGCGAGGCAGCACCCGGAGGAATTCAAGGCAGCGGTCGGCAAGCCCGTCGACGTGGAGCCGATGCCATGACCCGCACCCTCGCCGACCTCGACCCGCTCCTCCAATGGGCGGTGCACTCGCGGCTTCTCACGCTCGGGCAAGCGCTCGACGCGGACGCGTTCGCCGATGGGCTCGATGCGCGGGTGAGAGCCGGGGAGATCACGGAAGAGGAGGGGCTCGACATGGCCGTCGAGCAGGGCTCTTCGTACGGGTGGAAAGGGCATCTCGACGCATGAGCACGCGCGACGACCTCCTCCACGTGATCGCCGAGCTCGAGCTGAAGCGCGCCGAGCTGCACGCGCGGCTCTTGCGCGATGCCCTCCACGAAAACGATCCGGGCCTCATCGGGCAGAATTCGCCGAAGAGCGAGCTCGGTCGGCGCAATCACGTCGATGCCGTGCGTCGGCGCGTGGAAGCGCACGAGCCCGGGGCGTTCATCCGGGGTCGGCGGTTCCTGCTCACGCCGGAAGCGCATGCGGAGGAGCTCGCGAAGACGACGGCGCGGGCCGAGCGGCGAGTCGTCAAAGCGCGGCCGCTGGTGTCGAACGACAGCGTGGACCTGGGAGAATCGGAACTGGAAGAGCGGTTGCTTCGGCAGATGAGGGCGCGATGAGTGATCAGGATCCGCAGCACAAATACTTGGGCGACGGTGTCTATGCCTCGTTCGATGGCTATCACGTGTGGCTGCGCACGGGCTCACACGATAACCAGGAGGGACAGATCGCGCTCGAACCGGACGTTCTAACGGCCCTACTGCGTTACCAGCGACGCGTAATCGAGCGAGCGCAGCGCTTGGCCGAGATAGAGACGGGAACGGTCGGGGAGAAGCCGTGAAGGCCGCGCACGTCCTCTGGGATTGCTCGGAACGACCGCCCATCACGTTCGCGCCCGAGAGCCAGCTCGTCCTGCGCTGCGGGCATTGCGGCGATCGCTTCGTGCTCGGGCTGCCGGTGTCGGCGATGATGGCGGCGGTCGTCGTGAAGCAATACTCGCGCGAGCATGCGCGCTGCAAGAAGCGCGGGGAGAAGCCGTGACCCGCAAGCCGAAACCGACCGAGCCCAAGTGTCCTCACTGCGGGTGCCCCGAGCTCCTGAGCTTCGCTCGACAGAGCCGCGATGGCTTCGTGGTCGTTACGTCGTGTCCCGGATGCGGCAAAGTGATCTCGCCGACTGACACGAGCCGTGAGCGCGGGGAGAAGCCGTGAGCACGGCCACTTGGTTCGCCATCATTGGCGGAGGTATCGCCGGCGCCGCCATCTCGCTCTTCTGGGCGGCCGTCTATCTAACTCAGCGGCGGCGCTTCGAAGCGCGTCTGCGCCGTCTCGGCGAGTCTTGGCTCATCAAGGATTTCAACGTGCTCTATCGCGTCGCGCGGCAGTACGTGGAGGCCGGCTGCGACGGTGACCCTGCGCCACTTATGCTGCAGCTGCAGCGCCTGGAGCCGGCGTTCACCGACACCGAAGAGGTGCGCCGTTTGATGCGGGAAAAGCCATGACCACCACCCTCCGCGAAACCAAGACGGGCTGGAGCGCGCGCATCCGCATGGGCGCGGGCCAGCGCCCGTGGCTCCCGATGCCGCCCATGAAAGCGACGGAAGCCGAAGATCGCCGCGAACGTCTCCAGCGCCTGGCCATGGAGTTCGTCCGCGCGGGCAAGGCCGCCGATACCGAGCGCTCGCTCCGGCTCTGCGCCGAGCAGCCCACGATGAAAGCATTCGAAGTCGCCGAGCGCGCGGCGCGGCGATTGCTCACCGAGGCCGTCGACACAAAGCCCGAGGCCCCGCGCACGTTCCGGGACGTGGCCGAGCTCTGGCTGTCCGGAGAGTTGCACCGGCGCTATCCGGAGGAGGTGCCGAGCAAGATCGACGAGGGGCACAAAGCCGATCGCGCCATCCTCTCGGTGTTCTTTCCGCTCCTCGGACCGAAGCTGATGACCGAGATGACCCCCGAGCACGTCGACGAGGCCAAGTGCCTCGTCCCGACTGGGCTCGCGCCGTCCACCCGCACGGTCTACCTCGTCCGGCTCCGCACCGTATTGAAGTTCGCCGTCGAGCCGCTGCACTTAATCGCGCATTCCCCCGCGCGCGGCAACCTGGTCCCGAAGCGCAATAAGCGCGCTTCCCGGACGCGAGACTATCTGTTCATCTACCCGAGCGAGGAACTGCAGCTCGTGAGTTGCATCGAGATCCCGTTCGAGTTCCGACTCCTTTACGGCTACCTCTGCCGCAACGGGACCCGCATCAGTGAAACGCTCCACCTCACGTGGGCTCACATCGATTTCGAGCGCGGCACGGTCCGCGTCGAGAAGGGTTGGACCAAGGGCAAGACACACGGACGAGTGTGGAAGCTTTGCCCGGACGTGCTCGCTGCACTACATCGACGCTGGGTGGAGGAGGGCAAGCCGAAGAGCGGCCTCGTCTTCCATGCGCCCGACGGCTCGCCCCTCACGCGCAAGATCGTGAGGGACCGGTTCACGCAGCATCTAATAGACGCCGGCATCGAGCGCAAGGAACTCATCAAGTCGACGGCGGACACCCGCCACCTCGTGCTCCATGATTGCCGGAGCAGCTTCATCACCCTCGCGCGCAAGTTGGGGCGCCGCATGGTCGCGGGCGAAGAGATCGTGATGAACGATCGCTGGATCATGGATCGCACCGGGCACATCGAGTCGGCGACGCTCACCAAATACGATCGCCTCGTGCGCGACGCGACGCAGCTCTCTCTTGGCTGGTTCGCGCCTCTCGACGAGGCGCTCTGGCCGTCCACTAAACTAGCACGGCCCGTCACCCGCCGCGCCCAACCTGGACCAAGCATGGACCAAAGACGCATAAATACCGGCAAAAATAGGGCCAAAGACAGTCGAACATGGACTGCTGAATGCTTTTCAGCGCCTACTGAACAGCCAAATTCGGCTGCGGCCGCGCGTTCAAACGGCACCGAAAGACCCCTTGGACCACCCTGGGAGGGGGGGGTGGACCAAAGAATCGGGCGAGGTGTGACAGCGGATGTCACATCTCCCGCCCCCGCCCCGGTCACCGCACGGCTCACGGCGCCGCTGCTGCAGGAGCTGCTCGAGCTGGCGACCCGAGGCAAGCGCTGGCACCTGGTGACGGCCTTGGCGGATGAGCTCGAGGCGCTCAGCGAGGCCGCGAGCGGGAACGTCGTGCAGCTCGACCCGCGGAGGCGGAAGTGAAGCGCGTCTACATCGCGCACCCCTACGGGGGCCGAGCCGAGAATCGGGAGGCGGCGACGCGCTTCTTCATGCGTGCGGCCGGGCTCGGCTACGAGCCCGTCGCGCCCTGGCTCATCGTGACGGCGCACTGGGATGAGTCGCGCCGCAAAGAGGGCATGGCCATCAACCTGAACGCCGTGCGCGCGTGCGATGAGATCTGGCTCTGCGGGCCCGAGATCACTCCCGGCATGCTGGACGAGGCGGTCGCGTTCGCTCAAACGCACGTCTTCGCCCGAGACAACGCGCGGCAGTTTAGGACACTCGCCGATCTGGACGGGCTCGCCCGGCAGGGGGTGACGCCATGACCCGCCCGCAAGCGCTGCTGCTCTCGGGCCTCATCTTCGGCGCCGGGGTCGTGCTCTGGGTTCATTGCGAGGGCTGGACCGCGCTCGCGGGGCTGCTGCTCCTGCTCTGGGGGAACAACCTCGAGCTCACGACGCGTCCGGGGGCTCGCTCGTGACCTCCGCCTTCAACTGGCACCCCGAGCGCCGACCCGCGGTCGATCTCACCGGGCAACGCTTCGGGCTAGTCACCGCTCTGTCGCTTGCCCCGACCCTCGGCAGCGGAGCGCGCTGGCGGTGCCGCTGCGATTGCGGCCACGAGCGGGTCATCGACGCGCACATCTTGAAGCGCGGCGTCACGAGCCATCGCAACTGCCAGCCACGAAAGGAGACCACGCCATGACCCGATCAACCCCACCCGAAGAAAAGAACCGCGCGATCACCGTGTGCTCTGCGTGCCTGCGGGCGAGCTGCTGGCACGGGCACTTTCCGTGTGAGGACTCGCTCCTCGCCGCGACGACGCGGCTCACGGTCTATGAGCTCGACCGACTCGGGCGCGAGCATCCGAGCCAGTATCTGGCGCAGAGGGAGCGGTGAGTCTGCGTCCCTACTACGACCACGGCGGCATCACGATCTACCACGGGGATTGCCGGGAGATCTTGCCGGGGCTCGGGCGGTTCGATTTGCTGCTCACGGACCCCCCGTATGGGATCGGGCTCGATACGGATTTCACCCGTCGCGGTGAGGGTTACGACAAGAAAATCGGGTCCCGCGGCGGCGGCGGCGGCGTTGGGCGCAAGGTGCACGAGCCCGTGTTCGACGACGACAAGCCATTCGCTCCAGAGCATCTGTTCCCAGTCGCGAAGGCACACGTTCTCTGGGGCGCAAATAACTATGCGAGCAAGCTGCCCGACTCTCCATGCTGGCTGGGGTGGGACCGCGTAACGGACGGCACCGATTCGACGAATTTGGAGCTCGCTTGGGTGAATGGTCATCGGTTCCGCACCGTGCGCATTTTTCGCCATCAGTGGTGCGGCGTACGGCGTGCCAGCGAATGGGGGCAGTGTTCTCTCCACCCGACTCAAAAACCCGTCGCCCTCATGTCCTGGTGCCTCGGCTTCTTCCCCGAAGCGAAGACCGTGGTCGGCCCCTACATGGGATCGGGTCCCGTAGCGAAAGCCTGTAAGGACCGCGGCCTCCGCTACGTCGGCATCGAGCTCGTCGAGAAGTATTGCGAGGTGGCCGCGCGCCGGCTCGCGCAAGAGGTGTTGTTCGGATGAGAGCCCGTATCCGCACGCTGAAGCCCGAGATCCATACCGACGAGGAGCTGTGGGACCTCGAGGAACGCGAGCGCCTCCCGCTCTTCCGTGGCTACACGGGTCTTTGGAACTACGCCGATCGGGAGGGGCGGTTCGAGTGGCGACCGCGGGCCTTGAAGGCGACGATCCTGCCCTATTGGGACGGCGATTTCGAACGGGTCCTCGACGCCCTCGAGCGCGGCCGGTTCATCGTGAAATACACGGTCGACGGCCGGCACTACGGCGTCGTGCGGACGCTTGCCAAGCATCAACGGTTCGATCACCGGGAGCCGCCGAGCGAACTGCCTCCGCCTCCCGACCCCATCCCGAAGAGCGCGCCCGGGCACGCCCGGGCAGAACCTGGGTACGCCCGGGTGGAAGGGAAGGGAAGGGAAGGGAACTGGAAGGGAAGGGAGAGCGCGCCGGGCGCGCCCGAACCACCCCGCCCCATCGTCGACCGAGAGCCGGAGCCAGAACCAGAGCCGGAACCCGTGCCGGAGGTCATCGAGCCCGTGCGGCGCCGGTCCCGGTTCGCGCCCGATGATTTCGAGCCGACGGCGCTGCACCGCACCCGTTGCCAAGAGCTGCGATTCGACGTGGGCGAGCTCGTCCGAGCGTTCAAGCTCTGCGAGTTTCAGCGCGAGTATTCCGACTGGGACCGGCGCTTTTCGAGCTGGATCGAGGACGAGCGCATCCAACGCGAGACGGCTCGCGCGAGTCCCGGTGCGCGCGCCTCGCCGGGCTCCTCGGGCACCGACCTCGACACGACCGGCGCCGCGCTCGCGTTCCACGCGTCCGACGACGATCGCAAGTTCGCGGCTCGTTACGAGCTCGATCTCGACCGGGCCGTGCGCGACTACCGGAAAAGCCCGAGAGCGCGCGCGCTCGATACCCCGACGCAAGCGCGGGATTTCTCGAATCGATTGAAGTGCTGGCACGTGACGGGCCAGTGGATTGTCGACGGAGCATTACCGCCCGCGCCGAAGCGCAGGGCGACGGAGGCAGCGTGAGCATGGAGGGCAAAGCAACGGTCAGTCGCGATCTCTCGCTCGTCGTGAGGCGCTGCTGGGATTGCGGCCGATTCTACGGGCGCGAGGAATGGGGCCAAGCGCATGGGATGCCCTGCGGGTGCGATCTGCAGAACCGCAACGCGGCTCTCTTCGCGAAGACGCAACAGCTCGAACGCACCATCTCCGCTCTGAAAGGCGCGATCTCGCGCATGCGAAAGGGGAGGCGATGAGCACAAAGCAACGAGCGCTACTGTGCGTCGCCCTCGTCGGCTGCGCGGAGTGCGCGCGCTATGAGACGCACACGGAGCACCGGGACGGGTACCTGCAGTGCTTCGGCAACAAGTACCAACCGGTCATGCCGCGGGGCGCGACCAGCGCATGCCTCTGGCACGGCGGCATCCCGATCGATGTGCCGCCGCGGGAAGAGCCGGTGAAGTCGTGCGTCGAATACGTGCGGAGCGGAGGTGCCCGGTGACCGACCCCGCCCCCGTCGGCAAGCTCCTCCCCATCGACGAGGCCGCCCTTGCCTACGCTCGCAAGTGGCACCTCATCGACGACCAGGGCCAGCTCTGGTGCATGAAGCGCTGCGGGCGCGCGGGACGGCTCCCAAGTCTTTGCTGCAGCGTGTGCCTCGCCGCGCATCAAGCCGGGCAGCGGGTGCCGGAGCGGCCTGGTCACGGAGAGGAGCGGTGACGCCCTACTACGACCACGCCGGCATCACGATCTACCATGGGGATTGCCGGGAGATCTTGCCGGGTCTCGGGCGGTTCGATCTGGTGCTCACCGATCCGCCGTATGGGATCGGGCTCGATACACGCGCGCGTTACTCGGGCAACGCGGACCACGAACGCATCATCGGGGATGACCTTCCCTTCGATCCCACACATCTGCTGGCGCTCGACTGTCCGTCAATCCTCTGGGGCGGCAATCACTTCTGCCAGCACCTTCCGTCGTCGCCCGGGTGGCTCGCGTGGATCAAGGTCCTCTTCGATGGTGCGTTCGGCACACGACAGATGAACAAGAAGCAGGCGGAGATGGAGCTCGCCTGGACGAACTGCATCGCGCGGCCGAAGTCGTTTCGCCATCTGTGGGACGGCGTGTTCCGCGACAGCGAATCAGGCACTCGATGGCACCCGGCGCAGAAACCAGTGGATCTCATGTCCTGGTGCCTAGGGCTGATCCCCGAAGCGAAGACCGTCGTCGACCCCTACATGGGCTCGGGGCCCGTAGCGAAAGCCTGCAAAGACCGCGGCCTCCGCTACGTCGGCATCGAGCTCGTCGAGAAGTATTGCGAGATCGCCGCGCGCCGGCTCGCGCAAGAGGTGCTGTTCGGATGACCTACGACCTCACCTGGACGATCCAGCGCGTCTCGCAACAGACCCCGAGCGAGCGGCACGGCGCGGACATGATGCGCCTCCTCATCCCGTCCTGGGAGCGAGTCAACCGCTACGGGGCGTCGACGGCACCGGGCGTGCGCGCGGGCACGAGCGCGATCGTTCCCTACGCGTACAGGCCCCTTGCACTGAACGCTCGACGCGTCCTGAACATCCGCCCGAGAATTTGAGCCCTTTCATCGATTGTGTTCCGTTTCGTCGTACAATCAATGATACAATCAGTAGATGAGCAAGCAAACCATCAAACGCCTGAACGAGATCGATGCCGAGATGAAGAAAGCGCGCGCAAACGGTGACTGGCGCCGCGTCCTCGAGCTCCACGCGGACTGGCACTTCGTGTTCCGCTCCAGCTTCCGCTGAACCGAATCCCGCCCCCGACCAGCCCCGCACCTCACCACGAGGCCGGGGCTCGAGGCGTTAGAGGGACCATGATCTACCGCATCGAATGGTGTCATCCCGTGCCGGGCGACGATCAGTGCTGGCACGTTGCGGCTCCGGCCTACGGGGTCGACTACACGAGCCGCGCCGCGGTCGAGACCGAGATGAGCCTCCTCCGGTTCGATACGGCGGACGGCGGGTACGATTACCGGATCGTGGAATGCGAGAGCGAGACAGCGGAGCCGGAGATCACAGCGGAGCCGCTCAAGACGGTGGTGAGCCGATGGGATGCGAGGGTGGGCGAGTGGTTCGATGTGACGGTGGAGGTGAAGGCGTCATGAGTCATCTAGCGAAAGCGGTCGAGAGCATGGACGCGACGTTGCGGCGCACGAACGGCGCGAAGGCGCACCGCGAGTGGCGGGTGAACGTCGCGCGGACGACCCTGACCCTCGTGGTGCGCGTGCGCCGGGGGCGGAAGGGGGTCTCGAAATGAACGCCCCGAAGCTGCTCGAAATCCGCCGCACCAAGGAAGAGCTCCTCGACTATCTGTCCCGGTTCGACCTCGAGCTCCGGCTGGAGTCCCCCGTGCGGCACCTGGAGCCGATCGGGCGGCTCTGCACGCTGCTCCTCGACCGCCTGGTGCTCCTCACGGGCGGCACGCTCGAAACGAACGCGTTCGGGCGGCATCTGCGATCGCTCCTCGCGCGCGCCCATGCCCTGCACGCTCGACCGACCGCGCCGATCACCATCCCGCACCAGGAGGCCGCCAATGACTGAACCGAACCAGCCCGCTTCGCCACGACGGAGCACGCTCACGACCCGCACCATGCTGCAGGTCGAGTCCGCGACCCGCTGCCTCTCGTGCGAGACGCCCTTGCGCTTGACGGAGGTCTGGCCCGGGAACTGGCAATGCCATTGCCCGCGCTGCTACGACGGCACGCTCGATTCGCCCGCGGTGCAACAGGTGAGCGGATTCGGTGCAACACCGGAGGAGAGTCTTTGGGCGTGGACGGAAGCGTGGGAGCTGGCGACGGATCAAGGGTTTTTTCCGAGCGAAACGCTGCTAGAGTTGGAGAAGCAGGTCGCGGCGGAAGCTGCGCGGCAACGCGGGTGGAGGTGGTATTTCAACCCGGAGATCGAAGCCGCGACCGTTCACCCGATGCCGTGTTGGCATGGGCCTGCACAAGGGAGCTGAGTCATGGCACGAGAGGAGAAGTTCGAGGCGCGCGAAGAGGACCTCGGCGCAACCGACTGGCGCGCGTATTTCGACAGTAGCTGTCTGCGCGTGTGGCACCTCACGGGCAAAGAGCGCACGTTCCGCATCGCGAAAGTGACCCGGCTCACGAGCGAGCTCGTGAACGGGGGCAAGCGCGAGATCAAAAAGCAACCGCGCTTGGAACTCCAGGACAGCAAGGGGCAGAAGGTCCCGTTGCCGCTGCTCCTCAACAAGACGAACGCGAAGACCATCGCGCGGCTCTACGGCAACAACCCCGCCGCCTGGATCGGCAAGCTCATCACCCTTTTTCCGTCACAGACTAGCGTCGGGGGCGAGGACGTGGACTGCATCCGGGTCCGGAACGAGGTGCCGAAGCGCCCGAAGAAGGCGACCCCCGCGGACCTGCCCGCGCCGCTCTCGCCGTCCACGGCCGCGCGCGAGCCCGGCGACGATACGACCGATGCAGACACCGACGCCGAGCCTCCGCCCGGCACCCTGGAGACCGACCATGTCATCCAATGACACGACACTCCTCGACCCGGTGCGCTTCAGCCGGCTGAAGCTGTTCGGCAAGAGCGCGGCCCACTACGCGCACGGGCACGATGGCGAGACCTCCAGCATGCGCAAGGGCTCGGCCGTCCATAGCTTCCTGCTCGGCGACGCGGAGCGGGTCAAGCTCTACGCGGGCAAGCGCGACAAGCGAACCAAGGCCTACCAAGCGTTCCTGGAAGAGAATCCCGATTGCGATATCCTCTCCCCGCGCGAATTCGTGGACGTGGACGGGATGCGACAGTCCCTCGCCCGGCACCGGCGCGCGACCGAGCTCCTCGACGGCATCCGGGAAGAGCGCATCGAGTGGACCCTCGCCGGCCGCGCGTGCGCCGGTACGCCCGACGTCGTCCACGTGCGCACGGGCGGGAAGATCCTGGTCGAGCTGAAGACCGCGCAGAGCTCCGCGCCGCAACTCTTTCAGTGGCAGGCGCGAAAGCTGGCCTATCATGCCCAAGTCGCTTGGTACGCGCACGGGCTCGAAACGGCGATATCCTATACCCCGGGCCCCGTGCTCGAACAATACATCGTGGCCGTCGAGAGCTCGCCCCCGTACCCGGTCACGGTTTTCAGGCTCACCCCTCGCATGCGCACGGCGGGCGAGAAACAGTGCCGGATCTGGTTCGAGCACCTGCTCGTCTGCGAGCGCACGGGCAGCTTCCCGGGCTACGTGGAAAGCGACGTCGACTGGGATGAGGAGGAAGTGGAACTCGACTGGGATGAGGAGGCCGCGTGAACGACCGCGATCCCTTCTCGGGCTCCCTCGAATTCGA
>Ga0097621_100003566_pt1 | contig 10754 bp, 8 predicted proteins | sample KBSMisM72_FD_73165 | JGI IMG/M metagenome (GOLD analysis project Ga0097621, IMG submission 73165) | Miscanthus rhizosphere microbial communities from Kellogg Biological Station, Michigan, USA - KBS Miscanthus M7-2 (version 2) (version 2) | ecosystem: Host-associated > Plants > Roots >... | reverse complement strand
GGGGTTCGAGTCCGGTTATGATAGCCGATAAGGGCCAGGAACAAGAACAGTCAAGAAGGGGTATCGCTCACCATAAAACTCAGAAGAGCTAAAACTCGGACCCTCACCTACACATGGTCAGGAAGGGGCCAAAGCGGAACCTTTGACTCTCAACTACATGCGGTCGGGAAGGGGGCAGAGCGGTCCTTACATAGATCTGAACCCCCTCAAACCTAGGGCGCACCCGCAGAATCACTGACAGACGGATAAAAGTCAGAGCCTCAAATCCAATCTGAAATCATTGATAATTAGTCTGCGGAGGCGACGCTCGATCAGAGTAGATTCAGGCCAGAGAAAAGGTCGCTCTGCCCCCTACCCGACCTTGTGTCAGTGAGTCTCAGAGTTTTAATCACAGCTTCAGTTACCTCCACTTGACCCTCACGGCTCCGGCGGGCAAGATCGGTCGCGATGTTTTACGTTGAGTACCCCGCCCGGTTTCTGCGGCGCCGTTTATCCCTACACAGGTTTTCATTCATCGTAGCTTCGCTGCTATTGATTGCTGTTCAGTGTCTTGCTCAAAGCTCTAGCTATCAACGCGAATTCGACACCGGTGACAAGCTTTCCGTCTCGATTAAGAATCGCAATGGTCGAGTAACCGTCATCGCCTCTGAAGAATCAGCGAACAAGGCGCGGCTTGAAGCGAGTTCTGCTGGTATTCCGGTGGGTGAAAGTGATGTCGCAGCAAAAGCCGATGGCGGGAAGTTGGACATCGATGTTCGTCAGCGACGTGAACAGGATCGAATCGACATCGTAGTTCGCATTCCCGTCAGATCGAAAGTTGAAATTGAGAGTGGTGCAGGCGCGGTTAGCGTGGTTGGCAATCTTGAGTCGGCGGTTGTGAAGACCGACACGGGAACCATTCATGCCGATGTTCCCCTGGACGCTCTCAAGTATGATTTTGTTTGGGAAGCGAGCCGGCCGCGTTATATGAGCGACATCGAACTCAAGGAAGTGAAAGAGAAGGCAGGCGGTTGGTTTCGACTGTCAGGAAAACTCGGTGACAAGGAGACACCCAAAGAAGAACGAGTGGCTCTCAATTTCCACACTCAACGTGGTGTGGTCCTGCTGAATGTTGATCCGGCAATGGTGCCGAGTGATCTTCGTGAGCGTCCTCTCACGGAAGCGGCTCGTGCTATCGTTCGCAGTGGTGATTCGGAACTCGTCGAAGCGATTCGGAAAGTCGCGCCAAAGATGTTTGGCGATTACGCTAAGACACTCCCTCCACCTGAAAAGGAACCAACGCTGCGAAGGGGAACACCTCCGGGCCAGATCGTAAGCTCGGTCGCACCACAGTTGTTGCGTTTCAATGCCAGTGTTATGGATCGCAACGGCCGCGCGATCGCCGGCATGCATGAGCATGACTTCACGGTTTACGAAAATGGTGTCGAGCGACAAGTAACCAGCGTGCAACCGACCAACGAACCTTTCAACCTCGTACTACTGTTGGACGTTTCAGGCAGCGTCGAAGAGCGCATGGACTTCATTCGCAAAGCTGCACGCGACTTCTTGAAATCTGCAAGCCCGCAAGATCGAATCTCAATTATCAGCTTCCGAGACGATATTCAGGTCATTTCCGATTTCAGCAGGGATCGAGCGATGCTCTCACGTAAACTCGATCAGATTGACGCCGGCGGCGGAACAGCCCTTTACGACGCTCTTGGCTACATCCTTGCTGTACCAATCAAAGAGTTACGTGGCGAACGAACCGCCATTGTCGTGATGTCTGACGGTGACGACAACAAATCCTTTCTACCGTTTCCGGCAATCCTGGACGCACTCTCAGAGTCGGGAGCGCTGGTCTATCCCCTGTACGTTCCTTCAGGTTTAATTCCAGAGACGAGCGTGCCGAAACCGGATTTCACAATTGATCCACTTCGCACTCGCTACCTGACCCTAACAACTCGCGCCGACGAAGAAGGTCGCAAGTTGGCGGCTGCATCCGGCGGAGTCTACTATCCGATTCAACGCATCGAAGACCTGCAGAAGGCGTATGATGATGTCGTATTGCAACTACGAACGGCATACACAATAACGTATGCATCGAACTCGATATCGTCGACGTCGCCACGAATTCGACTGCGGACTAATCGAGAAGGAGCCTCGGTGAGGTTGAGTCCGGTGGTTGGAGTGTCGCCGTAGTTTGAAAGAATCGGTGGCGATTGCGGGTCCTGATTCGTCACCCAGCTTTGCGCCGCTAACTTTTGAAGTTCGCCAAACATGTGGCACAGACTTCAGTCTGTGTTGTTAACTAAAGGCACACAGACTGAAGTCTGTGCCACTGTTAACCTTGGACCCTCTTCCAAATGGCAACTGATAAATGTCAAATGACCAATGATAAATAGATCTTTTCTTTTATGACCGAGCCTCTCTTTGCCGCTCTCTTTGACGAAACTGAACGCCGCCCGATGACGGTGTCGCAGCTTACGAATGCCATTCGAACCTCACTCGAATCGCGCTTTGCGTCCGTCTGGGTCGAGGGCGAAATCTCAAACTTCAAAGCGCACTCTTCGGGTCACTGGTACTTCACGATTAAGGATCCCAACGCACAACTGAAGGCGAAGTGCTTCCGTTCATCAAACCAGCGCATTCGTTTCAGACCCGCTGACGGCTTGCATATCCGCGCGCGCGGCAAGCTCACCGTCTACGCACCACGTGGCGAATATGAGATGGTGGTTGAGACGCTCGACCCAGTCGGCGCCGGTGCACTGCGGATAGCTTTCGAGCAATTGCGTGATCGTCTGCAAGCGGAAGGACTGTTTGCAAAGGAGCTAAAGAGGGCGTTGCCGGTTTTTCCAAGGCGCGTCGGCATTGTCACGTCTCCAACAGGTGCTGCGATCCGTGACATGCTCAACGTGCTATCACGACGAACTAAAACGGTGAACGTCTTATTATCTCCTGCGCGTGTTCAAGGCGACGGCGCCGGAGCCGACATCGGACGCGCAATCAGACTAATCAATCAACATCATGAAAAAGCACTACGCGAGAATCGCTATCAGGATCGCGTGGATGTTTTGATTGTCGGGCGCGGTGGTGGTTCAACCGAAGATCTATGGGCGTTCAATACAGAGGAAGTGGCCCGTGCAATTCGAGGGTCGTCGATTCCAGTCATATCGGCGGTTGGACATGAAACGGACTTCACGATTGCGGACTTTGTTTCGGACTATCGCGCAGCAACGCCTTCTGCCGCGGCGGAGATCGTGGCTACGAGGGAAGATCAGCTTTGCTCGGCGCTGGACCAGATGGGCCGCCAGTTATTACGCCTGACCAAGTTCAGAATCGTCGATGCACGATCGCGAGTCCAGGAACATGCGCTCTCCCAAGTATTCGACGAGGTCAAAACGAAACTGCATGACGCGCGAGTCGACGCAAACTCAGCCACTCATCAGTTGCAGGTATCCGTGAACCGTCTCTTGAGACAGGCGACGCTAATGAGTAACGTTTTGGCCCAGAAGATTTCTCCCGCGCAACTCCAAACGCGTGTGACAACGGCGCGAGCGCGCTATGATGCGGCTGCATCAAGTTGTTCTGGCGCGATGAGTGAACGGTTACAGTCTGGTAAAGAGCGCCTGGGTTTGGCTGCCGCATCGCTTGATGCACTTTCGCCGTTAGCCGTGCTTCACAGGGGATATGCAATTGCCCAGGATGCCGGCGGGAAGCTTTTGCGGGACGCAGCAAATGTTACAGTCGGGGATCGAGTCGACGTACTGCTATCCAAAGGGAAGCTGAAGACGAAAGTTGAAGATATTCAATAAGGTCCGGGCTGAGCTTTGTACTTTGAGCTTTGGATCGCATGGAATACTCAAGCCCCGCAGACCAAAAGAACAAAGCTCAAAGTTCAAATTTCAAAGCACAAATTCCAAATGGACGCGAACGAGCCAATTAGAAAACGAATTGTAATCAACTTGGATTCACCACCCGGCACGGTTCCGCGCAGTGGGCCCCAGTCCTACGGAACTCCAAGACAGTCACGACGTTGGCCCAAAGTGATCGCAATCATTTTGATGTTGCTGTTTGTCGTAGTGCTCGCCTCAGCTGTTGGTGGTTACTTCTGGTGGCGTCACTATCAGACGACTCCTTCGTATGCGATTGCCATGATCATCGATGCCGCGCAACGTAACGACATGGCATCGTTTGAGAAACAGATCGACGATGACGCTATTGCGCGAAACATGATTTCCGACGTTAGTCAGAAAGCTGCGACCCGATACGGAATCGCCTTGAGCGGTACTTTGCAGAAACAGATTGATGCGATGGTGCCTACATTGCTACCACGGTTGAAGGACACGATTCATCAGGAAGTGGTGAAAGAGGTTAAGGAGTTCGCGGCGAAATCAGGGCCAAAGCCATTCATTCTTGTTGCGGTGGCAGTGCCGACGTTAGTTAACATTACAACGCAAGGTGACAAGGCCACGGCGATTGCACAATTACCCAATCGAAAGATCGAGCTGGGGCTCGATCGCAGCGCTGATCTATGGAAGGTTACTGCGTTCAAAGATGATGTTCTTCTACAGCGCGTCGTAGACAATGTGATGAAGGACTTGCCTGCAATTGGCGGAGTTGATAGTTCGTTGCTGAAGTCGCTGCAGAAACCGAAGAAGAAGTAAGTCGAAGATTATTAAAAGACTATGAAAGAAGAGCAACCACGTACCTTCGAAGCATCGCTCGAAGCATTGGAACAAATAGTTCGTCAGTTGGAGAGTGGCGACTTGCCGCTCGAGAAGAGTCTCGAACTTTTTGAACAAGGCATTCGACTCTCACGTGAATGCCAGGATCGTCTGAGCCAGGCGGAACGACGAATCGAAGTGTTGATGCGCGACAATCAGGGCCGTACGGTTGCAGCTCCGTTTGAGCCTGTATCGGGAGAGAATAACGAAACTGATGACGAAAGCGTTTTCTGAGAGGCTGCCCTCCAAGTCCACACTTGAACTCGACACCTTACTAGCCGGGAGTCGTGCCCTCGTTGAAGTCGAACTCAACACCGTTCTTCCACTGGCAAGTGCTCCACCAGAAAAGGTCCATCAAGCAATCCGTTGGAGTGTGTTCGCGGGAGGTAAGCGCTTTCGACCCGGTTTATTGATAGCAACCGGCCAGGTATTCGAGGCGCCTATCAAATGTTTGCTCAAAACAGCATGCGCGCTTGAATTGATTCATACCTACTCACTCATTCACGACGACTTGCCTGCAATGGATAATGATGAGCTGCGTCGCGGCAGGCCCACATGTCATGTTCGTTTTGATGAAGCGACCGCGATCCTGGCAGGAGATGCTTTGCAGACACTCGCATTCCGTGCTGTTTCTCATGACGAGGAACTATCCGCTGAAACTCGTGTGACGCTGATTAGAGAGTTGTCGGATGCAGCCGGCACGCCTCATGGCATGGTCGCAGGACAAGCATTGGATATCGAAGGTGACGCGCGAGTGGTTAGCAGCAAGGAACTCGAAGAGATACATCGACTGAAGACTGGTGCTTTGATTATCGCTTCAGCACGTTGCGGAGCGATTATCGCGGGAGCAAATGCATCGGAGTTGGATGCAATCACAAGTTATGCGGCACAGCTCGGTTTGTTGTTTCAAATCACCGACGACTTGCTGGACGTGACGGCAACAGCTGAAGATCTCGGCAAGACCCCCGGAAAAGATGCGCGCGCATTGAAAGCTACCTATCCTGCTTTGTATGGAATCGAGGAAACAAAAGATGCTGCCGCTCGTGCGCACAATTCAGCATGTGAAGCTTTGCTGAGAATTAACCGTCCAACTGAAAAGTTGCACAAGATAGCGGATTTCATTTTGAATCGTAGCAGATAGGAATTTCGGATTTCGAATTACGCGATTTCGGATTTTGTGTTGTTCGAGCGCAAAGAGTTACATTACCCCAGAAGAAGTCCGCAATCCGAAATCCCCAATTCGCAATTCCTAACCAATCCCTGCCTTCCGTTGCATTTGCTTTAACGCTTCCGGGATGAACGACGTAATTTGGTGCGTCTCTTCCCTTCCATCCACGAAGGTCTGATACAAACTGAAGTCAGGCAACGAGAGACAGCTGAGCGGTGAGGAGTGCTGGTACCCGGTATCCAAACCCACGGCACTGTTCGAGATGTAAATGCCGTGACGACCTAGTCGTCCGCGCAAAGGGAGTAATGGCGTGGGCGTGTGGCCAAACACACACGGCTTGCCACGGTAGTTCTTGTAGAAGTCCATGTCGCGCGTCCATAGAAGTGACATTTCCGAACTCTCGCTCGGATGCTTTCCTTCATCCAGCCCTGCGTGCACATAAATCGCATACTCGTCTTCGTGGTAATAACGAGTCGACTGCATGAACTCGAGATGCTCCGGAGGCATTGAGTCGTCGAGCGCATGTCGCATGTCCTCCAAATCCTTCTCACTGTCAACGCGCACGTGAAGACCTGTGTACTGTTCAAACGTACGTTCACCGCCCGTAACAGGTGTCAACCACATATTGCTCGTCCCATCCAAAAAATCGATCAACATCTGTTCGTGGTTACCGCGCAAGCAGATCACACGTTCGGGGTTGTCGTGAGACATTTTAAGAACGTGCTCCACGCATCCCGGCGCATCGGCGCCACGGTCGATCAAGTCCCCGAGAAAGATGAGCGTGTCAGAATCGGCATCGCGCGGCAGCATATCAAGCAAGTTGAGAAGTTGAGCGCAGCGTCCGTGAACATCGCCTACGACAAAGGTTTTCATTCCGCGTGGTCCCCGGTCTGTTCTCGGTTTCTCGTCTTGATATTGTCCATCAATTCCATGAAGCGAGGATCCTGGTGCATGTCGGACCAGTTAGGATCAGATTCAAACCATGGCACATTCTCGTTACCCAAACCGATTGCTGTCTCGAGCCATCTGAGTGCTTCCACCTGGCGGCCCTGGAGCAGATACGCAGATGCGAGCCAGTAAGAAATATCGTAGTCAGCCTCGGCCACCTGTCTGACTTTGTGAGTCAACTGTTCATTTGCCCTGGTGTGTTGGCCCTGTGCGCTTAGACAGATCGCCAGGATCGGTCGCATACCATCCATTTGCGGGTGTCGTTGCAGAACTGATTGCAGAATCCGCATCGCCGCATCGACCTCCCCACGATAGTACAGGACTCGCGCACGAAACACCTTGATCATGGGATGTTCCGGCTCAATCGCCGCGCCCTCATCCAACTCATGCAACGCATCTTCGTAACGAGCCTCGTACATGTAGATGCGTCCACTGTTGTAGCTGGCCAGTACACGATCACTTGGATTAAGGCGCGCCATTCGATCAAAACTTCGGAGCGCGCGATCGTAGTCGCCATCGAGTCGGGCAACAATGCCGCGCACAAACTGAACACCTGGATCGTTTGGATACTCCTCGCGCAGCATCTCCACCTCGTCTCGCGCCTTCTGCTTCTGGCCTCCTGTCAGGTAGATGATGACCATTTGCATTCGCGCTTCGAGAACACGCGGGTCGAGCGTCAACGCTTTCTTGAAAGCGATCTTTGCTTTGTCATGATCACCTGTCTGTCCCAAACCCTTTAAGACTCGATTGACGTAACAACTGCCCAGGGCCGAATAAGCCAACGCAAACCTGGGATCAATTTCAACAGCGCGTCTAAAGTGCTCGATCGCAGAGTCGAGTTGCTCGCGCTCGATTGTGTGATAGATAAAGTTGGCTAGACAGTCGCGCCCGCGCAAATACTCTTCGGAGGCCGCCGCATCCGTCGTTGCACCTTTGGCGAGTTCGACTTTTTCGTCGGGGCTCAGTTCAAGGCGCAGTCCTTCGACGATCCGCTGCACGATCGTATCCTGAACATTGATGATGTCGCTGGCGTCGGCGTCAATTCGCTCGCTCCAGAGAATCTCGCTGGTGCGGACATCGAGAAGTTGAGCCGTGACGCGAAGACGATCTCCGGCACGCAGAAATGTCGCAGTTAGAATCGCATCAACACTCAACTCCTGACCTGCCTCAGCCGCATCGACTTGTTTGTTTTGATACTTGACGATGACAGATGATGGTCGCACGACAAGAGAACGCACACGGGCCAACTCCGTGATCACTGCATCGGCAAGTGAGAACTGGTAGAAGTCTGTCTCTTTGTCGTTGCCCACATTCTTGAACGGCAGAATAGCGACGCTCTTCCGCTCACCTTCCGCCATACTTGTAACGGGTGATTCATCAGCGTCGTGTCCGGCCGTAATTCGTCGACCAGAACCGCTCGAGCCTACGTCTGTTGTCCTGCCCTTCAACCATCGCAACGCCCTCGCGACGGAACTCGAATTCAAATGCTTAGGAGCAACGGGTACGAGACTATTGTCCACGCCCGGAATTGAATCGGTACCTAGTTCTCGAATTACGGAACGAATCTCATCAGCGAACTGCGACATTCTTTGATAACGATTGCGCGGCTCTTTTGCGAGTGCTTTATCGAGTATCTGTTGTAAACGTGGCGGAATTCGACCGGGTCGCACTTGAGACAAAGGAGCAGGCTCTTCATGAAGGACAGCATGCCGCACATCGACGGCAGTTTTGCCCTTGAAGGGCCAGCTGCCAGTCAACAATTCATAGAGCAGTACTCCAATGGAAAAAATATCTGCTCGAGCGTCGACACGATCTCCGCGAGCTTGTTCAGGTGCAGCGTACGTTGCTGTGCCATAAGGGATGCCGACTTCCGTCAACTCGGTATGATGAATGCCTGACGTACGAGCCACTTCTTCATCGAGAAGTTTCGCTAATCCAAAGTCGAGAACCTTGACTTGACCCGTGGGGGTGACCATAACGTTACCGGCTTTTATGTCACGATGAATTATTCCGCGTGCGTGTGCCGCGGTAAGTGCATCGGCTGTTTGCAAAGTTATTGATAGGGCACTCTCCAGGGACAGAGGCCGACCATTAACCAACTGCCGCACATTACGGCCTTCGATGTATTGCATTGCAATGAAGTGGATGCCGTTGATTTCGTTGAGATCGAAAATGGTGCAGATGTTCGGATGGTCGAGTGCAGAGGCCAAACGAGCCTCGCGTTCGAAACGTTTTAGATTGGCTTCCTTCGCGGTTAGTTCGGCAGGCAGGACTTTGATTACAAGCGTGCGGCCGAGTTTGGAATCAATGGCCCTATAGACAGTACCCTGACCGCCCTCGCCGAGCTTTTCGAGAATTTTATAATTGCCGAGTGTCGACCCTACCATGGAATCGCTGGAAGACAGTCGAAGGGGGAATGCTTTGTATTCCTCCGATTGTCACGTCGTGTCGGATTGATTGCGGACTATTTAACCCCCAAGTATGGTTGCGCGCAACTATTGCCAAATAATCAGGAAGCAAATCAGATTGGCTACTTGCATGGTTTGTCTCCATTCAAACAGTATTTATACAACGGTAGTGACTGAACGAATGTAAGAGACTATAGTTCAAACTGCCTCGTTCACGAGGCTAGCCCGCAGGGCTATTAGGCCAGCCGTTTTACGGCTGGTTAACTCACAAGCAAATCTCACAGGCCGTTTCAACGGCCTTACAAACGAGGACCTCACAAATGCCTAAAAACGTCTATAGCGAGATCAATCTCCACATTACCTGGCATACCAAGAACGATGAACCCGTGATCAAAGATCACATCGAAAACCGTTTGTACCGTTTCCTTGAAAACAGAATTCGCAAGGAAAAGGAGACTTTCATTCATGCTATTGGTGGAATCGAAGATCACATCCATTTAGCGGTTACCATTCCACCGTCTCTCACAATCAGCGACTGGGTGGGTCAACTAAAAGGCAGTAGCTCATTTCATATTAACCACGAAATCGCGAATCGAAAGCTACTTGACTGGCAACAGGGATACGGTGTTGTGAGTTTCGGTACGCGTGATCTGAAATGGGTCGTACGCTATGTAAGAGATCAAAAACAGCATCATGCGAAAGGGACAACTCACGATCGATTGGAAAGGATAACGTCAGATGACGACGGAAGGCCGCTAAAGAAGCCTACAAAAAATCGGCGACAGTGAACTGTGTAACGGCTGACCTATTAACCCTGTGGGCTAGCCTCGTGAACGAGGCACGGATGATCACCTTAGATTGAACATCTTAAGTCAGCGACGGAAGGCCGCTGAAGCGACCTCAAAAGTATCGGCGCCGGTGAACCAGCCGTAAAACGGCTGGCCTACTAGCCCTGCGGGCTAGCCTCGTGAACGAGGCAGGGACTCACCATGTCCTGTTGCCTCCATCCAGTCATTTAACGCCGCGAGTGTTTTCAACGAGCAGTTAGCTGTTCACTAAATCCGGTGTATTATTCCGGCGCTAACCAAACCTTCTTAATCGAGGACAAATCATGTCTGAACAGGCTCGAACGAATCTACGTACGATTAGTCTGCTCGCCCTTCTCGCAATAATGTTCGCGATCATCTCTTTCTTCCCAGTTACTTTCGCTCAGGAAAAATATTCTACGAATCTTTACTCCGGTTTACGCTGGCGCAACATTGGTCCATTTCGCGCCGGTCGCGTTAACGCGGTGACCGGTGTCATTGGTCAACCAAGTGTTTATTACTTCGGCTCGGTGGGCGGCGGCGTCTGGAAGTCGACGAATTCAGGCCGGACGTGGAATCCAGTTTTCGATTCGGAAAGCGTTGGCTCAATCGGTGGAATTGGCGTAGCCCCGTCAAATCCGAACATCGTCTACGTTGGTACAGGTGAAGCTGATCTGCGCGATTCGATCTCGTTTGGCAACGGGATGTACAAATCGATCGA
>Ga0097621_100003565_pt1 | contig 10758 bp, 9 predicted proteins | sample KBSMisM72_FD_73165 | JGI IMG/M metagenome (GOLD analysis project Ga0097621, IMG submission 73165) | Miscanthus rhizosphere microbial communities from Kellogg Biological Station, Michigan, USA - KBS Miscanthus M7-2 (version 2) (version 2) | ecosystem: Host-associated > Plants > Roots >... | reverse complement strand
TACGTCGTCACCGAGCGCATGCTGGAGATGTTCAAGTCCAGCGGCACGCGCGCCTCCAAGGGGCGGCACTGATGCCGGCGTGGGCCTCGCGTGAGCTGCTGATCCAGGCGAGCTACTTCGTCACCGCGGTGCTGTTCATCATCGGGCTCAAGCGCATGAGCTCCCCGGTGCACGCCCGCAGCGGCATCCTCTGGGCCGGCGCCGGGATGCTGGTGGCGACGCTCATCACCTTCCTGTACCCCGGCATGAGCAACTACGAGCTCATCGTCCCGGCGATGTTCGTGGGCGCGGGGCTGGCCTGGTGGAGCGGCAGGCGCGTGGCCATGACCGACATGCCGCAGATGATCGCGCTCTACAACGGCATGGGCGGCGGCGCGGCCGCCGCCATCGCGGCGGTGGAGCTGTACCGCGGCGAGATGAGCGGATATGCCGCCGGCACGCTCGCAGTGGCCGGCGGGCTGATCGGGGCGGTGTCCTTCAGCGGCAGCGCCATCGCCTTCGGCAAGCTGCAGGGCCTGATCAAGCGCAGCTTCCGCTTCCGGGGGCAGCAGATCCTGAACCTGCTGCTGCTGCTGGCGGCGGTCGTGCTCGGCGCCCTCATCGCCTCGCACGCCAATGCCACGCCCGTGGTGGTGACGGGGCTGTTCGTGCTGGCGCTGCTGCTCGGCCTCACCATGACGCTGCCCATCGGCGGCGCCGACATGCCGGTCGTCATCTCCCTGTACAACGCGCTCACCGGGCTGGCCGTCGCCTTCGAGGGCTTCGTCCTCAACAACGCGGCGATGATCATCGCCGGCACCGTGGTGGGCTCGGCGGGCACGCTGCTCACGCAGCTGATGGCGAAGGCCATGAACCGCTCGCTCGGCAACGTGCTGTTCTCGGGCTTCGGCGACACGGGGGCCGCCACCACCGGCACGGTCAGTGGCAGCCTCAAGCCGATCGAGGCCGCCGACGTCGGCGTCATGATGGCGTTCGCGCAGAAGGTGATCGTGGTGCCCGGCTACGGCATGGCGGTCGCGCAGGCCCAGCACAAGATCTGGGAGCTGTGCCAGCTGCTCATCGACCGCGGCGTCAACGTCAGGTTCGCCATCCATCCGGTGGCGGGACGCATGCCCGGGCACATGAACGTGCTGCTCGCCGAGGCCGGGGTGCCCTATGACCTGATCGCAGACCTCGATGAGATCAACGCGGAATTCGAGACCGCGGACGTGGCGCTCATCATCGGCGCCAACGACGTCGTCAACCCGGTAGCGCGTACCGACAAGTCGAGCCCCATCTACGGCATGCCGATCCTGAACGCGGACAAGGCCAAGAACGTCATCGTCATCAAGCGCGGCCAGGGCGCCGGATTCTCCGGCATCGAGAACGCGCTCTTCTACCTGGACAACACGCGCATGCTCTACGGGGATGCGCAGAAGGCGGCCGCCGAGCTGATCCAGTCGGTCAAGGCGGTGGGCTGAACCGGCGCGCCGGGCGCACGGGCTTCACTGGAGGATCGCCCCATGCAGCGCAGAAATCTGCTCCAGGGTGCGGCGGCACTGCCGCTGCTGACCATGCTGCCGGCGGCACTGTGGGCGTCGGGGCCGCGGCAGCGCGTGCGTCCAGCCGATCCGCAGTGGCCGAGCGCCGCCAAGTGGCGGGAGCTCAAGCGCGCCGTGGGCGGCAATCTGCTCGAGGTGCACCCGCTCTTTGACACCTGCGCCGCCGCGGCCGCGGCCGCCCCGGCCTGCGCGGAGGTGCTCAAGAACATCCGCAACCCGTTCTATATCGGGGATCAGGCGGGGGGCACGCAGGTGTCGGGCTGGCTGGATGCCTGGACGCCGGCCGCGAGCGTCTACGCGCTCCGGGCCCGCCACGCGGCCCACGTCGCGGCGGGCGTGAATTTCGCGCGCCGCCACAACCTCAGACTGGTCATCAAGGGTGGCGGCCACAGCTACCTCGGCACCTCCAATGCCGCCGACTCGCTCCTGATCTGGACCCGCGCGATGAATCAGGTCGCGCTGCACGAGGCGTTCGTCGGTGAGGGCTGTGCCAACCAGGTACCCGCGGCGCCCGCGGTGAGCCTCGGTGCGGGCTGCATGTGGAGCGATGCTTACCACGCCGTCACTGCCCGTGGCGGCCGCTACGTGCAGGGCGGCGGCTGCACCTCGGTGGGGGTCGCCGGCCTCATTCAAAGTGGCGGCTTCGGCAGCTTCTCCAAGGGCTTCGGCAACGCCGCCTCGGGACTGCTGGAAGCGGAGGTCGTGACCGCCGATGGCCGCGTGCGCGTGGCCAATGCCTGCACCAATCCGGACCTGTTCTGGGCGCTCAAGGGCGGCGGCGGGGGCAGCTTCGGCGTCGTCACCCGCCTCACGCTGCGCACCCACGAACTGCCGGAATTCTTCGGCGCCGCCTGGGGCAGCATCAAGGCCGGCTCGGATGAGGCCTTCCGCCGGCTGCTGGCACGCTTCCTCGCCTTCTACGCCGCCAGCCTTGCCAACCCGCACTGGGGCGAGCAGTTCGCGGTGCAGGAGGGCAACTCGCTGAAGATCTCGATGGTGTGCCAGGGTCTGAGCGCAGAGGAGGCCCGCAAGGTGTGGCAGCCCTTCTTTGCATGGGTGCAGGCCACGCCCGCTGACTACACGGTGACCGATGAGCTCGGCGCCGGCGCCAAGGTGGCACGGCACTGGTGGGACATTGAGGGCAACCGCAGCATGATTGCAGACCCGCGCGCCGGTGCAGCCCCACAGCACGGCTGGTGGCGGGGCGACCAGGATCAGGTCGGCGCCTACCTGCACGGCTACGATTCGCTGTGGCTGCCCGCCTCACTGCTCAGGGCGGGCGCGCAGCAGCCGCTCGCGGACGCACTGTTCGCCGCGAGCCGCTTCAAGGAGGTCGGGCTGCACTGTAACAAGGGGCTCGCGTTCGGGGCGCCCGCGGCCATCGCCGCCACGCTCGACACCGCCATGAATCCTGCGGTCACCGAGGCGTTCGCGCTCGCGATCATCGCCGACGGCGAGGCGCCCGCGTATCCGGGCATGCAGCGCGCGCCGCTGGACCTTGCGGCCGCCCACCGGGACGCCCGCGCGATCGATGCCGCCACGGAGGCGCTGCGCAAAGTGGCTCCGCAGCCCGGCTCCTACGTGTCCGAGAGCAATTTCTTCAACGCCAGCTGGCAACAGGCCTACTGGGGCGAGCACTACCCCAGGCTGCGCGCCGTGAAAAAGAAGTACGATCCGGAGGGCCTGTTCTTCGTGCACCACGGCGTGGGCTGCGAGGAATGGAGCGCCGACGGCTTCACCCGTATCGCCTGAGCAGGCCAGCCAAGGAGTGCCCCCGCGTTGCCTGACATGCCAATGACCCCCGCACTTGCGGCGCGCCGCCCGGGAAGTTCTGCGTACCGGGCGCTGGCCGCCGCCGCCTTCTTACTCGTGAGTGCCCCGCTCGCCGCCGCGCCGCCGGCGCCCGCGCCGAGCAAGAAACCATCGACGACGGCGGAGGTGCTGGCGGCCTCGACTCCCGCGGACTGGCGCGCGCTGGATCCGCAGAACACTCTTTATATGGAGCTGCCCGCCGGGCGGGTCGTGATCGAGCTCGCGCCCCAGTTCGCCCCCCACCACGTCGCCAACGTCACCGCCCTTGCCCGCGAGCATTATTTCGACGGCCTGTGGATCATGCGCGCCCAGGACAACTACGTCGTGCAGTGGGGTGACCCGGACAGCAAGAAGTCCGTCGGCGCAGCGCAGCGCAGCCTGGCAGCGGAATTTGAGCGGCCACTGCGGGGGCTGACGCTCACGAAACTTCCCGATGCGGACACTTATGCCGCCGAAGTCGGCTTTCTCGACGGCTTTCCCGTGGCCGCCGATCCCGCCAGCGGGCGGGCCTGGCCGGTGCACTGCTACGGCATGGTCGGGGCCGGGCGCGACAATGACGTCGACAGCGGCGGGGGCACCGAGCTGTACGTGGTGATCGGCCAGGCACCGCGGCACCTGGACCGCAACGTCACCCTCCTCGGTCGCGTGGTGCAGGGGATGGAGCTGCTGGCGGTGATGCCGCGCGGCAGCGGCGCGCTCGGCTTCTACGAGCACCCCGAGCAGCGCGTGCCGATCAAGGCGCTGCATGTTGCCGCCGACGTGCCGCTGGCACAGCGCACCGAGCTGGAGGTGCTGCGCACCGACACGCCCACCTTTGCGGCCTACGTGGCGGCACGTCGCAACCGGCTCGAGGAGTGGTTCAAGGTGCCCGCAGGGCACGTGGATGTCTGCAACGTGCCGCTGCCGGTGCGCGGGCGCGCCGCCGGCGCTGCCAAGTAAAGCGCGGCCCGCCGCGCCCCTTCAGTGATGCGGCGGCGGCGGCGGCCGCCCCGCCCCGTGCTGCCGCTGCGCTCGCGCGTGATCAACCATTTCCCGGCGCTGCGCCGGGGTCGCGTTTCGCCAGCGCTCCTGCAGCATCTGGCGCCGCTCCGGCGGCAGCTGCTGAAAGCGATGGAAGTTCTGCCGCATGATGGCGCGCTCGTGCGGCGGCAGGGACTGGAACTGCTGCCAGCGGCCGCGCAGCGCCTGGCGCTGCTCCGGCGGCAGGGCGCGCCAGCGCGTGAAGCGATCCTGTGCCTGGCCGCGCTGCTCGGCCGACATGCCCAGCCAGCGTTCGCTGCCGCGCGCCAGCGCCTGCTGCCGCTCGGCTGGCAGCGTGCCCCACTCGTTACCGAATTTGGACAGCAGCTGCTGCTGTTGCGGGGAGAGGCTCTGCCAGGCGACCGGTGCCGGCGGCGGCGCCGCGGGCGCGGGCGCGGGCGTCTGCTGCGCAAACACGGGAGCCGCGAGCAGCAGCAGGCTCGCGAAGGCGACTGAGCGGCAGGTGTTATTCATTGTTCTTTGGTCCCGGGGGGCTCGGGGGGCTCGGGGGCGGTGGTGTCGCGGGCTTGGGCGGCGGCGGCGGCGGCGGGTGAGTCGCGTCGGGCTGCGCAAGATAGTCCGGGTTGGTCTCGGCGAGGCCGTCGACCCCGCCCAGGAACTCGAGGAAACCCGGATCCGGGTCCTCCGGCGGGGGCTTGTGCCCGTCGTCGGCCCGGGCCGCGCCGAGGAGCAGTGCGCAGCTGAGCAGCACCGTTATCCGCGCGCGTGACTTGAGCATCAGCCGTCGCTCTCGGCATTCGCGTCAGCCTGAGTGGCCGCCCACTCGTAGAACGAATTGTCCCCATCCTGCACCAGGTCTAGTCCCTCGGCGTCGGCGAGCAGGTCCATGTCCTCGACCGCGGAGCGCTGGGCATCCAGTACCGGCAGCTCACTCGCCGGCTCGCGGTGCCACAACGTCACCGCGACCAGCAGCGCCGCGGCGACCGCGCCGGCGGCCGGCATCAGGGTGAAGCTGCGCCACCAGGCGGGTCCTGCAGCCGCGGCAGCGAGCGCCGCCTGCCGCGCCTGATTCAGGCGCGAGCGCGTGCGCGCGTCGACGCGCTGCACGCTCTCCTCCAGGACGGTGCGCGCGTTGCGCTCGAAGGGCGTCAACGGCTCTTGCTCCGGGCTCATACGTAGAAATCTCCGAGTTGCGCGCGCAGTGCCTGCACGGCGCGGAAGTAATGTGTCTTGACGCTGCCTTGCGAGCAACCCATGGCCGTCGCCGTCTCGGCCACGTCCATGCCCTCCAGCGTGCGCAGCAGAAAGGCCTGCTGCTGCCGCCGTGGCAGCGCCTCGAGCGCCTGCTGCAGCGCCCCCATGGCCTCGTTCAGCTCCAGGCGCCTCACCGGTCCGGGTTCGCTGCTGGGCGCCTGCGCGATCGGATCCGGCTCGTCCTCGTCGTCCTCGCCGCGAAACGGCAGCCACGCGATGACGCGCCCGCGCACGGTGCGGCGGCGCTGCATGTCGCGGATGCGGTTCTCCAGGATGCGGTAGAACAGCGGCTTCCACTGCTCCGGTGGGCGCTGCGCGTAAGCGCGGGCCAGCTGCAGCATCGCGTCCTGCACCGCGTCCAGCGCGTCCTCCTCGTGCCGCAGCGCCGCCTGGGCGATCTTGAATGCCTTCAGCTCGACGCTGGCCAGAAACTGGTTCAGCGCACGCGATCGGCTCTGGGCAGAGGAAGATTCCGTCAGATCCACGTCGCCGTGTAATGCGGCCGGCATGCTATAAGGCGACGCGAGCGTAGCAAACTCGGACATGGCCTGTATAACGCGCCCGCTCCCACTCCGGTTGACGGCCCAGCAGCCCCGCAAGCCCCTGATTTACCTTGAACGTGACCCCTGAGCCCAAAGTCCTGCGGGTGGCGCTCGACACGCCCCTGCGGCGCCTGTTCGACTACCTCCCGCCCGCGGGCGCTGCCGGCCCCGTCACGCCCGGGGTCCGGGTACGCGTGCCCTTCGGCCGCCAGCGTCTCATCGGGCTCGTCATGGCGCGCGGCACCGGATCGGAGGTCGCGCCCGAGCGCCTGAAGCCGGTCCTGGAGGTGCTCGATGCCGAGCCGGTGCTGGATGCGGCGGCGCTGGCGCTCCTGAGCTGGGCGGCGGACTACTACCATCACCCGGTGGGCGAGGTGGTGGCGGGCGCCCTCCCCAAGGCGCTGCGCGCCGGCGCCGGCAGCGCCGCGCGCGAGGAGCGCTGGATGGTGAGCGCCGAAGGTCTCGCCGCTCATGCCCGCGGCGAGCCGCGGCGTGCGCCCCGGCAGCGGGCGTTGCTGGAATTTCTCGCCCTCGCCGGCGCCAGCCCGGCGAGCGTGCTCGAGGAGCGCGTGCCGCAGTGGCGTGCCGCGGCGCGCGCGCTGGTGGCGCGCGCCTGGGTCAGCAGCTGCGAAGTGCCCCTGAGGTCCGCGCCCTCCTCTGCGGCCGTGCGCGTCGCAGGTCCGGAGCTCTCCGGCGAACAGGCGGCAGCGGTGCAGGCGATCGGCGCCGCGCTCGGGGGCTACGCGGCGTTCGTGCTGCACGGGATCACCGGCAGCGGCAAGACCGAGGTGTATCTGCGCCTCATCGAACGGGTGCTGGCGGCGCAGCGCCGGGTGCTGGTGCTGGTGCCGGAGATCGGGCTGACACCGCAGCTCGTGGAGCGCTTCCACGCGCGCTTCGATACGCCCATGGCGGTGCTGCACTCGGCACTCACTGACCACGAGCGCCTGCTGGCGTGGCGCGATGCGTTCGCCGGCCACGCGCGCATCGTGCTCGGCACCCGCTCGGCGGTGTTCGCGCCGGTGCCGGATCTCGGCCTCATCGTGGTGGACGAGGAGCACGACGCCTCCTTCAAGCAGCACGAAGGCGCGCTGCGCTACTCGGCCCGCGACCTGGCCGTCGTGCGCGCGAGCCACGCGCGCGTGCCGATCGTACTCGGCTCGGCGACGCCGGCGCTCGAGACCCTGCATAACGTGGAGGCGGGCCGCTACACGCGTCTGCGGCTCGAGCGCCGCGCCGCACAGGCGCAGCCGCCGCGGCTGACGCTGCTCGATCTGCGCAGCACCGCGCTGCGGCACGGCATCGCGACCCCGGCGGTGCTGGCCATCGAGCGCACCCTGGCCGAGGACGGCCAGGTGCTGGTGTACCTCAATCGACGCGGCTACGCACCGACGCTGCTGTGCACGGCGTGCGGCTGGATCGCACCCTGCCGCGAGTGCGATGCGCGTCTCACCGTGCACCAGGGAGCCGGACGGCTGCGCTGCCATCACTGCGGCGCCGACGCGCCACTGCCGGCGCGCTGCCCGCAGTGCGGCTTCGCGGTGAAGGCGGTCGGCCAGGGCACCGAGCGCATCGAGGAGGTGCTGGCGGAGCTGTTTCCCGGCGTCAGCATCGCGCGCCTCGACCGCGACGTGGTGCGCAAGCGCGGCGACCTGGAGGCCGTGGTGGCGCGCGTCGCCTCCGGCGCGGCGCGCATCCTCGTCGGCACGCAGATGGTGACCAAGGGACACGACTTCCCGAACGTGACGCTGGTCGTGGTACTCAACGCCGACCAGGGCCTGTTCAGCACCGATTTCCGCGCCCCCGAACGCCTGGCACAGACCATCGTGCAGGTCGCCGGGCGCGCCGGGCGCGGCACGCGCCCCGGCGAGGTGCTGATCCAGAGCGAGTTTCCCGATCATCCGCTGCTCACCAACCTGCTCGCCGACGGCTATGACGGCTTCGCGCACGCGGCGCTCGAGGAACGCTCGCAGGCCGCCTGGCCGCCGTTCTCGCGCCTGGCCGCAGTGCGCGACTCGGCCAAGAGCGCCGCTGCTGCCCTCGCCTTTCTCAGCGAGGCGCGCGCGCTCGCGCGCGGTGCGCGTGGCGTGCGCCTGCTCGGCCCGGTGCCGGCGGCCATGGCGAAGCGCGCCGGCCGCTACCATGCGCAGCTGCTGCTCGAGAGCCACGAGCGCGCCCGCCTGCACGGCTTCCTCGCGGAATGGCTGCCGCGGGTGGAACAGCTCAAGAGCGCGCGCGCGGTGCGCTGGTCGCTCGATGTGGACCCCCTCGAACTGTTCTAGAAAGATCCTGCGGCCTTGCGAGCGCGCTGCAGCGCGCCTGCCCTGCAGGGGGCGCGCCCCGCGGCGGTCAAAGGCGGCCAATCGCAGATCGCTTCGGGTAAACTCGCGCGCTCAAATACCAGCGGAATTTCTACCCCTTTGAAGCAAGAACTCGAGCAGCTGCTGCTCGCCTCCCTGGAGAAACTCGTCGGCGGGCTGCTGAGCGAGATGCCGGATGCGGCCAGCGTAGCGGTGGAGCGCACGCGCGACGCGCAGCACGGCGAATTCGCCACCAACCTGGCGCTGCGCCTGGCGAAGGCGGCCCGCAAGAACCCGCGCGAGCTCGCCGCCGCGATCGTCGCGGCGCTGCCGGCCAATCCTCTGGTGGCGCGCGCCGAGGTCGCCGGCGCCGGCTTCATCAACTTTCATCTGGCCGCGGCGGCCTACCAGCGCGAACTGGCGAGCATCCACGCACGCGCGGGGGCCTACGGCGAGAGCTCGCTCGGTGCCGGCGAGCGCGTGCTGGTGGAATTCGTGTCGGCCAACCCCACCGGCCCGCTGCACGTCGGCCACGGCCGCCAGGCGGCCTACGGGGCGACCCTTGCCAACATCCTGCGGGCGGTGGGCTATCGCGCCGAGCGCGAGTACTACATCAACGATGCCGGCCGGCAGATGGACATCCTGGCAGTGAGCACCTGGGTGCGCTACCTGGAGGCCTGGGGCGAGGTGCTGCCGTTTCCGCAGAACGGTTATCGCGGTGACTATGTGCGCCCGCTGGCGCAGCGGCTGCAGGCCGCTGCCGGGCAGACGCTACGGCGTCCCGCCGCCAGCGTGCTCGCGAACCTGCCGGCGGATGCGCCGGACGGCGACAAGGAGGCGTACATCGACGCCCTGATCGCGCGCTGCCGCGAGCTGATCGGCGCTGAGGGCTTTCGCCAGGTTCTGGACCTCTCGCTCGCCCACATGCTCGGCGACATCCGCGAGGACCTCGCCGAGTTTGGCGTGCTGTTCGATCACTGGACCTCCGAGCGGGCGGTCGCCGACAGCGGCGCGATCGATCACGCGCTGGCGGTGCTGCAGTCGCAGGGCCGCCTGGAGCGCAAGGACGGCGCGCTGTGGTTTCGCGCCAGCGAGTTCGGCGACGAGAAGGATCGCGTCGTGGTGCGCGAGAACGGCCAGAAGACCTACTTCGCCTCGGACATCGCCTACCACCTCGCCAAGTGTGAGCGTGGCTTCCAGCGCCTCATCGACGTGCTGGGCGCGGATCACCACGGCTACGTGGCCCGCGTGCGCGCGGGGCTCATCGCCATGGGCCAGCCGGCCGACTGCCTCGAGGCGACGCTGATCCAGTTCGTCAGCCTGTTCCGCGGCGCCGAGAAGATCCCGATGGGCAAGCGCGAGGCGCAGTTCGTGACGCTGCGGCAGCTGCGCGGGGAGGTCGGCAACGACGCCTGCCGCTTCTTCTATCTCATGCGCAGCCACGACCAGCCGCTGGACTTCGATCTGGAGCTGGCCAAGTCGCGCACCAACGAGAACCCGGTTTACTACATCCAGTACGCGCACGCGCGCGTCGCCAGCGTCATGAAACAGCTCGCGGCGCGCGGCCTGGTGTTTGAGCGCGAGCAGGGGCTCGCGGCGCTCGCCCGGCTCGACGGTCCGCAGGAGCAGGCGGTGCTGTCCGCGCTGACCCGCTACCCGGAGGTGGTCGAGCAGGCCGCGGTCAATCGCGCCCCGCACGCCCTGGTGCACTACCTGCGCGAGCTCGCCAACGTGTTTCATACCTATTACAACGCCGAGCAGTTCATCGTGGAGGACGCCGCAGTGCGCAACGCACGCCTGGCGCTGGTGCTGGGCGTGCAGCAGGTGGTGCGCAACGGTCTGACGCTCTTGGGCGTGTCGGCGCCGGAGAGCATGTGAGTCGGGAACTGCGTGTGTGCCTGTGCGGCCGAACATGGCCAAGCTGACCGGCCGCGACTACAAGGGCCACCAGCGCCGTGGGCTGCAGGTGCGTGGGCTGCGTGAGTTCTCGTACGGCGCGGTGAGCGGCGTGGTGGTGACCTGCCTCGCCTTCGCCTATGTTTCCGGCCGACTGCACAAGCTCCCCGAGGCGGGCGACACGCCCCGCCCGGACCCACATCGCGTGGCGCGGGCGGACACCGAGGTGAGTGGCCCGGGCTCCGGAAAGACCTCCGAGAAGTACGACTTCTACGAGATGCTGCCGAACTTCGAGGTCGTGGTGCCGGAGAAGGACAAGGACGTCAAGCGTGACCTGCCGGCCGCCGCGAAGATCGAACGCCCGGGGGTGTATGTGCTGCAGGCGGGCTCGTACCGCAACGAAGCGGATGCCAACCGCGTGCGCGCGCAACT
>Ga0097621_100003564_pt1 | contig 10758 bp, 6 predicted proteins | sample KBSMisM72_FD_73165 | JGI IMG/M metagenome (GOLD analysis project Ga0097621, IMG submission 73165) | Miscanthus rhizosphere microbial communities from Kellogg Biological Station, Michigan, USA - KBS Miscanthus M7-2 (version 2) (version 2) | ecosystem: Host-associated > Plants > Roots >... | reverse complement strand
GCTCACTACGATGTCGGATGGCACATCACCGGGACATCCGGCGTGTTCGGCGCCGCGACTGCCGTGGGACGGCTGCTCGGACTGTCGGTGCAGCAGATGGTGTGGGCGATCGGCCTCGCCGCGACCCAGGCCGCGGGCCTGCGTGAGATGTTCGGATCGATGGCGAAGGCGTTTCATCCCGGCCGTTCGGCCCAGAACGGCTACGTGTCGGCGCTGCTCGCGAAGGAAGGATTCACGGCGGGGGAGCATGGCATCGAGGGACCGCGCGGCTTCGCGGCGGTGCAGGCCGCCGCGTACGATTTGTCCAAGATTACGACGCGGCTCGGCGTGGATTTCGACCTGCGCGCGAACACCTACAAGCCGTTTCCCTGCGGTATCGTGAATCATCCCACCATCGATGGCTGCATTCAACTGCACGACGAGCACCGGCTCGCGCCGGACGCCGTCCGCGCCGTCCGCCTGCGCGTCGCGCCGCTCGTGATGGACCTCTGCAACCAGCAGAACATCACCAAGGGCCTCCAGGGCAAGTTCTCCGTCTATCACGGCGCAGCCGTCGGCCTCGTGCGCGGAAAGGCCGGCATCCAGGACTACACGGACGAGGCGGTCAACGATCCGCATGTGAAGCGGGTCCGCGAGCACGCCACGGCGGTCGGCGATCCGTCGGTCACCGAGGATCAGGCGCGCATCGAAGTCGAGCTCGCCGACGGCCGCGTCCTCACGAAATTCGTCGAGCAGTCGCTTGGCAACCTCGGACGGCCGCTCTCCGATCGGCAGCTGGACGACAAGTTTCGTGATCAGGGTGTGCTCGCGCTGCCCGAGGCGGATCTCGATTCGCTCATCACGCTGTGCTGGCGCATTGACGAACTCGACGATGTGAACGAGGTCGTGGCGGCGTCCGTGCCGCGCGACGCGAGAGCGAGCGCATCGGCGCGCGTCACTCCTGCGTCACGAAGAGCTTGAGCGAGACGGCCAGCGCGGAGGCGGCCACCAGGAACGCCGACATGGCCCCGAGGCTCGCGGTAAAGGACCCCGTTTCGTCGCTCAACCAGCCGAAGATATAAGGTCCGACGAACCCGCCCGCGGTCCCGATCGAGTTGATGAAGGCCAGGCCGCCGGCCAGCGCGATGCCGGTGAGGAACCGCATCGGGATGGTAAAGAAGATCCCGCGCGCGGCGTTGATCCCGACGAGCGACACCGTCAGCCAGCCGAACGACACCCAGAAATTTGTCGAGAGGACCGCGCAGAACAGTCCGATAGCCCCCACCAGGCACGCCAGGGCGAGATTAGTGACCTTGTTGCCGCCGCGATCCACGTGGCCGGCCCAGGTGATCATCCCGATGGAGGCGAACACATAGGACGCGCTGCTCAGGAATCCGACCTCCAGATCCGACAGGTGGCCCAGCTTCAGGATCTGCGGCAGAAAGATCCCGACGCCGTAAGAGCCCACGAGAAACCCGAACTGCACGCCGCCGAGGATCAGCACGCGCGGATCCTTGAGCGCCGGCCCGAGGTGGCGCACTTCGCGCGGCCGCTTCTCGCCCGCGACGCGCTCGCGCACGATCTCGCGTTCCTTCTCGGTCAGCCACGTGGCGTCCTCAGGCCGCTCGGTCATGACGCGGAGCACCACGAACCCGAGCACCGCGACGGGGAGGCCTTCGAGAATGAACAGCCACTTCCAGCCGGCGAGGCCGGCAATCCCGTTCATCTGCAGGAGCAATCCGGACAGCGCGCCGCCGATGACCGACGAAATCGGGATCGCGACCATGAACCAGGCAATGACGCGTGTCCGATATTCGGCGGGAAACCAGTGGCCCAGGTAAAACGCCACCCCGGGAAAAAATCCGGCTTCGGCTGCCCCGAGCAGAAACCTCAGGAAGTAGAAGCTGAGCGGCCCCGTGACGAAGATGGTCGCCGCGGATATGAGCCCCCAGCTGATCATGATCCGCGCGATCCACCGGCGCGCGCCCACGCGGTACAGGATCATGTTGCTTGGCAGTTCGAGGAAGCAGTACCCCAGGAACAGGATCCCGGCCCCCCGCCCGAACTGTGTCGCCGTCAGCCCGATCTCGCGGTTCATCGTCAACGCGGCGAACCCGATGTTGTTGCGGTCGAGGTAGTTGAAGATGTAGGCGAGAATCAGAACCGGGAGGAGACGCCAGGCGACCTTGGAGAAAAGACGCCGCGCGTCCGCGTCATTCATCGTGATGGCCGGTGGTCCATGCAGGCGTGAAGTATATATGGTGCCCCGTCGTGACCCGCCTACTACCCGTTCGGGGGATGTGCCTCGCCGTAAGTTCGGATCTAAAGTGGCGGAACCCTATAAGATCTACGGTGCATGAGCGGCCCGTGGGCTGGACGTCGCAGCCCGTTGCAGTGGCCCGCGCCTGACGTCCTGATGGTTGGTAACTCGCGCATGAAATCTCACCGGATTGTTCTCGCGTTCCTTGCCGTGCTGTTGAGCGGCGCACTGCCCCTGCGTGCGGCTGATGGCCAGCCCAACGGATACGCGCTCACGGCGTGGACGAAGGAGCGGGGGCTGCCGCCAGGCGACGTGCTCGTCATGACGCAGGACCTTGACGGCTACCTCTGGGTCGGCACCACCACCGGCCTCGCGCGTTTCGACGGATTGCAGTTCTCGCTGTGGGGCGCGCACGGTGAGCCGGCGCTGCCCGTTCGCAGCGTGCCCTCCCTGACGGGCGCGCATGACGGCAGCCTCTGGATTGGATTCGGCAGCCCGGGCGGCGTGAGCCGGTACCGCAACGGCCAACTCGTCCACTACTCCGAGACCGACGGCTTGCCGCACGGCGGGATCAACGCGCTCATCGAGGATCGCCACGGCACGATCTGGGCGGGCGGCGCGGGCGGGCTGTCGCGATTCGTCGACGATCGCTGGGAGCCGATGGGCGGCGTGGCCGGTCTGCCGGCGACCGAAGTATCGAGCATCTACGAAGATCAACACGGCGCGTTGTGGGTCGGCGGTGGCGGCGGTGTGTATCGCCGCACGTCCACGACGTTCGAACTCGTGGATGCGAACGCGACGTACGCCAGGAGCCTCGCCGAAGACGAAGCCGGCGCCATCTGGGTGACCGATCTGCACCGGATCGTACGCAAGGTGCACGGAACCAGCGCGCCCCCGCTTCCGGCGGACGTTCGTCTGCCCGCCGCCGGATGGCGGCTGCTTCACGACCGCAAGGGCTCGCTCTGGGTGGCGGCCTGGGCCAGCGGGCTGCTCCGCATCCGGAAGCCCGCCGCCGGCGCGGCGCCCGCGATCGAGCGCTTCGCGTATGAAAGCAAGATCGGGGGCTCACCGCGTTCGCTGTTCGAGGATACGGACGGCAACATCTGGATCGGCATGCGCGGCGGCGGATTGTTGCGTGTGTCCGAGAGCGTGCTCCAGAACGACATCCCGCTCGAGGGCCTGACGACGGACGGTGTGCGCGGGCTGTCGGCGGGCGCCGACGGATCCGTGTGGGTGGCCACTGAACACAGCCTGCACCGTTTTTCCGGCTCCACGCGACGGGTCTACAGCCTTCCGCAAACGCTCGCGCTGCACACCGACACATCCGGCACGCTGTGGGCGGCGACGACGCAGGGAGTGACGCGCGTCATCGGCGATCGCCTGCAGCCGCTGGCGCTGCCGCAGGGTGTGGCGTGGGATCGGATCGCGTCGATCACGACCGACTCCGGCGGCGCGCTCTGGCTCTGCCAGGTGGATCAGGGACTGCTCCGCTGGTCAGGCGGACGGTTGAGCCGCTTCGAGAAGGCACCCGAGGTGGCCGGAAAGCCGTGCAGCGTCACGTTCACCGACCGCCGCGATCGCGTCTGGGTCGGCTTCAACGGTGGAGGAGTGGCGGTCTACGAGGGCGGCCAGTTCCGCCTCTACGACGAAAAAAGCGGCGTCGTCTCCGGACGCGTGTCGGCAATCTACGAGGATCGCAAGGGCTCGCTCTGGGTGAGCGCGGTCGGAGGCGTCAGCCGCCTCCAGAACGGGCGCTTCACCAGCTTGACGCCGAAGAACGGCCCGTTCACCGGCATCGTGCCGTCGCTCGTCGAAGACAACGACGGTTACCTCTGGATCGGCGTGAACGCAGGTTCAGGGTTGATTCGCCTCAACCCCTCCGAGCTCGACAAGGTGGTCGTGAGTCCTTTGCACGAGGTCGAGTACCGGATGTACGACGTCTCGGACGGTCTGCCCGGCGATCTCCAGTGGCTGAGCCACCCGGCCGCGGTTCGCGCCGGCGACGGCAGGCTGTGGCTGGCCACGCGAGCCGGCGCGTCGGCGATCGATCCCCAGCAGCTGCCCAGGAACGTGCGGCCGGCGCCGCCGCGCATCGACCGCGTCGTCGTGGACGGGCGCGACTTGCCGTCGGTCGGCAACGTCGAGCTGCCGTCGCGCACCTCCACGCTGCAGGTGGACTACGGCACGCTGAGCCTGTCGTCCGCATCGAAGTTGCGATATCGGTACATGCTCGAAGGCGTCAGTCCGGAGTGGGTGGACGCGGGCGTCCGACGGCAGGTGCTGTTCACGAATGTTCCGGCGGGCCGTCACCGGCTCCGTCTCAGCGTGACCAACGACGGGCTGTGGACCGAGGCCCGTATCTGGGATTTCTCGATCGCGCCCCCGTTCTACAGGACCAGCCGCTTTTACGCGATCTGCACGATCAGCCTGATGTTCGCACTCGCCGCCACGTGGTGGCTCCGCCTGCGCGCCGTGCAGCATCAATTCGCCCTCGTCATCGCCGAGCGCGCACGCGTGAGCCGTGAGATTCACGACACGCTGTTGCAGAGCCTTGGCGCGATCGGCCTCGAGCTCGAGATCATCGCCAGCCAGCTCGATCCATCGCTCCGCGACGCGCGCGACTCGCTGCGCCGTCTCCGCCAGGACGTGCGGCGCTCGGTGCGCGAAGCGCGCGAGTCGATCATGGAGCTTCGCTCGACCCGGCTCGATCGCCGGGATCTGGCCGAGGCGCTTCGCGAGATGGCCGCGAAGGCCCGGTCCGCCGAAGGCGCCGAGCTCGCGGTCGCCGTCGAAGTGCACGGCCAGCCGCGCCGCTGCTCGGCCGAAACGGAAGAGGAGTTGCTGCGCATCGGCCAGGAAGCGGTCAGCAACGCGGTGCGCCACGGGCGGCCCACGAGAATTGAGGTCGCGCTCGACTACGGCGAGGATGCTCTGTCTCTTCGCGTGTCAGACGATGGCACAGGCTTCGTGCCGGCGGGCCATCCGGCCGGCACCGGGGCGCATCTCGGCCTGATGAACATGAAGGAGCGGGCGGAGAAGATCGGCGGCCACGTCCGGATCTCGAGCCAGCCCGGCCACGGCACGGCGGTCGTCGCCGTAGCGCCGCTGTCAGCGCCTCCCGCGGCAGAGCGGTTGCCGGCGTGACGGGGCCGGCGATTCGCGTACTCTGCGTCGACGATCATCGTCTGATGCGTGAAGGCATCGTCCGCGTCGTCGGCCTGCAGCCGGATATGACCGTCGTCGCGCAGGCCAGTGACGGCGAAGAGGCGGTCGAGCAGTTTCTGCAGCATCGGCCCGACGTCGTGTTGATGGACTTGCAGCTGCCCCGCGTGAATGGCCTGCATGCCATCCGCGCAATCCGGCATGCCCAGCCGGACGCCCGCATCATCGTGCTGACGATGTACGCGGGCGACGAGGATATCTACCGTGCGCTCCAGGCGGGCGCCGCGGGCTACCTGTTGAAGGATACAGTGCCGGAGGATCTGGTTCGCGTCATCCGCGAGGTGCACGCGGGACAGCTGGCGATCCCGCCCGACGTGGCGGCCACGCTCGCGTCGCGGGCGAAGCAACCCGCGCTGACCCTGCGCGAACTGCAGGTGCTCGAGTTGCTTGCGACCGGCAAGCGCAACAAGGAAATCGCCGCGGATCTCGGGATCAGCAGCGATACCGCCCGCGCCCACATCAAGAGTATTTTCGTGAAGTTCAACGTGCACGACCGGACGGCCGCGCTCGCCGAGGCGCTCCGACGCGGAATCATCCACATCGGCTAGAGAACGCCGAGACGATCATCAACGCAGAGATCGCAGAGATCGCGGAGAAAAATCACTCGGCGATCTCCGCGATCTCTGCGTTAACCCCGTCTCGGCGTTCTCGTCTCCTGTAAGCCGATGAACATCCGCAGGATCGTGGAAAGCGATCGATCGGACTGGGTTCGTCTGCGTGACGCGCTGTGGCCGGGCTCTCTCTGGGATCACGACGTTGAGACGCGCAGGTACTTCGAGAGCGGCCTCGATGTGCCGGTCGTGTTCGTCGCTGACGTGGACGGCCGCCTCGTCGGCTTTTTGGAATTGGACGTTCGCAAGTACGCGCCCGGCTGCGCGTCGTCGCCCGTGCCGTTTATCGAGGGCTGGTATGTCGAGCCCGCCATGCGGGGCCGGAATATCGGGCGCGCGCTCGTCGAGGCCGCCGAAGCCCACGCGCGTGCGTCCGGATATATCGAAATCGCCAGCGACGCCGAGTTGGAAAACGCCGACGGGATCAACGCCCATCTGGCCCTTGGTTACGAGGAAGTCGAACGCGTCGTGTGTTTTCGCCGCTCGCTCGTGAGCCGCTGAACGCATGATGACCTGCGATTAGCCTTCCCGGCTCTCGAGTCGATAGACATCAGAGTGGTCCGGAATCCAGGAGCACCGTGATGTTTGACACAATCCTCGAAAGTCCGCTGGCACCGTGCCTGATCTGGGCAATGCTGTATATCTCTGACTACTACACGACCATCGCCTGCGCGCGGTTGTATCACGCGCAGGACAAAATCGTTTACGAAGGAAGCTTCGAAATCACGCCCATCTTCCAGGCCGACGTGAATGCGCTGCGTCGCATCAGCCCGCGGTTCCTGGGAATTCTTCTCGTCTCGACGGTCTATCTCCACTGGGTTCGCAGTCTGACCTCGCCCGCCGACGTGACGTTCGGCTTCTACGTGACGTGCCTCGGGGCGTTGTTTCTCGTCGAGCTCACGGTCCACGCACGTCACCTGCGAAACTGGTTTCAGTTGAGCCGTGTCGTGCCGTTTCTTCGCGGACGTCTCGAGTATCCGCGCGGCGCCATGCTGCGTGCGTCGTCACTCGAGCTGCTGACGTTCGCCCTTTTGTACGCCATCCTCTACGGCGTAACGGGGCATCCATTCGTCCTGGGCGGCGTGTTGGGCAACGCATTTCTGTCGGTCAATCACTATCGGCTGGCGACGCGACACGAGGCCGCCCGTCAGAGGGTGCTGGCTGGCGGCTAACGGGCTGCTGAAACGCAGCCTGGACGTAAAACTGAGAACGGAGAGTCGCGGCCGGCCGCTACGGCATTGCCGGCACCGCCGACCGCGGCAGCCGACTGACAAATAGCTACTATTCAAGGACTTATGGCCGGAATTCCTCGGCCGTCACCTACCCGATCGGGGGATTTTCGCCCGATCGAACGTCCGGCTACAGTAACCTCGCACGTGTTGACCATGCGGTTCCGTCTGGTCGCGGTTGTCGCCTGCTGTCTCGGTGCCGTCGCCGCGGCACGCATCGGCGTGACCGCCGCTGGCGGTCAGCGCAGCGACCCCGATCCGCTCTCCGCGTCGGCGCCGTACCGCGCGACGCTCGACCAGTACTGTGCGGGCTGCCACAACGCGCGGACCAAGTCCGGCGGGCTCGCGCTGGATGGTCTCGACCTCGCGAACGTTCCCCGTGACGCGGCGACGTGGGAAAAAGTCGTGCGCAAGCTGAACACGCGGACCATGCCGCCCGCCGGCGTGCGCCGGCCCGACGACGCAAGCTATCACGCGCTGGCGACGTGGCTGGAAAGCCGGATCGACGGCGCCGCGCTCGCTGCGCCTAATCCCGGCCGGCCGTTGCTGCACCGCCTCAACCGTGCAGAGTACGCCAACGCGATTCGCGATCTGCTGGATCTCGACGTGGACGTCACCGTGTTGCTGCCGCCGGACGATTCGGCCTACGGCTTCGACAACGTCTCCGATGTGCTCGGAGTGTCCCCGTCGTTGCAGGAGCGCTACCTGTCCGCGGCCGAAAAGATCAGCGAGGCGGCGCTCGGCGATCCCTCGGCCGGGAGGGTCACAGAAACGTACCGCGTGCGTCAGGATCTCTCCCAGGATCAGCACATCGAAGGCCTCCCGCTCGGCACGCTGGGCGGTACCCTCGTGCGCCATACGTTCCCGATGGACGGCGAGTACGACCTGCAGGTGCGGTTCTTCCGGACGAACTTCGGAAACCTGCGCGGCCTGGAGCACCCGCACGCGGTGGAGGTGACGCTCGATGGAGCCCGCGTCAGGTTCGGGACGATCGGCGGCGACGAGGACCTGAGGGCCGCGTTCGACAAGCCCACCGAGACGGCTGACGCCATCGACGCGCGGTTCGCGGTCCGTGTGCCGGTGACAGCCGGACCCCACACGGTCGGCGTCAGCTTCGTGGAGAATCTCGGCCTCGTCGATACCGCGCGCCTGCAGCCGTTCCTGCGAAGTTCAGCCGACACGCTCGACTGGACGGGCCGCCCGCATCTCGATCGCGTCTCGATCACGGGTCCGTTCAACGCCACGGGCCCCGGAGATACGCCAGCCCGCCGGAAGATATTCGTGTGCCGGCCGGCGACGCCTGCCGGCGAAAGCGCGTGCGCCAGGCAGATTATCGCGACGCTGACGCGGCACGCCTATCGGAAGCCCCCGCAGGACGCGGAGCTTCAGCCGATCTTGGAATTCTACAAGTCGTCGCGCCGCGACGGTTCGTTCGAGCGCGGCATTCAGAGCGCGCTGCAGCTGATCCTCGCGAGCCCGAAGTTTGTCTTTCGCGTCGAGCAGGATCCGCCGGATGCGCCGCCTGGCAGCGTTTACCGCATCAGCGACGTCGAGCTGGCGTCGCGGCTGTCGTTCTTTCTCTGGAGCAGCATCCCCGACGAAGAGCTCCTGGCGGCGGCGAGTCAGGGCACGCTTCGCGACCGCGCCGCGCTCGAGCGCCAGGTCCAGCGCATGCTGGCCGATCCGAAATCGTCGGCACTCGTCACCAACTTCGCCGGGCAATGGCTGCAGATTCGCAACCTGAAGACGTTCCTGCCGAACTCGGACGACTTCCCGAATTTCGACGACAACCTGCGGCAGGCGTTCGCCCGCGAAACCGAACTGTTTTTCGAAAGCGTGATGCGCGAGGATCGCAACGTCCTCGACCTGCTGACCGCCGACTACAGTTTCGTCAACGAACGGCTCGCGCGCCATTACGGCATCCCGGGCGTCTACGGCAGCCAGTTCCGCCGCATCGTGCTGACGGACGAAGCTCGCATGGGCCTGCTCGGCAAGGGCAGCCTGCTCGCCGTCACGTCTCATGCAACCCGTACGTCGCCCGTACTCCGGGGGAAATGGGTGCTCGAGAATATTCTCGGCACGCCGCCCGCTCCGCCGCCGCCCGATGTCCCCACGCTCAAGGAACCCGAACCTGGCGCGGCTGCCCGGACGATGCGTCAGCAGATGGTGGAGCACCGCGCGAACCCCACGTGCGCGAGCTGTCACAAAGTGATGGATCCCATCGGGTTCGCCCTGGAAAACTTCGACGCCGTCGGGGCGTGGCGCACGCGTGACGCCGGCACGGTCATCGATGCGTCGGGCGAACTGGGAGACGGGACGAAGATCGACGGCGTCGTCGCGCTGCGGCGGGCGCTCGTCAGCCATCCCGACGTCTTCGTCGGCACGCTGACGGAAAAGCTGCTGACGTACGCGCTCGGCCGCGGTCTCGACTCGCCGGATATGCCGGCGGTCCGGACAATCGTCGCCTCGGCGTCGCGCGATCGGTACCGCTTCTCGGCGATTATTCTCGGCATCATCAACAGCGCGCCGTTCCAGATGCGGGCGAGAGCGGCGGAATCGACCGTGGCCGGTACACCGTAGCGGCCGGCTTTAGCCGGCCGTAGGCGTCCGCCTTAAGGCGGACGCTACGAAAGAATGTCTATGTTCATTACCAGGGCTGCGTTGGCACGGAGAACGTTTCTGCGGGGAATAGGCGCCGCGGTCGGATTGCCTGTCCTCGAGGCGATGGTGCCCGCGATGACGGCGCTGGCGCAGACGCCGGCCAGCCCGAAGACGCGGTTCGGCGCGGTGTTCGTCCCGAACGGCGCCATCGTGGAGCAGTGGAGCCCGTCCACGACAGGTGCGAACTTCGAATTCGCCCCGATCCTGAAACCCCTCGAGCGCTTCCGCGACTCGCTGGTCGTTGTCAGCAACCTGACCCGCGCGCACCCGGGCGTCGTCGAGGGCGACCATGCGATCAGCGCGGCGGGCTGGCTGAGCGGCGTGCTGGCGAAGCGTACGCAGGCCGAGGACGTGCAGGGTGGTACGACGATCGATCAGATCGTCGCGGGCCGCATCGGGCAGGACACGCCGTTTTCATCGCTCGAGCTGGCGACCGCGGATTTCACCGGCTACGTGGGCGCCTGCACCAGCGGTTACAGCTGCGTGTACACGAATACCATTGCCTGGAGCTCGCCGACCACGCCGCTGCCGATGGAGATCAACCCGCGCGTGGTATTCGAGCGGTTGTTCGGCCGGCCGGGCACGCCCGAGCAGCGCGCCGCGCGCACTCAGCGCAACCTGAGCATTCTCGACCTCGTGAAGCAGCAGGCGGCCGATCTGCAGCGTGGCCTGGGCGCGCGCGACCGCGTCCGGCTTGGCGAATATCTCGACAACATCCGCGAGATCGAGCGCCGCATCGAGCGCGCGGAGGGGCATGCCAGCGCCGACGTCGCCTCGTTCGAGCTGCCCGCCGGCG
>Ga0097621_100003559_pt1 | contig 10762 bp, 9 predicted proteins | sample KBSMisM72_FD_73165 | JGI IMG/M metagenome (GOLD analysis project Ga0097621, IMG submission 73165) | Miscanthus rhizosphere microbial communities from Kellogg Biological Station, Michigan, USA - KBS Miscanthus M7-2 (version 2) (version 2) | ecosystem: Host-associated > Plants > Roots >... | reverse complement strand
AATGGAAAGAGCGCGCATTATCGTGTCTCCTTAACTGGGCATCTGGCCAAGCTTGTCGATAGCCTGGCGCATAAGGTCTTCCTGGGATTTGCTCAAACTGGCGGTTGCCTCATAGGCCCGCATCACCTCGATCATATGACTGATCTCGATCACCGGCTGAACGTTGGAGGCTTCCAGCGCACCTTGGCGCAGGTTGACATTGGTTGAAGTTGTCGGGGTCTGGGTGGTGGAATAGAGATTGGCGCCCTGTTTCACCAGCGCGCTGGGATTTGGGAACTCGACCACTTTCAATTTGGCGAGCTGGTTGCCGATGCCATTGACCACGCTGGAGATGGTGCCGTCGGGCGCAATGCTGACTTCGCCGTCATTGGGCGTGATTGTGATGGCGCCGCCATCGCCCTGGACCTGATAGCCCTGGCTGGTCACCAGGTTGCCGTTATTGTCGAGCGAAAAATGGCCGTCGCGGGTGTAGCGCAGGCCGGTCGCGGTCTGAACCGCGAAATAGCCCGGTCCGGCAATCGCCACATCATAAGGGGCGCCGGTCTGTTCGATATTTCCCTGGCCGGTGTCGCGCATGACGCCCGCATCCTTGACGAAGCTGACGGCCTGCAAGCCGGTCTGGCCCTCTGCGGGCCGCATCATGGTGACGAATTCCTCGAACTTCGCGGCCTCGCGCTTGAAACCCGGCGTCGCGGCGTTGGCGATATTGTTCGCGATCACGTCCATCGCCCGGTAAGAGGCGAGCTGATGCGAAAGACTAACAAGAAGTGAATTATCCATGGCGCACGGATCCTTTCTGGTCCGTCGCGGTGTGTTTTGCAGCCGTCATGCCAGCGAATAATGCTTGGTTTTATTGGGTTTTCCGCTGGTGCCGCGACGGACGCGGAAAAACTTGCCGGGTCATTGCCGCCCGACCCGGCAATTTGAACCACTCCTTAACCACGTTTGCATAGGGTGAACCTCGCAAAGAAACTTGCCGAGACCATTTCATGGCCAAGAAAGAGAAAGACGCGGACGCCAAGGGCGAAGCCGAAGGCGAAAAGCCGGAAGGCGAAGCCGCGGAAGGCGCGCCGAAGAAAGGATTTCGCAAGTTTCTCACCAAGAAAATGCTGATGATCGCCGTTCCGGTCCTGCTGCTGGTGCTGGGCGGCGGCGGCGCGGGCGCATATTTCTTCCTGTTCAAGAAAGCCGAGACCCATGAGGCCAAGGCCGAAGAAGAAGTGCCGCTGACCCCGCCCAAGGTGGCTTTCAGCGACATGCAGGACATCCTGGTCAATATCCAAAGCAATGACGGCACCCCTGCCTATCTCAAGCTGGGCGTTTCGCTGGAATTGGAAAATGAAGAGCAAAAGGCCGCGATGGAACCGTTGATGCCGCGCATCACCGACCAGTTCCAGGCCTATCTGCGCGAACTTCGGCTCGACGATCTCAAAGGCTCGGCCGGCGTGCTGCGCCTGAAGGAAGAGCTGCTGCGCCGCGTCAATGTGGCGGCCGCGCCTTATAAAGTGCGCGACGTGCTGCTCAAGGAAATGATCATTCAGTAGGCCGATAGTGGCGAAGATTCAGGAATAAAACGCAATGGCTGATGAAACACCCCAGACCGACGAAGCCGCTCCCGATGCGGCGGTCCTCGAGGCCGCGCCCGACAGTAGCGCAGGCGCCGACCGGGTCTTGAACCAGGAAGAAATCGATTCCCTTTTGGGTTTCGACGGCAATTCCGAGCAGGTGCAGGACAAGTCGGGCGTTCGCGCCATCATCAACTCGGCCCTGGTGTCCTATGAACGCCTACCGATGCTGGAAATCGTGTTTGACCGCCTGGTCCGGCTGATGACCACCAGCTTGCGCAATTTCACCTCGGACAATGTCGAAGTCAGCCTGGATTCGATCACCTCGATCCGCTTCGGCGACTATCTCAATTCCATTCCGCTGCCCGCGATCCTGGCGGTGTTCCATGCCTCCGAGCTCGACAATTACGGGCTTTTCACCGTGGATTCCAACCTGATCTATTCCATCGTGGACGTGCTTCTGGGCGGGCGCCGCGGCTCCTCGGCGATGCGCATCGAGGGGCGTCCTTATACCACCATCGAGCGCACCCTGGTTCAGCGGATGATCGAGGTGATCCTGCAGGACATGTGCGCCGCCTTTGAACCGCTGGCGCCGGTCAATTTCAGCCTCGACCGCCTGGAGACCAACCCACGTTTTGCCGCGATTGCACGGCCTGCGAACGCCGCCATCCTGGTCAAGCTGCGCATCGACATGGAAGACCGCGGCGGCCGCACCGAATTGCTGCTGCCTTACGCCACGCTCGAACCTATCCGCAAGCTGCTGCTGCAGCAATTCATGGGCGAGAAATTCGGACGCGACTCGATTTGGGAAAGCCATCTGGCCACTGAATTGTGGTCCACCAAGATCGATATCGAAGCCATTCTGGACGAACAGACCATGCCACTGAACCAGGTGATGAACCTGGAAGTCGGCCAGACCATGATGCTGGGCGCCGGCCCGGACTCCAAGATCGAATTGCGTTGCCGCGGCGTGCCGCTGTTGACCGGACGCATGGGCCGGGTGGGCTCTTCCGTCGCGGTTCGGGTCGATGACGCCGTCGAACGCACGGATGCATCGCGCCACCTGTAATTCCACGTTTTGAAGAAAGAGACCGCCGTGACCATTCCCGCCTCCCTGACTTTCTACCTGGAACTGGGCCTGGAAATCCTGCTCGCCCTCACGCTGTGCTATTGTGTGATTTTGGAGCGGCGGCTGGCCGCTGTGCGCAAGGGCCAGGAAGGCCTGTCGCGCACCATCGGCGAACTCAATATGGCAATTTCAGGCGCCGGCGCGTCGCTGCGGGCGCTCAAGGCGGCGGCGGGCGAAGCCGCCCAGACCCTGGACGAACGGCTCAAGCGCGCCCGCCTGCATATCGACGAGCTGTCGGTGCTCACAGTGTCCGGCGAGCGCATCGCAAGCCGCATGGAATCTGCCGCCGCGACGCCCCGCATCGCCAAGGAAATTCCCGACATGCCCTTGCCGTCCACCTCCATCCTCAGCCGGTTGGAAAGGGCTGTGTCTTGAACGCTTTTCAATCCAGGAGAAGCCGCCTGACCCGTCTTCTGCCCAGCGTGGTCGCGCTTGGCGCGGTGGTACTGGTGCTCAAGACCAGCGATCTGGTGCACGATGCCTATGCCCAGGCCGGCCAGCACGTGGCCGCGCTGACCAGCGATCCTGTTCCGTCCAACAAGGATTATGCCGGCGGCGAAGACGACCAGGTCGCCAGTGCCAGCGAGGTCGATGTCATCAACAGTCTGAGCAAGCGCCGCCGCGAACTCGATGCGCGTGATGCCCAGCTCGCCATCCAGGCCAACATGATCGCCGCCGCCGAAAAGCGGGTGGACGGCAAGATCGCCCAGTTAAAGCAGTTGCAGGCCCAGATCACCGCTTCCCTGGTCCAGCATGACGACGCACAAAAGGCCCAGATCGCTTCCCTGGTCAAAACCTATTCCACCATGAAGGCCAAGGATGCGGCCCGCATCTTCAACAGCCTGCCCGATGAAGTGCTGGTGCCGGTGGCGCATGACATGAAGTCGGACATTCTGGCGCTGGTGATGGCCAATATGAATTCCGAAAGCGCCAAGGAGTTGACGGTGAAGCTGGCCAACAAACTGGCCCTGCCCCAGACCGCCGATGCCTTGATGCCCCCGGCTCCGGTTGCCCCAGCGGCCGCGGCTCCAGCGGCAGCCCCCGTCACGCCGGCTGCACCCGCCGCAAAGGCGTCGTCAGCCGCTCCTGAAAAGCAAGCTTCTCCAAAAGGTTAGACTGAAAATGGGCCTGATCCGCGGAACGGCAATCACGCTTAACCACAGGTTAACACCGCCCCCGCCAATATGAAGTCCGAAGGGGCCTGTCCTTGAAGCCGAACCGCACCATTCCCGCCTTGGCCGTAGCGCTGATGCTCGGCGCCAGCGCGTCCGCCTGGGCGGCGGACAGTGTGAGCGGCGCGATGCAGGACGGCTATGGCCGCCTGTCGTTCAATACCGCATCCAAGATCAGCGCCACCACCACCGGCGGCGTGCTGGCGATCACCTTCGACAACAAGACTACTATCGCCCCTTCCGCGATCACCGCCGCAATGCCGCGTCTTTTCACCGGCGGGCGCGCCGATCCCGACGGCAAGACCCTGCGCTTTACTTTGACTCAGCCGGTCAAGCTGCATGTCAGCCAGATCGGCACGCGCGCCGTGGTCGATATCGCGGACGCCAATTTCACCGGTGTGATGCCCGATCTGGTGGCGCCGGCCAAAACTGTCGCCAAGCCGGTGGATGTCGCGAGTTTACCGGAGATCAAGCTGCGTACCGGCGCCTACGAGAAATTCACCCGCCTGGTTTTCGACTGGCCCAAGGATGTGTCCTATCAAGTCTTTCCCGGCGCGGGAAAGCTGACCGTCAAGTTCAACACCCCGGCGCGTATCGATGTCTCGGCCCTGGCGCGCTTTGCGCCCCCCTGGGTGAAGAATGCCTCCTGGCGGATTGATGGTACCTCCACCGTGGTGGAGTTCGACACCGATACCGATTCCGGTTTTCACGATTTCAAAGACGGCAGCCATGTCGCACTCGACATTCTGGCGCCCAAGACCGATGGCGCCGCCTATACGCCGCCGGGCACCGCCAAACCGGCGATCACCAAGATCGACGCCGCCGCAAAGCCGGGTGCCAGCACGGCCCAGGCGCAAGCCATCACACAGGTCGCGGCAAAGCTCTCCGTGCCCGCGGAGAAGAATAAAACCGAGGTCAAACCCGCCGAAGTGAAGCCGGCGCCAAAGCCGGAAGCAAAAGCCGAACCCAAGGCGGCGGACGTCAAAGCAGTGGCCGCCCCGGTTGTCGCCGCTCCGGCCGAAGCGATTCCGGTCGCCGACGCCAAACGCACGCATGACGGTGTCATGATCACCTTCAAGGGTGCGGGCGGCCGCGCCAGCGCGGTCTTTGTGCGCGGACTGACCGCCTGGGTGGTGCTGGAAAATGCGCCCAACTTCGATGCCCGCAATCTCAAGGCTTCACTGGGCGACTTCGCCGCCGGGATCGAAGCGGTTTCCAGCAACGGCCTTGGCATCCTGCGCATCACCCTGAAAGCGCCGGCCGAGATCGCGGCGCGCGGTCTGGGACCCAATCTGGAAGTGGAAATCGCCTCCAGCGTCGCGCCGCCGCCGGTGGTGATCGGCTTTGCCCGCAATCAGTCCGACCCCAGGCGGAGTTCGCTTTCCACCCTGCTTCCCGCCGCCGATCACGCCTTCCAGCTGATGGATCCGTCCGGCGGGGATCTTTTGACCGTCATTCCCGCTCAACCGGGCCGCGGCGTACCCAGTATGCGCAGCTTTGCCGATTTTGCCGCCCTTCCCACCGCCAGCGGGTTGGTGATCACGCCTTATGCCGATGATCTGCAGGTCACCGTCGATACGTCGCGCGTTTCGATTTCGCGCCCTTCCGGCCTGTCCCTGACGCCGCCGCAGATGCCCGTGGCGCAGTCGCCCTCGGCAATGGCGCATCCCGGAGACGGACCGTCCTATATGGATTTCGCCCGTTGGGGCCAAGCCAGCGGCGGCAGTTTTCTCGCCACCGAACGTAAACTCACGCAGGCCGTGGCACATGCCGACCGGCAGAAATCGGGCGCGGCGCGGCTCACTTTGGCGCGCTTCTATCTCGCCAATGGTTTTGCCTCCGAAGCCCTGGGTCTGCTCAATCTGCTGCAAGCCCATGATCCGGGCCTGGCGGGGGATGCCCAGCTGGTCACCATGCGCGCCGTGGCCGAATATATGATGGGCCGCACCCGCGATGCCCATAACGATCTGGCGGGCCCGGGATTTGACGCCGACCGCCATGCCGCATTCTGGCGTGGCCTGATCGAAGCCAAGACGGAAGACTGGAAGAACGCCCACGCCCATCTGGAACAAGCCGGTCCGGTGATGGGCCGCTATTCCGCCACCTGGCAGGCCGCCGCTACCATAGCCGATGCGGAAGCGGCGCTGGGTCTGGGGCGTCTCGATCTGGCGGATGCCGCCCTCAATCGCATGCCCAAGGACCTGGACCAGAAGCAGGCGCTGGCCGCCGAACTGACGCAGGCCCGGGTGCTGGCGGGCGAGAACCGCTACGCCGCCGCCGCGCCGCACTTTGTCGCGGTGGAAAAAGGCGGCGACGAAAGGCTGGCGTCGCAGGCGATCTTTCATCACACCAACGCCGCCCTGAACGCTGGCGCCGTGACCGCGCCGCAAGCCATCGAACAGCTCGAAAGGCTGCGCTTCCGCTGGCGCGGCGATGTGCTGGAATTAAAGACATTGCGCAAGCTGGCATCGCTCTATTTCGGCCGTAGCCAATGGCACGAAGGTCTGAAAATCCTGCGGGTTGCGGCCCAGAGCTTCCAGGGCGAGGACGCCGCGCGGGTTGCCCAGGACGATATGCGCGGCGCCTTCGTCAACCTGTTCCTCAAGGGCGGCGCCGACAAGATGAAGCCGGTGGAAGCGCTGGCGCTGTTCTATGACAATCTCGATCTCACCCCCATCGGCCCGGACGGCGACGAGATGATCCGGCGCATGTCCGACCGGCTGGTGGCTGTGGACCTGCTGGGACCGGCGGCCAATCTGCTGGCCTATCAGGTCGACAAGCGGCTGGACGGCATCGCCAAGGCGCAGGTCGCCACGCGGCTGGCGGCGGTCTATCTGATGGACCACAAGGCCGACAAGGCGGTCGCCACCATCCGCGACTCCCAGATTTCAGGCCTGCCCAATGAAGAGATGCATGAACGCATGTTGCTGGAAGCCCGTGCCTTTGCCGCCCTGAAACAATGGGATAATGCGCTGGACTTGATCGCGGTCGATCAGTCCGATGATACCAAGCGGGTGCGCGCCGACATCTACTGGGAAAGCGGCAATTGGGCGATTGCCGGACAAAAGTCCGAGGAACTGCTGGAAGGCCGCTGGAACGATCCGGTGCCGCTGACCATCGCCGAACGCGGCCAGTTGCTGCGCACGGCGGTGGCCTATTCCCTGGCCAATGACGAAGCCAGCCTGGCGCGGGTGCGAGGCCGCTTTATCGCCAAGATGAAAGGCACCCCGGACGGCAATCTGTTCGCGGTGCTGTCGTCCGATATCGACCAGCATGGCCTGGCCTTCCGCGACGCCGCCGCAAAAATTGCCTCGGTCGACACGCTTGAGGCCTTCATGAAGGACTTCAGCAAGCGCAAGTCCGACGCCAAGAGCTGAGATTAAAGTTCTCGTTCCTTGAGCCATTCCAGCGCGCGGGACGTAAGACACTCCCATCCCGGCTCGCCGATCAACCAATGGCCCATGCCGTCCAGCACTTCGGCGGTGGCGCGTTCCTTATAAAGCGCGGCAATCTTCGCCACGGTGGACGGTGGATTGATCCGGTCCTCGCTGCCGGTAAGGAACAGAAGCGGCGCCTTCACCGCATCGGCATCCACCATACTGGCCTGACGGAAATCCAGGCCCCAGTTCATGATCTCAAAGGTGGCGCGGCCGGACTCCGGCACAAAGCGGCCGAACACTTCATCGCGCATATGCCGGGGCAGTTTCTCGAGCGAATGTGCCAATGCCACGTCGCGGCTGGGTTCCAGAATCTGGTTCCAATAGCCAGGCTGCAGATGCATCGCCTGGGCGGCGCCGATCTCAAACAGGGTGGTGGGCGGCACACCCCACGGCGCCGAGGGCGCCAATAAGATCAGCGCCGCGACCGGGCTTCGCGCCGCCAGCATCTGCGCCAACAACCCGCCCATGGAATGACCCACCAGGATGGGCGGCTGTTTCAGAGCGCGAATCTCCTGCTCCATATCCGCGGCATAGTCGGCCAGCCCCGTGGTGCCGAGCGCGGCGGGCGGACGCTTGCCGTTGTGAAAACGCAGCGCGGGCGCAGCGACGGAGTAACCGGCGCCTTCGAATTTTTCCTGCAAACCCTGCAGCGACCATGGTCCGCAAAAAGCGCCATGGATCATCAGAACCGGTGGTTTCATGGGATGGCTATCGCTTAGCCAGAGGCGCGAAAGCCGCAATGACTTGTTGGTAAGTCTGACGTTTGAACGGCACGATCAGGTCCGGCAGCGCCTCCAGGCTCACCCATTGAAAGGCGGAGAATTCCGGCTCGTGCGCCGTCAAGTCTATGTCGCTGTCGCTGCCAGTGAAGCGCAGCGCAAACCATTTTTGGCGCTGGCCCTTATATTTGCCTTTGAAGGCCACACCCACCAGATGTTCCGGCAAGTCATAGGTCACCCAATCGTCCATTTCCGCGATGATTTCAGCTTTGGCGGTGCCGACTTCTTCCTCAAGCTCGCGCAGCGCGGCCTGCCGGGGTGTTTCGCCCTTGTCGATGCCGCCTTGCGGCATCTGCCAGCCTTCAACCGTCTGGTCGATGCGCTTGCCGACAAACACCTCGCCGCCCTGATTGAACAGCATGATGCCGACGCAAGGCCGGTAAGGCAGATCGGAAGATGACATGAGCGATGATTATTTCTTTGCGGGCTCAGCGACTATGGCTGAAACTGGGACCAACACAAACCCTCGAGCTTGCAGTCCTTTGGCCCAGGCTGCGATCCGCGCGACGCTGACCGGATAAAGGAAGGCCGAACCCACCGCGCTGCCATTGACGCGAGCCTGGGTTTCCAGTTCGGACAAGCGGCGATCGATCTCGGCCGGGTTTTGGATACTGTCCAGCGGAGCGCCGCCCTGCGCCACGGCAATACCCACCTGACTCGCCACCATCGGCACCACCGATTGGCTGGCGGCGCCATTATCGAAGAAATAGAGCCCGCGCCGGTTCAGGTAGGTCAGGACCGGCGACAAAGCCTCGCTGTCGGAGAGGAAACGCTGGCCCAGCAGATTGGTCACGCCGGCATAGCCGGTAAAGCGTCCCATCGCCCAGCTGAGGCGCTGGATATTGGCTTCTTCTTCCTGACCCGAGCGCAAGGTGTTCGGTCCTGGATCGCTTTCCGGAAAATCGGCCGGCTCCATGGGAACCTGCAGCAGTACTTCATGACCGCGCTCGCGCGCCTGTGCCGCCCACACGCCGGCATCGCCGGCATAAGGCGTAAAGCCCAAGGTGACGCTGGCCGGCAAAGCGTCCAAGGCAACCTTGGTGGCCGCCGGCGAACGGCCCAGGCCATTGACCACCACGGCGATCTTGAATTTAGCGCCGGCCGGTGCCGCTGCGGCATAGACGGTCATGGGTTTGCGTCCGTCATCGGCAATGCGCGGCAAGGGACCGTATTTGCTGTTTTCAATCAAAGCGGGATCGGCCATCAACACCCGGCCGGCATAGACAGGGCCGGTTATCGGTCCACTCGCGGATTGCTCGTCTGGGGCAGAACTCGCGGGCGCGGGTTTGGATGGTCCCGTGGCATGGTCGTCCAGCGCCAGGCTGACCGTCGCCGGTCCTTCGGGATGGCCCAACAAAGTGATGGCCAGCGCCCCGGCCGCCAGCAGGCAGGCGGTAAAAGAACAGCCGAAAGCCAATGCGCGTCCAGCCTTGGACACGGAGATGCCTTCAGCGATATCGGCAGCAGCAGCCATGCCCCCCATTAAGGATTGGGATGGTTACTCTCTCGTTAATGCCCCCAGCCGGGAGCATCCGAAAAAGGTTATTGCGCCGCGGGCTTGTCCGCCACGGTGGAGGCCGAGGCCACCGTCATCTTGCCGCGCAGCAAATCCAGCGCATAGGAGAGCTGGAAGTCGTCATACTTCTTGCCGGGGGCCGGTTTGATGACCGGGGCGGTGACCTTCTTGGCCGGAGCCGTCTCGCCGGTGAGATGGCCGCGCAAATCCGCTTCCGATGGCCGCGCCAGCTTGGGCACATTGGCCTCGTCGCCCTGCGCCACCTGGATATCGGGAATGATGCCTTGGGCCTGGATGGAATGGCCCGACGGCGTGAAGTAGCGCGCGGTGGTCAGGCGCAGCGCGCCGCGCCCTTCGCCCAGCGGAATAATGGTCTGGACCGAGCCCTTGCCGAAGCTGGTGAGGCCGATAACCGTGGCGCGCTTGTGATCCTGCAAGGCGCCGGAAACAATTTCGGAGGCCGAAGCAGTACCGCCATTGATCAAGATGACGACCGGCTTGCCGTCGGTGATGTCGCCCGGCTTGGCGTCATAGCGCAGCGTGTCTTCCGAATGGCGGCCACGGGTCGAAACGATCTCGCCCGAACCGAGAAAATCGTCCGAGACCTGAATGGCCTGGTCCAGCAATCCGCCCGGGTTGTTGCGCAAGTCCAGCACATAGCCCTTGATGCCGGGACCGATCTGTTTCTTGAGATCGCGAATGGCGCGTTCCAGCCCGTCGGCGGTCTGTTCGTTGAATCCGGGCAGCCGGATATAGCCGACATCGCCTTCGCGGCGATGGCTGGCGGAATCCACCGATACGATGGCGCGCACCAGGGTCACGTCGAAAGGCTTCTTTTCGCCTTCACGCAGGATGGTGAGGGTGATCTTGCTGCCGGCCGCGCCGCGCATCTTGTCGATGGCTTCGTTCAACTGCAGCCCGGCGATGGAGGTGCCGTCGATCCCGGCAATGCGGTCGCCGGTCTTGATCCCGGCGCGCGAGGCCGGCGTGCCGTCGATCGGCGAGATCACCTTGATCAGCCCGTCTTCCTGGGTGACCTCGATGCCGATGCCGCCGAACTGGCCCTTGGTGGTGATCTGCATGTCGCCATACATCTTGGCGTCCATGTAGCTGGAATGGGGATCGAGATTGGACACCATGCCCTGGATGGCGGCATCGATC
>Ga0097621_100003558_pt1 | contig 10763 bp, 8 predicted proteins | sample KBSMisM72_FD_73165 | JGI IMG/M metagenome (GOLD analysis project Ga0097621, IMG submission 73165) | Miscanthus rhizosphere microbial communities from Kellogg Biological Station, Michigan, USA - KBS Miscanthus M7-2 (version 2) (version 2) | ecosystem: Host-associated > Plants > Roots >... | reverse complement strand
CGAGGAGGTCGCCGACATCGCGCGTGTATGGAGCCGCGTCGGGTTCGATCAGACGATGATACTGACGGGGCGCGGGGCCACCGAGACGGCCGTCAAGAAGGCCGCCATCGGCCGGCAGGTCATCCATCTGGCGACGCACGGCTTCTTTCTGGGATCTGACTGCGATGCCGCACCTGCCGGCACGCGCGCCGTTGGCGGCCTCACATCGTCCCGGTCGCGTGCGCCTGAACAAACCGAGAACCCGCTGCTGCTATCGGGGCTTGCCCTGTCGGGGGCCAATAATCACATCGCCGCGACTTCGCCAGCCGATGATGGGATTCTGACCGCGGAAGAGGTAGCCTCGCTGAATCTCCAGAAGACGGACTGGGTGGTCCTGTCGGCGTGCGATACCGGCATTGGAGAAGTGAGGCCCGGCGAAGGTGTGTTCGGCCTGCGGCGCGCGTTCCAAATCGCGGGCGCGCGCACGGTGATCATGAGCCTCTGGTCGATTGACGACCAGGCCGCTCGAGAGTGGATGCGCGCCCTCTATCAGGATCACTTCGAGCGGCATCTCAGCACCGCCGAGTCGATGCGCGAAGCGAGCCTCAGCGTCCTGCGCGCGCGTCGAGCCCGCGGGGAGAGCACGCATCCGTTCTACTGGGGCGCGTTCGTGGCCGCCGGCGACTGGCGCTGAAAATCCTCGTCGCGCTACGGCTGCGCGGCCGGCTCGATCTTCAACACCGCCCCGAACGTTTCGTCCGTCAGCGCGTAGATGTTCCCGTCGAGACCGGGCCTGACCTCGCGAATGCGCTGTTTCAACTCCGGAATCAGGATCTCCCGTCCAATCGGATCGCCCTTGGCGTTGAACATCACGCGTTGAATGTGCTTCCCGGTGTTGTTGCGCATCGCGCCCACCAGCGCGTTGCCCTTCCACGCGGGGAACTTGTCGCCGTTGTAGAACGACAGCCCCGAGACGGCGATGGCGGGAACCCAGTACACGATCGGCTCTTCGAACCCGGGCGCAGTGAAGCCCCGCCCGACGATGGTGCCGTCGTAGTTGCGGCCGAGCGAGACCTCGGGCCAACCGTAGTTCTTGCCCTTTACTATGAGGTTCAACTCGTCGCCACCCTGCGGACCTTCCTCGGTGGACCAGAGCTTGCCGTCGGCATCGTTGAACGCCATGCCCAGCGGGTTGCGGTGTCCGAGCGTCCAGATCTCGGGCTTGTAGCCGGCCCGGCCGACGAACGGATTGTCGGCCGGCACGCTGCCATCGTCCTTGAGGCGCAGGATCTTGCCGATGTGCGAGTTGGGATCCTGCGCCTTGGGCCCGTAATTGCGATCGCCGAGCGAGACATAGAGCAGCCCGGCGCTGTCGAACACGAGACGCGCGCCATAGCTGCCGCTGGCCGGCCCGCGCGATTGATCGGTGCCGGGTCCGCCCCAGTACGCGTCCGCGACGAGGATGTCTTTCCCGTCGGCGAGTGTCGAGGCGCCGTCCCACCGCGCGCGATACACGGCGGTCGTCGCATTGCCCTGTCCCTCGCCAGGCTTCGAGTAGGCGAAATAGATCAGCCGGTTCTGCGCGAACTGCGGATGGAGGGCAACGTCCAGCATGCCGCCGAGGCCGGTGGCGAGCATCTGGGGCAGCGGGCCAATCGGCGTCGGATCCAGCACGCCGTTTCGTACCACGCGCAATCGCCCGGGCCGTTCGGTCACGAGCATGCTGCCGTCGGGCACAAAGGCGATTCCCCAGGGATGATCCAGGCCTTTCGTCAACACCGATACGTGAAAGCGGCCGGCCCCCACGCCAAAGTCCCAGGGCCCATCGCCAAGCGTGTCGGTGGCGACGGGACCGCGTCCACGGCCACGACCAGCCGGCGGCGGCTGTTGCGGCGCTGCGGCTCCCACTGGCGTCTGCTGCGCCGTGGTCGACGAACCAGCCACGAGGGCGAACACCGACAGGGCGGAAAACCAGGCGGCGGCAGTGATGTGTCTTTTCAAGATGCTCTCTCCGGGTGACGTCCCGAGTATATCGTTGTATCCCTGTCTCGATACTCGGTCCTGGCCCTCGTTCTCGCGCTCGGCACCTGCGCTCTGGGTGTTTCGAAAGGCTCGTTCTCCGTTGGCGCGGCTGACGCGTACGGCTACGTCAGCGAAGCCGATCTCATCGCGCATGGCACACTCCGCGTCGACCAGCAATTCGTCCGGACACTGCCGTGGCCGTTCGCGGACTGGTCGTTCGCGCCGATGGGGTACATCCCGGCGCTCGAGCGGGGATTCATCGTGCCCACGTACCCCGCCGGAACTCCGCTCCTGATGGCCCTGTTTCAACGCGTCGCAGGACGAGGAGCGGTGTTCTATCTCGTCCCGTTGCTCGGTGGCCTGTGTGTGTGGATGACCAGCGCCCTGGGTGCATCCGCGCACGGCCGGCTGACAGGCGTGCTCGCTGCGCTGCTGGTGGCGACGAGCCCGAGCTTCGTGACGGAGTTGATGGTGCCGGCGAGTGACGTGGCCGCCTCCGCTTGGTGGACGACCGCACTGGTCCTGACGATTCGCGGTGGCGCGCTGGCGTCCCTCGGCGCCGGAGCCGCGGTCTCGCTCGCTGTGCTCACGCGGCCGAATCTCGTACCGCTGGCCGTTGTGGTGGGCCTGTTTCACGTCTGGCGGGTTGTCCAGGGGCGGGCCGATGCCGCTCGGGGCCTTGTGCTCTTCACGGGCGCTGCCGTGCCTGGATGCCTGGCGGTTGCGGCGATCAATCAGTACTTGTACGGGTCGCCCCTCAGTTCGGGGTACGAGCCCTTCAACGTTTTATATGCGCTGACGAATGCCGGTCCGAACCTCGATCGGTATCCGCGGTGGCTGATGCAAACTCAGACGCCGTTCATCGCCCTGGCAGTGGCCGCGCCGCTGTTCATTCGTCCCGCCAGCGATGAGCAGGGGCCAGGGCCGGTACGTCTCCGGCGCGATCATGTCGTGCTCCTGTTGTCTTTCGCGACGGTCGTGATGCTGTCGTATCTGTTTTACAGACCGTATGGGCGGGAGGAGTGGGAATATTTGCGCTTCCTGCTTCCCGCGTATCCACCGCTGCTGGTGCTGGCGGTTGCGGTAACCATTGAAATCGCAGGGACGACTCGCGTTCGCGCGGCGATTCGCGCCGTAGCCGTGCTGACTGTCTGCGTTCTCCTCGCCGGATGGCAGGCGGGCGAGTCGGTCAAGCGCGGCGCCCTTGCCGCACGTCTCGTGGATCGGAGGTATGTGGACGTCGGCCGTTTCATCGATGTCGTCCTGCCATCCAACAGCGTGGTGCTCGCGAGCCTGCACGCCGGCAGCATCCGCTATTACTCCGGCCGCCGGACGGTGAACTACGATCGTCTCGAACGCCGGTGGCTGGACGAAGCGGTCGCTGAGCTGCGCAGGCGGGGCAGTCATCCGTTCATCGCGCTCGAGGAAGGCGAAATGCCAGCGTTCCGGGAGCGATTCTCGGATCTGAACGAGCTGGGGCGTCTCGACTGGCCACCCATGGCGGAACGGCGCGAACCGATCCGGGTTCGAATCTACGATCCGGCCGACCGCGATCGAACCCGGCGGGGTGAAACGGTGCAAACGCAGCCGATTCCACCTGCAAGGCGCTGATAACCGGTTGCTCGGTCGTGGAAACCGTGGTATTTCCTTACAAAACCCGGGCTGGAACCAGACGATACTGGTGACCGATCCCCGCAGCCTGGAGGAACCGATCCGGTGGCCAGCTCAGCGAAAGGCCGGAGAGTCTTGATCGGCGTCCTGGTCGCCGCTCTGCTCGCTGGCCTCGCGAGCGCGCAGGGCCGCCGCGGCTTTGGCCGCTTCCGCGGACCGGTCGTGAAGATGGCCACGGCGGAGGACTTCGACGGCAACTTTCTCTTCTGCCGTGTCATCTTCCGCAACGCACCCGATGGCGACGGCAATGGCTGGGGCGTCGACTATCCGCGCGCCGACATCAACCTGACCTTCCGTCTCTCGGAGCTGACGACGACGACCGTGAGCCGCGACCCGGAAGAGGGCTACAAGCACGTCGTCGTGCGCCTGACCGATCCGCTGCTGTTCCACTGTCCGTTCGTGATGATGACCGAGCCCGGCGGCGCGTTTTTCGACGAGGCCGAGGCGGCGCAGCTGCGCGATTACCTGAAGAAGGGCGGCTTCCTGTGGGCCGACGATTTCTGGGGCGAGTACGCCTTCCGGTACTGGTCCGAACAGATCGCGAAGGCGCTTCCGCCCGAGCGATATCCGATCGTCGATGTGCCTCTTGACCACACGCTTTTTCACACCCTGTATGACGTTCGCCGTATTCCGCAGATTCCTTCGATTAACTTCTGGAACGGGCCGGGCAGCTCGACGTCAGAGCGCGGACGCGACAGTGCCGAGCCGCACGTGCGGGCTATCATGGATGACGACGACAGTGGCCGTATCATGGTGCTGATGACCCACAATACCGACTTCGGCGATGCGTTCGAGCGTGAGGGCGACGACCACCGTTACTTCCTGGAGTTTGCGCCGGCCGGCTACGCGTTTGGCGTCAACGCCATCGTGTATTCGATGACGCACTGACTGGATTCATGGGACGCGTTTCTCGCCGCGAACTACTGAGAACCGCCGCGGGCGTGGGCACGGTCGCCCTGGGGGGAACCGTCCGCGCGCAGGACGCGACCCGTCGCGTGCGCGTGGCGGCCGTCCAGATGCACGCCGTCCTCGGAGAGGTGGCGGTCAACCTCGAAAACGCCGAGCACTGGGTGCGTCTGGCACTGCGGGAAGGCGCGCAGTGGATCGTCCTGCCGGAGTTTTTCACGACCGCGATCGCGCTCCATCCCACGAAGCTCGTCAACGCATACCGGACGCTCGAAGGCGTCCCGATGCAGCTCCTGAAGACGCTGGCGGCCGAGGGCCACGCGCACGTCGCCGGATCGTTCCTCGCGCGGAGCGGCGCGGACGTCTTCAACACGTTCGTGCTGGCGTCGCCGACGGGTCACGTCTACACCCACGACAAGGATTTTCCCACCACCAACATCGAAGCCAGCGTCTACGCCGGCGGCGAAGACGATGAGTTCGTCCGGGAGCTCGCGCGGCGCGGTGTGACGTGCGAGCCTCCGTCGCCGATTCCGTCGCGAGCGCAGAACGTCAAGAGCGGCGTCTTTGCCCTCCCCGACGGGGTCAGCGCCGGCACGGCGCTGTGCTGGGAGCAATGCCGCTATCGGACGGCCCGCCGGCTGAACGGACATGTCGATCTGATTCTTGCCGCGTCCGGCTGGCCGTTTGTCGCGCCGAACGACAGCATCTCGCGTGGCGCTCCGGCATCCGGTCAGGACGCGCTCTCCGCCGGCGCCGGGATTCGGGAGGCGCCGCGGCGGCTGGCCAGGCTGGTCGGGGCGCCGATCATCCACGCCAGCCTCGTCGGCGACGTCTGGAACACGCCGGCCGGCGGAAACGCGACGCTGCTGCGGTTTTCCGGCGAGAGCCAGATCGCCGACGCGTCGGGGCGCACGCTCGCGCGCCGCAGCTATGCCGAAGGCGAGGGCCTGGTGATCGCCGACATCGAGATCGGCCGCGTGGCGCCCTCCGAGTCGATTCCTGACGATCAGTCGTGGACGCCGGAAGTGTCGGCGCAGTCGCAGACGGGATGGGCCACCAGCGGGGCAGCCGGCCGCTCGGTCTACATCAACACCACGCGACCTCGCCGAAACCGGTGAAACGATCGGCGACGCTCGCGGCGACCATCATCGGCTCCGGGATGACGTTCATCGACGCGACCGTCGTGAACGTGGCCCTGCCCGCGCTTCAGGCCAACCTTCAGGCCACGATTACGCAGGTGCAATGGGTCATCGAAGCCTACGCACTGTTCCTCGGCGCGCTCATACTGGTCGGCGGCTCGATTGGTGATCAGTTCGGCCGCAAGCGCGTGTTTCTCGCCGGCGTGGTCTTCTTTACCGGCGCGTCGATTCTGTGCGGCGTCGCCTTGTCGGCCGACGCCCTGATCGTCGGGCGCGCGCTGCAGGGAATAGGCGCGGCCTTCCTCGTCCCCGGAAGCCTCGCGATCATCAGCGCCACCTTCGACGATGCCGAACGCGGGCGCGCGATCGGGACCTGGTCGGGGTTCAGCGCCATCACAGCGGCGATTGGTCCGGTCACCGGCGGCTGGTTGATCGAACACGTCAGCTGGCGCGCCGTGTTCTTCCTCAACGTGCCGCTGGCGGCGATCGTGCTCGCGCTGTCGTTCAGGTTCATGGAGGAAAGCCGCGATCCTTCGAGGACGGCCCGAACCGACTGGACCGGCGCCGGCCTGGCCGTGGTCGGCCTGGGCGGGCTTGTCTTCGGATTGCTGGAATGGCCGCCGCTCGGCGCCGGCCATCCTCTGGTGATTTCGGCTCTCGTGATCGGAACGGCGTCGTTGCTCCTGTTTGTGGTCGTCGAGCGCCGTGCATCGGCGCCGATGCTGCCGCTTGGCCTTTTTCTGTCGCGTACCTTTGCGCTCACCAACGTCCTGACGCTGCTCTTGTACGCGGCGCTTGCGGTCGTCCTCTTTCTGGTCCCGTTGAATCTCATTCAGGTGCAGGGCTACTCGGCCACTGAGGCAGGGGCCGCCGTGCTGCCGCTTCCCCTCATCATGTTCGCGCTGTCGCGATGGTCGGGCGGATTGGTGGCGCGCATCGGCAGCCGCGTGCCGCTGACCGTGGGCCCGGCGATAGCCGCATGCGGCGTCGCGTTGTACGCGCGGCCGGGCATCGGTGGTTCGTACTACACGACATTCTTTCCCGCGGTGATCGTCCTCGGACTCGGAATGGCCGTCACCGTGGCGCCTCTAACGACGACCGTGATGGGGGCGGTGGGGACCGAGCACGCCGGCGTGGCGTCGGGCATCAATAACGCCGTCTCGCGGGTTGCGGGCCTCCTGGCGGTCGCTGTCTTTGGCGTCCTCCTCACGCAGACGTTCGATGCCAGGGCCGGCGCATCACTCGACGGTCTGCACCTGGCGGCGCCGGCGAGGACAGCCATCGATCGTGAGCTTCCGAAAATGACCGGCGCGGACCTGGAGACGGTGCCGGCAGCCGATCCTTCTCAGCGCGTCGCGATTCACGACGCCGTCGCGGGTGCCTTCCTGTCGGCATTCCGCCTTGTAATGGTGGGCGCCGCCGCGCTCGCGCTCGCGGCCTCGATCGCCGGCGCGCTTCTTCGCTAGGTATCGGCTATGCTGATCGCGCCGTGACTATCGTCGTTTATCAGAAACCTACCTGTACCACCTGCCGGCAGGTCCACGCGGCGCTCAAAGAAAGCGGCGTCGATTTCGAATCCGTGGATTACTACGTCGATCCGATCCCGAAGGCGAAAATCGTTGAGCTGTTGCGCAAGATGAATATGCGCCCGCGCGATCTGCTTCGAAGCAGGGAGCCGATCTACAAGACGCTCAAGCTCGGCGAGAGCACTCTGACGGACGACGAAATCCTCGATCTCATGGTCCGCTACCCGGACCTGATCCAGCGGCCGATCGTCGAGAAGGGCAGCCGTGCGATCCTGGCGCGCCCCCCTGAACGCCTGAAAGACATCCTGTAAGGATTTCGTTAAAGGCTGGCGCGTTCGGCCCAGCGGATGTCCACGCCTTCGTCAGAGCCGAGCGCCGTGCGGAGAAGGCCGACGAGATGCTCGGTGGCGCTGCCGTCGGCGATGACGTCGATCGTGTCGGCGGTGATGTAGTAATCCCGATCGTCGGCTGATTCTTCCTCGAGGGCGAGCCGAAGAACCTCGAGATCGCCTGGCGTAATCGAGCCGATGAGCTGATTGTTGGAAACGCGATACAGATCGATCATGCCTGAGTGTAACAAACGCCAGGCTTTTCGCGATTCCAGCTTTACGTGGACAGTCGATCACAGTACATTCTGTCGAACCATATGGCTGATAACCAACGCTTCAAGTTTCACGGTCACGCGGCGGCTCTCAGTGGACGCATTGTGCGCGTCGGCGAAGGCACGAAGGCCAAGTTCATCAAGAACGCCTTCATCGACCTGCCCGCCGCGGCGCTGCCGGCGACGGGCGGGCGTTCGTCCGCCCGGCTCTCCCGCAAAAACCTCACCGACCCGGTCGTCCGAACGTTCGTGCGCTTCGAGAACGCCAGCGTGTCGTCGGAAGGCGTCTACGAGGAGGCCAAGGGACATTTCGAGGTCACGCAGGGGAAGCGCGCTTCGAATACGCTCACACCCGTGACGAAGGTGAGCGCGGATGTTCGGGGCCTGGATATCGGGCTCAAGGGCAACGTGCGCATGACCATCAAGCGCGTCCGCGGCGGCTTCACGTCGAAGAAAAACATGGCGGCCGGCGAGAGCGGGATTCAGCTGACCAGGGAGACGGGATTCGACGGGAACAGCGTGACGTTCGTCGATGAAAAAGGGAAGCCATACATCCTGACCGTTGGTATCGCCAAGGAACTGTTCGACACCCACGACACGTTCTCGGCGATCACCGCGGCCCCCAATGCCGCGCTCGCGCGAACGGATGACGGTGCCGCGCATGGGACCGTCGTGAAGCCGCTCCGATGGAAGGGGCGCGAATTTCCCGGATCTGCGATCGATCCCGAGAGGCCGAACACCGTGTCGATTCCCGGTTTCGGACAGGTGTCCTTCGGCGAAATCACCATGACCCCGCAATCGCGTCGCTTGACGATGGTCCGCCTCGACCTCGGATCTCCGATCGGCGGCGACTGCGCATGCGCCGATGTCATGGACAACGGCGGCGGCTCGCTCTGACGCGGTGTTCGTCGTGGAATGATACGAATTGCCGTTGCGCTCGCGGTTGTTTTCGCCGCGGCCTGCGCCGCTCAACGGACGACCGCTCCCGACGCGGTCTTTGACCAGGCGCGGGACGCGCTTCGCCGGGGCGACACATCCGGAGCGCTCGGTCGCACCGTCGAAGCTCTGAGACGTCTCGGTCCGACCGACGACTCGACTGAAGCGTGGAGGCTTCGGCTGCTTCACGCGGAGATTCTCATCACCCGACGCGAGTTCGCGAACGCCCTGGCCGCGCTCGAACGGAACATTCCCGACGCGCCCCGCCTGAGCGCCATTCGCGCGCGCAAGCGCTACCTCGATGCCCGTCTGGCGCTGTCCTCCAACGATCTTGCGCGCGCGATCGAGATCTCGGCCGAGGCCCGTACGCTCGCCGCTGGCGATCAGGATCTTCAGGTAGATGCCGACCTGGTTGAAGGGCAGGCACATCTGCAGCAGCGAGAGTGGACGGCAGCCGACGCCGCGCTGAACCGAGGCCTCGCCGGCGCCGCGACACGCGGCGATGCCTATAGACAGCTGTTATGTCTCAACAATCTTGGCTGGTGCCGGCTGCTCCGTGGCCGTTACGACGAAGGCCTCCAGTATCTGGAACAGGCGCTTCATCTGCCGTCGATGGACAAAACCGCGGCATACGCCGTGGTCCTGTCGAATGCCGGCATCTGCTACTCACGCCTGGGCCAGTTCGACATGGCGCTTTCCGTGCAGCAGCGCGCCGTCACGGCGCAGAGAACTCGAGGACCGTCGCCGGCCCTTGTCGTGGCGCTCGGCACCCTTGGCAACACGTACGTGCTGCGGGGAATGGCCCGCGAGGCGCTGCCGTTTCTCAACGAGGCCTTCACGGTCGCAAACGAAGCCGGCTTGAAAAGCGATGCTGCGCTCTGGGCGGTGAATCTCGCGGCGGCTTACGCTCTGCTCGGAGAATGGGACCAGGCCGAACGGTTCAACGAGCGCAGCCGCCCGTCAACGGCCGGCACCGACAATGTCCGCCAGGTCTACTCAGACTTGAACGCAGGGGATATCGCCGTCGGGCGTGGCGATTACCGGCGAGGCCGGGATCTGCTGCAACGGGCACTCGCGGCGGCGAACGGAACAGCCGCCATTGAATGGACGACGCACGCCGGGCTCGCGGACATCGCCATGCGGGAGCAGCAGCCCGCGGTTGCCGCCCGGCATTTTGAAGCGGCGCTGAGAACGGTGGAGAAGACGCGGTCCGACCTGTTGAAGCTCGACTACAAGTTGTCCTTTCTGACCCAATTGATCGATTTCTATCGGAGCTACGTGGACGCGCTGGTGGCACAGGGCCGGGAGGATCGAGCGCTCGAGGTCGCCGAATCAAGCCGTGGCCGGGTCCTGGCTGAGCGGCTGCGAGTGGATGCACCCGTCAGGCCGGACGTAGCAGCGCTTCGCCGGATCGCTCGTGCCAGTAATACGGTGCTGCTTTCGTACTGGCTTGCGCCAAAACGATCGTTTCTCTGGATCGTGAGCGGGACGGCCGTGCGCCGGATCGATCTGCCTCCGGCGCCGGAGATTGAGGCCGCCGTACGCGACTATCGGGCCATGGTCGCCAACGCCATCGTGAATCCGCTCGCGGGGCATGACACGCCCGGCGACCACCTGTTCAGGATGCTCGTGGCGCCGGCGAATCTCCCGCCCGGCGCGGCGGTGGTGATTGTGCCGGACGGTGCGTTGTATAGCCTGAATTTCGAGACGCTGCCTGTCGAGGGACCTCGCCGGCACTACTGGATTGAAGACGCCGAAGTCCAGGTCGCGCCGTCGCTGTCGATGCTGGTCACAGTTCCTCGAGCTCGAACCACGGAGCCCCGGTTGCTCCTCATCGGGAACCCGTCGCCGCGAGCGCCGGAGTTTCCCGCGCTGCGCTTCGCGCCGGCCGAAATGAGCGCCATCGTCCGGCACTTTCAAAAGGAAGAGGTGACGGTCTACGGCGACGTCCGCGCGACGCCGGCGTCCTACCGCGATTCGCCG
>Ga0097621_100003556_pt1 | contig 10765 bp, 4 predicted proteins | sample KBSMisM72_FD_73165 | JGI IMG/M metagenome (GOLD analysis project Ga0097621, IMG submission 73165) | Miscanthus rhizosphere microbial communities from Kellogg Biological Station, Michigan, USA - KBS Miscanthus M7-2 (version 2) (version 2) | ecosystem: Host-associated > Plants > Roots >... | reverse complement strand
ACTACGCAACCGAGGAGGTCATTCGGCAGGCCGAGCGCGTGGCCGCGATCGGTGGCAAGCTTGGACGCGCCGAGCGCCTTGACGACGTGCCTCAGCCGATCTTCATCGTCGGCTTTCCACGCTCGGGAACCACGCTTGTCGAGCAAATCCTCGCCAGCCACAGCGCGATCACTGCCGGGGGCGAGCTTCCGTTCGGTGCCGAGTTGAACGAGATCGGCGACGCGTCCGCGGAACGGATGCGCGATGGCTATCTGAGCAGGGCCGGGGAATATGGCCTGCTGCGGGGGGCTCACTTCTTCACCGACAAGATGCCGGACAACGGCTTCTGGCTGCCGCTGCTGCGGGCCGCGTTCCCGGAATCGCCGATCATCCACGTGCGGCGCCACCCGCTCGACATCCTGACCTCGGTCATGGCGCACGACATGACCCACGGCTTCAACTGCGGCTATCGGCTTGTGGACGCAGCGACGCACCTCGTGCTCGTTGACGATCTTCTGGAGAAATACCGCGGTGCGACTCTTGAGCTTCGCTATGAATCCTTGGTCGCCGACGACGCAGGCGAAACCGAGCGCCTGATGGCGGCGGTCGGGCTACCCATGGAGGCGGAGCAGCTGCGGTTTCATGAGCGCGGCGAGGCATCGCCGACACCGAGTTACGCGCAGGTTCAACAGCCGCTCAACGACCGTTCGATCGGGCGTTGGTGCAACTATGCTGCCGAGCTGGAGCCTGTGCGTTCGGTCGTGGCCGCGGCCATGGCGCGCGGCGGCTACGCGGACTGAAGCGCAGCAGCGACGGGCTCCGCCTCGTCCACCAGAAGATGGAGGCTGGTGGGCGAAGGTCGAGCTACCGCGCGCACACCCAGCTTCGCGAGCCTCTGCTCATCGACGCGGCTGGCGTCGTTGACCCGGAGCCAGACGCGGCTGGACGCGGAGCCGGCTTCGACCACATTGTCCTTGCCGCCGAGCGCCTTGAGCCACGGGCTTACGTCGACCGCTTTCGCGCCGGTGCGCTCGACCGCTGCCTCGGCTGCCGCGGCCTGGAGGGGGCCGGCAGCAGCGCGCATCTCCATCGCCACCGCATCGGCGATTGGGCCGATGACCACCTGGAGCCCTTCCGCCGAGGGCCTAACGAAGCCGACCGCGCCCAACGCACGTAGCCGCCGCTCATCGACCTTCGCCTGATCGGCGACGACCAGCCGCAGCCGCGTGGTACAGGCATCGATGGACCGCAGGTTGGAGGCGCCGCCGAGCGCCTTCACGAAGGCCTCGCCACGGTCGGTGGGGGCATCCGCCACTTCCTCACCTACGGGCTGGTCTTCGCGCCCGGGAGTCTTCAGATCGAAGCGAACGATCGCGAACCGGAAGATGCCGTAATATAGCGCTGCGTAGACGGCGCCGAAGGGAATGACCCACAGCGGCCGCGTCGCTTTCGAAAAATTGAGCACGTAGTCGAAGAAGCCCGCCGAGAAGCCGAAGCCGAGCAGGATGCCGAGCGCATGCGTCGCAGCCATCGATACGCCGGTGAGGACGGCGTGGATCAGGAACAGCAGCGGCGCCAGGAAGATGAAAGTGAACTCGATCGGCTCTGTGACGCCGGTCAGGAACGAGGTGAGGGCCATCGACAGCAGCATTCCGCCCACGGCCTTGCGCCGCTCCGGCAGCGCCGAGCGATACATGGCCAGACATGCAGCTGGCAGTCCGAACATCATCACCGGGAAGAAGCCCGACATGAACGCCCCGGCGGTCGGATCGCCGGCGAAGAAGCGGTTCAGGTCGCCGGTCGTGCCGTGATAGTCGCCGACGATGAACCACGCGACGTTGTTGAGGATGTGGTGCAAGCCGGTGATCAGCAGCAGCCGGTTGAGGAGGCCATAGACGAACAGGCCGACGATGCCCGATCCGATCACTGCGCGCGACATGGCGTCCATTCCGGCGTTGATCGAGGCGTAGGACGTGCCGACAAGGCCCGCGAGAACCAGCCCCGCGAAGCCTGAAAGGATCGGGACGAAGCGCCGCCCTCCGAAGAAGGCGAGGTAGTCGGGCAGCTTGATCGTCGCGTAACGGTTGTACAGCGCGCCCGCGCCCAGTCCGGAGAGGATGCCGATGGGCACCGAGACCTTCGCAATGGCCTTGGCGCGCCATGCGTCGGAGGCGAGGGTCGCACTGTCCTTTGCCAAGCCAACGATTGTGTCCGGAGGGACCGTGAGCAGCGTCTCCGCGCCGCGTGTCGCCACGAGGTAGCAAACCGCTCCGGCGAGCCCCGCCGCGCCATTATTGTCCTTCGCAAGGCCGACGCCGATGCCGATGGCGAACAGCAGCCCGAGATTGTCGAAGATTGCGCCGCCGGCGGCTGACACGAATGGGATGTCGAGCAGGTCCGGCTGGCCGAGCCGAAGCAGCAGGCCGGCGATTGGAAGCACCGCGATCGGCAGCATCAGCGCGCGGCCGAGCGGCTGGAGCGACTGAACGGATAGCTTCATGGCCGTTGCTCCAACATTGGGGCTGTGAGCGCGCGGATGGCACCGGCGTCTGGCGCGCCAAGCGCCTGTGCCGCGACTTGTCGGCATTCGGAAAGATCGAGCGAGCGAACGATGGCCTTGATCTCGGCGATTGAGGCCGCGGGGACGGACAGCTCGGTTACTCCGAGGCCAAGGAGGATTGGGACAGCCTCGGGCATCGCCGCGAGGCCACCGCATACCCCGGTCACGCGGCCATGTAGCTTCGCGCCGCGCACGGTCTCGTCGATCAGACGAAGGACGGCGGGATCGAGCGCGTCGAGGCCGGCCGCGACCGCCGGGTTGGTCCGGTCGCGCGCCAGCGCGTATTGGCTGAGGTCGTTGGTGCCGATCGAGAAGAAGGCGGCCTCCTTGGCCAGCGTCGCCGAGATAAGCGCGGCAGCCGGCGTCTCGACCATGATGCCAAGCTCCGGCGCGGCAACATTCATCTCGGTCGCGAGACGTTGCAGAAGCGCCTGCGCTTCCCGGATTTCGGCGACCGTCGAGACCATTGGCAGCATGATCCGCAGCGGCCCGCTCGCCCGTACGCCCAGCAAGGCGCGGAACTGCGTCTCGAGCAGGTCAGGCCGCGCGAGCTGCAACCGGATTCCGCGCAGTCCGAGCGCCGGATTGTCCTCGGCCGGGATCGGCAGCCACGGCGCGGGCTTGTCGGCGCCGATGTCGAGCGTGCGGACGATGATCGGGCGCTCACCCAGCGCATCGGCAATTTGCTGATAGGAGGCGCGTTGCTCAGCTTCGTCTGGCGGGAGGTCGCGGTCGAGGAACAGGAATTCGGTCCGAAGCAGCCCGCAGCCTTCCGCACCCTCCGCAATCGCGATTTCGGCGTCGGCGACCGACCCGAGGTTGGCGAAGACCTCGATGCGGGTGCCGTCCCTAGCGATTGTGTCCTCGTGCGCTCGGCCGCGTGCGGCCTCGCGGTGCGCCGCACGTGCAGCGACCTCGTCGCGGGCTCGTGCGACCTCGGTGTCGTCGGCAGCAATGGTGAGGTTCGCGCCCTCAAGGATCAGCATCGATCCATCCTCGACGGCGTCGAGCGCCGCTCCCAGGCAAACGGCCATCGGCAGGCCGAGGCTCGCGGCGATGATCGCGGCATGCGATGTCGCGCCGCCGCCGGCCGTCGCGATCCCGGCAATCGACGCCTCGGCGAACGACTTCAGCTGCGAAGGGTAGAGAGTCTCCGCGATGACGATGGCGCCTTCCGGCGGTGTCGATGGATCAGCGATTTCGCCAAGCAACTCGACGAGCACTCGCCGTTCGAGATCCTCGAGATCGTCGAGGCGCTCGGCGAAGCGCGCGTCGCTTGAAGCTCGCAGCGGCGCGGCTAGCTCCTGCACCGCTTCCCGCCATGCCCAGCCGGCACTCCTTCCAGAGGCAATCCGCGCATGCGCCTTCTCGGTGAGAACCGGGTCGTCGATCATCGCAAGATGCGCTGCGGCAACGGCTGCGCCCGGATCGCTACCGGCGGCTTCCTGCTCCAGCTCCGACTCCACACGCTGACGAGCGGCTGCAAGTTGCTGCCGTTCCTCGCTAGCGTCGTCGGCGTGTTCGGGGATTGAAATCTCCGCCTTCTTGAACCGCCACGCAGGACCGATCGCCAGACCTGCTACGGCCGCGATACCGTTCAGGCGGCCAGGAGCTTCTGGCGCCGCAAACTTTGCCGGCTGCATGTCGGCGACCGGGAGCAGCTCGCCCATGCCGCTTTCGAGCATCTCGACGAGCAGTTCGAGGGCACGCTCGGCGTCCGGGCCACCCGATCGTACGGTGATCGTTGCCCCGTGGCGAAGGCCGAGCCCCAGCATCGCGACGGGGGAGCGCGCCGAGGCCGTCCGTCCGTCTTCGGCGACGATTTCAGCGCTCGCGTCCAACTCCGCGACGCTCTTGGCGAGCTTCGCAGCGGGGCGTGCGTGAAGGCCATGTGCGAGTAGGAGCCGGAGCGTCCGCGATGTGGTGGCTTGCCTCGCGACGACGGGCGCCTGCGCTTCGCCATCGCAGTTAACCTGGAGTAGCGGCTGCCCTTGCTCGATTACGCCTTCAGCAGCGCCAGACGCGACGCGGAAGGCGTCGCCGTTGGTGACGATCACCGCCGTCACTAGGCTACGAGCACGCTTCGCGAGAAGGTCGAGGTCGAACTCGATCAGGAGATCGCCTGCCGCGATGCGCTGACCGTCCTTCACCGCGGGCCTGAAACCCTCGCCACCGAGCGCCACGGTGTCGAGCCCGACATGGATCAGAAGCACCGGTCCGCTGTCGAGCGTCAGGGTGACCGCATGGCCGGCGGGGTGGATCGAGGTCACGGTGCCCGCCGCAGGCGCAGTGACGCGGCCTTCCACCGGATCGACCGCGATGCCGTCGCCGAGCATCCGGTCCGAAAACACCGGGTCTGGCACGTCGTCGAGCGTCGTCACCCATCCGGCGAGCGGGCTCGCGATCTCGATCATTGGAGCGTCAGCCGATCGAGCACCCAGTAAGGATCAATGCCCTTCTGCGTGAAGGTCATGCAGAGGTCGTGCGCCCCGTCCGGCGGTTCGATCGCTCCCGACACATCGGCGACCCCGGTCGTCTTCGTTGCGGACGCAAGCGGAATGGTCGCGATCAGCTTGCCGTCGCATCCATCGCGGCGAACCTGCAGCTCGCCTGCAGGAGTGGCCGGTGGCGGGAATGTGATCTTCTTCACGTCGTCGCCGATCGAGAAGTTGAACGGCAGCTGCCCAACTTGCGCGACGATACGGTGCGCTCCGGAAAGCGGCGCCCCGTGCCAGATCCAGCATGGGTGCATGACATCGACCCAGTGCACCAGGCGCTTGCCCGCGGTGGGCCCATCATCGACGATGCGGAGCGGTATGGCGTTGCCGCAAAGCTCCATTTCGCTGGCGGTGCGCGTGCGCGCCAATGCGGCGCTGATCGGCCAGCGCTTGGTCGTCCCCAGCGGCTGCGTGCCCTCGAATGCGCGGACCGACAGCGTGGTGCCCGGTTTTAGCGTCAGTGGAGCCAAATAGGCTGGCGACTGGGGTGATGGAACGCTGCCGTCAGTCGTGTAGCGCAGCGTGCCGACCACGGCCGGTTGTCGAAGCGTCGCGGTTATTACGTCGCTGCCGGTGAAGATGGCTTCCGGATGGAGGGGCGTTGAATTGTATCCCAGCCGCAACTGCTCCGACCGCCGGATGTCTGCCGCCAAGCGCGTCGAAAAGCTCGGCCAATCCTTCTTCGGATTGGACCAGGCGAGCTCGGCGACGATCGCGGCTCTCGGCCACAACATCCGGTCCGCGTCATCGGTCGTCGGGATATGCTCGGTCCAGAGATTGCCCTGGAGGCCTAGTAGGTGACGGCGCTCATCGGCGGTGAGAACTGCCGGCGTCGGATCGAAATTGTAGAAGTCGCGCCAGCCGATGATTTCGGCTCGGCCGCCCGGCTCATCCGCTGAATCGCTTTGCATGTGATCGAGGTACATGATGGGCGAGGGTGCCAGAACGGCGTCGCGCCCCGACTTGGCGGCGGTGATCGCTCCATCGATTCCGTGCCACGACATGACCACCGCATCTTCCGCGACCCTGCCGCCGAGGATCTCGTCCCAGCCGACCATCCTGCGCCCGCGCTTGGCCAGATAGTCGCCGATCTGCGCGGTGAACCAGCCTTGCAGCGCGTCCTCGTCCTTGAGGCCGAGCGCCTTGATCCTGGCCTGGATCGCGGGGTTAGCTTTCCACTGATCCTTCACGGCTTCGTCGCCGCCGACGTGAATGTACGGTCCCGGGAAGAGCGCGATCACCTCGTCGAGCACATTGCCGAGAAACGTGAAAGTCGCTTCGCTCGGGTTGAGCAGGTTGGGCAGGATGCCCCAGTCGTGGCTTGGCGATTTCGGAGGGTTGGGGATGGACGCCAGCTCTGGATCGGCGGCCATGATTGCAGTGGCATGGCCTGGAACGTCGATCTCGGGGACGACCGTCACGTGACGTGTTCCTGCGTAAGCGACCACGTCGCGGATCTGGGCCTTGGTGTAATATCCGCCGTATCGAACGGGTTTGCCAGTCTTCGGATCGAAACCGGCTGCGCCCGCCTCCTGCCGCCACGCGCCGACCGAGGTGAGGCGCGGGTAGCGGTCGATCTGGATGCGCCAGCCTTGGTCATCGGTCAGGTGCCAGTGGAAGGTGTTGAGCTTGGCGATGGCCATTCGGTCGATGAGCTGCTTGACGTAGGCGACCGGCTGAAAGTGCCGCGCGGAGTCGAGCATGATCCCGCGCCAAGCGAAGGCGGGGCGGTCGTCGATGCTGAGCGCCGCAATGCGCTTATTTGGCCCGGCGGCGGCCATCAGCTGCCACAAGGTCTCAGCGCCATAGTAGAGCCCCGCGTCGCCCGATGCGGCGACGTCGACGCCTGCCGGGGTCACCGTGACGCGATAGGCTTCGTTGCCTGTGATGCTCGGGTCGCGATGGAAGCGGATGCGCCCGCCGCGCGCGAGGCTCAGCCGCGGGCCCCCGCTTCGGCCGAGCAGTTCCTGCAGGCGCTGAGCAGCAGCTTTGGTGCCTATGTCGGACGCCTCGATGCGAGCGTTTGAGAAAGAGAAGGTGCCGGCGGCTACCGTCACCGACGCCGGCATCGGCAGAAGTGGCAGCTCCGCCGCGTTCGCCGCCGTTATGCCCAGCGTCACGACAGCGGCGGCGAACAGTGTTTTACGCATCTGTTTCGCCATCAGCGGCCGCTCATCTTCCAGACCAGTCGCACGGTCGTGAGGCATGGGCTGTTCCGTGATCGCTCTCAAGAGAAAACGCCGCCGGGAAAGGGTGCCGGCGGCGTTCCTCGGGTACTGGACTAGCTACTCGCCCCGCTCGCCATTGGCCGCTGGCGGCGGAGGCGGAGGTGGCGGCGGTGGCGGCGGAGCCGGGCACGTTGCCTCAACCGCGATCACCGATCCGTCCGGGCAGGTTTGCGTTGCCGGAGGTGGGGGAGGCAGCGGAGGTGGAGGCGGCGGTGGGGGAGGATTGCCACCGAACGTCGCTTTTGCGCCAACCCAGAAAGTTCGGCCATTGTTGTACAGGGCCCTCGGGATCGTGGGATCGCCGACGAAATAGTACAGCTTGTGGTTTAGCAGGTTTTGGGCGTCGGCTGTCAGTGCGAAATTCTTGGTGATGTTGACGATCAGCGAGCCGTCCAACGTGCCGTAATTGTCCTGCCACATCGGCGTCGAGCGATCGATTCCGCTCCGGAACTTGGAACGGTAGGTGTAAGCGAGACGAGCGCTCAGCAGCTTGTTTTCGAAATAGCCCGTGACGTTGAACGTATGTTTCGAGTTGCCGTCGATCACGCCGCCGCCCTTCGCCTTGGCATCGGCATAGGTGTAATTGGCGATCACTCCGAAGCCGTAGGCGATCGGCTGCTGCCAGTTCACCTCGAACCCGACGTTATGACCGCCGGGCCCGTTCACCGGCCCTGACATCGTGTAGAGATGCCCGGTCGTGTCCCGAATGGTGGTGTGAAACTCCTGGAAGGTCGCGGTCGTGATGTAATTCTGGATATCCAGGTAGAATACGTTGACCGAGAGGAGTGACTGCGGCGCGTAATACCACTCGACCGCACCGTTGAACGTCCAGGCTCTGAATGGATTGAGGCTCGGGTTGCCGCCCGCGGTCCCCGTGAAGATCGTGTCGTTGAGCGTGAATGCGCCAGCGAGCTGCGCATAGCCCGGACGCGACATCACCCTGGCAACGCCCGCACGAAGCAGCAGGTCAGGCTGCGCCGTGTATGTGACGTTCGCACTGGGCAAGATGTCCCAATAGTCGCGCTTGCTGTTAACTGTGCCGCACGTTCCGCAGAAGATGGACGTCGCGTTCGCGACGGGTGCTGTCGGCGAATATTGGGTCGTGTTGAGGTCCGTACGGACCGCGCGCACACCGATGTTGCCACGCCAGTGACTGTCGTCGTCGAAGCGCGCCATTCCATAGACGGCCTCGGTCTTCTCCTTCACCGAGAAGCTGGCCTGCGGATAAAATGCGAAGTTGCGGCCGCCCTGCGTCGCGAGCTCCGCCAGCACCTTCTGTTGGTCGGAGAAGGAATAACCCGTCGCGCCGTTGAGGCCCTCGCCGTAGTTTGATGGCGTGACACCGCCATTGAAGACGGTTCCAAGGTTCACCAGCTGCGTGCCCGAGAACATGCCGTTCCCCGGCCAGGCGTAGGCGATGTAATCCAGCGAGTGCTTGTGGTCGGTGTAACGGCCACCGATGCTGATCGACTTCAGCGTGCTGTTGGGCCATTCATAGGTAAGGTCGGCGCGGCCGTAGAACTCCTTGTCGGGCGCAGTGATGTGGCCGCCCCATGACCAACTGTAGAAGTTGTTGAGATAGGCCTGCGACGTGAAATCCGTCGGAAGGCCAGGATAGTTGACCGTCGCCCCTTCGTTGCCGAACTGGTAGTTGAATCCGGTGTGCCAGTAGGTCTCCCAGGCATAGGTATCGGTCGTCTCACCCTTGCCGTCGGTGTAGCCGATCTGCCCCGCGAACTTGGCGCGGTCGCTGATCCGCCAGTTCAAATCCGCGTTGATGTCCCAGCTCGAGGACAGCGCCTGGCGATAAATGTCATCCTGGACGCGGCCATTGACGGGGACGCCCGTCGCCGACGCGTTGTTGAAGCTGAGGCTGGTGATGTATCCATTCGTCGCGGTGAAGCTGTTGAGCGCGTACCCAGGAGTGGCCGGCGTCGAATTGTTGGCGATGGCATTGCTGACCCACGCCATCGAGTTGCGGTTGACGTTGTCCGCATCGAGCCGTGAGTAGAGGCCGTTGATGTCCAGCTCGAAGTCCGGGCTCGGCCTGATCTGAATCTCGGCAGTGCCGCCCTTGCGAATGCGCTTCTGAGTGAAATAGGCCGAGCCGATCAGGTTAGGCGCAGCCAAGGTCTGACCGGTGCCCGCAAAGTTCGTGTAGGTCGTGTAGCCGAGGAACTCCTGGCCGTCGCGGCGCAAGTAGCGTTCCTGGTAGAAGGCCGTGCCCAGGACGCCGAGCGTTCCCTCCGCATTATGCCAGCTCGCAAGAGCCGAGAACTGCGGCGCCCACTTGCCGGCAAGGTCGTTGTAATTGGCTTGGCCCGTGACGGTGAAGCTTGTTTCGGGCAGGTCGAGAGGATGCCGCGTAAGCACGTTGATCGTGCCGCCGACGCCGCCTTCGACGAGGTCGGCCTCGCTGGCCTTGTAGACTTCGAGACGGCCGACGACCTCGGACGGTAGAAGGCTGAAATCGAAGCTCCGCCCGCCATTGGTCTGATCAAGTACGAACCAGTCCCCGGTGGCGATCCCGTGGCCGTTGAGCAGCGTCAGGTTCAGCGAAGGATCGGTGCCGCGAATCGAAACGTTCTGGTTCTCGGCAAAGCCGCCGGCATTGGCGGAGCCCGTTACGACGTTGACGCCCGTGAGCCTGCCAAGCGAGTCGGCGACGTTCTTGTCGGGGAATTTGCCGATGTCCTGGGCGGTCACGACCTCGGACACGATGTCGGAGCGGCGCTTGCGGTTCAGTGAGGCCTCAATTGAGGCGCGAAGCCCGGTGACGACAATGCCCTCGTCCGGGTTGTTGGTTCCCGCGGGCTTGGTTGTCGGGCTAGGTGCTTGCGGCTGGGCAGCTTCGTCGGAGGCGCCGCTGTCCTTGGCGTTTGCAGGCATTGCAATTGACAGCGCGATCGCGCTCACGGTGCATCCCAAAAGCGTCTTGCGCAGATTGTATTGAGCCTGAAACATGGCCTTCCCCCTCTGAAGACTGTCCATTCAAGCGGACCAATGTATGACCAAACGCGCAGCGACTCCGGATGGACAACAGGCGGGGGCGCTGGCGTTACAGCTTGCATTAGCCTCCAATCTCAGACCAATTGCAATACCAAAAATAACACCAATGCAAATTTTTGTCACACTTTGGTATTGAAAAGGCCTTACGAACGCCGCAAACTAAGAGGGCAAAAGGAAGCACGATGTTCGTCGATCGCGTGGGAAGGTTGGATAGCGGGAGCAATGCGCCGCTTTACCTGCAGCTGCAGCGCGTGCTGCGGTCGGCGATCGAGCATCAAATCCTTTCGCCCGACGAGGCGCTTCCGCCCGAACGCGACCTTGCGCAGGCCTACAATGTTTCGCGCGTCACGGTCCGCAAAGCGCTCGACGGCCTGGTCCATGCGCGGATGCTGACTCGCCGGCAGGGCGCCGGAACCTTCGTCGCTGCCCGAGTCGAGAAGAACTTCGCCACCATCTCCTCGTTCACCGAGGACATGCTGTCTCGAGGACGC
>Ga0097621_100003555_pt1 | contig 10766 bp, 8 predicted proteins | sample KBSMisM72_FD_73165 | JGI IMG/M metagenome (GOLD analysis project Ga0097621, IMG submission 73165) | Miscanthus rhizosphere microbial communities from Kellogg Biological Station, Michigan, USA - KBS Miscanthus M7-2 (version 2) (version 2) | ecosystem: Host-associated > Plants > Roots >... | reverse complement strand
GCGAAAGAGGACATCGGAAAAGCCCCACGTTTTGGCCGAGAGCGCGGAGGGATAACCCATTTCGCCCTGCAGCGTCATAAAGGCATGACGAACGGCCCGGCTGGTCGCATCGCCGGCGGCCCAGGACTTGCGGGAACCTGTGTTCGGTGAATGTCGATATGTCCGCAGCGCTCCGCCGTCGAGCCAGGCATTCGAGAGTGCGTTGACGATCTGGTCGCGCGTGCCGCCGAGCAGACAAGTAGCCACGGCCGTCGAAGCAATCCGAACCAGCAACACGTGATCTAGCCCCACTCGATTGAAGCTATTTTCGAGCGCGAGCACACCCTGGATTTCATGAGCCCGGATCATTGCTGTGAGCAGGTCGCGCACGGTGAAGGTCTTGGACCGCAAGAACGTATTGCGCTTGTTCGGTCCGGTGCTGCCGCTGCCTTGACGCGAGCTCCGTGTCACGAAATCGGCGACCGCCAGAATCGCCCCCAGATTATCGGATGGATGGCCCCACTCGGCCGCCAGCCATGTATCATTGAAGTCGAGCCATCGGATCATCGCGCCGATGTTGAACGCGGCGGTGACAGGATCGAGTTCGAAGCTGGTTCCGGGGACCCGGCTGCCGTTCGGAACGATTGTCCCCGGCACGATTGGTCCTAATAGCTTAGTGCAGGCTGGAAATCGTAGCGCCATAAAGGCACAGGCAAGGCTGTCCATCAAACAATACCTGGCTGTTTCGTGGGCCTCCTCACTGCCAGGGTCGGTCTTCAAAACATAATCCGCGATTTCCGTCAGAAGCGGATCGAAAGGAGGCCGAATGTTTAAATGCGGTTCGGTCAGATGCATGCGTTCCAAATTGAAACCGAACTGTTGTTACCCGAACTTTGGAAACGAGCCGAGTAGAATTTGAGTTTGTCTTTTGCTTGCGCGAAACGTGTCCAACCGTATTCACTCACAGAGATGGCCCGCACAAACCCCAACCAGGCAAACAAAGTCGCCCTGATCACCGGGGCCTCGCGCGGCATAGGTCGAGGTATCGCCCTCGAACTGGCTAGACTTGGGTGTGATCTGGTCATCAATTATGCAGGCAATGCCGCCGCCGCGGATAAGACGGCAGCGGATTGCCGTAGCGCCGCGTCCGCGGCAGGACACCAGATCCAGCCGGCAACTTGCCAGGCCGATATCAGCCGCTCCGAAGACCGGGAAAAGCTCATTCAATTTTGCCGAGATCGTTTCAAACGCCTGGATATTCTCATCAACAACGCCGGCGTGGCGCCCGACGTCCGTGCGGATATTCTCGAAGCCACCGAAGCCAGCTTCGATCGCCTGATCGGCATCAATGTCAAAGGCCCATATTTCCTTACGCAGATTGCTGCTAATTGGATGATTGAGCAGCAGAAGGCGGAAACTGCCACGACAAACCAATCCGGACGAAAGATAGTCACGATTTCTTCGATCAGCGCCTATACTGCGTCAACGAACCGCGGCGATTATTGCATCGCCAAGGCTGCGCTTTCCATGCTCACGCCGCTTTATGCATCGCGCCTTGCTGAGTTTGGTATCAACGTGTACGAGATTCGTCCCGGAGTAATCGCCACTGACATGACTGGTCCCGTGAAAGAGAAATATGATCGGCTAATCGGCGAAGGGCTGACACCCATCAAACGCTGGGGCGCGCCCGAGGATGTCGGACGAGCCGTCGCCGCCATCGTCCAGGATTTGTTGCCATTCAGCACTGGCGAAGTGCTGAATGTCGATGGCGGATTTCATCTGCGCCGACTGTAAACATTTCCAGCTCTGGAGACCCATTATGCCCTTGAAACCTGATTATCGTCTCACGGCTCAAAAACTTTTGCCCAAAGTTGTGCGGCTCTTCGACTTATCCGCCGCGAAAATCCTCAGCATCGAGAAATCGTGGAACCCGGCCAAAGGGACCCCTGTCTTCACCGTGCAAGGCAAGTACACCTCGCGCGGCTGGACGGAATGGACGCAGGGTTTTCAATTTGGCTCCGCCATCCTTCAGTTCGACGCTACGGCGGATAAGGAATTCCTCGAACTCGGTCGGAACAAAACGGTCGAGATCATGGCGCCACATGTCTCACACATCGGCGTCCACGACCACGGTTTCAATAACGTGTCAACTTATGGGAACCTGTGGCGGCTCATGTGCGAGGGAAAGATCCCGTTCAACGAGCGGGAAAAGGATTTCTATGAGCTGGCACTGAAGATTTCAGGCGCGGTCCAGGCCGCGCGTTGGAGTTCGGTGGCCGATGGGCATGGTTACATCTATTCCTTCAACGGTCCGCACTCTCTGTTCGTCGATACGATCAGGAGTTTGCGTGTGCTTGCCCTGGGGCATCAACTCGGCCACGTGCTGATGGGCGAGCGCGACCAAAAGATCTCGTTGCTTGACCGGCTGCTCACGCACGCCCGTGCCACGGCCCACTTCAATATTTATTATGGCGAGGGACGCGATTCTTATGATGTTCGTGGCCGCACCGTACACGAAAGCATTTTCAACCTGAACGATGGCAGTTACCGTTGTCCCAGCTCACAGCAGGGTTACTCACCTTTCAGCACTTGGACGCGTGGGCTGGCGTGGGCGATCCTTGGATTTGCCGAGCAACTGGAGTTTTTGCGAACCATCCCCAAAGCTCGCGGTGTTTCCGCCGCAGAGCCCTTTTTCCTGAAGACAGCCCTCGCAACGGCTGATTTTTACCTGGGTCACTCTTGCGTCGATGGGATACCCGTGTGGGACACCGGTGCACCCGGTTTGGCCAATCTCGGTAAATATCTTGATCGCCGTGCAAACCCATTCAATCGCTTCGAGCCAGTCGATAGTTCAGCCGCGGTGATTGCGGCGCAGGGTTTGATTCGCCTCGGGAATTATCTGGGCCAGAATGGAGACCGCCATCGCGCCAACCGCTATCGACACGCAGGCTTCATGATCGCAAACACTTTGTTCGATGAACCTTACCTCTCGACGAGCCCCCGCCATCAAGGCTTGCTGCTGCATTCGGTTTATCATCGACCAAACGGCTGGGATTTCGTCCCTCCCGGAAAGAAAGTGCCGAGCGGGGAAAGTTCGATGTGGGGTGATTACCATGCTCGCGAGCTGGGAATTCTGATCATGCGCGAAGCACGACTCGAAAAATACCCGACATTCTTTGCGAATCTGTGAGATGCCAAGAGTGTTTGCGTTTCGCGATCGGACCGCCCGCGGCGTTCTCGATGCCGAATGAGATTGCGAATCCTTGCCCTGTCAAATAGACATGGACGATGAATGCTTATCTAACGGGCAATCCCGATCTCAACCGACGCGATTTTGTGAAATCAGCCACTCTCAGCGTTGTGGGGGCTGCACTTGCGAGTGATCTCGCGAGCAGTGCACTCGCTGCCGACAAGAAAATTCCTGTCGGCGTCCAGCTTTATTCAGTCCGCGACCAATGCAAAACAAACCTGCCGGGCACCCTGGCGCAGGTGAGTAAAATCGGTTACAAGGGCGTTGAGTTCGCCGGTTACTATGATCGAAGCGCAAAAGAGTTGCGCAAGATGCTCGATGACAACGGACTGATCGCCTGCGGAACGCACACGCCGTTCGAAACTATTCAACCTAAGAATCTTGATGCAACGATGGAGTTCAACCAGACCATCGGAAACAAATTCCTGATCGTTCCCTGGATGAATGAAACCGATGCGAAGAAGGAATGGACGGATCGCGCCACGCTGTTCAATGAAACGGCAGAGAAGGTAAAGCCCCACGGTATGTCGGTTGGCTATCACGCTCACGCGCATGATTTCAAAACAGTCGGTGGGGTCACTGCCTGGGACCTTTTCTTTGGCAATACAGGCCGCGATGTCATCATGCAGCTCGACACCAGCAATTGCATGGACGGCGGCCAGGATCCGGTGCTGATCCTTAAGAAATATCCCGGCCGGGTGCGTACCATCCATATCAAGTCGCATGGGGGCGGACCGGAAGCAGTGATCGGCGAAGACAAAATCAATTGGAAAGCGGTTTTCGCTTTTTGCGAAGGCCCGGGCAAGACGGATTGGTACGTCCTCGAGCACGAGACCAGTAAGGATCCGATCGACGCCATCCGGCGGAGCTACGCGGCGTTGCAGAAGTTTGGGAAGGTGTGACCCCTCTTCCACCTCCTCGGCGCCTGCTGATTCGTGGCGTCAACTGGCTGGGTGACGCCATTATGACTACGCCCGCGCTGCAACGTTTGCGCCAGGCCCTGCCCGATACTGAAATCACCCTTCTGGCTCATGATAAGCTAGCGGACCTCTGGAAGCACCATCCGAGCATCAATGAGGCCCTGACCTTCGCACCGGATGAATCAGTGCTCTCCGTGGCGGGCCGGATTCGCGCGGGAGGATTTGACGCTGCCCTGATTCTTCCCAATTCGCCGCGCTCGGCATTGGAATCCTGGCTTGCCGGTGTGCCGCAACGCGTTGGTTATGCGCGTCCCTGGCGCAATTTTTGCCTGACACACAAAGTTGCCGAACGTCCCGGCGAGGTCAGGATGGCCAAACGCAGCCCGGACGAGATCCGCAGTCTTATTCATGATGAGGCTGTGGTGGATCGGAAGCAGATTCCGGTGTCAGCTCATCAGTCGAACGAATATCTTTACCTGGGCGCGACATTCGGCGCCAGGGCTGAGCCAATCCCTCCGCTCATCGCGGTTCAATCCGAGGAGATCAAAGCGGCCTCCGATCGCTTTGGCCTCGCTTCGACCGGGGAAACCTCCAAGCCGTTGTTTGGCCTCAATGCCGGGGCTGAATACGGACCCGCGAAACGCTGGCCTATTGATCGTTTCATCAGCGCCGCTGCGGAAATCCAAAAACGAATCGGCTGTCATTGGTTGATCTTTGGCGGACCAAAGGACGAATCACTCGGAGCCGAAGTGACCGCGGGGATATTGAACGCGCTGCCAAAGCCAGCCGCTGGCGCCGGTTCAACCGTCCTTAATCTGGCGGGCAAAACCACGTTGCGTGAACTCTGCGCACTGCTGAAACTCTGCCGTGTGCTGCTGACGAACGACAGTGGCCCGATGCATCTCGCCGCAGCCGTAGGCACGCCCGCTGTCGTTCCATTTGGCAGCACCTCCCCGGAACTCACCGGCCCGGGGCTACCCAGCACTGGCGACAGCCATCAAATTCTACAAGCCAACGCTCCCTGTTCTCCGTGTTTCCTGCGCGTTTGCCCGATCGATCTCCGTTGTATGACGGGCATTTCGGAAGGGCAGGTGGTTGATGCCGTGCTGAAGGTCGCCTTATCGAGAGGTCAAACAGACCAGAATTAGAAGTAGAGGGGGCAAAGGAACCGATCCCCTGCCGCTCACTTGCGTCTCCCCGGCATTTGCCCAATACTTCCCCCGTGCAGTTGACCGTCACCCAACTAACCGATCGGCTCATCGAATCCTACGCTCAGGCCGGCGGGATCAATCACCTGGACGGGAAGAATCTTCCGTCGAAAACAGCGATCACGACGATCACTTGCAATCTCCTGCGGCTTGTCTTCCCGGGCTTTTTTGACGATAAGCCGATCCATTCCTCCGAACTCAAGGTCGAGACGGCGTCACTGATGGACATGGTCCTCGGCAACCTGGAGGATGAAATTGCCAAGAGTCTCGAATACAATCCTCCTCCCGAGTTGCCGAAAAAAGACCTGCGTCCGATCGCGCGTACCTGGACGATTGAGTTCCTCGCTAGTCTTCCGCGCATCCGTGACCTGTTGAAAACCGATGCTGAAGCTGCCTACAGCGGCGACCCGGCCGCCTTGAGCAAAGAAGAGGTGATTGTGGCGTATCCTTTCGTGGAAGCGATCGCCGTCCAACGAATGGCTCACGAACTTTACCTGAAGAATATTTCCTTAATCCCGCGCATAATGACGGAATGGGCTCACAGCCGCAGCGGAATGGACCTGCATCCGGGAGCGCAGATCGGAACACACTTTTTCGTCGATCACTGCACGGGGACGGTAGTGGGTGAGAGCGCGATTCTGGGCAACCACGTCAAAATGTACCAGGGTGTCGGTCTGGTTGCTCGCTCTCTTGCGGCAGGGCAGGGCCTCAAAGGAAAGAAACGGCATCCTACGATTGAGGATCGCGTGACTATTTATGCCGGTGCCACAATCATGGGTGGCGATACAATCGTTGGTGAAGGCAGCACCATCGGCGCGAACGTTTTTCTTACGTCCAGCGTTCCACCTCATTCGCTCGTCGTCCAGGAAGAGGCCAAGGTCAAAGTTACCAGCAAAAGGGACCGGCAAAAAGGCCCACAAGAGTTCCACATTTAGCCATTTGGAATTGACTTGCGCAGCGTGCTCGCCAAGGGAGAATCTCGGCATGATTGGGGAGAAGGTCGTTGTGTTCATTCCGAAAATCGAAAGGACTTGCATATGGGACAATTCAGTTTTGCAAAGACTCGCGGGAGACTCACCAGTGCGTCGAATCATTCATTCAACTCAAATCTCGACCGCCGATTGGTTGCGCTTTTCACTAAACCCTTATCTCTGCTTTTGCTGTTCGCGGTTCCATTTGTGGCGCAATCGGCGGACGATTTTCGCAGTGTCAACGGTATCAAAGTCAATCTGACTCCGGTTCACGACTGGCTCAAAACGCACAAGGGAGAGCGTCCGCTGCCCCACTGGAAACAAATCAGGATCAAGGAGATGATCAACGTGGGAGGCTTCTATAAGTGCATGGTGTCAATTGAGGACGAATCTCAGACTTCGGTTATTATGAGCAACATGCCCGATTCCGTGAAAAAGGCTTTTGCGGGCATCGCCGAAAAACAGAGCGCATTGGAGTCGGCCCGGGCGCAAGTCGAGCAGGACAAACAAAACGTGGAGAACGCCCGCCGCCAATTCAGGCAGAATTTTGATTCCGTCCGTGAAGGCGAGCTTCGCGACGCGCAAGCAAGGCTCGATCGCGATTCTCGGCTATTGGAGGAACGCTCCCAGGAATATGACAAAGCCTTGCAGAGCATCGCCAGCGAGACGACGGTCCTGGCAATGTTTTCGGGCAAGGAATACGCCAAGCTCCAAATCTGGGATTGTGGCCTGAAAGTCAATTGACGTACAAATATTAGACACAGCGAAGATTTCTGCCCTCGTTTGGGAGCTCTTCTCCCGGAGGCCTGCTTATGGCCTCAAAACTGCTAATTCAGCTTCGAAGTTCCGTTCCAATACCGGCAAATCATGAATATTGCTCTGAGCAAACCGACATCCATTCCGATGCCAGGTGCCAGTTTTGGCGCGTCCCAGCGCGATCAGAACCCAACTAATGTCAAAAAGCGCATCCTGGTGGTTGACGACAATGTGGTCTTCCTCAAAGCCATGTCGTTCAAACTGAGGGACTGTGGCTATGAGGTGCTTACGGCTGTCGACGGCGCGTCGGCGGTCAACACCGTCCGCCGATTGATTCCCGACCTGATTTTGCTTGATTTGAATTTTCCCCCGGATGTCGCTCACGGTGGCGGCGTTGGCTGGAACGGGTTACTGATCCTGAACTGGCTGCGCCGCATGAATGAGGCGCAGCACGTCCCGGTCATCGCCATCACGGGAGGCGATGTCAAACAATTCAAAGCTCAGTGTGAAGCCGCCGGCGTCCTTGATATTTTTCAGAAGCCTGCCGACAACGATGACTTATTGCACGCGATTCGTCGTGCTTTGAAACAGGAAGATCCGGAAACGAAGAAAGCCTCTGAGATTCGCATTAAGCCCAAAAAGGTTCTCTTCGTCGATGACGAGAATGACTGGCGGTACATGGGCACGCTTTATCTCAGCGAGTGCGGTTATGAAGTTTTTACTGCGGATAGCGCCGTCAATGCGGTGAAGGAAGCCGCGCGCGTCAAGCCCGACGCGATCGTGGTCGATCTCAATCTCGGTGGTGAGGAAGATGGCACGACCCTGCTCAATGTTTTGCCGGCGACGCATCCTGATGTGCCGATTCTCATCTATACTGGCCGCGATCTTACTGACGCCGATATGGCTGAGTTCATCGGCGCTGGCGCCTACGAAGTCCTCCGCAAAGGCACGATGGAAGAACTGCTCACTGCGGTTCGCAACGCCGTCAACGAACCGCGCGACAACGCAAGTATTGGATCTGTTCGTGATTCACTCGACGACACACCTCGGGCCTCTGGCATCCAGTCGGTCCTGATTGTCGAGGACGATGTGGCTTTCGGCGACATGCTCCGGACGTTCCTGGAGACGCATCCCTATTGCGTTACCCGTGTCACCGATGGGGCGGAAGGGTTGCGCCAGCTTTCTTCGACCGATTTTGATCTGATCATTTCTGACATGGTGCTACCCAACCTCTCGGGCGACCAACTTTACCTCGAAGTCGAGAAGATCAAACCTCATCTGTGCTCCCGGTTCATTTTTATGACCGGTCATCACGCCGACCCAAAATCCGACAATTTCATTCGCCGAGTGCACGCCCTGATGCTGTGGAAACCGTTCCACCTGGGAGATCTGCTGTCCGCTTCCGAGACCATGCGGAAACGGAATCTGGTGAAGACGGTGACGAGCAAGGGTTGATTTCCTGCCTAAAACTCGAACTGCGGGAGTCCGCGCGGGCTGATCCGGTTCGTCATCGCGACGTATTTGCGCCATTGAATGTGGTTGTCGAGAAAGCAAACATTGCCGCCTTGAGGATTGTTGCCGTGCAAATGAGCAGTTTTCACGGTCGTGCCGCCCGCCCCGGAAATGCCGGTGTAGCGCCGGCCACCGGTCGCGGTAAGAACCGAGATCGTGGCGTCGACGATCATTTCCGTGTCGGCAACTGACTTCCCGCCTCGTCCTTCGATGATTTTCGTAACCATGTTGGTGCCGCTGAGTTCGGGCACCTGGCTGATGCCGGGCGCATTGGGAAACAGCCAGATGTAGCCGGTCACGACGTAATCGGGAAACGCGTTCCAGGCATCGGGCGGTCCGTTGTCTTTGTAGAGGTAGAACTCGTTCGGACAATAATAAATGTCCGTGCGTTTGACGTTATCCAGGAGATTGCTGGCGACGGTTCGCGACATATCCCAGAACCACACACCCTGATTCATCATGTCCGGCAAATTGTCGCGGTTGTCGTGGGCGTACATGGATGTTGCCAGCCCGAGTTGATGCAAGTTGTTTTTGCATTGGGCGCGTTTGGCTTGTTCCTTCGCGCGAGCCAGCGCCGGCAGCAGCAAGGCCGCAAGAATGGCGATGATCGCGATGACCACGAGCAGTTCGATCAACGTGAATGCCCGCCCTTCCCGGGTCAGCGCCTTCATAGTTAAAACTGCCTCACCGCCAGAGCCGGAAGAACTGGGCACTGCCCGAGGCGGGCAGCGTCACTTGCCATTTGTTGTTGGATAATACCGGCTGGTTGGCCAGGGTCGTCCAACTGCTATTAAGCGTCGGTTTCGCTTGAACGGAGAATCCGGCAGCAGCCACCGGCCAACTCAGCGTCACATTACCCCCGCTGACGGAGACGCTCAGCGACGGGTTGGTTGTCGGCAGTGTGTTTGGGCCGATGACGTCAATGGCCTGGATTTCGTCCGGCGCGAGTCGCCCACGGTAGATCCGGAATTCATCAACGTTGGCATTAACGTATGGATCAGCATAAGGCGAGCGGCCGATCCAACTGAACCAATTGCCCACTTCGCTTAAGCGTCCGGTGAGACCGGAAATTGAGCCGTGTAGAACGCCGTTAGTGTAGATCTCGAGCTGGCCGTTGCCGAAAATGCCGGTGATGTGCAGCGTCTGATTCTCCCAGCGTGGCCCGATCGTGATCGTCTGCCCACCGAAGGTGATTCCCGTGCTGATCCAGTGAGCCGATCCACCGTTGACCGAGGGAGCGACATAAAACTCGTTGGCGCGATCGTCGCCGAAGTACCAAAGGCGTGCCCACGTCTGAGCGGCGTTGAAGCTGACCCAGGTATCGATTGTCGCGGCGTCATATCCTTCGAGCAGCCCCGGCGGCAGTTCGACATAGCTGCCCGGGTTCCCATCGAGGACCAGGTTGCCCCCGGAAACACTCGCAGTCCCCTGCAACGTCCCGTTGGCGGTACCAACAGAGTCGCTGGCATCGCTGGTGAAACTGTAACGATGAGTAAGCGTCCCTGCGTTCTCGACTGTCACCGTTGCGGAATCAGTCTTGCCAAGGTACGTCGCACTGAGCGTGGCCGTGCCCGGGCGGCCTGTGCTGAGCATGTTGTTGGCGAGGACACGAATCACATTCGTATCGCTGGAAGTGATTACGAGCCCATTCACGCTCGCGCTGTTGTTCGGCAAGAGATTGAAATTTGTCAGATTGGCATAATTGGCCAGGACCACCGGTGGCACAATGCTCGAGTATGCGGGATAGATGCTCGCCGGAACCTTGATTGAGTTCAACGTTCCCGGATCGCGCGAGGTCGAATTTGGCCCATTCTTTTGTGTCATGGCGATTTCCTGCCCGCTCAACGCTCCCGAGTAGATTCGGAATTCATCGATGGCACCCGGCATGTAGGGATCGACACCAACCAGCGAGCGGCCGAGGACGGCAAGATTAGTGGAAATGAACGTGAGCGAAGCCCCAGCATCATAGCGGGCAAACTCGAGCGCTCCGTCGCGGTAGACCGCGAGGGTCGAGGTTAGAGGATCCACCACCAACGTGATATGCGCGCTAAGATTGGTCCATGCGCCTTTCCAATCAATTGTGCGGCCACCGGAGAAGTTTTGGCTGACGCTTCGATGCTGCCCACCATTGCCCGGGCCGGAAGGAGCGAGATATATCTCGCTCGAACCG
>Ga0097621_100003551_pt1 | contig 10769 bp, 9 predicted proteins | sample KBSMisM72_FD_73165 | JGI IMG/M metagenome (GOLD analysis project Ga0097621, IMG submission 73165) | Miscanthus rhizosphere microbial communities from Kellogg Biological Station, Michigan, USA - KBS Miscanthus M7-2 (version 2) (version 2) | ecosystem: Host-associated > Plants > Roots >... | reverse complement strand
GCCGCGGCTATTGCCGCGCCCGAGGAGATGCCGACCGGAATGCCTTCTTCCCGCGCCGCGCGCCGCGCGGTTTCCAGCGCCGTCTCGTTGGAGATGGTGATCACTTCGTCGATCACCTTGCGGTCCAGGATGGCGGGCACGAAACCCGCGCCGATGCCCTGAATCTTGTGCGGCCCCGGCGCGCCACCCGACAGGACAGGGGAGTCTTCGGGCTCCAGCGCAATCATCTTCACCGAAGGCTTCTTGGCTTTCAGGACCTGGCCCACCCCGGTGATGGTGCCGCCGGTGCCGACGCCCGAGATCACGATGTCCACCTTGCCGTCGGTATCGTTCCAGATTTCCTCCGCCGTGGTCTGGCGATGGATTTCCGGATTGGCGGGATTTTCGAATTGCTGCGGGATCACCGCGCCCGGATGGGTCGCAACCAGCTCATGGGCACGGGCGATGGCACCCTTCATGCCCTTGGCCGCCTCGGTCAGTTCGATCTGGGCGCCCAGGATCATCAGCATCTTGCGCCGTTCCAGGGACATGGACTCCGGCATCACCAGGATCAGTTTATAGCCCTTGGCGGCGGCGACAAAGGCCAGCGCGATGCCGGTATTGCCGCTGGTGGGCTCGATCAGCACGGTCTTGCCGGGCGCGATGATGCCCTGCTTTTCCATCGCCTCGATCATATGGACGCCGATGCGGTCCTTCACCGAGGACAATGGATTGAAGAATTCCAGCTTCAACAGGATATCGGCCTTGGCCCCGGCGTTCCCGGGCATGCGGTTCAGGCGCACCAGCGGCGTATCGCCGATGGTCTGGGTGATGGAGTCGTAAATGCGTCCGCGTCCGGGCTTGCCCTGTTCCATGATCCTGAACTCCTTTGTGGCCGCCAGGCCGCTAGATAGTGAAATCGGCGCTATTTTCCGCCCCGGCATCGACACCGGCATGACGGGCGCGCTGGCAAAGATCCTCGATCGAAACCGAATCCAGCCTGGCCATCAGTTCGTCCTGAAGGGTGGCGACAAACGGCGCGACAATGCGCTGGCCCAGCTCGGAGCGGGGGGTGAGTTTTTCCTCGTCATCTTCGATGCTTTCAGCCACCCGCACCACATCGCCCACCGAAATGCGCCGCCGCTCCCGCGCCAAACGGTAACCGCCGCGCGGGCCGCGCACGCCCTTGAGGATTCCGGCCCGCACCAATTGCTGCATCACTTGCTCCAGATAGCGCTGTGGCACGCCCTGGCGGGCGGTGATCTCCTTGGCCTGCACCGGTTCGGGGCGCGCATTGAAAGCGATGTCGATCACCGCTTCCAAGGCCAACAGGGTCTTGCGCGACAGTTTCAGCATCAGGCTTTGACTTTCATGCCCGTAGAGCCAAAGCCTCCCGCGCCGCGCTCGCTGTCGCTGAGACTCTCCACTTCCACCAGTTCGGCCTGTTCATGACGGGCGATCACCATCTGGGCGATCTTCATGCCGCGCGTGATCTTGAAGACGGTGTCGCCATGATTGATCAGGATCGCCTTGATCTCGCCGCGATAGTCGCTGTCGATGGTGCCGGGCGAATTCAGGCAGGTGATGCCATGGTTGAGCGCCAGGCCGGAACGCGGCCGCACCTGGGCCTCGGCGCCCAGCGGCAGTTCAATGGCGATGCCGGTGGGCACTGCCAGGCGCGCACCGGGCGCCAGCTCGATATCGCGGTCGGTCGCCGCCAGCAGGTCCAGGCCCGCCGAACCCGGCGTCGCATAATGGGGCAGGGGCAAATCGGCCCCATGAGGCAGTTTCTTGATGGCGACTTTCATGCTGCCCCTTTGAGCTTTTCCGCGATGCGGGCCGCCAGCCGCGTTCCGACTTCGCGCTTGGTCATTTCCGGCCACTCTTCCGTACCGGCCTCGCTGATCAGATGGATGCGGTTCTTGTCGCCGCCCATCACATCGCCTGACACATCATTGGCGATGATCCAGTCCGCGCCTTTACGGTTTCGCTTGGCGATGGCGTTCGCCACCACATCGTCGGTCTCGGCGGCGAAGCCGATCAACAGGCGCGGACGCCGGGGCCCCTGCGCGATGCTCGCCAATATGTCGGGATTTTCCACCAGCTTGATCAGCGGCACCACGCGATCGGTTGATTTCTTGATCTTGCTGTTGGCCGCGATGTCGGGCCGCCAGTCGGCCACCGCCGCCGCCATCACCAGCACATCGGCAGGCAGGGCGGCTTCGCAAGCCGCCAGCATTTCCCGCGCCGTGGTGACGCGTTGCAGCTTTACGCCCGCGGGTGGGGCCAGGCTGACCGGGCCCGAGATCAAGGTCGTCTGGGCTCCGGCGCGCGCCAGCGCCTCGGCTATGGCATAGCCTTGCTTGCCGCTGGAATGATTGGCCAGGAACCGCACCGGGTCCACGGGCTCACGGGTTGGACCGGCGGTAATCAGTGCTTTCATACCCGCCAGGGGGCCGGCAACAGTCAGCGCCTGCTCGATCGCCGCCGCGATCTCCAGCGGCTCGGCCATGCGGCCGGGGCCGAATTCGCCGCAGGCCATTTCACCCTCATTGGGGCCGACAAACAGCACGCCGTCCTTTTCCAGCACGGCACGGTTGCGCTTGACCGGGGCGCTTTCCCACATCCGCACATTCATCGCGGGCGCCATCAGCACCGGCTTGTCGGTGGCCAGCAAGGTGGTGGAGGCCAGATCGTTGGCCAGGCCATTCGCCATCTTGGCCATCAGGTCGGCGGTGGCCGGCGCCACCACCACCAGATCGGCGCTGCGCGATAGCTGGATATGGCCCATCTGGGCTTCATCGGTAAGACTGAAAAGATCATGATAGATTTTCTCGCCGGTCAGGGCCGACAGCGATAACGGCGTGACAAACTCCGCGCCCGCTCTGGTGAGGATGGCGCGCGTCTTCACGCCGCGTTCGGACAGATGGCGCACCAGTTCGAGGCATTTGTAAGCGGCGATGCCGCCGCCGATGATCAGAAGAATGCTTTTGCCGCGCACCGGAAATCCACGCCTGTTGGATGGGGTATATAGCAAATCACGCATCCCGCGCGTAGTTCATCCGTAACTGTATGAATTTATAGGATAAATTTTCGGTTAAGTTCCCATTCATCGGCCTCTGCCATGATTTCGCCATGCGTATGACCACCGGCGACCTCTATCGACTGGCAGGCGACCTGGCCGCTGAACATGGCGCGGCAGCGTCCGATTATGCCAGCCGCGCGGTGATGACCTTGGAAGCGGAAGGCGCGCATGAACGGGCGCAATTCTGGTTCCTGATGCTGGTGCTGCTGGCCGACATCCATTCCGGCCGCATCGATCCCGAAGGCTGCATTACCATCCATTGAAGGCTTAGGGATTCCCCGGATTCAGGATCGCGCTGGGGTCCAAGGCCCGTTTGATGCTGCGCCGGACATCTTGCTCCAGTTCGTTATTGTCGCCGGTGGGCGCAGCGGCCAGCACGGCCTGCCGGATATTGCGCGCCTGGGTGATGGCATCGTCCAGGATGCGGGGAAACAGCCAGCTGAATGTCAGGACCGCGCCGTCGGGCCGGGCGGCACCGACATGGCAAAGCACCAACCCGTGCGCGCCCGCACGCGGGGCATGGTTGCGCATCGCCTGCTTCAAGGCGGCGCGCACGGCGACATAGAGGCCCGGCAATTTTGCCCAACTGGCCGAAATGTCCAGACTGTCCAGGCTGACGCCGCGATCCAGCAATGTGTCGCGGCGATAGCCGGACATGAAACGCTGGCCGTTCCATTGGGTATCCGCTCCCAGCGCCAACGCCCCCAGCCGCTTGGCCAGATGGTCGAAATATTTACGCTGGGCGCTCACTTCTTCCGCATCGCCGGCGAAACCGGCGATCAACCGCGCCGCGCCGCCGCCGAACCGGCGGACGCTGAGATAGACATCGAACAGGTGGTCGCGCAGATTCCACTCGCGGCCGGCTCCCGCAAGGGCCTGGGAAAAGCGCGTTGCGCCATCGTCGGACAATCGCAGGAAGATGTTGGGCAGGCCAAGGCGGCGGGCCTGGTGCATCGCCGCCAGCCCGCTGGCGAAATCGGGAAACAGATAGGCGCGAAGTTCTTCTTTCGCCGGCAAGGCGCGAACGCGGAAAGTAGCGCCGGTGATGACGCCGAACCGGCCTTGTGATCCCGTCATGACGGAATTGAGCGCGTCGCCCGATGCCATCAGGCCCCGCGGCGAGGCGACCCGCACCCCGGTCAACCAATCGGGAACAGCGCGCGAGGCATCCGGCTGCGCGATCCAGCCGCCCAGGGTCGAAAATTCAAACCCATCCGGTCTGTGATCCAGCATCATGCCATGCGCCTTCAACTGCCGTTCCAGGTCCGGACCGGTGATGCCGGCTTCCGCCTCCGCCAATCCGGACATCCGGTCCAGGGACTTGAAGCGATTGATATCCGACAGGTTCAGCGCCACGACCGCATTGTGGTTACCCCGCGTGGGCGTCACGGCGCCCGTCCCACCGCCCCATGGCATGACCGCGATACCGAATTCGGCGCATAGAAGCAGCGCCGCCAGCACGTCGGCTTCGCGCCGCGGGAACAGCACCGCGTCGGGCGCGGAGGAAAGATCGCCACCGCGCAAGGTGAGCAGATCGATCAGGGTGCGCCCGGCGGCATGGCGTGCGCGCTCGAAATTGCCCTGCTCGATATTGCCCAAGACGGTGGCAAGCCTTTGCCGTGCCTGTTCGCTCAGCCGCGAGGACGGCAGGGTGATGGCGGACAGCTCGCGCGGCGGCGTCGCCAGCAACGCGGGCATGGCGAAAGCCTGGGCCAGCCAGCGCCAGGCCGCTTCATTGGCCGCGAGCGGATCGTCATGGCCGGGCATGCCCCAGCCATTCCAGCGTGTCTGGACCTGTTCCATCGCGGCAGAGTAACCAAAAACGAATCTCAGGCCCGCAGATTGATGGCGGCAGGGTAAATTTCAAAGCTGGCCGGCAGGACGCCGGCGCTCTCGCCGTCGGTCTCCACATCCACCGCGCCTCTGGTGTCCAGGGTGGGCGCTGCCGTTAACCGTGCTGAGCGCAGGGCGCGGAGGTTTTTGGCCTGGCCGTCCAACACGCTGACATCGAACAGCCCGCCGGCCGGCTCCAGCCTGACGCTGGCGATGCCGGCGATTTCGTCGGTGCTCTCTGTCATCAGGCGTACACGAGTCCCGTGCCAGCGCAGCCGTGTCGAAAAAAGGTGCAACCGGCTGGCAAAGTGATGCCCGAACAGGCGGGTAATGCGGGCGCGGCCAAAAGACCGCGCGACGGCCGCGCTCAGTCCGAAACTGGATCCGCCCAGGAAGAACCGCGTCACGGTTTCGCCGTTCGGACTGAGACAGGAAACCCGTCCCAGGTCCTGCTTATGGATTTTTGCGCTGGCCAGATGCGCCACGCCGGCCTGCCAGCCCGGCGCGATGCCGAAGCGGCGGCACAAGACGCTTTCATGACCGTTATGGACAAAGCTGAATACCGCATCAGGCGAAACGCGGGCGCCATGATCGAAAAAGCCGTTCAGCGCCTCGTTGATGGTGCCGTCGCCGCCCACAGCGATGATCTCCAGATGGCCGTCACGCACGGCTTCGCGCACCATATGCGCGGCCTGGGCGGGCCCAGTGGTGACGAAAAAGGACATCAGGGGAAAGACTTTTTCCAGTGCCGCTTCGATGTCCTTCCAGTCGCGTCCGGTGCGGCCGCCGCGGGAATTGGGATTGAAAACAACAAACGCCGTCATGGAACCGTCCGGTAAATTGAATCAAGACTGGAAATTTCGCGGACTTTCCTCTCTTCGCTCCAGCCCAGTTCTGCCGCCATCTGCGCGGCGACGCTTTCCAGGATTCTGGGCTCCGGTCTTCCGAATTGGCCAAGTGCGGTGCGCCGCATCACCACATCCTCCAGACTGAGGGCCATTTCCTGGTGCAATGCAAAGTTGACCTGGGCCATGGTATCGCCGCTGGGTCCCAGAGGCGCAAGATCGGCAAGGTGCGCGCCTTTCAGCGCCAATGGCAGTCGCGCCCCCAGCATGTGTGCCATGTTGCGCGGGCCGGAAAGTCCGGGCCAGGTTTTTTCATAGCTCCGCACCATCTCCTCGAAGCGGTCGAAACGTCCGCCGGGCAGGGGCGTGATGGCGGTGGTACAGGGCCGGGCCTTCTTTTCCAAACGCGCCACCAGCCTGTCCGTTATTTTTTCCGCCAGATTGCGCGAGGTCGTCCATTTGCCGCCCAGCGCCGAAAACACACCGTCCAGTGCGCCTTCTTTTCCGTGATCCACCAGTTCAGAGCGGCGGCTGACATTGTAACTGTCTTTTGAACCGTCGCTGACCAATGGCCTCAGGCCTGCATAGAAAAATTCAACCCGGTCGCGTGTCAGATCGGCATGGGGCAGGTATTTGCGAAAGATATCGAGAAACGTCTCGATATCGCTTTCGCTGACCGCAACAGTAGAGGGATCGCCGGCGAAAGGCGTGTCGGTGGTGGCCAGCAAGGTATGGCCGCGCCAGGGCAGGGCGAAGAGATGGCCGCTGCCCGCCTCGATGGTCAAGCCCGCGCTGCTGATCTGCGGCACCAGCAGGTGGATGCCCTTGGAACGGATCAGCTTGTGCGCCGCTTCTTCGCCGGTGGCCTGTTCCAGGAACAGGTCGGCCCAGGGCCCCGCCGCCACCAGCACCGTGCGGGCGCGGATGTCGAAATCCGCCCCGGTCATTTTGTCGACCGCGGTACAGCCTTCGACCTTGCCATCGCGCAACAGCAGTTTTCGCGCCGCGACATAATTGGCAATCGCCGCGCCGTAGGCGTCGGCATCCACCAGATTCTCCAGCGCGATGCGTTCGGGCATGTACATCTGGGCATCGTGATATTCGAAGGCCCCTTCAAACTTGTCGCCCGCCAGCACCGGCTCGCGCGCTATCGCCTCCTTGGCAGCAAGCGAGCGATGGCCCGGCAAATGCTGACTTGTATCGTCCAGCCGGTTGCGGTCATAGGACAGCAGGTCATACAGGGTCAGGCCCGCAGCAAGCTTGGCGCGCTCGCCGATACCGGTATTGTAAAGCGGCAGCAGAAACGGCAGCGGCCGCACCAGATGCGGCGCGATCCGCATCAGGGCCAGGCGCTCGCGCAAGGATTCGCGCACCAGCGACAATTCGAAATTGCGCAGATAGCGCAAGCCGCCATGCGCCAGTTTGGAATTGTGGGCGCTGGTGGCGCAGGCAAAGTCGCGGGCCTCGATCAGGGCCACCGAAAGGCCGCGCAGCGCGGCATCGCGCGCGGTGAAGCAGCCGGTGGCGCCGCCACCAATGATCAGCAGGTCGAATGTTTCACTGGAAAGACGGGAAAGGGCGCGCTGCATGCGCGCCGGAGGCTACATCCCAACGCGCGGGATGCCTACTTGATCTTGCCTTCCTTGAACTCGACATGCTTGCGCAGCACCGGATCGTACTTCTTGATCGAGAATTTCTCGGTCATGGTCCGGGTGTTCTTCTTGGTGACATAGAAAAAGCCGGTTTCGCTGTTGAGGCGGATTTTCGCGGTGGTCGGCTTCGCCATGGGATGCTCCAAGAAAGTCAGGTCGAGGTTATTTAATGCCCTACCGCTTCGCTGCTTGAGGGCGGTGCGGGTAATGACCGATAGGGCCCTTGCCTGTCAAGGACTTAGGGCAAAAACCCCGGTTTTCAGCGCTTTTTTCCCCGGAATCGGTCTTTACCGGACCGCTTTCCAGGCTTGCCCGTCCTGGGTCTCCCAGCCGCATGAGGCGCCCCGCCGGCACCGTCCGCCAGCGCGAATCTCAGGCCGCCGGTAAGCGGTGCGGCCTCCAGCAGCTTCACTGCCAATGCCTGGCCCATGCCGTAAACGACTCGGGTGCGGCTTCCCACCAGCGCCTGGCGTTTTTCGTCGTGTTGAAAAAAATCCGTGCCCAGAGAGCGGATCGGGATCAAGCCCTCGGCGCCGGAGTCCGCCAGACGCACGAACAGGCCGAAGCGGGTGACGCCCGTGACCCGGGCATCGAATGTCTCACCGATGCGGTCTTCCATGAAAGCGGCGACATAGCGGTCGGTGGAATCGCGTTCCGCCGCCATGGCGCGGCGTTCGGTCATGGTGATGTGCTCCGCGACCCCGCCCAGTCCCGCCATCTCGCGGTCGGTCAGGCCGCCGTCGCCCAATCCGAAGGCGCGGATCAGGGCCCGGTGCACGATCAGATCGGCATAGCGCCGGATGGGCGAGGTGAAGTGGGCATACTTGGCCAGGTTCAGGCCGAAGTGACCGATATTGGCGGGATCGTAGATCGCCTGGGCCTGGGACCGCAGCACGACATCGTTCATGACTTTTTCGTGAGGGCTGCCCCTGGCGCCCGCCAGGATGCGGTTGAAGGTGCCCGGCTGCACCACCTGGCCCTTGGCGAAGGTGATATTGAGGGTGCGCAGGAAATCGGAGAAGGCAAACAGCTTCTCTTTCGATGGCGTGTCATGCACCCGGTAGATCAGCGGCGTCTTGGCCTTTTCCAGCGCCTCGGCCGCCGCGACATTGGCCAGCACCATGAATTCCTCGATCAGTTTCATGGATTCCAGCCGCTCACGATAGGCGATGGAGGCAACCTTGCCATCGGCGCCCAGGATCACCCGGCGCTCTGGCAGGTCCAGGTCCAAAGGATCGCGCTTGCCGCGCGCGACAATGAGCGATTGATACGCCCTCCATACATCGGCCAAGGTTTTTTTCACTATCGCTGTCATTTCGGCATGGGGATTGCCATCGAATGCCGCTTGCGCCTGGGCATAGGTCAGGCGCGCCGCCGAGCGCATCACCGCCCGCAGAAAGGTGTGGCTTTTCTTATGGCCATGGCGGTCGAACACCATCCGCGCCACCAGGCAGGGCCGGTCCACGCCTTCCTTCAGCGAACACAGATCCGCGGAAAGCTCTTCGGGCAGCATCGGCACCACCCGGTCGGGAAAATAGGCGCTGTTGCCGCGCTTGAGCGCTTCCTTGTCCAGCGCCGAGCCCGGCGTGACATAATGGGCGACGTCGGCGATGGCGACCAGCACGATATGGCCGCCGGAATTGGCGGCATCGTCATCCGGACCTGCCCATACCGCATCGTCATGATCGCGGGCGTCAGGGGGGTCGATGGTCACGAGGGGCACGGCGCGCAGGTCGGTGCGGCCGCGGGGATCAATCGGTTCGGCGGCCTTGGCCTCGTCAATCACCGCCTTGGGGAATTCGGTGGGAATGCCGTGATCATGAATGGCGATCAGGCTGATCGTCTTGGGCGAATCCATGCTGCCGATGCGCTCGATCACTTTGACGCGGCTGAAGCCAGCAATGCGTCCAGCTTTGGGTTCGGCGACGACCAGTTCGTTATGCTTGGCGCCGTTCAGGTCGGATTTGTCCAGGGCATATTCGGTGCGCTCTTTCTTATTGATCGGCACCAGCCGCCAGCCAGTGGCCGGGGCGTCGCGCAACACGCCGATCAGGCGGGTCTGGGTTTCGCGCTCCAGCCGGCGGATGACGCGGGCTTCATAACTATCGCCGCGCTTTTCCAATCGCGCCAGCAGCCGGTCGCCGGGTCCGGGGGCGCCGCCATCCTTGGGCGGAATGAGATAGATAACCGGCGGGGCTTCATTGCTGTCCCAGGCCAGGGGGCGTGCCAGGGTTTCGCCATCGGCATCCACGCCGCCGACCTCGACGATGCCGACTTCCGGCAGTTCGCCCCGTTTGACGAAGCCTTTTTTTCGGCGGCCTTGGATGGCGCCTTCGGTTTCGAGTTCTTTCAGGATGCGCTTGAGCTGGATGCGGTCCGAACCTTTGAGGCTCAGTTTGCGGGCCAGATCGCGTTTGTTGGCGCCGGCATTTTCGGCCAGCAGTTCGAGCACGCGCGCCTTGTCCAAGGCGGGCGCGTTCTTCGGTCTATTTTCTTTCTTCAATTGTCCTATTCGCCTGCCAGCTCGGGCACTTTTGCCTTGGGGGTCTTGCCCTTATTTTGCGGCCCCGCGGGCTTGGCAGCTTTCTTTTTGTTTGTGGTTTTGGATTTGGCGGCGGTTTTCTTTTCCGCGCCGTTGGTTTTCGCGGCCTTGGCTTTGGGTTCGGCTTTCGCCTTGGGTGCAGCCTTGGCCTTTTTCTTTTTCCCGCCCTTGGCCGCGCGCTCGGCGATCAAGGCCAGCGCCCGTTCCATGGTCACGGCATCGGGCTCGGTGCCTTCCGGCAGGGTGGCATTGGTTTCGCCATCGCTGACATAGGGACCAAATTTGCCCTTCAGCACCTTGATCGGCTTGCCATCGGGGGCGGCGCCAAGGTCCTTGAGAGTCTGCGCGCCGCGCCGGCCCGGTCCCTTGGCTTTCTTCTCGGCCAGCAAAGTGACGGCATGGTTGAGGCCGATCTCGAACACATCCTCGGGTGAGGGCAGCGAGGCATAGATGCCGTCATGGGCGACATAGGGCCCAAAGCGGCCGAAATTGGCGCTGATCTTCTTGCCATCTTCGGGATGCAGACCCACTTCGCGCGGCAGCGCCAGCAACTTCAGCGCCAACTCCAAATCCACATCGGATTTGTCGGTGCCCTGCGGCAGGCCGCTGCGCTTAGGCTTCTCGCCGTCGCCGCGTTGCACATAGGGCCCATAACGCCCGGTGCGCAGGGTTATTTTCTCGCCGGTTTGGGGATCTTCGCCGATGTCCTGCGGGCCGGCATCGCCTTCGCTGGCGCCCAACTGCTTGGTGAAGCGGCACTCCGGATAGTTGGTGCAGCCGATGAAGGCGCCGAACTTGCCGAGTTTCAGGTTCAGGCGGCCGCCTTCGCAGGA
>Ga0097621_100003536_pt1 | contig 10786 bp, 5 predicted proteins | sample KBSMisM72_FD_73165 | JGI IMG/M metagenome (GOLD analysis project Ga0097621, IMG submission 73165) | Miscanthus rhizosphere microbial communities from Kellogg Biological Station, Michigan, USA - KBS Miscanthus M7-2 (version 2) (version 2) | ecosystem: Host-associated > Plants > Roots >... | reverse complement strand
GGCGTCGCGGGCACCTGGAAGGATCTCACGGAATCCGTCAACTCGATGGCGTCGAACCTGACCAACCAGGTTCGTAATATTGCGCAGGTGACCACAGCAGTCGCGATGGGCGACCTGTCGCGCAAGATCACGGTGGACGTGCGCGGCGAGATTCTGGAGCTGAAGAACACCATCAACACCATGGTGGACCAGCTGAACTCGTTCGCCAGCGAGGTGACGCGCGTGGCCCGCGAAGTCGGTACCGAAGGAAAACTGGGCGGCCAGGCGGAAGTTCGCGGCGTCGCGGGCACCTGGAAGGATCTCACCGACAACGTCAACCTGATGGCGGCGAACCTCACAACGCAGGTCCGCGGCATCGCCAAAGTGGTTACCGCGGTCGCGAATGGAGATTTGAAACGTAAGCTGGTGCTCGAAACCAAGGGCGAGATCGCGGAGCTGGCGGATACGATCAACGCGATGATCGATACGCTAGCGACGTTCGCCGATCAGGTCAGCACCGTCGCCCGCGAGGTCGGCATTGAGGGGAAGCTGGGCGGACAGGCGCGTGTGCCTGGTGCGGCCGGCATCTGGCGCGATCTGACGGATAACGTAAATCAGCTGGCGCAGAACCTTACGACTCAGGTGCGCGCCATCGCCGAAGTCGCCACAGCCGTCACCAAAGGCGACCTGACGCGTTCCATTTCCGTGGAGGCGCTGGGCGAGGTGGCCGCACTGAAAGACAACCTCAACGAAATGATCGTGAACCTGGCGGCGACTACGCGCAAGAATACCGATCAGGACTGGCTGAAGACGAACATCGCCAAATTCACGCGCATGGTGCAGGGCCAGCGCGATCTGCTCACGGTCGCCAAGCTGCTGCTTTCGGAATTAGCACCCCTGGTGAGTGCGCAGCGAGGCACATTCTACACAGCGGAAAGCAGCGAGGACGGCGCCATTCTGAAGTTCATGGCCGGGTATGCCTTCGACGATCGGGATGACACGCCGGTTCAATTCCAGCTGGGCCAAGGGCTGGTAGGGCAGTGCGCAAGAGAGAAGCAGCGCATTCTGGTGCGCGACGTCCCGGAGAGTTACATCAAGATCGGGTCCAGTCTGGGTTCGGGTACGCCGGTGACGTTAGTGGTTCTTCCCGTGCTTTTCGAGGGCGAGGTGAAGGCCGTTGTCGAACTCGCCTCCTTCCAGCAGCTCTCTGAGATTCACGTGGCTTTCCTCGATCAGCTCACGGAGAGCATTGGAATCGTACTGAATACCATCGCGGCGACGATGCGCACCGAGCAGCTCCTGCAACAAAGCCAGGCGCTGGCCGAGGAGCTCCAGGAGACCAACGCGCAGCTGCAGGAAAAGGCCAAACTGCTGGCCGAGCAGAACACGGAAGTCGAGGCCAAGAATCGCGAAATCGAACAAGCTAAACAGGCCCTGGAAGAAAAGGCCGAGCAGCTGGCTCTCACGTCCAAATACAAGAGCGAGTTTCTGGCGAACATGTCTCACGAGCTTCGCACGCCGCTTAACAACCTCCTGATTCTGGCGCGCGTGCTGGCCGACAACACGGAAGGCAACCTCAGCTCCAAGCAGATCAAGTTCGCGGAGACGATCCACTCCTCTGGTACGGATCTGCTGGCGCTCATCAACGACATTCTGGACTTGTCCAAGATCGAGTCCGGGAAGATGGACGTGGAGGTCGGCAGCGTCCGGTTCGAGGAAATGGAAGACTACTGCGTGCGCACCTTCCGGCATGTCGCGGAAGGCAAAGGGATCGGGTTTGCCGTGGAAGTCTCCCCCGAATTGTCCTCGCAGGTTATGCGCACCGACGTGAAAAGGCTTCAGCAGGTCCTCAAGAACCTGCTATCCAACGCGCTGAAGTTCACGGAGCTAGGCTCGGTGAAGCTCAGTATTGAGCAAGCGACCGCGGGATGGAGCCCGACTCACCCTGTGTTGAACCGCGCGCAAAGCGTAGTCGCGTTTTCGGTGACTGACACCGGCATCGGCATCGCGCAGGAAAAACAGCGCATCATCTTCGAGGCGTTCCAGCAGGCGGACGGCACCACCAGCAGAAAGTACGGCGGTACCGGATTGGGTCTGTCCATCAGCCGTGAGTTAGCGCGCTTGCTGGGAGGTGAAATCCGGCTCCAGAGCGTCGTGTCCCAGGGCAGCAGCTTCACGCTGTATCTGCCGCAGGTTTACATTTCCGCGGTTCCGAAGGCTGAATTGAGCGATGCACCTCTCGCGCTCAAGGCTGGGGAACGGACACCCGGTTCACTGGATATGATCTTGCCGCCTGTAGACGATACCGTCCCTGTGGAAATGGTGGAAGAGATGGTGGTCGATGATGACCGCAATCTTGTGACCCGCGAGGACCGCATACTTCTGATCGTCGAAGACGACGCCACCTTCGCCCGAATCATGGTGGATTTGGCACACAGCCGCGGAATGAAGGTGGTCGTCGCACTGCGGGGCGCAACTGCAATCTCCCTGGCGCGCGAGTTTCAGCCGAGCGCCATTACGCTGGATGTCCGGCTCCCGGACATGAGCGGCTGGACTCTGCTGGATCGGCTCAAGCATGATTCCCGAACCGCCCACATTCCGGTGCATATTCTTTCCGGCCACGAGAACAACAAGCGCGGCTTCGCGCTCGGTGCGATGACCTGCATGCCCAAGGATGGCAGCCGGGAATCGCAGGACGCGATCTTTGAAGTGATCCAGAGGTCCATGGACCGGCGAAAGAAAACGTTGGTTGTCGTCGCTGAAAATGAGGTGCGGGCGGCCGATATTTCGAACCTATTGTTTGGCGACGATCTGGAAATCGTGCACGTGGCTGATTTACCCGCGGCGACGGAAATGGTCAATTCCCAGAGGGTGGATGCTATTGTCCTTGATTGCGTGCCCGAGGCTTCCGGGGTTGAGTTCATCGAATCCGTGCAGTCACGCTCGGATCTGCAGGTACCCGCGATCGTGGTCTCGGGAATCCAACGGTTGTCGGATCAGCAAGTCTCGGTGATTCACCAATGCGCCCGGGTCGGCCCGGTTCGCTATGCGTCCACGATCGAGCGCCTGCTGGAAGAATCCGTTCTTCTGCTCCATCGGGAGGAAGACCAGTTATCGGCCGATCAAAGACGCGTGCTTGCGGAACTCCGGCAATCCGATCCGATGCTGGTAGGCCGGAAAGTGCTGGTCATTGACGATGATCTGCGGAACATCTTCGCCTTGACGAGCGTTCTGGAACAAAGGGAGCTCAAAACCTTGCACGCGGAAAACGGACGCGCGGGAATCGAGCTGTTGCAGAACACGCCGGATGTGGATATCGTTCTGATGGACATCATGATGCCGGAAATGGACGGCTACGAAACCATGCGGGCGATCCGCAAGATTCCCGCGTTCCAGAGGCTTCCCATTATTGCCTTGACGGCCAAGGCGATGAAAGGCGACCGCGAAAAATGCCTCCGCGCCGGCGCTTCCGACTATGTCACCAAGCCGGTGGACCTAGACCTTCTGTTCTCAGTGATGCGCGTGTGGATGGCGCGGGATATCGACAATAAGTTTGAGCACGGAGTGGTCTCGCTCCCCAATTGGCTGGAGGACCACGAAGCCAGACTGGATGACGACCGCAATAATATTCAACCCGGTGATTCCGTGCTGCTGATCGTCGAAGATGATCCGACGTTCGCTGGAATACTCATGGAAAAAGCCCGCCATCAAGGGCTAAAAACCCTGGTAGCCCTGCGCGGCGCATCGGCTCTCACACTAGCGAGGAACTTCAAACCCAGCGCCATCACGCTCGATGTTCGCCTGCCGGACATGAGCGGATGGACGGTTCTGGACCATTTGAAGCATGAGCCGTCCACCCGCCACATTCCCGTCCACATCGTGTCGCTGACGGAGACGCTCCGGGACGGTTTCACGATCGGGGCCACCACTTGCAATCAGAAATCGCCGGACGGGGGCTCGCTGGACCAGGTTTTGCCAGCAGTAGCGCGTTCCATACAGCCGGGGAAAAAGAAGATCCTGGTGTTAGGCGGCTCCGAGCCGATGCGCAAGAAGATCGTCACATTCCTGGACGCATCCGATCTGGAGTTTTCTGAGGCGACCTCTGTGGACGAAGCCCTCGATCTCATCTCGGCCGCTAGCCAAAACGGCAGCCGGCTGGACGGCATCGTCATGGATTGGGCCGTGTCTGAAGTTGCGGGAATCGGATTCATCGAAAGAGTCCAGGCTCAGTTTCCGGCTTATGTTCCCGCCATCATCGCGTTTGGACCCGCCCAACTGGATGCGTCGCGGGCGGCGGCGTTGCGCCGTCTGTCGAAAATCAGCAGCATCCGGTACGCGCCTTCTTTGGAACGTCTGCTCGACGAGACAGTGATTCTCTTGCACAGAGTGGAAGAAAACCTGAGTACGGTCCAGAAGAGCGTGCTGGCGAACATCCGCCAAGTCGATCCGCACTTATCGGGCAGGAAAGTATTGATCATCGACGACGATTTGCGCAATATCTTCGCTTTGACCAGCGCCTTGGAGCACCATAGTGTACATGTGATTCACGCCGAGACCGGCAGAAGTGGAATCGAGGTGCTGAAAAAGAATCCCGATACGGATCTGGTGCTGATGGACATCATGATGCCGGAGATGGATGGCTATGAAACCACCAAGGCCATTCGCAAGCTTCCCGGTATCGGATCCCTGCCGATCATTGCGCTGACGGCGAAGGCGATGAAAGGCGATCGGGAAAAATGTCTGCAGGCGGGGGCTTCCGATTATGTGGCGAAACCCGTCGATCTGGGATACCTATTTTCCGTGATGCGTATCTGGATCGCGGGCCTGGGTGTGGCATCCGGTCTTGCCGCGAGCAGCGGCTCGGCTCAACCTGCCGGAGTTCCACGCGCCTGACAACACCTTCATGACAGAGATGGGCGCCACGGCCGCTTTTTCGACACCGACCTTTCCGGATAACGGAAAGGTCAAGCTGCTGCTCGTCGACGATGATGAGAGCAATCTGTTGGCTCTTCAGGCGATCCTTGAACCGCTGGGGCAGGAGCTCCTGCTGGCCCAGAAGGGAGTAGATGCGCTCCGTATGTGCCTGGAGCATGATTTCGCCGCCATTCTGCTCGATGTCCGCATGCCGGAAATGGATGGATTCGAGACGGCCGAGATGATTCGCGCGCGGAAGAGATCCCTGCACACCCCAATTCTTTTTGTTACCGCCTATCGTAGCGACGAGCAGCTTTTTCGTGGCTATAATCTCGGCGCGGTGGATTTCCTGTTCAAGCCTATCGTTCCCGAGATTCTGCAGAGCAAGGTCAGCGTGTTTGTCGAACTCCGGCGCACAGAGCAGCTTCTCCGCCGCAAGGCCGAGGAACTGGCAAGCGCGGAGCAGCGGTTTCGCGCTGTACTGGAAGCCGCGCCGGACGCGATGGTCATCACCAACCAGGCGGGGACGATCGAGCTGGCGAATTCCCGGGCCGACACTCTTTTCGGACGCTCGCGCGAAGCCTTGATCGGACGCGACATTCATTCGCTTCTTCCGGCGTGGGCGTGCCCGGATAAAAACCTGCCTTTCGCGCCCCCAATACCGGAACAGAGACTAACGGCATATCGCGACGATAGCTCGCAATTTCCTGCCGAAATCACCCTCAATTCGTTCGATACGCCCGACGGGTTGCTGATCACAACGGCGATTCGCGACGCCACGGACCAGGCGCATGCGGAGGCGCAAATTCAGAAAACGAACCTGGAGCTGGAAAAGAGAGTGACCGAGAGGACGGCAGCGCTGCGCTATTCCAATGAGGCACTGCGGCAGTTTGCCTGGGCCGCCAGTCATGACTTGCAAGAGCCGATTCGGACGGTGGTCACCTATTCTCAGTGGCTCTCCCAGCTCATGAACGGCAATCTCGGATCCAGAGAGGCCAAGATGCTGGCTACCATTGAGCAGCATGCGGCCCGTCTCAATCAACTGCTGGCGGGGTTGCGGCAGTACATCCAGGTCAGCGATTCGGGACAGCAAGTCAGAACTTCCGTAGATTGCAATGCAGTGGTCAAGGCCGCCGCCTGGAATCTGCAGGCAATGATCCAGGAAAGCGGAGCCTCGCTGGAATACGCCGCGCTGCCGACTATTCCCTCGCTGGAGCTTCCACTGGTGCAGCTGTTCCAAAATCTTATCAGCAACGCGATCAAATACCGTTCCGAGCAAGCTCCGTTGATCCGTATCTCCGCCCGGCAGTACGATAACTCGTGGATTTTTTCCGTTCAGGACAATGGAATTGGTATCGATCCCAAATACTTCGACTACATCTTTGGCGTCTTCCGGCGCCTCCATGGTTCGCACCAGTCCGGAACCGGCATCGGCCTGGCGATTTGCCGTGCCGCGGTGGAGCGGTTGGGGGGCAGGATTTGGGTCGAATCCGCTCCTGGAACGGGTTCTACGTTTTATGTCTCTTTACCGATGTAGGGTTCATTAAATGCGGATATTTCTTGCAGAGGATAATCTCGGTGATGTTTTTCTCATCGAAGAAGCGCTGAAGCGTCAATCGCTGGTTTGCGATATAGACCACTATGCGACGGCGGAAGAGGCGATTCAAGCGGCCGAGCTGTGCGGAAATACCGGCGTTCCGATTCCGGATTTGATGATGCTGGACTACAATTTACCGCGCGGGAACGGGAGCGACATCCTTGCGGCGGCCGGACACAATCCTAAGCTTGCGAAGGTTCCCAAGGTGATCGTGACCTCATTTTTGCAAGCCGACGAGCTCGCTCAAGCGCTGCAGCTGGGGGCGAATTGTCTGATCACCAAACCGGTGGATTTTGAGTCGTTCATGCGCGACGTCGGCGCCAAGATCGCAGAATTGCTGCGGGCTCGCGCAGGATAAGCCCCGAATGCGTGGCGTTTGCTTGGCAAGACAGAACTGTTAGTTTGGATGAAGGCTGGGCAGATTTCCCAGTCTTCAGGAGGGAGGGCATACAACGGTGGCGTACCGCCGCACAAAACCGGTATTTATTTGGATCGCCGCGATCCCTATCCTCCTTTTGGGCGCATCATTATGGAGACATGAGCACTACCGCGAGCTCATGCTGAATGTGGATCACACTCGCGAAGTGCAGGTGGCGATCCAAGGTCTGTTGGTTTCCCTGAATGACGCGGAAACTGGCCGCCGCGGTTATATTCTGACCGGCGATCCGAGTTATCTGGCAGCCATGGACAGCACCGCGGACAAGTCGTCTGCGATGCTCCATCGGCTCACGGACCTCACTCAAGACAATCCGGTTCAGCAAACCAACTTACACAGACTCGAGCAGGTTGTGAGTGAACGGCTGGAGCTGCTTCGGCGAACCGCGCAGCTCGGCCGGGCTGGGCAGAATGACGCCGTGAGGGACCTCGAAAGACAAAGTGGACTGGCCGCCTCCACACAAGTCAGCAAGGTAGTGGGCGAGATGATGGCCGAAGAGAGCCGGTTGCTCGATCAGCGGAAGCGAGCGATGGCGGATGCGGACCTTGAAGCGGTTGCATTTCTGGCCGCAGGCAGTATTGCGACCATCCTGCTGCTGCTGTGGGCGTACCGCATCATGCGCCAATATGCCGCACAGCGCGATCGCGCGGAAGTCGAGGTTCGGAACGCCAACGAGGACCTTCGGCAGAAGGTCGAAGAATTGAACCGGCTCAACCGTGAGCTGGAAGAGCGGGTGAAAGAGCGGACCGCGGGCCTGGAGCGCTCCAACCAAGATCTCCAGCAGTTCGCGTTTGTAGCCAGCCATGACTTACAGGAACCGCTCCGTATGGTGTCGAGCTACCTGGGGTTGTTGTCCAAGGCTTGCCAGGGCAAGCTGGACCCCGAAGCGGAAAAATACATAGGGTTCGCAATCGACGGCGCCACGCGGATGCAGGCCTTGATTCGGGATCTCCTGGCTTATGCGCAGGTGAGCACGCAGACGCCGGCGCTGGCGCGGACCAGACTGGCCGAGGTATTGAGCCAGGCGCGCTACGCCCTGCTTGCGAGCATTCGGGAAACCGGCGCCGAAATCACCGCCGATCCCTTGCCGGAGCTGGAAGTGGATCCTCTCAAGATGAGTCTGGTCTTGCAGAATCTGCTTTCCAACGCGATCAAGTTCCGCCAGCCCGGCGAAAAACCGTGCATTCAGATCGAGGCCCGGCGGGAAGACAGCGAATGGAAAATCTCGGTGCGCGACCGCGGTATCGGCTTCGATCCAAAATATTCCAAGAAAATCTTTGGCGCCTTCCAGCGGCTTCACGGTAAGAATGTTTATCCAGGAACAGGAATCGGCCTGGCGATTTGCAGCCGGATCATCCAGATACACGGCGGCCGTATATGGGCGGAGGCGAATCCGGGAGAGGGGGCGGCATTCCACTTTACGCTACCCGCATTGGCCGATTCTCTGCCGGCCCAGAAGGACTCCGCGAGCAAGGCTGCCTTTTCGACAGGAAGCGCCGGCGGAGCCTAAGATTCATTAGGTGACTCACAGTTCGTCGGTTGTTGATTTGGAAGCCTTCCGTGTACCATTGCGGTTGAGACTCTTTTTGAGCGGGCAACCCCAGCAGTAGTCTCCCGAAACAGGCGCTAAGGACAAGTACGAGATGGCGGAGTTAGAGCCCATTAAAATCCTGGTCGTGGACGACGATAGGGAGCAGCGCGATGCCGTTTGCGCCATGGTTGCCATGAAAGGGTATCTCGCGGAACAGGCCGAACATGGCGAAGAAGCGCTGGAGAAGCTGGGCTCCACGGCGTTTAACGCCATCGTCACGGACTTGTTCATGCCGATTCTTGATGGCGCCCAGCTTCTGAGAACCCTGCTGGAACGCGGCGACCTCACGCCGGCCATCGTGCTGACCGGTTTCGGCGATATAAGTCACGCCGTCTCCATCGTGCATGATTTGGGAGCCTTCTGGTTTCTGGAAAAACCCGTACAACCGCCGATCCTTCACGCCCTGCTGGAACGCGCGGTGCGCCATGAAAGCCTGGCCAGGGAAGCGGCCATGCTGCAACGCCAGGCTGGTTACCACGGCGCACTGCTGGACATGGTGGGCGAGTCACAGGCGATGCAGCAGGTATTCGCCTTGATCCAACGAGTGGCCTCGAGCACCGCCTCGGTGCTGATCAGCGGAGAAAGCGGGACCGGCAAGGAGCTGGCCGCGCGAGCCATCCACAGGCTGAGTCCGCGTGCCGGCGGACCATTCGTGGCCATCAATTGCGCCGCGCTTCCGGAGCATTTGATCGAGAGCGAACTGTTCGGACATGAACGCGGAGCATTCACCGGAGCTCTGGCGCGCCGAATCGGCTGTTTCGAGCAGGCACACCGGGGCACCCTGTTCCTGGATGAAATCACGGAAATGCCGGTCGGAACTCAAGCCAAGTTACTGCGGGTCCTGCAGGACGGCAAGATCCGCCGTTTGGGTGGGAGTTCCGAAACTCTGGTCGATGTGCGCATCGTCGCGGCAACCAATCGCCAGCCGGAGAAGGCGGTCCAGGAGAAGCGGCTGCGAGAAGACTTGTACTACCGCCTCAACGTCTTCCAGATTGTCATGCCGCCCTTGCGGTATCGCAAGGAGGACCTGATCAGCCTGGTGGATGCCTTGATAAAGGACATGAATGACAAGCACGATTGTAAGGTTGAGGGCATCTCCAACGATGTCCTGGCCAGATTCATGCTTCATTCCTGGCCCGGCAATGTACGGGAACTGCGCAACGCACTGGAACGAATGGTAATCGGGGCCGGGTCGGGCATGCTGCAACTGCAACAACTACCGCCCACGCTGGGCGTTCCGCAAATGCACCTTCCTGCACCGGAACCCCCGCCCTCGAGCGTCTTTCAGTTTCGGGAGGGCGCGACACTGGACGAAGTGGAACGGGCGTATATTCAGTTCACACTGAACCAGATCGGCAATAACAAGCGCCGCGCGGCCAAGATTCTCGGGATCGGCGAGCGCACCCTCCATAGCCGCGTCGCGGACTGAGCTCCCATCAGCAGCTTTTGTGCATAGTCTGCAAGTTCTTCCATCGGGATGCTGGACCAACCTTTATAAACCAGTGGTTTGGCTTCGGCCACGTTCGTGCTTTATCCCGAGGGTCTGCTAATCCCAGTCGCAAGCGGACATGCATGGGCTATGCGGCGGGACTCACGTGTTACAGCGTTAGGTCTTCGGAGAACCTTTTTCGGAGGAAGCGCGGCCGGATGGGGACGCCTTTGGCGGTCTCCGTCCGGCTGGCGGTCGGCAGATTCTTCGTCCAACCCGCCTAGTGTCTCTTGAAGAATTGAACGGCTCGTTCGTGCTGCTGAGCAGCTTCGCGAGTCCGGAAGGTTCCGAGGTTTCGCCGCTTCCCCGTCTTGGGATTCTTTTTGCGCGAGTATAGCCGGTATTGTCCTGTGCTTAGCTTGCGAATCATAGGCTCTGTCCGATGGATTGGCGGCAGGTTTAATGCCAACCATCCTGCCCGGGCGCCGCATGGAATTCCGTTTGCTCGGCAGGAGCATGGGATCGGGCCGTTTTCGGCCCGGAGCCCTAGGGCAGGAGCTATGCAAAGCGTTCAGGCCCGGGATCTCGCCCGTTTGGACGCGATCCTGGAAGAACTCAGCAAGGAAACCGAAGCTCAATGCGAGCTGCTTCGTGAACACCTTGAAAGCGCTCGCGCGTCCCTGGTCGGATCCATGCCGGCCGAATATGCACTCAATTTGAACATGGCCGGGGAAGCGCTGAACTGCATTGCCGACCCGAAGCTTCGCGAGCGCATTCAGGATTTCATACAAGGAAAATCTTCCAGTAGCAAGGAGAGATGAGCATGCCGGAAAAGGAGAC
>Ga0097621_100003532_pt1 | contig 10793 bp, 7 predicted proteins | sample KBSMisM72_FD_73165 | JGI IMG/M metagenome (GOLD analysis project Ga0097621, IMG submission 73165) | Miscanthus rhizosphere microbial communities from Kellogg Biological Station, Michigan, USA - KBS Miscanthus M7-2 (version 2) (version 2) | ecosystem: Host-associated > Plants > Roots >... | reverse complement strand
AACAAGATTTGGACCAGTAACGATGCCCACTCCACTGTTACCTCTTCGCGTCGCAGGTGCGGGTCCGAACGCTGCTGGATTGATCCAACCATTCGGTCCCGGATCAGCGAGAAGAACTGATCCTCCCAAATAATCCGCACGACGAGTGCCAATAGCAGTATTTGCTGTGACAGTGAATGGAGCACCCGACTGATAGCGAGTGATACCGCTAACCTCCCAACCCGAGAGGATTGCGCCCTCTACACTTTTCAAGTTGCTGAAGAAGGGCAACCGGTAGTCGTAGGTCGTGACAAAAATTTGTCGTCGGTCAAACGAAGCCGGGCCATAGTTTGAATGACGATTGAATGGGTCTTCACCAACATCGATACCATCGCCGTTACCGCTCGTGTCAGTGAGTGTCTTTGACCAGGTATAGCTGACCGTTAGCTCGAGATTGCCTTTTCGTTTGGCTGCGTAGAGCTGCATGCCGTTGTAATTCGAATTGGCATCAGACAAGCGATAAGCAATGCTCGTGTAGCCTTTGTAGGGACGCAAAGAATTGGTGTTGGCGTTTGGTCCACCGTTGGCCGGAAGATTAGCAGTCAGCGCGGCAAACGACGGCTGGTTTAGATCAGGTTGCCGAATCAGGTGGCGGCCCAGGTTACCTACCCAGGTAGCTTCGACAAAGAAGCCTTTCGGTAGTTCTCGTTGCACGCCAAGACTGAAGTTCATCGAGTACGCAATATCGAGATTCGGATCGATCGCGCTGATACCTCCGAGCAGGGCTGCGTTTGCAGGAGTACCGCCCGATGGATTGGCGATGTTGCCGTTATCGAAGCTCGGCGTGGCGACAAACGGAGGCAGGTTAACCTGCGAAAAGATCAAGTTTCCTTCGACTTTGTCGTAATACATTCCAAAGCCGCCACGAATTGACGTCTTGTCGTCGTTGAAAGGAGCGTAAGAAAACCCAAATCGAGGAGCAACCTTGTTTGCAGGTTGATAAAAACCTAGTGGAGCACCCGCGGGTACTAATGCGAGCGCCGCATCGCTGACACTAACGCGGCCTCTTTCATCAGCAGGAATACCACCACCGGCGCGAACAAGTCCGTTGAAGCGATTTCCACCTTTTGACGTATCGATGTTGCCATTTGGAAGAACAGTTACTGCCTGCGCCGGGTTGTAAAGATGTGGATCAAAGTTAGCGATGTTGTTCGCCTGGGTGTAGGTCGGCCCAAAGTGATAGAAGCGTGCGCCTATCTCGATGCTCAGATTTCGTCTCGCTTTCCAACTGTCGGAGACAAAAGCTTCCGTCTGATTGAATCTGAAGAAGCCAATCGGATCGTCATTAGCTTCGCTGTAGGTCCTGAAGTTTCCGAGTAACGCATCGGCAAACGAGTTCCCTGTTGTGACAGTGCCGTTTGTATTGAATGCCAGCGTCCCGGTGTAACCAGATCGACCATTTTGATCTTTGCGATTGCGGACATACATAAAGCCACTCTTGAGCGAGTGCTTGCCGTGAATTAGCGTGATGTTGTCACTAAGAGCAATGTCAGTCGTTGGTGACAGCAATGAACCCGAGGGTCCGCTGAAGTTAGCAGGCGCACCATTTCCAGCAAACGTTGTATTCGGGATGCCGTTGTCGTAACGGCCGCCGCTGAAAAGTTGTGGATACGTGAACTTGAAAGTCTCCCGTTTCCAGAATTCGCCTACGGGCGGAATGCGCTGTCCGTTCCATGCAGCATTTACTTTGGCCTCATTGATGAACGTTGGACTGATCAGCCATGTCCACGAGACCTGGTAACTGGACCCGGGGCGAAGTCGATTCGTTGGTATCGTCGGCAACGGCGAAGTGATGAAAGTGCCAAAGGGGTCGATCAGGTCATACATATCGTGTAGATATCGACCGTACACGTTGTGCTTGCTGTTGATTCTGTAGTCGATACGGATGTTGTCTTCTCTGGAGTCAAACGGACTTGGTTGTTGGAAAGTCGCGTTATTCGCAGTTGTAGTATCAGAGTAACCAACCGCCAGTCCTTCCATGGCTGTAAACACTGCAGCGATAGCGGCCCCATTCGGAGTCACGCCCACAGGATTGCCGTTTAGTCTCAAGTTCGCGAGATTTCGACCCGGAATGGGTTGACCAGCGGCTACTACTTGTCCGTTTGCAGGATTGATAGCGGTGTATCCAGCCGGAATATTTAGCGTTCCAGTGCGCAGACTGAAATCGCCGAGTCGCTCGGCTCGCGTCGGCAACGTACGTCGCACTGGCGGCGCGTCCTGTCGAATCTTTTTGTACTCTTGTCCACCGAAGAAAAAGAGTTTGTCCTTGATGATTGGTCCGTTGAAGTTCCAACCAAAGTTATTGAATCGCAATTTAGCTTTAACTGGAGAAAAGGTGTTGCGAGCATCGAGCTTGTCGTTGCGGAGAAACTCGAAAAAAGTGCCATGGTAATCGTTACCACCACCGCGAGTTACTACGTTGATTGAAGCTCCGGCGTTACGCCCATACTCAGCCGAGAAGTTTGATGTTTGAATCTTTACTTCCTGGATGAAGTCGATGCCGACGTTATTGATCTGGCTGTTGTTACTTCCCGAGTCCATGTTTGAGCCGCCGTCAACGGTAAGACTGTTGTAGTTGGGACGGTTTCCATTGATAGCAGCCTGGCTGATACTCAAACTCGTTGTGAGGGCCAATTGGTCTTCATCGAGAATGGCCGCCCCAGGAATCAGTGTTACCAGTTGCATGTAGTTGCGACCGTTGAGAGCCAGGTTTTGCACCTGGCGTTTATCTACAACTCTCGCGACTTCACCTGAAGTAGTGTTAACCGTCTCACCTGCCGCGGTCGAAACCTCGACTGTCTCTGAAACGTTTCCTGCCTCAAGTGTGAAATTAACAGTCAGGCGAGTGTCAGCGGCCAAGACGTTGTCGCTTTGGTTTGCTTTCTTGAATCCCTGTCGTTCCACTGTAACCGTGTAAGTACCGGCAGGAAGGTTCGTGACCGTGTAGAAACCGCTCTCGTCTGTCGTGCCTGTTCGCGCTGCGTTCGTTGCGCCGTTAGTCACAGTAACCACAGCATCAGGGACAACAGCGCCGGTCGAGTCAATGACGGTGCCGGAAATTCGTCCAAAGATCGTTTGCCCACTGATACTGATGCAAGCGAACGTTGCGATTAACACTACGCAAAAGATTCGCAGTAGCGGGGAAAAGGAAAGGCGAAAATTTCTTAGTTCTTGCATCGACGTGATACCTCCAAAATGTGGTTACTGTTGGTGCGGCTTTTTGACCAAACGGCAATTAGTGAATTCTTCACCGTGCACCCTCAGGGACTATTAAGAGCGTTGGAAGGAACTGAAACCCTTGAACGATTTACGCAACCATAGGCGCTGCGAAGGCTGGCGCAGCAACAAGAACAACCGCACCGCGGAGGCGCGGATGCTCTTCCGCTGGCACTACGTGAATCTCCGTGTTACCGCCAAATTCTGTAAGTGTTCTTTCGCGCAGGGCACTGCGCACTATCGGCTCAATCAAACTCCATGCTGTCGTTATTTCACCGCCCACGTAAATGCGTGCCGGGTCAACAGCATTAATAATTGAGGCAAGGCCAAGTCCGAGATAGCGGGCCGTTGAATTGATCGCAGCCAGCGCTTTGGCGTCGCCGGCGCGAGCGCGAGCAATCAAATCCTCGATACTGAAATTGGAAGTCTCGACATCTCGCGGACCAGGCTCAGACAAGTCACGTCCGAAATAACGCGACAGCGTTGCCAGGTTTGAGACGTACGCCTCCCAGCAACCTGTAGCACCACACGAACAACGTGGGCCATCAATACTCAAAGGCACGTGCCCAAACTCGCCTGCCGTGTTATGGCGGCCGCGCATCAACTCTCCATTTATAACAATGCCGGTACCGACACCGTCCGAGATGCTCACGAATACCGAATTGCCTGTCGTGACGACATCACTTCGAGTAGTCCAGAGCTGTGCAAGTGCACATGCCTTACCTGAGTTTTCAATGTGAACTGGAATGCCAACGGCGGCGGCTAACAGATCTCTAAGGTTGACATCGCGCCAGCCGAGTGTCGGTGCGTGCAGTACGCGACCGGCCGCCAGGTCAACCATGCCCGGTACGACAATGCCAACACCTTCGCAGGCTCCGATTTCTTTGTAATCCGACAACACTTGTTTTATACGCCGCGCCAGGTCAGGAATCAGCACATCAATTTCTTTGCTGGTTTGAAAGCTGCTTACAGTGCCGAGCTGGTGGCCCATCAGGTCAGTAATAATGATGTAGGTTCGAGAAGCTCGAACATCAACGCCGACGACGCAGCGTTGACGCGAATCGATGTATAGAAAGGTCGGTCTGCGACCGCGTCCCACGGCCTCGCCTACGGCGCCTTCAAAAATCAACCCTTCATCGAGCAGTTCACTAACGAGCAGGCTGGCGACTCCGCGTCTAACGTTCATGAGCCGTGCAAGATCAGCGCGAGAGATTGGCTGATGTGCCCGTACGAGGTTCAAGGCAATCTGGCGATTAATCTCGCGGCTCGTGCCCCGGCGCGCCACCTTGAAGTCGTGCGGATTGATTTTTCGCATCGATATTGTTCTTTGTTAAGACTTAATCAGCGAGCCGCACCAAGTAGTATTTCAGTTGGTTTAAGTCAGTTATTTCCTGCTGTTACCCCGGACTTAGGGTTCCCGGATTCTGATCGAAAACTAGCGTTTTGTTGTTTACTTTACTTGCCGAACTATCGGCGTGAGAACTGATAATTGACTATTTAGGTCCGCAAGCACCAAATGCTGCCTGACAGGATTTTGTCTAAACACCGAACATATACTCCTGTCGGCCGTTGGGCGTCAAGAACTTTTTAGAAGCTGGTGGGATAAATATGAGATGAAAGAATGACCACCCGCAGATTACGCAGCTTACGCAGATTCACAGGAACCCGATGGGCTAGCACCCGTTTTCCCAAAGAAATCTGCGTAATCTGCGGATGGATTCTTAGACCTGTTTGGCACCGCAGGATTGGCGGACGACCAGCTCAGGCTTAACTATTACCTGCCGGTTTGCTGCCTTGGACTTCTCTTCAATCGATTCGAGTAAAAGCTTCGCCGCCGCTTGCCCCATCTCCATCGTCGACCAGGAAACAGTCGTCAACGGTACTCGCAGCATATCGCCGTAGTGAATGCGTCCGGCCCCCACTATGGCCACGTCTTCCGGCACTCTGACACCCGAATCATGTAGCGCAGACATTGCTCCAATCGCCGCGGGATCGTTGGCGGCAAAAATAGCGGATGGAAGACTACCTTCTTCGACCCAGCGCTTCATCGCGGCATAACCATCAGCTTCGGTGAACCCGCATTCCTTCACGATGCTGCTGCGTAAACGTAAGCCCGCGCCTTCAAGTGACAACTCATAACCTTTGTAACGGTCCAGTGAAGTCGATGCAGTCGTTCCACGAAGATGCCCGATCTGTTTGTGACCGAGCTTGATGAGATGTTCTGTAGCCAGTCTGCCAACCTCGACATCATCAGTAATAACTGACGAACATTTCAACCCATTCAACAGACGATCTATCAAAACGATCTTTGCGCCGTCTTTCAAAAGTTGACGGTAAAATCGAACTTCGCTGTCGGCCAGCGCCGAAGCGACGATCAATCCATCAGTCCGCGAAAGTAGCGCTTCAATCTCATCCATCTCCTTGCGAGATTCTTCGTCTGTACTGCAAATGAGATTTTGATATCCAGCTGATCTCGCCTGCGATTCAACGCCACGACATATCTCGGAGAAGTAAGAGTGCATGAGGTCAGGCACGACAATGCCTATCAGGTACGAGCGATTAGTTGTCAGAGCCCGCGCGAACTGATTCGGACGGTAATTCATCTTTTGCGCGACAGCGAGGATACGCGCTCGAGTCTCTGAACTGATCTCCGGATGGTTATTAATTGCCCGCGACACAGTCATCTTCGAGACTTTGAGTGCACGCGCGATATCTTCCAGAGTTGTGGGCATTGAGGGTAACTCTACTTAGCGTGCTTAAGACTCGACTTGATTGCTGCTTCGGCCAGTGGGTTCATAACTGCGTAACCCTGTGCATTCGGGTGTAGCCCATCATTACTCAACTCATCCTTCAGAAAACCTTTTGCATCGACCATTGCGGAAAAGTAGTCGAGGTATGTGTGATGGTTCCTGGCGGCGTAGTCTTTCATCCAATTGTTGAGCGCAATGATTTGGTCAGGCGGTCGTCGAACAGTCTGGATGATGGGTTTGCCGTCCCGAAGTTCGTAATCGCTGACCGGCAACAACGAAGAAAAGACAACACGAATGCCGTTGGCGCGAGCCAGTTCGGCCATTGACGTCAGGTTCGCTTCAATTGCTTCCAGGGTTGAGGGTCCGGTATTTCCTGCAATGTCGTTAGTCCCAGCCAGGATCACAACTACTCCTGGTTTCAAATCGATCACATCCGCCCGAAATCGGATAAGCATTTGCGGAGTTGTTTGGCCACTGATGCCACGATCGACGTAAGGCTTGCCTGGAAAGAAGCCACCCATGTTTGGCGAATCCCACCCGTCGGTGATCGAGTCGCCCATGAACACGACTCGTTGTTGATCCTTCGCCGGCAATCCGACCTTCGTATTGTCGTCGTGGTAACGACCGAGGGCAGGCCAATCTTTCAATCGCGTCTCAGCGCGTTCAGCGCGCGTCTTTGACTCGGAGCATGGATCAGCAGGACTCGGTGCCGGAGATTGGGCATTGGCTGAGATTCCACACAACACCATCAGAGCAATCGGAAAGATACGAAACATGTCACTCTCCTCGACTTTTATCTCTCATGTTCAATTACAAGAACGAAACTTCACCGCGAAGACTCGAAGGCACTAAGAAACAAAGGCTACGAAGTATTTTTAGTGACTTTGTGACTTGTGGTTGGGGTTGACCAATAACCTACCTCACTTACTTCGGCGGTGCGGCCGGTCGCGGATCTTCCCACACCTTAATCAAGAGCATAGTGAAGTCCTGGTTCGCAGTACTCCGATGATGTGGCGTGCCGCGCGGAACTATGACTACATCACCTTTTGCGATCTCCACCTTCTGGCCGCCGATAATCTTTGATCCACGCCATTCGCCGGGCTCGACCTCTTTAGGACTGTCGAGCGTTCCACCTAACGTCAGTGTTGCAGTTCCTTCCAACACGTAATAGACATCGTCTGAAGCATCGTGCACTTCGGCATTGGCTGCAGTCGTGTCTTTCTCATGTTGCACCGCCACGCGCAACTCCAGGCCGGGGCCACCAATCAGATCTTCGGCTTTGTTTGCGCCTTGCAGCTTCTTTTGTAGGTCTGCTACTGACTGCGCTCGCGTAACAACAAACGGGCGGATCGGTTTTGAGGGCTGCTTCTGCTCGCCCTGCGCAAACACTCCCACCGCAAACATAAAACAAATTCCAACTACTCCAATGAATCTCGTCATCTTTTAATTAGCTCCTCGCATTCGACCGTTTGTCTTCCACCCCTCACCATTTGGGTACTGATAAGGACAAGCGACGCGGCTTTTATTTCGATGCTGAATCCTGACTAGGACGCGGCAGCAGTTGATCGCCAACGATCTACGGCAACTGCCACAACAATAATCGCACCAATGATGATTTCCTGAATGTAGTTGGGCCAACCGACTTGCTGACAGCCATTGCGAAGAAAGGCCATGATTAATGCGCCAATCATCGAGCCGAGAATCGTCCCCTCGCCACCGCTAAGACTGCCGCCGCCGATAACTACGGCAGCGATTATGTCCAACTCTGAACCCGCAGCTACGGTGGGATCGCCCTGCCGTAAGCGCGACATCTGCATGACACCCGCTAATCCAAAAAGCAATCCTGCCAGGCCGTAAATCCAAATCTTCAGCCGGTCCGTCGCGATTCCACATGCTCGCGCGGCTGCTTCGTTTGATCCGAGAGCAAACACTCGTCTGCCAAAGACTGTGTTGCGAAGCACAACAGCGGCACAAATTGCCAACACGATTGTGATCCAAACTCCCGGAGCTACCAGCAGCCATGAAGGATTCGGAAACATGACAAGCAATCCGTTGAGCCACGTGTCGGCCATGTTTACGGTTTGTTCCCCCGCGACCCATTTGGCAGTTCCACGAGCAACTCCGAGCATGCCCAACGTTGCGATGAACGGCACCACTTTCAACCTTGTGATGACAAGTCCATTGACGACACCGACCAAGCCACCGACAAGAATTCCCGCAGCCAATGCCATCAAGGGTGACCAGCCCGAGTGGATCCCCAGCGCAGTTATCACTCCCGTGAGCGCGATCGTTGAACCCACGGCGAGATCGATGCCACCGCTGATGATGATCATTGTCATGCCGATCGCGCCGATGGCAACGATTACTGTTTGCGAGAGAACAATGCGAAGGTTGTTAGGCGACAGGAACCGCTCAGGTGTCTTCATCAGAATTGAGAAGACAATGATGACCAGCACGAGACCGAGCACCGGACCGAGCCGGTTCAGCCAGTTATGGAGCACAGCCGAAGTCAGTGGTGCTCGATTTTGCTTTACCTCAGCAACCATAGAGTGACACAGACTTTAGTCTGTGAATTTTGAGTAACACAGACTTCAGTCTGTGCATTTGTTGAACTGTGGCACTGGCTTTGGAAAGCAACACAGACTGAAGTCTGTGCCACTACTTTAAATACTGATCAAGTGGTGGATGAAGCAAGGTTTTTACTTCGGGAGTTTCCAGGTTTTCTTTCGTCACCAACATCACGCCCGTGTCGATCTTCTTCTCAACATTTTTGCCCCGGAGATGATCGACCATCGTACGAACTCCCAGGTAACCCATGTTGAAAGGATTCTGCACGACGATTCCGTGCAGTTGCCCGGCGCGCATCGCGTCGATGAATGATTGGCTCGCGTCGAAACCTACGAAAGAAACTTTTCCCGCTTTGTTGATGTCTTGCAAGGCCAGCAACATGCCCGCGGTTGAAGACTCGTTTGGTGTAAAGATCCCCTGGACGTCTTCACCGAACCTGTTGAGAAGATTTTCAGAGGCACGCTTTGCAGTGTCACGAGTTGCACCTGCGTACTGATCTGTCGAAACCAGTTCGATGCCTGGGAACTTGGCTTTTATTTCAGTGAGAAAGCCTTCCTCGCGTTCGGTTGTGCTCGCGGAGCCTTCGGCGTAACGCAACAACAAAACCTTTCCCTTCCCGTTGAGCAACTCTCCGAGTCGATCGGCAGCAAGTGAACCGCCCTTTCTGTTGTCCGTCGCCACGAAGCTAACTATCGAGTCGGTCTGTAAACCAGAGTCGATAATCACCGTGGGTACAGTTGCGCGTTTGGCGTCTTCGACTGGTCGAACCAACGCACGATCGTCTAATGGCGCTAGTACAATGCCATTCACTCCCTGCGTCGTGAACCCCTCGACAACCTGGATCTGCTGCTCGCGATCATCCTCGCGCAAGGGTCCCTTCCAGATAACTTCAACCTGTGTGCCCTGCGAAGTCAGTTCCGCTGCGGCTTTGTTACTGCCCGCATGAATACTTTTCCAAAACTCATGAGTCGTGCCCTTGGGAATCACGGCGATGGTTAACTTTTTGCCGCTTGACGCTGGGCCGGATGGTTTCGTGCAACCTACAAAACTTATTAGCACAATTGCTGTGAATGCGAGGAGGATTCTTTGCATAGTGTTCCTAGTCGACTGTTTGATTTTGTAGGGGCGGCACTCCGTGGCCGCCCTCGAGAATGATCAAGTTAATTGCCTCGGATACGCTGGGCGGCCACGGAGTGCCGCCCCTACAAACCAGACGTGTCGCTATTCTTCGGCTGCCACGATGGGGTTTCCTAAACCGCCGATACCTTCAATTAACACTTCCATCTGATCCCCCGACTTTAAAAACACGGGTGGTTTGCGCGCGAAGCCAACTCCCGGTGGTGTTCCGGTCGCAATTACATCACCCGGTTCAAGCGTGATGCTCTCGGTAAGGAACTCAATCAATTCAGGCACTCCAAAGATCAACTGATCTGTATTGGAGTCCTGCATCGTCTGTCCATTCAGCACCAGCTTGATTGAAAGCTTGTGAGGATCGGTGATCTCATCAGTCGTGACAATGGTTTGGCCCATAGGTGCGAATGTGTCGCAGGATTTTCCGCGTTGCCACTGTCCGTCAGCAAACTGAAAGTCTCGCGCGCTCACGTCGTTGAATGCCGTGTAGCCAAGAACATAATCGATCGCGCGACTCGCCTTAACGTTCTTCGCACGCCGGCCTATTACCACAGCCAGTTCTGCTTCGTAGTCGACTTGATGACTGGTCGAGGGAATTACTACTGGTTCACCGGGGGCAATCACACACGTTGGAAACTTGGAAAAGATCACCGGCCGTTCGGGAATGGGCATATTGCTCTCGGCAGCGTGATCTCGATAGTTAAGTCCAATGCAAATCAGTTTTCCTGGACGAGGCACGGGCGCAAACCAGTAAGCGTCCTTGCTACTAACCAACAACCCATTCGCCTTCGCTCGTTCCAGCGCTGCGTCGTCTTTGACTAACTCCTTACAAGTTTGGCTTGCACGTTGAAACCATTCGCCATCCATATCAAACCATGAAAGTGGATTCGCTGGACGATGACTCGGCTCAAACAAGCGTTCACAGTCGAGTCGGTACCCGAGGTCACGCGTGCCGTCGTGCAGGATGATTCCCAGGCGCGGCTTCTTCCAGTCAGATTCTGTGGTTGCGAAAGAGATGATGTTCATGGGAAGGTCTTGGGTTTTTCGTCTTGGGTCTTTGGGCGTTTTTCGACAAGCTAAAGCTTATCG
>Ga0097621_100003526_pt1 | contig 10805 bp, 8 predicted proteins | sample KBSMisM72_FD_73165 | JGI IMG/M metagenome (GOLD analysis project Ga0097621, IMG submission 73165) | Miscanthus rhizosphere microbial communities from Kellogg Biological Station, Michigan, USA - KBS Miscanthus M7-2 (version 2) (version 2) | ecosystem: Host-associated > Plants > Roots >... | reverse complement strand
GACCACCAGCGTTTTGCCGTCCCAGTCAGGGCGGCTGGCGAGGTAGTCGACCGCACGGACGTCGGCCAGATACATATATAAGAAGTAGTTCTTGTCCCGATTGCGCGTCTCGATACTGTTGTAGGCCTTGAGCTCGGCCGGCAGCGCGTCGTAATACTCCTTCGGCTGATCGGGCATGACATCGTGCGGCTCGATGTTCACGGCCAGCCATCCTTCAGCGGCGCGATCGGCCACCCAGGCTTTCTGCAGCGGATAGGGCGGGCTGGCCCATTGCAGGATGACGAGGCCGGGATACTTCTTCTTGTTAGTGGGGTCGTGCGGCTTCGCGACCTGGCCCCAGATGTGTTTGCCCTCGACGTGATTCATCTTGAGGATGGCGAAATCGACGCCGTCCTTCTCGCTGGGCTTTTCGACAAGTTCGGGTTTCGCAGGAACCTTGCGCAACGCCTTGATCTTCGCCGCCCAGAACGCGTCGAAGTCCGCAGGCACAGGCACCGACGGCGTGATCTTTTCGGGCGCTACCGCCGCGCCAAGAGCACGCGGCTTCGCGCCGGGAGTGTTCTCGGTGATTTCGACATACACCATGCCGGGCTCGTCGAGCTTCGCTTCGATTTTCGTGGGATGTCCCGGCGTGATGGTGCCGCGCCCGAGTTCGGCGAGATTGTTCTTGCGGATGACGTAGCTCACCGTGGGCGAGTTCCACGGCAGTGTGACGTTCCAGCCGGCGGTCTCGCCGAGTGCGTAGATTCCCGAGGGTTGATAGGGCACATAGGCTGGCCCTGCCGATTCGTCGGCCAGTGCCGAGGCGCAGAGAAACAATGCCGCACAGAGCGACGCGCGATTGAAAGTCATGATCCCCCTCGATGGACTTTTGCTTTGTGACGGATTCTCGACCGATTTCGGCTGCTGCGCCAGATTTCAGGTCATTACCGGCCGTGTCGCGATCTTCTGTGCCTTGAGAACGAGCTCGGCGGCAAGCAGCGCCTGCTCCTGGTCCTGTGCGACCTGCGTTCGATTCACGATGTCGCTCACGAACTGCGGGCCGAATGGCAGCGCCACGTTTTTGCAGTCGATGTAACGCGCCTGCTTCTTGTCGACGATGTAGAGATGGTTGCCGCCTTCGAGTCCCGAGGCGACGTTGATGTACTTGCGCAGCTCGATGTAGCCCTCGGTGCCGAGCACGAACAGGCGTCCGTCACCCCAGGTCGGAAGTCCATCGGGCGTGTACCAGTCCACGCGTACGTACCCCGTGCCGCCATTGCCCGACATGACCATGTCGCCGAAGTCTTCGAACTTCGGATACTGCGGATAGGCCACGTTGCCGGTCTGCGCGGCGACGACCTTCGCTTTGGTGCTGTTGGTGTAATAGAGGAATTGATCGGCCTGGTGCGAGCCGATGTCGGTGAGGATGCCGCCGTAGCGCGCCTTGTCGAAGAACCAGGCGGGGCGGCTGGGCGCGTTCACGCGATGCGGCGCGAGGTTCACGGTTTGCACCACACGGCCGATGGCGCCTTGTTTGATGAGTTCTCCGGCGTACACGGCTGAGCGAACTTCGAGGCGCTCGGAATACATGATGGCGAACTTGCGGCCGGTGTCCTTCACGGCTTTGCGCACGTCGGCGAGTTGTTTGAGCGAGGTGATACCCGGTTTGTCGGCGAGATAGTCCTTGCCCGCCTTCATCACGCGGATGCCGAGCGGCGCGCGAAGGTCCGGGATCGGTGCGCCGGCGACCAGCTGAATGGACTTGTCGCCCAGGATTTCGTCTTCGCTCGCGAGCTTCACGTCCGGAAATTTCTTGTTGAAGTCGGCGATCTGCGCGGGATCGGTCGAATGAAAAGCCGCGAGCGTTCCGCCGCCACGTTGAACCGCGGCGATCATGCCGAAGATGTGGGCGTGGTCGAGGCCGATGGCCGCAAACCTGATCGAGTGCTCCGGTGTGATCTCGGGCGTAGAGGTGTTCGCCGGATCCACGGTGAATGCGCCCGAGCTTTGCGCAATGGCGGCCGGTGCGATGGCGGAAAGCATGCCCGCCAGGCCGGCGTTCTGCAGAAATGCTCGTCTATCCTTGCCGCGCATCTTGATGTCCCCCACAGGAAGGCGGGGGAGATTACCGCATCAGGAGAAGGTCAGAGTCGTCCATTCGTATAGGTCACGCCGGGGTAAGGCGAAGGAAATTTCTTTGCCTGGTCTGCGAGCACGACGCTTCCGATGACATAGTGAACACGTGGAATGCCCGCGGGTTTCTTCACCGTGAGCAGGGCCCACTTCCGCAGTTTCAGGCTCTTGGTTTCGTCGGCGATTTGCGTGAGCAACGGCGCATATCGTGGCCCTCCCTTGGTGGTCAGCAGGCGAATCATCCACGCGTGGATGTCTTCGCTGATGTCATCTCCAGGCAATTTCCAGTTCTGCGCGAGGATCTCGGCAGTGGTGTCCAGAAATTCGACCGGTACCTGCACGAGGTGGTAACTGTCTTCGAGCACGAGCCTCATGGCCGGCATGCTTTGGCTGATGAGCTGCGCCATCCGGATGGACTCGTCGTCCGGCAGTCCGAACTCCGCGGCGCGCTCGCGATAGGGCATGAGCGCCTCGAATGCGAGCGGATCGGCAACTGCTGCCTGGAATAGCCAGGTCCCGCCATCGTCGAGCCCGAATACCGCGCGGCCCGCTCCACGGTAATAAAGCAGCAATCGGGAGTACTTGATGGTCTCGGAGAACCGGAAGTGGAGTGCCTCGACGTGTTGTGGTGGCCCCATGAGCGCGAACACCTCGTCGATGCTGCCGAACTTCGTCATGGTAACCAGCTTGCGCGCGCGATCCTCCGTGGCGGGCACCGAGAGCGCGGCCGCCGGATATCCGGCCCGCAGCGACGCAAAGTCGATGGTTCCCGGAACATACTGATCGACGGTCTTCAGCTTGTGCTCGCGAATGTATTCGCCTGCCATGAGGGTGATCACCTTCGGACGCTGCGACTCGTGCACCTTCGCCATCACCAGCCGGTAGCGCCCACTTCGCGTGCGTGCCAGCGCGCCAACCAGCTCTTTGGCTTCGTCTTTCGTTAGCTGATCGTCGTCGAGGTGGTCCAGCACGAACTGCGCGACATGATCGAGGGCGATCACGTTCTGCCTGGTGGGATCGGCCGCGATGCCCTCGAGCACCGGGGTGAGCGTCTGGCGCGCCTTCCAGATGTTGAGAGTCTCGTGCGGCTTCCAGGTGGCGAGCAGATACTGGTAGCACCAGTCGACTGAGGTCTGCTCGCGGGCGTGCAGCGGTGCGCACGCGCAGACCGCCAGCGCGATGGCAATGAGTCGCTTCAAAACAGAGTCTCCCCTCGTGGCGCATGGGATCGCGCCTTTCCTAACTATCATTGCCGCCGCAAGCGGGGTCAAGCTTTTGTCTGTGGCGAGCCTCGCGGGGTCTCCGATTCCAATCAGCCTTTCTGCTTCAGGCGCCAGATCGTCACGCCGGCGAACATCACCGTGCAGCCGAGCATTACGGCGATCGCCACCAGCAGCGGCTCGCGGTGCGGAGCGATGCCCGCGAGATGCATCGCGAACTCCTTGACGTGGAATTGCGGCCAGATCGAGGCCTGCCAATCCATCGATCTCGGTAGCGGGAAAAACATGCCGGAGAGGTAACAGCCTGGTAGATAGACCAGGAGGGCGTACGAGGAGGCGGCCGGGCCGCTCACCAGCGAACCGATCATCAGCCCGAGCGCGCAGAACGGGATGGTCCCGACCAGCAGCGCCCCGCTCAACGTAGCCACCTGTCCGGCATCGAGCGAAAGCTTGCCGGCGGCGAACGCCACGATGACGATGGGCGTGTACGCGAGCACCGCCAGCGTAAGCCCGCTCACGATCTTCGCGACCACCCAGGCGGCAGGCGGTGCAGGCTGCGCGCGCTTGAGGCGCAGAAGACCCATGTCGCGCTCCAGCGCCAGCGTGACGCCCGTGGCGAACAGCGCCGGCATGGTCACGGCCATGAGCGAGAATGCCCAGAACATGAAGACACCCACGTTCGCGTCCTTGTCGATCGCTTCTCCGAATATCACCAGCGCGAACAACGCATACAGCGCGATGGGCATTGCCAGCACCGGAATCGCAACGCCGGGATTGCGCACCATGCGCGTCAGTTCGAAGCGCGTTTCCGTGAAGTACGCGCCCAGCGCATTGCCGCGCGAAGTTTCCAGAGCGATTGATTTCAAAGCCAGCGCGTTCATGCAGCCTCCCGTGTGAGTTCGTTGAATGCTTCATTGAGTCCGGCCTGCCGCACCTCGAGTCTGCCAAGTGCGGCATCGGCGGCGAGCAGGCGCCGCACCACACCCTCGGCGTCGGTGGCCGTGATCTGCAGGCGTTCCTGCGTCCGCTGCGCGTCGACCACTCCGGGCCAGGCGCGCACGTCGTCCAGAGGGATCTGCGAATCGCAGCTGATCTGCCGGCGCGCCACCAGCGCGCGCATGTCATCGACGCTGCCACTGGCAATGACACGACCCTTGGTGATCACGATGATGCGGTCGGCGAGCGCCTCGGCTTCTTCGAGATAGTGCGTGGTCAACACGACGGAGCAGCCGTCGGCGAGCAGCCGTCGCACGCTGGTCCAGAGCGCCTCACGCGCCTGTACGTCGAGGCCGACGGTAGGCTCGTCGAGGAACAGGACCTGAGGCCGGCCGCAGATCGCGACTGCGAACTGGGCCTGGCGTTTCTGACCACCGGAGAGCTTGCCGTAGGCGCGATTGGCGAGTGGTTCGATGCCGGCGCGTCGCAGTGTTTCCTCGACGCTCATCGGATCGTCGTAGTAGCTGGCCGCGAGCCGCACGAGCTCGCGTACCTTGAGCTCCTTGGGCAGTTCCACGTCTTGCATCATGACGCCGAGGCCGCGCCTCTTGGCGATGTCCTGCGGTGCGCCGCCGAGCAGTGTGACCTCTCCGGCATCCGCTTCGATGAGACCGAGCCACAGCGAGATCGCCGTGGATTTGCCCGCACCATTCGGGCCGAGCACGGCCAGCAATTCTCCACGGCGTACTTCGACATCGATCGAGTTGAGTGCAGTCACGGCGCCAAACTTCTTGGTGATGCCACGCATCTGGGCGACCGGGCCGCCGTTGTTGGCATCCTCGGGCGGCGGTGAGGCTGGCGCTGGCGTTGCGCCGGGCGAGAGCGGTTTGCGCGGATACTTGCGGCCATTCAGCAATTGCCCGATGAAGGTCGGCCGAACCAGGTAGTGATAGCTCACGAACAGGATCGCGAAGCTCGCGATGAGGATGAAGGGATATTTCACGGCCCAGTGCAGCGGCCAGTGACCCACCCACACCTGGAACGCGGCGACCACCGGCAGGTGCATGAGATAGATCCAGTACGAGGCGTCGGCGATGTAGCGGCGCGTGGCGCTGTAGTTAGACAGAAATCGCAGTGCGGCGCCCGTGAGTCCCAGCACCCAACCCCACACCGCGACGCCGAATATCATCGCAAACAATGTCTTCGTGACGCCTGGCTGCGCCATGGGCGAGGCGTGCATGGTGTGCAGCAACCAACCGGTTGCGATCATGGCCAGCACGAGGTGTACGAACCAGCGCCGGCCGATCACCGACAGCGCATCGCGTGAGCGATGTACGAGCCAGCCGAATGCGAACGCCGTCCCGAAGCCGACCGATGCAGGTATCTGCGGAATGATCGACTGATCAGGAGTCGGAATTCCCTGCCAGTAGAACCAGAACGGCAGTGACATCAGTGCGGCGGCGACTGGCAACCCGAGCGTGAAGACGGCGATCGGCGCTTGCAGCGAGGCGGTAACCGCCTTGTCCACGAGGCCGCGCAGGCGTTCATTGCGATCGAGGCGCGCGATGATGCTGCGTACCGCGATCGCTGCCACATAGATAAGGAGTAGCTGATACAGGAACCACAGGTGTGTGAGCGGGAAGGCGCCAGGTACTTTGGGCATCTCGGGCATGGGCGGCATCGTGCCGCCGAACACCTTGGTGATGCCGATAGTCCAGATGAGGCTGATGAGCGGGAAAAGCACCACCCAACCCGCGACCAGCGGAATCGCGATGCGTTTGCCACGATTCGCCCAGAACGCGCTGGCGCCGAGCCGCTGATACAGCAGTCGCCCGAAGTAGCCCGCGACGAAGAAGAACAGCGACATGCGGAAGATGTGCGTGACGAATGCGGCGTCACTCAGGAACTGGCTGGGCGAGTTGTCATTCATGGCCCAGATGCCGGGCGGCCAGCCGGGCATGAACGAGAGCGCGGCGTGAAACGCGACGCCTAACAAGAGCGCGAAGCCGCGCACCGCGTCGAGCGCGTGCAGGCGGTTTTCAGAAGATATCGTGTTATTCATGTTGTATCCCTTCAGATGAAATCGCGACGGCGTGCCGCCACGAAGTAAGGCAGTGACATGGTGACGAGGAGAGCCGCGAATTCGACCGCCAATACGGTCCAGAAAGTCGAATTCCAGACGGGCACCGGTGCCATCAGCTGCTCGCGGAGCTCAGGAAGCCCGAGGATCAGGAACATGAACAGCGTGATGCCCATATTGGTCACGATGATCACGAGCGTCATCAAGCCTTCGGAGGCCGTATGCAGCGCGCTGCATAACACCACTGCGTAGTTGGCCAGCATGAAGCCACACAGCAGCACGATGATCGGCAGCATTCCATCGGGCAGGTTGGGCATGATCGCAACGAGCGCGACGGCGCCGGCGCTCAATACGGCCCACGGCGCGAGAAAGCAAAGCATCAGGCCGATGACCTTGATGCGCACGTAGTCACCGTGCGAAAGCGGCAGGCTCAGCACGAACTGCAGCGTACGTTCCTTGCGTTCGTTCGCGATGGCAAAGGTGGCCAGCACGACGCCGAAAGCGACGATGGCGGTGAGCCAGGTGATCATGCCGATTTTGAAGCGCATTTCGCCTTCGGCGGCGATCAGCAGCGCGACGAGTCCCGCGACCGTGGTTCCGACGAGGAGCCAGCGGTTCAAGTAGAAATCCTTCGCGATGAGCTTGCGTGTGAGCATGTTCATGAACCGCGCAGCTCCCGGTGATGCATGACGTTTGCCACGAAGATCTCCTCGAGGCTCATGCGCTGCACTTCGCGAACGCCGGCGCCCAGGAATGAGATGAGATCCGGCGAGTATTGGTTGGTAGTGAGTGTGACGAATTGCCCGTCCTGGACCCGGCTGACCACGTGCGGCAGTTCCGGCATCGCTGCGCCCGCGGGAAGCTGCAGCTGGATACGGCGCCAGCGTTCGAGGAAGTCTTCCTTGTCGCTGCTGTCGATCAGGCGCCCGCGGTCGATGAATGCGATGCGGTCCGAAATGCGTTCCACGTCCACGGTGTTGTGCGAGGAGAACAGGATCGAGCGATCCTCGTCCCGCAACACGTCCATGAATTCGCTGAGCAGTTCGTGCCGCGCGACCGGGTCGAGGCCCGAGGTCGGCTCGTCGAGGATCAGGAGGCGAGGGCGGCGAGCGAGGGCGAGCAGCAGCACTGCCTTGACGTGTTCACCGCTCGAAAGACCGCTGACGTTCTGTTTGGCATGCAGGTTGAATCGCTTGACCAGCGTCCTGGCGTACTGCTCATCCCAGCCCGCGTAAATAGATGCGATGAACTGCATGTGCCACTCGAGCGTCGCATGGCCGAACAGCCGCATCTCGTCGGAAACAAAACCGATGTCGCGTTTGGCGACGGCCTGGTTGTCGGGCATGACGTGACCCAGAACACGCACTTCGCCCGCGTCCGGCGCGAGCAATCCGGTCAGCAGGCGAATGGTGGTGCTCTTGCCGGCACCATTCGGTCCCACGAGGCCCATGATCTGGCCGGGCTCGAGGTCCAGCGAAAGATCTTCGAGAGTAAAGAAGCGGAATGCCTTTCGGACATTGCGCATCTCGATGTGTTTGGTCTGGGTCATTTCTTGTCCACGTTGCGGATGGCGCGGCGCAGGCGCGTCGCGAGTTCTTCTTCTGAGAGGCCGAGCTGCTGGCCCAAGGCCGCGACGGCGGTCAGGTGCTCGTCGAGCTTTTCTTCCTGCAGTTCGCCGGCAAGGCCGTTGATGTCGGCTACGAATGAGCCCTTTCCGTGCCGGGTGACGATGACGCCGTCGTTTTCGAGGTCGAGATAAGCGCGCTTGACGGTGATGACGCTGACGCTCAAGGCAGCCGCAAGTGCCCGAATTGACGGCAATTCTTTCCCCGACGGCCAATCGCCGGCAGCGACGCGCGCCCGGATCTGCTCCATGATTTGCAGATACATGGGGCGGGCGTCGGTCTGGGAGATGTTGATGCCGCTGTACATACTGTGCATACAGTGTATACTCAGTTCCGAATCGGACACCAGCCCCTTTTGAAAATATTTTTGGGGTGGGGCGCCGGTAGTTAGTCAGTGATCTCGTGCCTGCACGAAGCGACCCTTGAACCGGGTTAGCATGCAGCCATGACTACTACATTCCTCACCTACCGCGGCACCGTGCACCAGTGGCAGTGCGATCACATGGGCCACATGAACGTCATGTGGTACGTCGGCAAGTTCGACGAGGCCACGTGGCACCTCGCGGCGATGATGGGCATGACCGCCCAGTACCTCAAAGACGCCAAGCGCGGCATGGCCGCGGTGGACCAGCGCATCGCCTATCGGCGCGAAGCGCTGCCTGGCGACGTCGTGACGATTCGCACAGCCATCATCGAGGTTCGGCCCAAGAGCGTTCGATTTGTACACGAGATGCGCCGCGGCGATCTGGGTGATCTGCTCGCCACCATGGTCGTGACGGGAGTGCACATCGACGCAGTGGGTCGCAGGGCGACGGAGTTCGATAAAAAGATTCACGCCAACTCGGTGGCGATGAAGGTGGCGGATCCGACGCTCTGGGATGCGTGGCCGCCGGCGAAGGCCTATCTCGAGTAGGGCGCCAAAAAAAAGCGGGGCCGTGTGGCCCCGCCGAAGACTCAATATTTCCAGCGGAAGCCGATCGAGAAGGCGCGGCTGATCAGAGTGTTGCCGAAGTTGAACATGTCCGGACCACCGGCATCCGCGAACGCGTAGTAGGACTTCTGCTGTTCCTCGTTGATGTTGACGGCGTCGAACGACATCGCGAAGTTCTCGTTGAAGTCGTAGTTCAACTGGAAGTCCAGGCTGGACTCCGGCTGTCTCCAGATTCCGATCGGGTTCGCGAACAGGCGCGCTTCGTTGTTGTTCAGGAAGTCATCACGCCACACGTACGAGAGGCGCATGCCGAGACCTGAATGGTCGTAGGCGAGCGTCACGTTGTACGAGGTGTCAGAGACTCCAAAGAACGAAGTATTGTCTTCCCCGATGACATTGCCGGCCTGGTCGAAGCGAGGAATGTTCTGGCTGGAGTCGAGGGACGTAAAGCTGGCCTGCACACCGAGTCCGTTGAGGATCCCGGGGAGACTTTCCGGGAAGTACAGAACGCCGAGCTCGAAGCCGTCGATCTTGCCGTCCGAAGCGTTTACCGGCCGGGTGACCTTGAACACGTCGACGTTCAGCCCCGTGCCGGGAATGTTGAGCGTCTGCACGTATGGCACCACGAGCCCTTGGATGTCGCGCTTGAAATAGGTGCCGTAAATCGCACTATCACGCGAGAAATACCACTCGGCCGTGAAATCGATGTTCTTTCCCTTGGTCGCTTCGAGATCGGGATTGCCACCGGTGCCTGATCCATAACCTACGTTCGTCAGATCCTGAACGAGCGTGAAGTTCGGGTTCAGATCTGCGAAGGCGGGCCGCCGCAGAGTCTCGCCATAGTTGAGGCGCAGACGGAAGTCATCGGTGATGTTGTAGCGAATCGTCGCGGACGGCATGACGTCATCCACTTCGCTGCTGGTGCTGTTCTCCTCCAGGGTTGGTGACACCAGATCCGTGAAATGCATGGGCGTGTTCACTTGCGAGTAACGCACGCCAACCTGTGCCTGCAGCTTGTCACCGAACTGCATATCGACCTGCGCATACGCGGATTCGGTGCGTTCCTCGACTTCATACGAGCGAACCAGGGTCGGACCGCCTGCCTGGGTGCCATACATGGCGCGCACTTCATCGGCATGGTCCATGAGGTAGTAGCCGTTCACCACGAGCCAGCTCGTGGGCATGTCGGCGTGACCGTCAAAGAACCCATCGTTTGCCCAGCGCATGCCGGCCGGCATGTCGGCGAGCGTCTTCGGCGCCGGAAGGAACGGCGCGGGAGTCGTGACCGGCTGACGGTGCGTCGTGCCGCGGTTGTCGAAGCGCACGCCGAAGCTCAACGTGCGGAAGATGCTGTCGTCGCCGCCCAGCTTGTAATCGCCATCAAGCGTGATGGTCTGCGCATCGCCGAGATCCTTGCCGGCATTCTCGAAGATCTGCCCCATGTTCCACACGGCGGGGGCGAGCATCAGGGAGTCCTGATCGGCGCCCGTGGCACTGGTGAAATGCCAGGACGGAATGCCATCGTTGTGATTGAAGTCGAGTGTGATGCCCTCGGGTACGCGCTCGGTGCGCACCGCGAGGAATTGCGTATCGAACTCGCTGGTCTGAATCGACAAGTCGGCATTCAGCGTGAGGCGCTCACCCACCTCCCACTTGCCCGCCAGCGCGTAGACGAGCGTGTCGGTTGACTGCTCGGTCGAGTCACCGCTGTTGAAGCCGAAGGGGAAACCTACGACTCGCGTCTTGATGAGGTTCGTGTCCGGATACGTCGTGATCGTCGATCCGGGATTCGGGCCAAGAGCACCCCACCAGTCGGCGAACGTGAAGTGCAGATTGTTGAACATCTTCTCGCGATAACCCTGGTAGAAGAATTCCAGGGTGTATTCCGAGGTGTCGTT
>Ga0097621_100003514_pt1 | contig 10823 bp, 14 predicted proteins | sample KBSMisM72_FD_73165 | JGI IMG/M metagenome (GOLD analysis project Ga0097621, IMG submission 73165) | Miscanthus rhizosphere microbial communities from Kellogg Biological Station, Michigan, USA - KBS Miscanthus M7-2 (version 2) (version 2) | ecosystem: Host-associated > Plants > Roots >... | reverse complement strand
ACGGTGTACTTGTGCATTTCTCGATTCTAGGGCAAGCGGTACCGTCCTTTAGCCATCCTGGAGTTCCTTCTCCCTAAGCTGAAATTTAGGCGCAGAAATGGCGAAAAACCCCGGTACCCAGGCGCAAATTGAGGGATGGCCGGTGAGTAAGGGCAGCGGAGTCAACATGAAATTGCGCGGCCACGTGTGCCGAGGTCTCTTCACACAGCTGCCTTGCACCGCTCAGCGTGATTCAGACCGAGGAAGTTCGTATTCCGAACACTGGATATCGTCCTTGACGAATCGGACTTCCACAACCGTATTCGTCAAATCGCGGGTCCCAATATGCTTCAGGGCTGCGGTAAAGAGTTCTCGCTGTTGCAAGGGGACGACGTTGGGAACGATAACGATCACACCCGCGTGGAGCGGTTCTTTGCCGTGGAGATCAAGAAAATCAGAGCGATTGTTGGTGACGAACGTATACTCTTGCTCGCGGATGACTCGCATAAGCTGCCAATCTTTGAGTCCACCGAGTCCGCAGTGACTGACATGGTCTGCGCTATGGCCCGCCGAATGCGCAACGGTGACAAGGGATGTATGCAAGCATTCGTCAATCAGAAGCTTCACGTGGGCCTAGCCATATTTCGCCGATGGCGGGTCGTGCGAACTGCTTTCCGTTTTGCCCAGGGACGCGCGGCTGGCCGCCCCCGGCGTGGAAAGGCCTGCATGTAGAGAGGCGCTAACGCAATTTTCTCGCGGTCCAGTGCGGGATAGCCTTCCAGGATTTCATCAATGCTTGCACCCTGATTCAGCATGTCGGCGATAAGTTCAACGGGAATTCGAGTGCCACGATAGACAGGCGTACCCCGCATTGTCTCCGGGTCTTCGACAATGACGCTTTCAGCCCGCTCCAGTTTTTTCATCCTCTCATCGAGTTCTTTGCGTACAGTCTTTACCTGGATCAATAGCGCCGATCCTTCAGAGACGGAGACCACGTCAATTCCCGCGTCCGCCTCGATCTGTTTTGCAATTTTGCGCCGCTCCGCTACGGGCAGAAGACCCAGCCCCTCAGCCTCAAGTCGCAAATACACCAATTGCTCCCAAGAGAGGAGTCGTTGGACCGAACGTCCGGTCTGCAGTCGTCTCGGGCGAATGAGGCGGCGGTCAATCAGTCTGCGCACTGTGCGAATCGGCAGATTCGTCAAGGCCGAGGCCTCTGCCGGAGTGTATTTCATGGTTGGCATGTGTTAATTATACCTCCAACGGGGTAGAATTAAAAGGCATCGAAACACACTAAAGTCCTCCGCGCCGAATTGGGCGCAAAATGGGCGCAAAACCCAGCCTTTCAAGCGCAAATTAACGGATGGCCGGTGAGTAAGGGCAGCCGAATCAACGTGAATTTTGCGGAATTCTGGAGCGGGCGATGGGAATCGAACCCACGTCCGAAGCTTGGGAAGCTTCTATACTGCCATTGTACGACGCCCGCTCATTCCTCTAGCTTGTTGATTATACACAGCTAAGGGACCGCACGCACCAGCCGGGCCATTTTCCTATTTTCCGAGACCACAGAAAAATCGCTCATTTCTAGCGCGCTCTAACCAGAAGCATTGGTTCCCGCGATTCGGGCGATTTCGTAAGCCGCCAATCCTTTCATCTCCCTAGATAACAATCCCTGGCCATGCACTCAAGCAATTCTGTACATCGCCCACCGAAGTTCCTATTCGTAGTAAACCGAGCCGCCATGAGCCGCGGCCTCGCCGTGACAGCGCTGCATGAATTGAATTGGTCTTACAACTTAAATTGACGCGGGGACTGCCAAACGCTGCTCAAGCCCAACAAGGCTACACAAGTTGTGGATTGGAGGTGTCGCGGAGATTCTGGCCTTGGGAACTGCCCTATTAACTATAGTTTAGCAAGTGAGCAACATAAGAAACAGACTGTTTTTTTCAATTTATTGTGTTTAGCGTTGGAATCTCTAGGCCCTTCCACGCTCAGGAGATTCCATGATTCCAGAAGAGAAAAAGGCGGGCGTAGTCCACGCCCGGCGAGAAACCTCTGGTGTGACGGCGTTCGAAGACGTTTGTGGGATGACCAAAGACCTCCGTTCGGACCTGGTGTTTCGCGTCGTCGTGCACAAATCTGCATTCCTATTGCGGATCACCATGCGCATCGAAGGGGAGGTGCGGGGGTGCGCGCCGCTGGACTGCGCGGAGCTGCTGGCCTGTGTCGGCGGTCCGCTCGTGCCGATCGGAGTGCGGCGATGACCGAACATGTGGTGGTAATTGCCGGGGGAGGTCCAACGGGGCTGATGTTGGCAGGCGAGTTGGCGTTGGCGGGCGTCAACGTTGCCATCGTCGAGCGGCGCCACAACCAGGACCTCGTCGGCTCGCGGGCAGGCGGTCTGCACTCACGCACCATCGAGGTTCTCGATCAGCGCGGAATCGCCGATCGGTTCCTATCGGAGGGACAGGTGGCTCAGGTCGCAGCGTTCGCCGGGACTCAGTTGGACATAAGCGATTTTCCCACCCGGCACCCCTACGGGCTTGGGTTGTGGCAGAACCACATCGAGCGCATCCTCGCCGGCTGGGTCACCGAGCTGGCGGTGCCGATCTACCGCGGACGTGAGGTGACGGGGTTCACACAGGACGACACTGGCGTGGACGTCCACGTATCCAATAGCCAGTCGCTACGGGCGGAATATCTCGTCGGGTGCGATGGAGGACGCAGCCTGGTCCGTAAAGCGGCCGGCATCGAGTTCCCCGGGTGGGACCCGACCACCAGCAGCCTGATCGCCGAGGTCGAGATGGCCGAGCAGCCGGAATTGGGCATCCGCCACGACGCCATCGGTGTCCATGCTCTCGGCAGGTTGGAGTACGAGATCCGCGACGGCGAGGTGGTCTACAAGGATGGAGGGCCCATACGGGTCATGGTGACCGAAGAGCACCTCGGCCCTTCGAGCGAACCCACGCTGCTTGATCTCAGCCAGGCACTCGTCGTCGTATTCGGGACCGATTACGGGGTCCACAGTCCGACCTGGATCTCCAGGTTCACCGATATGACTCGGCAGGCCGCGACTTACCGCGCGGGACGGGTCTTGCTAGCCGGAGACGCCGCACACGTGCATGCCCCGGACGGTGGACAGGGGCTCAACACCGGTGTACAGGATGCGGTGAACCTGGGATGGAAGCTGGCCCAGGTGGTCAACCGTATCTCGCCGGAAAGCCTCTTGGATAGCTACCACGCCGAGCGCCACCCGGTCGCTGCCCGCGTGCTGCACAACACGATGGCGAAGGTCGCTCTTCGCCGCCCGGACGCTCGCACGAAGGCACTGCGCGACACCATGTCAGAGCTTCTTGGCATGGATGAGCCGCGCAAGCGGTTCGCTGCGATGTTGTCTGGTCTCGGCATTCATTACGACCTCGGCGAAGGCCACCCGCTGCTCGGGCGGCGCATGCCCGACCTCGACCTGACCACCGCCAATGGCCCGCTGCGAGTATTCACCCTGTTGCACGAAGCTAGGCCGGTGCTGCTCAACCTCGGTGAGCCCGGCGGTTTCAACATCACACCTTGGTCAGATCGGGTTCAGCTGGTCGACGCCAAATACGCGGGTACGTGGGAGCTTCCGGCACTCGGAGCGGTCACTGCTCCCACCGCCGTGTTGATTCGGCCCGACGGATATGTGGCCTGGGTGGGAGACTTAACCCGGTTGGGGCTCGCTGACGCGCTGACCACTTGGTTTGGACCGCCTACCGCGGCGTAGCGCACCGGCTTCCAAGATCATTCTGTTAGGGGTCTTAGGAGATAGATCCTAGCCAAGACCGTGCATGACATCCTGAGTCACAGTGAGATACAGAATACGCTCGAGCTCTACACGCAGGAAGACAGCGACGATACGCGCGCAGTGCATGGCGAATTCAGAAGTGCCCTGGGGATGAGTACGGTACTGGACCAGAGTCGTGGGTTGAGTTGTTGGTTGGAATTTCCGGTGACGTCCGATCACTCCTTGGAACTAGACGGCGGGGACGACAGGACTCGAACCCGCCACACATTCCAGAAGAATTACCTACGTTCCTTTTCTTCGTTCCCTGCACGGAAGAACATGGTCTGTCCGATGGCCAGCCGACCGATACGAGTGACCGCGCCGTAGATTCCTGCGTTGTTCTGATTCGCACGAACGACCGCCTTCATCACTTCTGGCGCACACTTTCCCGAGTCGGGATCGAGGTTCACCATGGAGCAGCGGACGTCGCGCATCGTGACGGTGATGGCGGGGGCGTCGTCCTCCTCGCCGAATGACAGCACACCACCTATCCACTCGTCTTCTTGGAACGGAACCGGTCGCAGTAAACGAACTACAATATTCGGGCGAAATCGTCGCACATCTAAATTCCGGTGTGCGAGTCGTCCGATCTCGCATACCGTCTCGGAAGCAATCACGGAGATACTCGCTTCATCAAAGATGCCATGTTTCAACTGCATCATTTGCACGGGAGCACCGTACCGGCGTCCGACCTCCGCGGCCAGGTCTTCTCCGAAGACAGGCATCTCGTTGCCTTCGGGCGTGCGGATATGCGTAGGAAGGTCTGCGTGAGCACCGTCTTCAAGGCATTGCGGAGCAAACAGGACCAACTCGGGAAGCTTGCCAGCTGTCAGCCAAGGGAACCCGCTGCGGTCATCGATCCGCCGGAATGCCAGGCGTCTATCACCCGCGAGGCCCTGCCAGCCCAAGTTGGCGACCTCGAGGCGTTCTCCGGCCATGGACTTCACGGGATACCGGAAGATCGCCTCCACGTGTCCGATTTCTATGAGCATGATCAATCCGACTCCGCCCAACACTTGGTCATAATGACCCACCAATTCGGTATCCGAGCATCGAGTGCGTAGGCTGGGCCAGCATTCATAGCCTAGTGTTGTGTCCCTATCTGACCCCTTGTTCCATTGCCGCTCGCATCCTTCACACGTTGCAGCCATGCAGAGCGGTCGACCAAAGCACCAGCTTTCCAGACCAAGCGAATATCGCGCGTAGCCAGAATATCGCTGCTCGGGTTCCCGCGCACAAGCAAGAGGTCGGCGCGTAATCCTGGAAAGATTCGGCCACGATCTGCCAGTAGAAATGCCTTGGCGCTTGCGGAAGTAGCAGCGGCCAGCGCCTCCGTCGGCGTTAGCCTCGCTTCAACCAAGTACTCGAGTTCACCGTGCAACGAAACACCGGGAGCTGTCCCAGAATTTCCAAAGTCCATCCCGGCCGGTATCGGCCTACGGTGCGTTCTTCACGAGGTGCATCTCCATGCATCAGAGGCTCATTCCCGGACAGTAGCGGTCAGATTCATCGTAAGGAGCACACCCGGCTTTGGAAGTTCGTTCACTCCGATGACGGTGCGCGCGGGGCGATGGGCTCCCAGGCTTTCCGCGTACGCCTCATTCATCTCCTCAAAATCACTCATGTGAAGCAGAAAGACGTTGACGTGGATGACGTGCTGCAAGTCTGAATTCACAGATTCCAGCAAAGCGGACAGGTTCTTCAATATCTGACGCGTTTGAGCCCCTACGTCCTTCCCGACGAGCTCTCCAGTGCTTGAATCAACTCCGGCTACTCCACCGATCGTCAGGAAATTTCCGACCCTGGCGATGTGGCTGTAAGGGCCTATGGGTCGAGGCGCGCTGTCGGGAGTATTGGTTATGACAATAGGCATCGAATGAGGCTCCTTATTCCTCGCCGGATGGTTTGAAATGCTGAAGCCAAATGCACCAACCCAATCCTGTGGCCTCGATCAACGTGAGAAGCACGGCTGTTGCCCGGAACGCGGACTCCCAATCGGAGTGGTACGACCCAAATGCGTTGTCTGGACCCGCGATCACAAAATGGTAGCTCACACCAAAGGCCAAAGAACCTGCGAGCGATATACCGAGCAGAATGACGCCGCGCTCTCGCGCGCGCGTCCACAGCATCACCGTCGCGATTAGTGGGGCCATAAAGATGACGATGGCAATGAATGCTTTCTGCCATGTGTCTACCCCAATGTGCAAGTGAGAATGCGCACTGCCATGCGCGACCAAAACTGCGAAGTGCGCCAAAACTAGGAGCGTAGCTGTATCTTTCCTCAAGTTGCTTTCTCCCTATCGTCTTCAACGCGAGGCGAAGGCCTGCGCTGTGGAAGAAGTTCAGCTCCCTGGAGCGTGATTCGCACAATGGAAGATCCGATTCTCGCCTCTCTTGTCACCAGACCGCGATCGCTCGCTTCCTCCCAGACCGGCAATTTCGGGCACGATGTGCGCCACGCAGCCATCACGTCTTCATACGTTCTCTCGCGCGTGGCAAGCCACTCAAGAAGATCGAGGACGAGATTCTCTAGGACCGAATCGGCCATGCGTATTTTTCTCCTTAATGAGCTACGCGGCCTCCGAAGTGGAAATTGGCAGACCGAATTGCTCTTTTTTGTGTTCTCAAGTTTCCGCACTCACGATTTCGTGGCCATGATCGCAGTTTGAGGCGTCGGTGGAAGTGCATGCACTTCGCACGACGAAAAGCCCGCATTACGCAGCATTTCTATAAGTTCGGAGGCCGTATATGCATCACCGCCCTGCGTGAGCGCAAACATGTTCATGACAAACGCAGCCGTCGCCGGGGGCGAGACTCGATCGTCATTGGGAGCAAACTCCACGACTATGATTCGCCCGTTTGCCGCCAGGGCCGCATGCGCTTTTCTCAAGAAGACTTGAATGGCCTCGCGGTCCCAGTGGTGCAGCAGATTTGGCACCAGCACCAAATCGAATCCGTCACCGAATGGAACCTTCAAGGCATCGCCCGCCAGCAAGGAATATTGGTCGGAGACACCGAACCGTTGGGCATTTTCGCTTGCCACAGTAAGCACCGAGGGCCAATCCAATGCGACAATCTTTGCTTTTGCGTTTTGGCGGGCGATCGCGATGCCGAACAAGCCGTGGCCTGCTGCAACATCGAGAACCTTCGCTTCGGCACTAGTGCGGACGAGCCTCTCCGTTTGCTCGGCGATGGGATATATCATCGGCGCCATTCCGCGCGCGAAGTCCACCCAGCCAGGATTGTCCGTCTCGATTCGCTGGGCGGTAGCAGGGCCGCCCCTACGAACAACGGACGCCAGGTCCCTGAATGCTTCGACTACAAAAGGAGAGACCAGAAATGTCGTGGCACCACCCACGTAAGCCGGGGATTTCTTGTGCAAGAAAGTTGCAGAATCGGTCGTCAGGCTGTAGCGTGGGCCCGATCTTTCCAGTTCTTTGTTCAGGAAGCCGGAAATCACCATGAAATCGCAAAGCATACGGACGCCGCGCTCCGGTGCTTTGATCCGCTGCGATATTTCATCGAGGCCACCGTTCGTTTCTCCTACCACCGTGAACAATTCAAGATCGATGGCCGCTTTCAACGCTGAGGTTCTCTGAAAGGCGTTCATCGTTTCAAAGAACTTCACAGGCGATACGGACGGCTGCATGTTTCTTTCACTTGTAGTTAGCTGCTTTCCAACCATACTCATGTTCTGTCTCCTTGCATGATTTAACGAATTCGTTCGTCTATTGCCTGGCGCGGCTTTTGTTCCGAGGCGCTTGGCAAACCTTCCGGGGTCCACGAACTGCACTGCGGAAGCACGAGACCGTAAGACAAAAAGAGTCGGAGCAATCGGTCGCGCCATTGCCCCTTGGTGCCTGAACAGGTCAGTCCCGGACATAGGCACACAATGACTCACTCATTCGCGAGGTCCTTGCAAAGCTTGGTGCCCGGCGGATCTATTTTCGTTAGCTGCTTCTTGAAGATCTCCTTGCGCGACTCGCCCAGGGATTCACCGAACGCCTGCGCCGACGCTCCGGCCACTCCGAGCAAGGCGATGTCCTGCCGCGAACAAGGTTTGAGTACCGACATCCCGGAATAGCTCATTCCGGAACTGGTCACCATTTCGAAATAGGCCGCGGCGTCACTCTGTAAGGCGTTTTCGGCCGCCTTAGCGAGCTGAAAGCGCCCCATTGGTCCGTTCTTGAAAGCTTCGTATTGGTCTGAGGCTAGAAGCTTTTTTGCCACCTGGTCGGCTAGGGCATCCACTTTTTCGGCCGCCACTTTGATGTCATCCATTTTGAAGACTTTGGAAACACCAAACGAAAGCTCGATCCGCGGTACGGCAAAAGCCACGACCAACCCCATCGGTGCAGCGGGCGCTACGTTCAGCGGCTCGGAAAACTCAATATTGCCGCTGACGTTTCCATTTCCATCGATGTTTCCCTCCTTTGTCTGAAAGCCCTGGTATCCGTTGTAAGTAATGCGAAAAGAGCCCTTGCTCAGTTCTGCTCCCGCGATTTCTGGCTTGATGATGATTGCCGAACTGATTTCCAAGAACAGCGGCATGCCACCAAGGTATTGAGCCAACGGAATGGTGAAGGCGGCCGGCAATTTGATTCGATCGTCTTCGCTGTGAGGACCCGGGGATTTCTTGGCGACTTCCCACTGAAAGTTCATCACTCCATTTAGGTTCTTTACTTCCGCTTCGAGTTTTTGCATGGTGCCCTGCTGCACGCCGATGCCGGAACGAAACTGGAAATTGGCGATGTAACCCTGTCCGGTGATTTTCGCTGCAAAATCGCCAACGGTCTTCGTCAGGGTGAGCTCGAGATTCAGCTTTCCAGCGGCGGGTATCGCTTTGAAAGTCGTGTCCCATCCTTCAAACACGCCGCTAACGGCTCCCTTGACCATGTTTCCGTACGCGTCCTTGGAGCCGTTAGCTTCGGACTTGCTTAAGCTCGCGGCGTCTCCGATTTGCGCATGAACCGAGGCGGGCCGGATCCACCGATAGGGTTGAGAGAAAACTGCAGGATCAGTTGCATCGCTCTCCGCGCTCAGAGTGCCGAAGCGGACAGGTGCCGTCACGTCAATCGTGCCTTCCTCGATGACTTCGGGAATCGTCGCCTGCTGCGTCAGCACCAGTGTGCCTTCCGGCTCGGTTTCAACCGCGAGTACTTTTCGCGCAAGCAAGCCCTTGACCACAAACACGTCACCAGCCTGAAGTTGTCTGGCCTGGGCGTTTGCGTGATTGAAAAGCAGAGCGGCCCCATCCGAACTTTGCCCGATAATCGCGGCCTCGCCTTCCGACTGCTCCATGACCTTCACGTTCGATTGATATTGAACGTGAGCGGATCCTGTACCAGCAGGCCAGTTATCCGAGACCTGCAATCGCTGTGGAGCGAATCCGACTGCTCCTTCTGCTTTCTTCTTGCACCCGACAAGAAGAAAAGCGGCGAAGGAGATTGCGCAACACTTCAACAACGTCTTTCTGGTCTTCATTCGCCTATCCTGTGAGATCGTTGGCTACGCGTTTTCAGATTCGGCCCGCAATGATTTGCGCGATTTTCTTTTGAATGTCCGCTTTGTTCTCCGCCAGAGTTGCCGTGACGACGACCCAAACGTCTCGCTTCCGGAACACAAGTGGCCCAGTCGCAAAGCTGGAGAGGCCTTTCAGCACCTGTGAAGCCTTGTCCAAGCCCTGCTGTGTTTCTTCATCGACACCGAGCAGATAAGCCTCATCGCCGATTCCCTCGACTCGATGCCGAAGGTCCTCCTGCCCGAGTCGCACAGTGAATCCGGGTAGCACCCGCATTGCCAGATCCCCGTTGCGCCATTTGACGTCGACTACGATAGTCACCTCACTGCCGTCGCCGGGTTCGTAGGTGCATACATTTCGATCGTCGCTGAGTGTCGTGGCGGAAAACGTTGTGCCGGCGGCCGAAGCAACCTCTTCTTTGTTGGCCAGGCTGCAAGCGTCGCGTTGGCCTGGAATGTGCTTCCCCCCGTCGGTACCTGACGTCTCATTTGCCTCTCGCGCGGCTTCGCGCACCAAAGAGCCCCAACTGCCTTCCCCTTTGACTTGACTTGCTTTGGTTGCAGCGCGATTCCCCACATAGATCATTCCCGCGAAGGCGACGCCTCCAAGCACGAGAACTCCACCCAGCGCGGCGAGAATGAGTTTCTTTTTGCGGCTTTTCTGAATCGTCCTCGCCGCAGCGCCATCGGCGGTATTCGCGGGAGGAACGGTTGGCTGCGAAAGACTTTGCTGCGGGGAATTGGCGGAATTCGATTTTGTTCCACAGCCCGTACAAAAGCTGGCACCCTGCCAAATCGGTGTTCCGCACTGCACACAAAACTCCGACATCGTTCGCTCCTCAAGCAATAAATGAATGGGCTACATCGACCTGCTGCGACTACCTCTTGTTCGCTTGTCGCTAGGCCAGTCGGCCAAGAATGGGAACCTGGTATTGATCGCCCGCGCAGGCTCGATACATAAGAGAAACCCAGTACCCAATTCCCGCGAGCATAAGCAGGCCATCGATAGGGATGATCAGCGTTATCAGAAATCCTCCGGTGATTGCCTCAAATACTTCCGTCGCGATGGTCCACGTGATTGCGAAAATGGCCGAAGCGACCGTGAAGAAGATGGATTGCAAAGCGTGGAACCTCACGAACGCATTGGAGCGGAACGGCTCTAGGAACAGAAAGAGCGCTCCGCTCGGCGCGCCAAACGCGTAGCTGAGGGCTGCAGCGATATTCGGCGGGAGTCCCGAACTAGACCCTGCCACCTTTGCGCCATCGCGTGTTTCCCTATTCTGCGGCGCCGCGATGTCGGCTGCCGTTACCACACCGGGAATTCGCGAGCTTCCACACTTTCCGCAAAATGCACTAATGTCCGCCACAACTGCGCCACAATTCGTACAAGATGACATTCCGATTTCCCTTGGCTCAGCAACCAGGGCTGAGCTTGCTGATCACCGCATACCCCGGCCTACTTTTCCTTTATCTGCCGGTAGCCCGCCGGAATTTCAAAGAGTGA
>Ga0097621_100003511_pt1 | contig 10824 bp, 11 predicted proteins | sample KBSMisM72_FD_73165 | JGI IMG/M metagenome (GOLD analysis project Ga0097621, IMG submission 73165) | Miscanthus rhizosphere microbial communities from Kellogg Biological Station, Michigan, USA - KBS Miscanthus M7-2 (version 2) (version 2) | ecosystem: Host-associated > Plants > Roots >... | reverse complement strand
GATCTTTCCGCCCTCTTCATAGTTCCAGGTGCTTTTGTCATATGTGACCGCGGCAGCATCGAAGCCTGAAAATAAACCATCCTCAGGCAGCTTGAATCCCTCCTTCACTATGAAAGCGGCGTTCGTGTAATTGATCAGATAGTCTTTGGCGATGCGGTTGTTCTGAATCGCGTAGTTGAGCAAACCGCCGAGAAAAGCTATATCCGTCCCCGCTCTGATTTGCAGAAATAGGTCGGCCTGCGTCGCGGTGCGCGTGAAACGCGGATCGACGACGATCATTTTTGCGTTGCGATGCAGCTTTGCTTCGACTGGCCACTTGAAGCCACACGGGTGGTTCTCGGCCGGGTTGCCGCCCATAATCAACATCATGTCGGTGTTCTTGATGTCGATCCAGCCGTTGGTCATTGCGCCGCGTCCGAAGGTGGGCCCCAAACTGGAGACCGTCGGACCGTGTCAAACCCGGGCCTGCGTTTCGAAATAGCAGACTCCCAGGCTGCGCATCGCCTTGACCGCAAGAAAATTCAGTTCATTCGTATCAGTGCAGCCGCCGATCCAGCCAATAGTTTCCAGCCGGTTCACGGTGTAACCGTCCTTGTCCTTGTCGATGAATGTGGCGTCGCGAGTCTTCTTGGTCCACTGAGCAATCTCATCAATCGCATTGTCCCAGGAAATATCTTCCCATTCGGTCCCACCTGGCCGCCTTACTTGTGGCTTCAACAGGCGACGTTCATTGACGATATCCTGTTCGAGGGCTGCGCCTTTTGGACAAAGTGTGCCGCGATTGATTGGATGATCGGGATCACCTTCGACATGCACGACTTGCGGAATTGCGTTTTTCGCTTTGTCGCCCAGCGTGTGAATGATGACGCCACAACTAACCGAGCAATATGGACAAGTACTGCGCGTCTCCGTAGTGCGCGCTATTTTCAGACCCTGCGTTTGCGCATAAACCGGAGCCAGGCTGAATCCAAACACACTAACGCTCGCCCCTCCTATCAAGGTTGTCTTGATGAAGGTTCGTCTTGAGACTTCCATCGTAAGCCTCCGCGTAAGACCGTTGATTCTGAGGGGGGCTCTGAAACGAGGGACGGGAAATAAGTCGTAGGGGAGAAGTAGGCTTGGGGTGCCTTAGTTTATCAATACAGACAAAATATCCAGTTAGTTTGTTTTCAAAGCAGCTTTTCAATCACAACATCATCAGGTTCCTCCGAATCAGACACCTACGAGATTCAGCTCTATCTTCTTATAGCCATGTTCGCGAGCCCAAATATCCAATGCCGCGGCATCGATCTCATCGACGAGGGGCGCCGCAAAACCGACCCGCGTGAGATCGACTCCCTTTAGATAATGCTTGCACGAGTCGCAAGCTTCGATACGAACATGATCGAACTCAGGCGAATGAAAGTAGCCCAGTTTCGTTGGCCGTTCTTCGCCACAATTCGCGCATACGACCCGACGAAATTCCCACGACGAAAGACACGTCGCGCATATCAGATCGCGATTGCCACTCTCAGCAGTCGTTTCTTTGTTTTGCAGAAAACTGACTTGAGGATTCCCGCCGCAGAAGGGACAGGAGCGTTCGCCGGTTGGAACTCGACGTCCGACTGGTTTACCTCCACTTTCATTGAGCCATCTGAGGTAAGGTTGCAGAAACGCTTTCTCAAAAAACTGAATGTCAGATCCGTTGTACCAGTATGTCATCAGCGACTCGACAAAAGCGCCGGTCTCGCTTTCGGACAGTTGGTGAGCCTCAGCCGCCAGCGACGCTGGCCCATGTGACTCAACTGCCTTCAAGAATCGTGGCCACACTTCGCTCAGCACAACCCAATCGAGTTCAGGGTCTCCGGACGGAAGCCACGCTTTGCGACCACGAAGAAATTCATAGATGTCTTTTTGTGCTCGCAGCAAATGAGCGTAGAAGGTAAGCAGTTCTTTAGACCCGTTAGCTCTTGGAACTAAGTGATCCGCCCGCTGAATTTGCTTGTCCCACCAGGAAATCATCGATGATAGCCTTTCGCCTGGTTTGTTGGTCGATGCAATTCAAACAGATCCGGGAATGACGAGCCAGGGATCTAATACTCAGTAGAACATTCACCCCCCCGGGTCATTAGGTCTCTCCGTCGGCATCTTAGCGCCGGGACCAGGTAAAGAGGATTCTCTTCCACCCTTTTCTTCTTCGCCAATTAATTCGTCTATAGAAGCATAACGATAAATGACGTCCGCTTTGTTTTGAGGCAAGCCCCCGGTGTCTGCGCTTGGGCCATACGTGGAGTACAAGTCTTTTCCCAAAAATCGAAGGTAGGCAGTTAATTGTCCCCGGTGATGCGACGTATGGGCAATTCTTCTAACTAAGATCCAAGCCCTGCTTCGGGTTGTCTCAAAGAACTCTGTTGTTTCTTCGAACCAATCATCGGACCTTGAGAGCAATTGTCTCAGCCTTATTTGAGAAAGTTTTGCATACCACTTTATAAATTCAATCCTGCTTTCATTAGACGGCAAGGTACGCTCTTTCGTATCGATGCCGAGCATTGACTTCATCCAATTGTCCTCGCTAACACATTGATGAACCATGTGCTCGTGAGGAGTTCGGGCCCGTGGCTCAGGACGAAATTCCATTTCCTCGTCATTGAACTGAGACCAGACAGAGAGAGTCTTGATTCTTTCAGTTCGGTACGTTTCTATAATGAAGTCATAGCGGCTCATTGTCGGCTCCGCGACAGAATCCCATTTTTGATTAATCCATCATATTGTTAGAGACTTCGGCACGCCAGCACTTACTCTAACTGGATGCTTTTTGACTGGAGACGCTGCACTACGCGTTGCTGATGACTGAAGCGCTCGGTGCGGTAAACGACCGTTCAGAGCAACTCTATTCCGTATTGACATTCGCTGGCTGCAGGTATTTACTTTTGGCCCCGAAGTTTTGAACCTGCTTACAACTCACTCAAGGCGACTAGGAGGCAAGAATGAAAAAGTGGATTGCTCTCTCGGCGATGATTATCCTCGTACTCGGAATAACTCTTTCACTTAAGAAGGCTACGGCTGTGACAGCACCGCCAGGTAAGCCTGACCTTATTGTCGACCAAAAGCGGCTCTTACAAAACTGGGTGGTTCGCGACGAAAAATTGCCGGCGAGTTTCTGTAGCGTTGAGGAAGGCGGCATAACGCCGGGCGAGCACACGCTCTTGCGCTTTACCGTCTCCACGCCAAACATTGGCACCGCAGACGTGAATCTGGGCGATCCGAATGCACATGTCGCTGCGGGAGATGGCCTCTACGAATATGCCACCTGTCACCGGCATTTCCACTTTCGCCACTACACCCTGTACGAGTTGATTGATCCGGCGACCGGGTACGTGTGGCGCGCTGCCAAGCGTGGCTTCTGCATGATCGACATAGAGAAGTATCAAGCCTACCCAGGCCCGGCAAATAATGATCGCAACTACCTCTCCTGTGGCGCACCTGCGACGGCAACAGAGCCGGCTATTCCTGGCAACCAGGGGATCAGTGTGGGCTGGGCTGACACCTATGTCTGGAAGCTCGGGGGTCAGTTCTTTCTTTTGGATGGTGGAGACGGACAGGCACCGGTGCCTCCAGGCAACTACATTATTCGCATCACGGTGAACCCGCCGTTTCTCGCCGCAGCAGGCGAACCTTGCCCTAACTTAGACTCGAACGGCTTCTGCCATCAGCTGCCAGAGTTGAACTACGGCAACAACGTGAGCGAGATACAAATTACTATTCCCGACCATCCTGGAAAACAGGGGGTTGGCCCACTTAAGAATCAGCCACAGCTCACGTCCGAACCGATTGATTAGCTGAAAGCGCTTCGGCGCCAGGCGGTTTCCAGGCGATATTAATTTGTGAACTGCGAAAGAGCCCGCGGAGGAACTTCTCCATGGGCTTTTTCCGTTACGTTTCGTCCAAACTGAAAACAATCACCCACTTCGGATGTGACATCAAAAACAGAATTCAAGCGTGTGATCTCCAACACGCGCTTACAAGTCTCGTGACGTTCTTCAACCTGAACTCACTTCCCTTTGACTGAGTGTGCTCGCGCAACCCAGCTCGCGGTTGCCGCAGCGACCGCGCCTTGTTCTGCTAAAAAAGAAATCTTCCTTACTGATAAGACAAACCAGTCCTGTCCAGATCGACATCCTTTCAGAAATTGTCTTCCCGTTACTGAGCCACGGAAAATACTCCTGATTAGCTGGCCCATTTCCAGAGTTGTTTACGCGTTAATACATTGGGCCACAGAATAAAACCAGGGATCGTGGAACTGAATCATCGAAGGATGCGACAACTAAGCTTTCTAAGTCTGGAGGATCTGTGAAGCGACAAATATACGGCGGGATCATTATGGTGGTGTTGGTTGTGTTACCAACTTCTTTTGGCCAACAGCGGGGCTCGCTTCCAGGAAATGGTGGCGGGATAATTGCTCAGGGAAACCCACCTCTGACCCAGCGAATGGTAAACAGGATGGAAGGTCTTTATGAGTTTCTCCTCGAGATCAGATTGTCAGCAACACAGCGTGAGCAGTTTCAGCAAGGCGTGGTTAGTTATTGGACGAAGAATGATCGCGAAGGCATGCAAAGCATCCTGGGTAACTTGAAGTATGCCGACTTGCCGGCAGATGAACTGCGGATTTTTCGCGACAGCAACCAGGCAACAATCGTCGAGAACATGCGCCGGGATACTGAGAACCCTGAGGAGTTGGTATTAATTGCCGCTTATGACTCGGCGCATCCTGATCGCCACAGCGCGACGCGCGCGAAAGTCTTTAACGACCTTGTTGGCACGTGGTCGAGAGACGACGCTTTGCTGGCCAGCAAGGACCCCTACAGCGGCGCCGTGACCGGCGTTTCTTACACCGACAGTGGAACAATTGAAATCGCTGCCAACGGTACCTTCAAGTTAGTGCAGCAACACACACACTGCAGTTCCGGCTGCTGTCGCCTGGATGGCGAGCAAAAAGTCGGCTCGGTCTCGATTGCGGGTTCAATGCTGATCTTTGACATTAGAGGCGGAAGCACCCTGGCAGAGGACGACTGCTCGCATCGAAACCAGCGGGTGGCAGTTGCGCCACACCGCGAAAGCTACAAGTGGTCCATTAGAAGCAACCCGAACAACAACAACGCCACCATGCTCTGTTGGAATACCGATACCGACAAAGCTGTCTGTTATGAAAAGCAATAAGAGTGAGATGCAAGGCGTTGGAGAGCGCATGAACGTTCGCGCAATATCGGGCTTGGTGACTCGGCGTTACTCTTCAGCAAAGAGAGCCATACGTGACGATCCAAGAAGCAAGCGACATTCAAGCGGCAAAGCGAGGCTGTAGCTGAAGCAGATATGGCAGCGCAAAAAGTGAGTCATCTATAGCCTATTTCTTCTTACTCTGGTGATACTGCATTCGCTGCAGTATGTCAGCTAAAGACCTTACCGCGTCGACAATCAATCGCCCTTGTTGAGCATCACCCACTCAGCGCGCACGACCATGGCGGGGTGTCCCTTCGGGCCTCGTCGGTAGTCCAATTCGTGAGCAGCTCGCCTGGGTTAATCTTATCCGCGAGATACAAACTTAGAAGTACTAACAGGGCGAGAATATTTCATCTCAATAGCAGCAATAATCAGGGTTCCCGCGATTACCCTTAGCCCCCAACACTCTGTTGTCCTGGAAATGGTCACGGCCGCAATAATCCCTGTGGCAAGCCCCGTTGTCATACCATTCTCGTGCGCTAATATGGCGAACAACAGCCTACGTGCACACGTTAAAGTTAACTGGAATATGTTTATCCTGCTAAAACTAGAACTCGAAAAGTTGTTTCGTGCGAAGAGCTTTTATCTTTCACTCACAGTGCTGGCTGCGTTTGTGGCGCTGATGCTCTGGGGGTTCTACACCTATGCCGCTCGAAAGACGGGTGGCAAGGCCGTTGAGCAGTTCAAATACACCTACGAATCGAAGCAATACTTCAACGGACTAACTTTCGCCCTCTACTCGGTTCTTTTCTCTTTTACCTTGTTACTTCCAATTTTCGTGTCCATGAGCGCCGGTTCACAGATCGCGAGTGAAGCGCGCTCGGGCACGCTGCGAATGATTTGTACGCGTCCGATCTCCCGCGCCTCGCTGATCCTTTCGAAGTTTCTGGTAAGTGCCTTTCACGCGGGTCTCCTATTGACGTTCTTCATTGTTTTGAATTTGGTTGTCGGCCTGATATTCGTTGGTTGGGGCAACCTCGAGCTTTATCCTGGTCCGCTTAATCTAGTCGACGCGCCCGGAAAGATAATGCGCGATGAGGCACTTATGCGGTTTGCCTACGCCGCACTGTCAGGCACCTGGGCCCTTCTAGTTATCGTTTCTTTAGCACTGCTTTGTTCAGTGGTGTTCGATTCGCCGGCACAGGCAGTCGTCATGACCATCGCGGTGTATTTGGCTCTCTATATCGTTGGCCGAGTAGAGTTCTTCGATCAGCTGCGGCCCTACTTTTTCACCACCGACATGGACTTCTGGCGCGACGTGTTCAAGCCGGACATTCCCTGGCAAAGCCTGTGGCATTACGCCTGTGTCTGCGGCGCTTATACGATCGGCTTATTGTTAACCACTCTGTTTATCTTCGAGCGGAAGGACATTGTTACGTGAAATGTGGCTGAAGGTCGTGTTACTCGTCCTCTTCTGTCTAATGATTGTGGGTGCGGTCCACTTTGCAGAGCCGCGTGAACCCGAACAACGAAGTTCATCGGCCGAGGATATACATTCGCTTCGTCTGCTCACCTGGAACATCGGCTATGCCGAACTTGAGGATGATACACGCGCGCATGACAAAGATTTGCCGGCAGTAGCGGAATTGATCTTACGCCAGGAGCCTGATGCAGTAGCCCTTCAGGAGTTAACTGGCAACGCACAATTGAAAGTATTGCTCGGTTTGTTGAACGGAAAATATCGAGGCGCAGTCGCGCAACAAGGAAATGGAGATCGCTTCGAAGCGGTACTGGTTAAAGATATTGAAGCGAAATTTATTCCCATAGCTGCGGGTGGTCGTTACGCTCTTGGAGCTTCATTTCAACCTGGTAGCGATAAACACGAAATACTTCTTTTGAGCGCACACGCCGATGCGTTCAATGCTGCTCAGCGAAGGATATACACTGAAGCGCTAATAGATTGGGCTCAAAGTCGAGCGCAATCGTCTGAGGTTTTCATCGCTGGCGATTTTAACTTTGAACTAAAAGCCGCCAACCAGACAAATCTTTATACGGACAACGTGAAACACGATAGCGAATCATACAGTCACATCCTCCGCTACTTTCGCGATCTAGGACGCACAGCTGGTGATACAGCAATAAATGATCGACGTATCGATTACATTTTTGGTCCAGCTAAACTCAAACAAACCGGACGAGTCGAAGTTTTGCGTGATGCTGCCGTTGGCCGCATGGACCATTGGCCTTTGTTGGTGGAAGTGGAACTTTGACTTAACCTGCGAAGCAGGTGTCAGCATAAGTCCAGAGTGAACGAGTCAAGGGGTCGACTTTGTGCAAAACCGAAATCAATGTCAGAAGTAGCTCTACAGACCGAGAACTTGACGAAGCGATTTGGTGCCCGCACGGCAGTTGATCGTCTATCGTTACGAGTCGAGAGAGGTGACATCTACGGTTTTCTCGGTCCAAACGGGGCGGGAAAATCAACCACGCTCAGGATGTTGTTGGGCCTCGTAAAGCCCACATCCGGAGTGATCAAGTTTCCGTTGCGCGCTTCAGGTTGGGAATACTTAAGGGCGCGCTCGCGCGTAGGCGCAATCATCGAGTCGCCGGCGTTCTATGAAAATTTTTCAGGGCGTCGGAATTTGCAATTACTTGCGTCCTTATCTGGAGGAGCGCAAAAGCAGCGTATCGAGCAGGTGCTCGACATTGTTGGCTTGCGCGACCGCGCGCGGGATCCAGTGAAGGTCTATTCGTACGGCATGCGGCAACGGCTCGGAATTGCGCAGGCACTTTTACCAACACCGGAACTCATTATTCTCGACGAGCCTACCAACGGACTCGATCCAGAAGGAATACAACAAACCAGGGAGCTGATTCGACGGCTGCGAGATGAATTTAAGTTGACTGTTTTGTTGTCCAGTCATTTGCTCACGGAGATCGAACAACTTTGCAATCGCGTTGGAATCATTCACGAAGGACGTCTGCTTTATGAAGGTGGACCGGAAGGGCTGGTAACTCCAACCTGTCTGTACAGAGTTCGAGTCAACGACTTGTCCGGTGCTTTTGAGTTACTGAGCAACGTACGTGGTGTTACAGTTAGCCAAAACGGTGATTCGTTTTTGCGAATTGACGCAGACCCAGAAAGCATCTCGACTGTGAACGCCTTGCTGGTCGGTAATGGGATCAAGGTGTATGAGTTAAGTCCGACTCAGGAAACTTTGGAAGAAGCATTCCTTCGTTTGACTAAAACAGGAGCTGTATAGCTGGACGGGTAGAATATCAATGCAGCAGGTGGACCTCTTTACACTACAGGAGGACAAATGAGTCGTTCACTTAACCGCAGAGATCCCACTGAACGAAACGGGAGCGCTCAAGTTGCGCTGACCATTTTGCGGCTTGGACTCGGAAGTTTGTTTGTTTGGGTCTTCTTCGAGAATCTTGGAAAAGGACTATACAGTCCAACAGGCTACTCCGGGTTGATCAATTACTACATCGAAAAAGGCCACGGGCCGCAGCTGCTGAAAAGCGTAATGGCCTTCATGGCGAGTCACGCGACCTTCACTGGGCCAATGCAGGGGTTTACTGAAATAACGTTTGGAGTGCTTCTGTTGATCGGACTTCTGACTAGGCCGGTTGCGCTCGGAGCTTTTTTCTTTCTGAGTACGCTCTGGCTTGCAGAATGGGGCACAGCATGGATCTGGGAACTATTAATCCCCATGATCGTTGCCTTGGCATTGATGATTGGAGGTGCTGGCCGCAAATGGGGAGTCGATGCGTTACTGGCACGTCGTTATCCCGGAGTTCCGCTTTGGTAGCGACGTTGAAAACCTATAAATAGCATCCACCGATTACGAAGATTCTTTCTTCGAACCTTTTTCTCAGAAGAAATCTGTGCGATCTGTGTAACAAGAACCCCACTTCTTGTTTTTTTGAGCAAAGGTTTGACAGGAGGACGATCCACGAACTCACACGAATCAACACGAAATACAGTTCGTGATGTTTCGTGTGAGTTCGTGGATCGCAGCTTGGTTGCGGCTGAGGCCGCGCTGTGTAATCTGTGGATTTTGTTCTCAAGATCTTTGTATCGCGATACGCGCGAATGTTATGAGAATGCGCGTCGACGCGAATATCGTCCCGCGAATTGTTCCCGCGATTTTTGAATGCCCGCCCGCGCGCCGACGGTAATCAACAGGTACCTCCATCGTGCGCACGCGCGCGCGCGCGGCACGCATCTGCATCTCCAAAGGCCATCCATAGGTTTCTTCCCGCAGGTTGAGTTTGTCTAACGTTTCGCGACGAATCGCGCGAAACGGTCCCATGTCAGTCGAATGCGCTCCGTAAAGAATCCGGAGAAGAAATCCGATCATGTATCCAGCAACAACCTGGTGAAAGATCAAGCTGCCGGCTTCGCGATTTCCCCGGGTTCGTGAGCCAATTACAAAATCACTCCTGTCTTCAATAATCGGGGTCACAAGACGGTCCATCATTTCCGGACAATCACTACCATCACCATCGAGAAAAACCACTATCTCGCAGCCGGGCGAGATTGCGCGCAGTCCCGCACGAAACGCTCGTCCATATCCGGCAAGAGGCTCCTGAATCACCCGAGCTCCAGCGCCTTTTGCTATCTCAGCGGTTCGATCGTTACTGCCGTTATCAACGACTACAATTTCATCTGCCAGATCCTTTGGGACAGACTTGATCACATTCGCGATTGATTCTTCTTCGTTCAGGGCGGCGATGATTACTGAGACAAATGGCTTGGGTTTGTTGTTACTCATGGGCCACTTGAAGGTAGTGATGTAGTTTCATTTCACTCGTAACCTCGGCGTTCTCTGCGCCTCGCCGGTATTCGTTTTCCACCTCACCTAACCGCAGACGCCGAGGACAAAGAAGTATCGTAGAGTAAGGCGTGAACTGCATTACCTACTCCACTTGAACTTTGCCTTTCCGGGGCAACCAGATCCCAAATATTGCCAGAATCAGAAATGGTACAAAGATAAGCGTCTTCAACAAAACAACTCGATCGGGTGTGTCGTTGATCCAGGTCAGATAGAGCAAGAAACTCGCAGCCGTTAGATAGAAAACCGAAATTGCTGGAATGAAGCACAAGAAAAGTATCAGCCAACAGAAATACCAGGAGAAATGTGGAGCGAGCAGAAGCATGAATATGGAAGCGATGATTAGCCCATTTCGAATATAGCTCACGTCATCGCTTTGTTTACCCAGCATCATCCAAAGAAACAACCCGCCGAGTACGGCAACAGTAAAAACCAGATAAGCTGAAGCGGGCACGTTCGCGCTAACTACCTGTCGCACAACTGTGAGAAGAAAAAACTGATCGCCGCTGAACATTCCGCGTTCGTTCGCATAACCCTCCAAAAACCCCAGCGCACCCTTCGGACCAACACTGAGGTACGGCAAATACGCGACGACTATCGTCGCCACAAATGCTAACGGCATCTTCCAACCCCACCGCTTATAGAAGTCCGGGAACAACACCACTGGAAAAAGTTTCACGCACGTGGCACACGCTAGCAGGACCCCAGTTAGAGTTTCGCGGCGCTTTCGATGCGCGAGTAAAGCCAAAGCAATAAACGCAATCATCATGGCGTCCAGGTGTCCACT
>Ga0097621_100003509_pt1 | contig 10830 bp, 10 predicted proteins | sample KBSMisM72_FD_73165 | JGI IMG/M metagenome (GOLD analysis project Ga0097621, IMG submission 73165) | Miscanthus rhizosphere microbial communities from Kellogg Biological Station, Michigan, USA - KBS Miscanthus M7-2 (version 2) (version 2) | ecosystem: Host-associated > Plants > Roots >... | reverse complement strand
ATGCTGAATGATATTAACTCATTTCTGAAAAATATTTATGGAAATAAGGAATTGTTTCAATGCCTTTATAATAATTCTCCAGGTTAAATTTTTCATTGGGGCTATGCAGGTTATCACTGTCTAAACCAAAGCCCATAAATACGATCTTGATGCCTAATTCTTTTTCAAACAGGGCGCAAATGGGAATACTTCCTCCGCCACGAACGGGGATTGGTTTTTTGTTGAAAGTAGCTTCTATTGCTTTTGCTGCAGCCTGGTATGCTTTGCTGTCAATCGGCGTCATGTAAGGCTCTCCGCCATGATGTTCAAAGGCATTCACCGTTACGTTTGGCGGTGCTATTTTCTTGAAGTAGTCCAGCAACATAGCAGTAATTTTTTCTGATGACTGGTTAGGGACCAGCCTGGCGGAAATTTTAGCACACGCCTTACCTGGTAATACTGTTTTTGCACCCTCTCCCTGGTAGCCACCCCAAATGCCATTTAGCTCTATTGTTGGCCTAATGCCTGTTCTTTCGTTGGTAGTAAATCCTTTTTCACCCCACAATTCTTTAACACCCAAATCATCCTTGTAGTCCTGTTCGTTAAAAGGAGCTTCAGCCATCAGTTTTCTTTCTTCTGCTGTGGCTACTACCACATCATCATAAAACCCAGGAATGGTGATGTGATTATTTTCATCGTGACAACTGGCAATCATTTTTGCTAAAATGGTAATAGGATTGGCTACAGCGCCGCCATATACCCCACTATGCAGATCACGATTAGGTCCGGTTATCTCTACTTCAATATAACTAAGACCCCTTACCCCGGTATCAATACTTGGGCTATCGAGGCTCAGCATAGCGGTATCACTGATGAGGATACAATCTGCCTTCAGTAACTCCTTTTTTGCAGCTACAAATTTCCCCAGATTAGGCGATCCCACTTCCTCTTCCCCTTCAATACAAAACTTAATATTGGTGGTAAGCGTATTGGTCTGCACCATTGTTTCCAATGCTTTTATATGCATGTATACCTGCCCTTTATCATCACAACTGCCCCGTGCAAATATTTTTCCATCCACAATTACGGGATCAAAAGGCCCGCTCTTCCAGAGCTCTAAAGGTTCTGCCGGTTGAACATCATAGTGCCCGTATACTAAAACTGTCGGTTTTGATGGATCAATTATTTTTTCTGCATACACTATTGGGTGGCCTTCGGTTGGATAGATCGTTGCGTTATCAACACCTGCCTCTGTCAAACGGAGCTTTACTGCTTCAGCGCATTGCAGCATGTCCGCTTTGTGCTCTCCTTTGGCGCTCACACTGGGGATGCGTAACAATTCCAATAATTCATTTAAAAAACGGTCTTTATTCTTTTCCTGGTAGTCTTTCCAAACTTGCATCGAGGTAAATTTTATTTAAAAGAAGCAATTTTTAATGGGAGTAAAATTAGGGGATTTGCAGCGGTAAAAATTTCTTTTATCAAAACAAAAAGATTTGGCAAATAACAAAAAATTTTTGGAATAATAATTTGCACCTCGTTATATTTGCTCCAGATTGATTGCCAAATTATCAGCCTTTGTTTAAGTTGTACATGCAGTACTTCTTTTGCAAAGGCTGAGTCTATTTTAAGGGTTCAATACTTTCTCTTTGTTTTTTTATTTTCCCGAATAGATACAAGATACAGCCCACTGAAAAATAGATCAAAGCACACAAAGCCAATATCCATTTTACTATAGAAAAAGAAAAAGTAAGCATCGTTACAATGCTATTTATATAGCCATGGAGTGTCAGCAGCATACCTATATTTTCCATTATGTCAAATACGCCAGCCGCAATGGCACCATTGGCAATCAGGAGCCCGGCACTGCTCATTACACCTTTATATAAACGGGAAACTGATTTGCAGCCATGATGTAAAAAAACTGAATAACAAAGCAGGAAAATAAAGTCCAGCTCTGTATTCAGTTTGGCGGCCTGGATAATATCGGAGCCGTCTGTTTTCCCCCAGGCGTTTATTACGGCAGTTGCTTTATCAGTGTTGTTTGCAAATTCGAGGTCAAGGATTCCGTGAGGCGTAGCATTTGTTTTTAAAGAAGCGCCTGTTTTCTGCATCACTATCATCATCAGCAATGTGGCTATTGACACAAACAGGAAAAAATAATTACGCATGCAGGCGCTTTAATTTGATCAAATGCTGTTGAAGCGCTCTGAAACAAAATTCCAGTTCAATACTTTCCAAAAATTATCGATATACTCTGCCCTGCGGTTTTGATATTTCAGGTAGTAAGCATGCTCCCACACATCCAGGCCAAATAGCGGGACACCTTTTATTTCAGCAATGTCCATTAAGGAATTATCCTGGTTAGGAGTGGAGCTGATCATAAGCTTTTTGTCCTTACCAACAATCAGCCAGGCCCATCCACTGCCAAACCTTGATTTCGCAACTTCTGAAAATTGTTTTTTAAATTCATCCATTGACGCAAAGCTGCTGTTGATTGCGCCCAGTAATTTTTCCGAAGGCACGCCTGTTTTATCTGCCGGTGACAAACTCTTCCAAAATAGTTCATGGTTATAATGACCGCCAGCGTTATTACGCATTTTTGCAGAATACTTAGAAACCGTTTCAAGTACTTTCTCAACAGGGGTTTTTGCGTCTACTCCCTCTGCTGCCGCAGCATCTTTAAGGTTTTTGCTATAAGTACCGGCATGTTTGTTATAATGAATATCCATTGTGGTGGCATCAATGGATGGTTCTAATGCATTATAGGCATAGGAAAGTGGTGTTTGATCAAAGCTGGTATTATTAACATTTGTAAAACTGCTTACAAAATTATTTTCTGATAGTAAATGGGCAAAAGCGGGAACAGCGAGCACAGAACCTATCCCAACAGCAGTGCTGTGTGTGATAAATTTCCTACGGGATGTTTTTTTCATAACTGAAGTTTTAATGTTGTATAAATTTAGACAAACTATTTCGTTTTGCTGATAGTATTAACAACGGGCCTTAAAAGTGATTTTATTTTTTTGTAAGAGCTGCTGTACAACTCTTTATTGAATAACTGCGAATCATGCATGGCTTTATAGGTGAGAAAAATGCCAATCGGAACCAGAACAAAAATGGCCAGCCACATTCCAAAGAAAACAGAAGTAATGCTTTCTTTGGCAAATTTTTCACCAAAAATATTCAGCAGGTGAAAAATAACGAAGAAAATAATGGCGGCAACCAATGGCATACCAAAGCCACCTTTTCTTATAATGGAGCCTAAAGGGGCACCAATAAAAAACAGTACCAAACAAGCCATAGAAAATGAAAATTTTCTATGCCATTCTATCTGGCTAAAAAGAGTATCTATTTTTTTTCCGTCCAGTTCGTTTCCTGTAAACTGGAAATTGCTCCGCAGGTTGTTTGACTTGTTGACAGCTTGCTCAAAAACAGGATATTTTGCAGAGTCGGGGATAAGCTCATCAAAGCTTTTTATTTTTTTTGAAACAGGCGTAGCTTTTGCCCAAATATTGGAAGGGATATTTAAATAGTGAAGCGATAATTCCACTTCTTTGCTTAATCGTGTTTTAAAACTATCTTCTATTTTTTTTAAAGAATCAATATTCCGGTTTAGCTGGCGAATGCTCAACATTTTTGAATCATTTCTGAACATGGTATCAGAAGATTTTTTCATCTGCAAGGCGGATACATCAAAAAGCTTTTTATATTGTTTAAAACCCAGTCTAATATATTCTGTATTCGAATCTCCCATATTACCACGTTCCTGGTAACGGTAACCGTTTTGTAGTGTGAATTCCAGGTATTTTTTATCCGCAGAAACTTGCATGGTGCCTTTTTCTGCAACAATACTGTTATCCTGTAGCATTCCCTGCTGTTCATAGATTACCACACTGTGTATTGTTTTTTGGTCTGCATCCTTTTTACCTATTTTAATGGCATAGCCGGGTATTTGCGTATAAAATCTTCCTGCTTTCAGGTCGAGTGCAGGCTTTTTAAAAACGATGTCATAATAGATGGTTCTGAATTTAAGATTGGCAAAAGGAATAACATTATTAGCAAAGAAGAAGCTGATAAAACAAAGCATCACCGAGAACCAGATCAACGGCCGCATAAAACGAAGCAGAGAAATGCCGGAAGATTTAATGGCTACCAGTTCAAAACTCTCTCCAAGATTTCCAAAAGTCATAATGGAAGAGATCAGAATGGCGATGGGAATTGCCAGTATCAAAAGTGAAGCACTGGCGTACCATAAAAATTGGCCGATGGTAAAAAAATCAAGGTCCTTTCCTACCAGGTCATCAATGTATTTCCACAAGCTCTGCATCATCAATACAAAAAAGGCGATGAAGAAGGTGACAATAAAAGGACCGATAAATGATCTTAATATTAGCTTGTCTAATTTTTTTATCATAAAGCCAATGCCTCAGTCATTATTTAAAACTTATGTTTATCTTGAATAGATGATGACTGACGGAGCAAAAATAACTCTTTCTGACAAGGAACTTGAACTGGTTTGTAATACCGACTGGATTTTCACAAAACATATTATTATCCAAAAAGTATATCAGCTTTTTGGAGACAGGGTGCGTGGTTTAGAAAATGAATTAATGCATTGGTATGATTATTTACCCAAAGAAATATTCAATAAAAGGGCAAAAATATCAAAAGGAGAAAATTATCAGCTGCTTCCCTATGTAATGATGGATTACCCACGTCATTTTGACAAACATGACAGTTTTGCGATAAGGACATTTTTCTGGTGGGGGAATTTTTTTAGTATAACACTGCATTTATCCGGAAAATATAAAACCGGGCTTGAGAAAAACCTGCTGCAAAATTTTGGTTTCCTCCAAAAAAATAATTATTGGTTGTGTGTAAATGAAACGCAATGGGAACATGACTTCAGCAGCAGCAACTATTTGCCAATAGAGGAACTTACAGAAGAGCAGTTTTCGGCTATACTAATACGTGAGCCATTTGTAAAACTGGCTAAAAAAATTTCATTACAGTTATGGGAAACTGTTCCGGTGTTTTTAACAAAGAGTTTTGGCGAAATGGTGCAACTCGTAAAAGCTGGTTAAGCGCCCAGCCTGTGAAAAAGGTCTTTAACCTGGTACTCCCACAATTGACTTTGATCTTTTACTTCTTTTTTATCAGCAAAATCTTTTATGATCAGAATTGTTTGATTAGTAACTTCTGATTTGTCAATACTAAATTCAAAGTATTCGCCTTTTGGGGCATGTAACCAGTGATAGCGAACAAATTTGTCTTCTTCACTTTCTAATAATTCAGCTTTGTCTTCTGTGCCATTCCACGAGAAACTGAACACTCCGTCTCTTTCGTCTACTTTATCAGCAAACCATTCCTGTAATCCGGCAGGGGTTATCAAAAACTCATACAAAATCCTGGGGGAACACCTTACTGGATATTCCAGCGTATATAATACTTTCTTACTCATCCAAAAAATTTATTGTCATGCTACGATAATGCAATAATAACAAATAATATGTGGGAACAAAATAATTTCTCAACTATTTTTGTTTAATTACCATAACCATAGAATTAAACAAAATCATATTGCCCCCGGTTCCTGTTAGGTATAAAGAAATATATTTTGGCTGTAGCATTAAAAAGTTTAAATTAGACTTATCAAAATTTTAACTGTACTTACCCTCTGATCAATCTCAAGTTCTTATTTTTTTAAACCCTTTAAACAAAAAGGCTCATGAGCATGCGTCAATTGAAAATTACCAAGTCAATCACCAATCGTGAAAGCCAGAGTTTAGAAAAGTACCTGCAGGAAATTGGAAAAGTAGAATTAATCAATCCCGAAGAGGAAGTAAAATTGGCTATCTTGATAAAGCAGGGTAACCAGCATGCTTTAGAGAAACTCACTAAAGCAAACCTGCGTTTTGTGGTATCTGTTGCCAAACAGTATCAAAACCAGGGGCTTACTCTGTCTGATTTGATCAACGAGGGTAATGTAGGTCTAATAAAAGCTGCACAGCGTTTTGATGAAACCCGCGGATTTAAATTTATTTCTTATGCAGTATGGTGGATACGGCAGAGCATTTTACAGGCATTGGCTGAACAATCAAGGATTGTGCGGTTGCCACTAAACAAGGTAGGGCTTACCAACCGTATCAGCAAAGCGTATTCACAACTGGAACAGGAATTTGAACGGGAGCCGACAGCTGAAGAAATTGCGACCTTGCTGGATGTAGAAACAGAAGAAGTAGCTGCTACGCTCGGTGCATCTGCAAGGCATGTAAGTATGGATCAGCCTTTTGCAGAGGGTGAGGAGGTAACATTGATAGATGTAATGGAAAATCCCAATTCAGAAAGCTCCGATAAGAATTTAATATTCAACATTTCCCTTACCCAGGAAATTAACCGCTCGTTAAGTACGCTTACAGAAAGACAAAAGGATGTGATCCGCTATTTCTTTGGTATCGGCGTAGATCATGCATTGAGCCTGGAAGATATTGGCGAAAGATACAACCTTACCAGAGAGAGGGTTCGGCAGATTAAAGACAAAGCTATTTCTAAATTACGAACGGTATCCCGTTGCAAGCTGCTAAAATCCTATTTAGGAGCATAAAGTTTTCATACATTTGCACACATTTCTAAAGTGAACTTATTTAGTTCACTTTTTTATTTTTTAAGTAAATCATAGAGCCGTGTTTAATTCATTAAGTGAAAAATTAGAAAGTGCCTTTAAAAATATTAAGGGCGAAGGCAGAATTAGCGAACTGAATATTGCCAATACAGTAAAAGATATACGCCGTGCTTTGGTAGATGCAGATGTGAACTATAAGATAGCCAAAGAATTTACAGACAAAGTAAAGGAAAAAGCCCTTGGTTCAAAAGTGTTGCTGTCAGTAAACCCAGGGCAGCAGATGGTGAAAATTGTGCAGGATGAATTGACCGAACTGATGGGAGGAGAAGCAAGTGAATTTAATATCACCGGGGCACCAGTTATTATTTTAATTGCGGGGCTGCAGGGTAGTGGTAAAACAACTTTTAGCGGAAAATTGGCTAATTATTTAAAAACAAAAAAAGGCAAATCTCCATTGCTGGTTGCTGCGGATATCTACAGGCCAGCGGCTATTGATCAATTGGAAGTATTGGGTGGTCAGATAGGAGTGGACGTATTTGCAGAACGGGAAAATAAAGATGCTGTTTCGATTGTCCAAAATGCAATCAAAGAGGCAAAAACCAAAAATAAAAATGTGATCATCATCGATACTGCCGGTCGTTTGGCTGTTGATGAAGTAATGATGACAGAGGTGGCCAACATCAAAGCTGCGGTTAATCCGCAGGAAATTTTATTTGTGGTGGATAGTATGACGGGCCAGGATGCAGTGAATACTGCCGCGGCATTTAATCAGCGATTAGATTTTACCGGGGCTGTTTTAACTAAACTGGATGGTGATACCCGTGGCGGTGCTGCATTGTCTATCAAATACACAGTGAACAAACCGATCAAGTTTGTAAGCAGTGGGGAAAAGATGGATACGTTGGATGTGTTCTACCCTGAAAGAATGGCGCAGCGTATATTGGGCATGGGTGATATTGTGAGCCTGGTAGAAAAAGCCCAGGAACAATTTGACGAAGCGGAAGCAGCAAGGCTGGAGAAGAAGATCCGGAAAAATCAATTTGATTTCGAAGACTTCAAAACACAGTTGCAACAGATCAAAAAAATGGGCAACCTGAAGGATTTGATGGGTATGATACCGGGTGTGGGAAAACAGATAAAAGACCTGGATATTAATGACAATGCTTTTAAAGGGATTGAGGCAATGATCAATTCGATGACTTTAGAAGAGAGAAGAAACCCTGATATTATTAACCCCAGCAGGAAGCTAAGAATTGCTAAAGGAAGTGGTAAAGACATCGCAGAGCTCAACCAGTTTTTAAAACAATTTGAGCAAATGAAAGGCATGATGAAAATGATGAATAAAATGCCGATGGGACGAATGCCGGGCATGGGCAGATAATTTCGCTGTATTGTTTTCACTTTCGCGATGCGCTAAATAAAACCGGTGGTTTAATTTTATTAACTATTTTTATAAGGGGCGTGAAGCCCCTTTATCTTTATACTGCTTACAATATAAAATCTGTTGAAACAAAAGATCACCATCATTACTGCTTCTTCCATTGTGGTGGCTAATATGATAGGCACCGGTGTATTTACCAGTGTAGGTTTCCAGTTGTCATCTGTACAAAATAGCTGGAGTATTTTACTGCTGTGGGTTATTGGCGGTTTGATGGCATTGTTTGGTGCTTTCGCTTATGCAGAATTGGGCACCCATTTTAAGGAATCAGGAGGTGATTACATTTATTTGTCAAGAGTATTCCATCCATTGCTCGGCTACTTATCGGCCTGGGCAGGTCTTACCGTGGGGTTTTCCGCACCAGTGGCCTTAGCTGCGATGGCTTGTACTAAATACCTGGCCCCGTTTGGCCTGCAGGATAATAAATGGTTGGCGATTGCGGTGATCATTCTCATTGGCCTGATGCACAGTTTTACCATCCGGCACAGCAGCAGGTTTCAAAATATCACTACGGCTGTAAAAGTATTATTTATCATAACACTCATTTTACTGGGTTTTTTTATTACTTATCATAGTGGCAATGCGATCAATTTTGATAATACATGGCAGCATGAAATATTAAAGCCGGGTTTTGCCGTATCCATGGTGTATGTTTCTTTTGCTTATACAGGATGGAACGCAGCAGCCTATGTGGTAGATGAAATTGATAATCCTCCGAAAAATTTGCCGAAGGCTTTAATTGGAAGTACGCTTTTTGTTTCACTGGTTTATGTGTTATTCCAGTTTGCATTATTGAGGAATGCAACAGTAAGTCAGTTGGAAGGCCGGGAGGAAGTGACTTTTATTTCGTTCAATAATTTACTTGGTAGTACGGGAGGTAAATGGGTAAGTGTATTTATCGCCATCCAGTTAATTGCTACTATTAGTTCTTATTTATGGGTGGGGCCAAGGGTTACCTGGGCAATGGCAAAAGAACACCAGTTATGGAAGCCATTAGCCAATAAAAACAAGCACCAGGTTCCTGTAGCGGCGGTATGGGCGCATGTGGTGATCTCCATTATACTGGCACTTACCGGTTCTTTTGAAAAGGTATTGCTGTATGCTGGATTCGTATTACAATTGATGGCTTCACTGACCGTGGCTACCAGTTTATTTTTGAAGAATAAAAATGAAACAACTTTTAAAAGCCCGCTAAGACCTTTACTGCAAATCATATTCCTTTCGTTTAATGCGTGGGTACTGGGTTTTACCATCCTTGATAAACCAAAAGAAAGCCTTATCGGTATTGGTATTTTAACTGTGGGTGTACTGATTTATTTTTTTGATAAACCTGTTATTGCTGATCAGCAGGTTTAATTTCTTGTCATATAACCGGGAAGAATATTTTTAAATTATTAGTCTATATATTTGGTAGACTAATAAGTATATTTTAATATTGCACCATCAAGTATTTGCCCAGTATTTATAACAACAAGGTCATGTGGCCGAGAGGATAGGTAATGGTCTGCAAAACCTTTTACGTCGGTTCGAATCCGACCATAGACCTCGGTAATACTCACAAGCAAGCAATCGCTAAGTCGATGGGGTAATGTTTCTACATTGCCCTTTTTTAATAATTTTTCGGGAGAATGAAGTTTAGAAAATGGGAGATGAAATGCTGCCTGCTATTTTTTGACTGACCGCTTTGTACTGCGAATATTTTTGTACCGGCTGTATATATAACCCCCGGCGCAGAAACCTACTACAGATTCCAGGAATGCAAGTAACGAGAGAACTGAGGCAAATGCTATTGCTGCCGTGGTAAAATTTACCAAATCCAGGATAAGAATGATAATTGAAAATACCAATCCAATTTTTGATGCGAAACGTTTGGGCGCCAGGTCTACCGGTTCTGTCTCTAAACTGAGAACGTTTGCAACGTTGATACTGATTATATTCAACAAGCTGTAATCCTTAAGACTAAAACTTCTTAAAAGGAAATCAACAACCAAAAATGCGGGTAATATCCAATAACCTGTAAACAGGTAGGCAATGGTCAATATTAAAACACTAAGCGCTGTTATCCTTAGTTTTTTTTGATTTACTAAAACAAAATTCAATGGTCTTTCAACATCATTTTGCATACTTGATACATTTAATTTTCACTAAGCAGTGAATCGATAGTCTCTTCAAACTCTTTCTTATATATTGTATAATGGCTCCCGGTTCCGGGGCCATTAAATCCTGTATCCAGCTTTCTCACTTTCCCTTTTTTATCAATGATAACAGAAGAAGGAAAAAATTTGATGGGCGTTAATTCAGGCAACGTCTTTTCTGTTCGTAAAGAATCATTCACTGTTACTTCTGTATTCAGTACTGTGTATGCTACACTGTACCTGTTTTGGAATTTTTTTAAACTTTTTATGGAGCGTTCCCAGTCAGTACTGTACTCATAAGCCAATGCAATAATCTCAATACCCCGCTGCCTGTTCCTGTTGTAATAATCACTGAGGAAGGCAGTTTCATCCATACAGTTCGGACACCAGCTTCCCATTAATTGCACCACTACTACTTTGTTTTTGAACCGTTCGTCCTGTATTGAAACAGGTTTACCATCCAGGTCTTTAAATGTAAAGTGAAGACTTTCTTCGCCCGGCTTTAAATACATTGCCACAGACTCAGCAGGCACTTTTGCATGGGCATCTTTTATTGCTGTCCAGTTTTCTTTATAAACAGCTCCGGAAAAAAACATGCCACCTGAAATATTTTTGTCGTCATCAATTTTTGCAGTAAATAAAAAGGCATGCCC
>Ga0097621_100003502_pt1 | contig 10838 bp, 9 predicted proteins | sample KBSMisM72_FD_73165 | JGI IMG/M metagenome (GOLD analysis project Ga0097621, IMG submission 73165) | Miscanthus rhizosphere microbial communities from Kellogg Biological Station, Michigan, USA - KBS Miscanthus M7-2 (version 2) (version 2) | ecosystem: Host-associated > Plants > Roots >... | reverse complement strand
CATGTGGGCGAACCACCATGCGATGTTCAACATGATCCGGCGGGTCAACGCGCCCTTCCTCTACGCGAACGGCTTCCTGCTGTTCGTCGTCACGATCGTGCCCTTCCCGACGGCGCTGCTCGCCGAGTACTTCGAGAGGCCCGCGGCGCCAATGGCCGCGGCGGTCTACGGCGGGACGTACGTCGTCGGCGCCCTCGCGTACAACGTGCTTTGGAAGAGCGCCATCGCAGGACGCCATCTCCTGAAGTCCGAGGTCACCGAGGAGCGGATCGAACGGATGACGCGGAGCTACCGCGTCGGCGTGCCGCTGTACCTCATCGCGACGGTCGGCGCCTTCATCCACCCGTTCATCACGATCGCGATCTGCTCCGGGCTCTGGATCTACTGGATCGCGACCTCGAGGCAACGATGATTCGAATTCGTCCGAGAGCGGCGGCCATGGTCCTTCTCCTGTGCGCTTCGGCGGCGACCGCGCCGGCGGCCGTCGTCCACGGAGTTCCCGACGATGTCGCCGCGATCGCCGAGGCGCGCCGGCGCCTCTTCGCGTGGATGGCGAGCACGCAGGCTCCGGGGGTCTCGATCGCCGTGGCGCGCGGCGGACGGCTCGTCTGGAGCGAGGGCATCGGCTGCGCCGACCTCGAGCAGGAGGTCCCCGTCACGCCGATCACCCGTTTCCGCGTCGGCAGCGTCTCGAAGCCGCTGACCTCGATCCTCCTGGGCCTGCTCGTGCAGGAGGGTCGGCTCGACCTGGACGCGCCAGTACAGACCTATGTCCCGGACTTCCCGAAGAAGGCGTGGCCGATCACGACCCGGCAGCTCGCCGGCCATCTCGCGGGCGTGCGCCACTACAGGGGGCGCGAGTTCGAGATCCGCGATCACTACGCGACCGTGCGTGAGGGCCTCGCGATCTTCGAGAACGACCCGCTGCTCTTCGAGCCCGGAACCAGGTTCTCCTACTCGTCCTACGGCTGGAACCTCGTCTCCGCCGTCCTCGAGGGCGCCGCTCACGAGAGCTTCCTCCCGATGATGCAGGCGCGGGTGTTCGAGCCGGCGGGCATGGCCCACACCTCGCCCGACGACCCGGAGCGCATCGTGCCGGACCGCGGACGCTTCTACACGCGGACCGAGGACACCGGCGCCGTCGTGAATGCCGGATACGTGGACAACAGCTACAAGTGGGCGGGCGGCGGATTCCTCTCGACCACCGAGGACCTCGTGACCTTCGGCAACGCGCTGCTCGAGGGGCGCCTGCTCCGGCCCGAGACGGTGCGCCTCCTCTGGACGTCGCAGAAGACGAAAGACGGCAAGGAGACCGGCTACGGAATGGGCTGGGACGTCGGCGTCGACGAGAAGGGCCGGCGCCGGGTCTCGCACTCGGGCGGCGCGCAGGGCGGGACGGCGTACCTGCTGATCTACCCGGACGAGCGGCTCGTCATGGCGATGCTCGTCAACAGCGACCGCTCGTTCACCGGGAAGACGCGAGAGCTCGCCTTGTTGTTCCTGGACGGAGCCGGCGGAGGGGAGACGAAATGATCGAGTCGAAGCGGAGGGTCGGCGTCGCCGAGGCGCTCGAGAAGCTGCCCGGCCCGAACGGCGAGCGGTGGGCGGTGCTTCTCGAGCACGGAACACTCGAGATCGAGATCTACGCGCCACGGGGCACGGATCCCCAGAAGCCCCACACGCGGGACGAGGTTTACTTCGTGGTGTCCGGACGCGGGGAGTTCCGGAACGGAGAGGAGCGCGTGCGCTTCGCGCCGGGCGACGTGCTCTTCGTTCCCGCGCACGAAGAGCACCGCTTCGAGAGCTTCACCGAGGACCTGGTCGTTTGGGTCATGTTCTACGGTCCCGAAGGCGGCGAGGCCGAGATGGGATCGGCCCCTTGAGGTCGGCGGCGCAGCGGCGACGCCTCGCGAGACGCGCCGCCGCGTACGTCTGGGCGGCCCCCGTGTCGCTCGCCGCGCTTCCCGCCGCGCTGCTCGGCGCCGCGACCGGCGGCCGTCTGCGGATCCGCGGCGGCGTGCTCGAGGCGTGCGGCGGCGCGCTCCGGCCGATCCTCTCGCGCGCGGTGCCCGGGTTCGCGATCTCGGCGATCACGTTCGGGCACGTGGTGCTGGGAACGGGCGCCGACGCGCTCGAGGAGACGCGCGCGCACGAGCGCGTCCACGTGCGCCAGTACGAGCGCTGGGGAGCGTTCTTCCTCCCGCTCTATCTCCTCGCGAGCCTCCTCGCGCTCGCGCGCGGGCGATCGGTCTACGCCGGCAACGCGTTCGAGCGCCAGGCCGAGACCGAGTCGTAGTCGGCGGCGGAGCCCGTGAGATCATCCGCCGACGGAGAAAGGATGAGGCCATGATCGAGAGACTCCGGGAGAGCGACGAGAAGGCATTCGGATTTCGCGTCTCCGGCAACGTGACCGCGGAGGAGGTCGACGCCTTCGCGCCGCAGCTCGAGCAGGCGATCGTCCGGCGCGGCAAGAAGACGATCGGCATCCTGACGGACCTGTCGGCGCTCCAGGGCGTGGACTGGAAGGCGCGCTGGGAGGAGATCCGGTTCCTCGGCCGCTGGGCCGAGCACATCGAGCGCGTGGCCGTGGTCGGGGCCGGGAAGTGGGAGAGCGTCAAGGCGGAGGTTCTGGCGGGCACGGTCCTGATCCAGGCGGAGACGCGCTACTACCCGGCGGACCAGATCCTGCACGCGTGGCACTGGGTCAAGACGGGCGACGTCGGCATCGCCCCCGGACAGGCCATCCTCGGGAAGGGCGCCCTCATGGAGGGCTACGTGCCGGAGTACTCCGAGGTGTGAGCGCCGCCGCCGCGATCGCGATCGAGCCCATGGCCGCGGCCCACTGGGACGGGGTGCGGCGCGTCTACGCCGAGGGGATCGCGACCGGCAACGCGACGTTCGAGACCGAGGCGCCGGCCTGGGAGGCGTGGGATCGCGGGCACCGCGCCGATGGCCGCGTCGTCGCGCTCTCGGAATCCGGCGAGGTCCTGGGATTCGGGGCGCTCTCGAAGGTGTCCGACCGCTGCGTCTACGGCGGCGTGGCGGAGGTCAGCGTGTACGTGGCCGCGAAGGCGCGCGGCGCCGGGTTGGGGCGCCGGCTGCTCGAGCGGCTGATCCGGGACTCCGAGGAGGCCGGGATCTGGACGCTGCAGGCGGGCATCTTCCCCGAGAACGCCGCCTCGATTTCCCTGCACGAGAAGTCCGGCTTCCGCGTCGTCGGCGTGCGACAGCGCCTGGGACGGCTCGGGGGCCGCTGGCGCGACGTGGCGCTGCTCGAGCGGCGGAGCGAGCGGGTCGGGATCTGAGGACGGGGAACCCGCGCCACTCGGATCGAGCCTCGAACGCGCTTCATCGAGCGAACTTCACGCGGGCTTAAAGGCGAGTCGAGAGGATTCGCTCGCACACCCGTTCCGGGGACCGGAGAGGAGCGCCGATGCTGCCCACCACCAGGCTATTCGAACATTCGGACGACGCGAAGATCGTCGCCGCCGGGACCACGATCTTCAACACCGGGGACCCGCGCGATGCGATGTACGCCGTTCTCGACGGAGAGGTCGACATCCTCGTCAACGGCAAGTTGGTGGAGACCGTGGGGAAGGGCGGGATCTTCGGGGAGATGGCGTTGATCGTCGGCGAGAGCCGCACGGCGACGGCGATCGCGAAGACCGACGCGAAGCTCGTCGCCGTGGACGAGCGCCGCTTTCTGTTTCTGGTCCAGCAGACCCCGAACTTCTCGCTTCACGTCATGCGAGTCCTGACGGAACGGTTGAGATCGATGGACGAGCGTTTCATGCGCGCGACGAACGCGTAGTCCGTTCCCCCAAACCCCGTGTTTCGAGAGGGTTCGCCGTCCCGTTGAGTTACGCCTGATTTACGCCTAGAGTCGGGGCATGGAGAGGGGCGACAGGCGCGACAACAGGCGCGACAAGCGCACCCGGCCGTCCGGCAACGTCCCGGAAATGCCGCCCTCCCGCAATCTCGGCGTCGGAAACGCGAGCTGCGGTGGGCACGCGGACCGCGGCTCGGGCGGCGATCCGCTCAAGCGGATCGTCGCGGCGGGAGCGCGCAAGGAGAAGCTGCGCGAGCGGGAGTTCCGGCGCAGCGCTTCGCCTCGTGCGAAGCCGCGCTACGCCGAGCTGCGCGTCGCCTCCGCCTTCTCGTTCCTGGACGGTGCGTCTCTGCCCGAGGATCTGGTCGAGCAGGCCGCACGCTGCGAGATCCCGGCCGTCGCGCTCGTGGACCGCAATGGCGTCTACGGCGCGCCCCGCTTCTACAAAGCGGCGAAGACCGCGGGGATCAAGGCGCTGGTGGGAGCGGAGGTGACTCTGTGCGGCGAAGCCGCACTGTCATCCCGAGGAGCGCGACAAGTCGTCACGAGGGATCCCTTTGTCAGCCGTAATGGGACTCGAAAGGGGTCCCTCGCTCCGCTCGGGATGACAGAGTCCGCCCGCCTCACCCTCCTCGTCGAGAATCCCACCGGCTACAAGAACCTCTGCCGCCTCATCACGGCCGGAGCCCTCGGCAAGCCGAAGGGCGAGACGAGCGTCACGCTCGAACAAATCGCCGCGCACGCGAGCGGCCTGCACTGCCTGACGGGAGGCGACGAGGGCCTCGCCGCGCGCGCGCTCCGCGAGGGCGGGCTCGAAGCCGCCGGCGGAATCCTCGATTCGCTCTCCGACATCTTCCCGGGCCGCCTGCACGTCGAGCTGCAGCGGCACCGCCTCGCCGCGCAGGAGCATCGCAACCGCGCGCTCGTGGACCTCGCACACGCCCGTCGCCTGCCTCTCCTCGCCACCAACGGCGTCCGCTACGCACGGCCGAGGGACAAGGAGCTCCACGACGTCCTGACCTGCATCCGCCACCACACGACTCTCGACCAGGCGGGCAGCCTTCTCTCGGCCCAGCGCGAACGCTTCTTCCAGACAGCCGCCGCGATGGAGCGGCGATTCGCCGATCTCCCGCAGGCGATCGCGGCGGCCCACGAGCTCGCCGAGCGGCTCGACTTCACCCTCGCCGATCTCGGGTACCGCTTCCCCGCCTATCCGCTGCCGCCGGGGGAGACGCCGTCCTCGTATCTGCGCCAGGTCACGTGGAACGGCGCCCGCGCGCGCTTCCGCCCGCTCACCTCGAAGGCGCAGGCGCAGATCACGAAGGAGCTCGCGATGATCGAGAAGCTCGACCTCGCCGGCTACTTCCTGATCGTCTGGGACGTCGTGCGCTTCTGCCTCGAGAACCGGATCCTCGTGCAGGGGCGCGGGTCCGCCGCCAACAGCGCGGTCTGCTACGCGCTCTCGATCACCGCGGTGGACCCCGTCAAGATGGAGCTGCTCTTCGAGCGCTTCCTCTCGGAGGAGCGCGGGGAGTGGCCCGACATCGACCTCGACCTGCCCTCGGGCGACCAGCGCGAGCGCGTCATCCAGCACGTCTACGCGAAGTACGGGCCGCACGGCGCGGGGATGACGGCCAACGTGATCACCTACCGCGACCGTTCGTCGGCCCGCGAGGTCGCGAAGGCCCTGGGCTACTCGCCGGCGCAGGTCGACGCGCTGTCGAAGCGGCTCGGCGGCTGGAACTTCGGCGAGATCCGGGATCCGCCGGAGGAGCTCCGCGGCGAGATCGCCGGCGCCGGGCTCGATCCGGAGGAGACGCGCGCGCGGCACTTCCTGCGCCTCTTCCTGCAGATCCAGAATCTCCCGCGGCACCTCGGGCAGCACTCCGGGGGCATCGTCGTGGCCGCCGGCCGGCTGGACGACGTCGTGCCGCTCGAGCCCGCGTCGATGCCCGGCCGCGTCGTAGTCCAGTGGGACAAGGATGACTGCGCCGACCTGGGGATCGTGAAGGTGGACCTGCTGGGCCTCGGCATGCTGGCCGCGCTCGAGGAGGCGATCCCGATGATCCGCACCCACGAGAGGGTCGAGGTGGATCTCGCGCACCTTCCGGCCAACGACCCGAAGGTGTACGCGATGCTCAACGCGGCGGATACGGTCGGCCTCTTCCAGGTCGAGAGCCGCGCGCAGATGGCCTCGCTGCCGCGCAACGCCCCGAAGTGCTTCTACGACCTCGTCGTGCAGGTCGCGATCATCCGTCCGGGGCCGATCGTGGGCGGCATGGTGCGGCCGTTCTTCGAGCGGCGGCAGGGCCGGCTCGCCGTCGAGTACCCGCACCCTTGCCTCGAGCCGATCCTGAAGCGCACGCTCGGGGTCCCGCTCTTCCAGGAGCAGATCCTGCGCATGGCGATGGTCGCGGCGGGATTCACGGGGGGCGAGGCGGAGGAGCTGCGGCGCGCGATGGGCTTCAAGCGCTCGGTCGAGCGGATGGAGTCGATCGAGGCGCGGCTGCGCGAGGGGATGGCGCGAAACGGCATCGGGCCGGCGGCGCAGGAGCAGATCGTCAAGTCGATCACCTCCTTCGCGCTCTACGGCTTCCCCGAGTCGCACGCGGCGAGCTTCGCGCTGATCGCGTACGCGAGCGCGTACCTGAAGGCGCACCATCCGGCGGCATTCCTCGCGTCGCTCCTGAACGCGTGGCCGATGGGCTTCTACCATCCCGCGACGCTCGTCAAGGACTCGCAGCATCACGGCACGCGCGTCCTGCCCGTGGACGTGGCGCGCTCGGGCTGGAAGTGCCGCTGGGAAGAAGGCGCCGTGCGCCTGGGGATGCGGTTCGTCAAGGGCCTGCGCGAGGAGACCGGGAGCCGCATCGAGGCCGAGCAGACCGCCGCGGCGTTCCGGAGCGTCGACGATCTGGCCGCGCGCGCGCGGCTCCGGCCCGACGAGCTCGACAAGCTGGCGTACGCCGGAGCGCTCTCCGGATTCGGGCGGACGCGCCGCGAGGCGCTCTGGCAGGTCGCCAAGGTCGCGCGCAAGGCGGGGCGGCTCTTCGAAGACGAACCGACGGATGATCCCTCGCCGCTGCCGGAGATGACGCCGATCGAGGAGACGCGCGCGGACTACGTGGCGACCGAGATCACGACCGGACCGCACATGCTGGCCCACCTCCGCCGGACGTTGAGCGAACGGGGAGTCCTGTCCGCGCGGCAGCTGCGCGGCTGCACGGACGGCGATCGCGTCACGACCGCGGGCGCCGTCATCGTGCGCCAGCGTCCGGGGACCGCGAAGGGCTTCGTGTTCCTGACGCTGGAGGACGAGACCGGGATGCTCCAGGCGATCGTGCGGCCCGACCTCTTCCGCGACGAGCGCGCCGTCGTGGTGGGTTCGGGGGCGCTGGTCGTGCAGGGCCGGCTCCAGCGGCAGGACGGCACGCTCTCCGTCCGCGCCGAGCGCTTCTGGACGATCCCGGAGTTCGAGCGGATGCCGAGCCACGATTTCCGATAGTCGGTGAGCGTTAAACTGCGGCGCGATCATGCCTGCTGATCTCCTGACCCAGATCGGACTCGCCGCGGGGGCGGCGCTGACGTCGGGCTTCCGGCTCTACGGGACCCTCGCCGCCCTCGGCTTCTTCCACCGGATCGGCGTGATCCACCTGCCGCCGGGCGCCGCGGTCCTCTCGCACACGCCGATCCTCGCGTTGTCGACCGCGCTCTTCGTCATCGAGTTCCTGGCGGACAAGATCCCCGTCGTCGACACGATCTGGGACGCGGTCCACACGTTCCTGCGGGTGCCCGCGGCCGCACTCCTGGGATTCGCCGCTCTCTCGGACGTGGCGGAGCCGTGGCGCACCGCGGCGGCGCTCCTCTGCGGCACGATCGCGCTGTCGGCGCACGGCCTCAAGGCGGGCACGCGTGTGGCGCTCAACGCGAGCCCCGAGCCGCTGACGAACTGGGCCGCGTCGTTCTCCGAGGACGCCCTCTTCGCGTTCTGCGTCTGGCTGATGCTCTTCCACCCCGTCGCGGCGCTCGTCCTCGCGGGCGCCGTTCTGGCGGCTGGCCTGCTCCTGCTCCGCTGGGTGGTCCGCGGGATCCGCTTCCTCTTTGCTCAGACTCCTCGCGAGGGCCCGCTTCGCGGACCAACCTGAGAGAGAGGGGAAGTCGCTCCCGCTCCCTCTCCCAGGGACCGAAGCGAAACCTAAGGGCCGAGGCTCCGTAAGATTGAACCAATGAAGCGCGCCTCCATCGCCCTCCTGGCCGTGGTGTGCATAGGCATGTCCGGCGCGACGGCAAGGGCGGCGGAGGAGCCGCCGCCGACGCTGCATCTGAATCGCATCTCCTCGCCCATCACGATCGACGGCGACCTCTCCGACGCGGGCTGGCAGGAAGCGACCGTCATCGAGAAGTGGTACGAGATCAACCCCGGCGACAACATCCCCCCGCCCGTCAAGACCGTCGCGCGGATCGGCTACGACGACCGCTTCTTCTACGCGTCGTTCTGGTGCGCCGACCCCGACGTGAGCAAGGTCCGGGCGCCGTTCGTGGACCGCGACGGGATCAGCGACGACCAGGACTACGTCGGGATCCTCCTCGACGTCGAGAACCAGCGGCACGCCGCGATCGACTTCTGGATCGGTCCGACGGGCATCCAGGCCGACTCGGTCTTCAACGAGGGGTCGTTCAACGAGGACTTCGGCCCGAACTACTTCTGGGAGTCGGCCGCGAAGATCGGGCCCGAGGGCTGGACGGTCGAGGTCGCGATCCCCCTCTCGTCGCTGCGGTACCCGGCGAAGGATCCGCAGGACTGGGCGCTGATGCTGTATCGGATCTACCCGCGCGACTTCAACCACCAGATCTACAGCGTGAAGGTCCCCCAGGGCGCCGCCTGCTTCCTCTGCGAGTCGGCCACGGTCGAGGGCATCACGGGTCTGCCGAGGACCGCCCACGCGGTCCTGGCGCCCTATGCGGCGGGCTCCCAGACGCGGAGCTATCCGGGCTCCGACACGTACGCCGGCGACGGCCTGGTGACGAAGGGCAAGGTCGGTCTCGACGCGAAGTGGCTGCCGAGCGCGGCCACGATCGTCGACGCGACCATCAATCCCGATTTCTCCCAGGTCGAGTCGGACGTCGCCCAGATCTCGGCGAACGAGCGTTTCGCGCTCTTCTACCCGGAGAGGCGGCCGTTCTTCCTGGAGCACCTCGACCTCCTGCAGACGCCGATCCAGGCGGTCTACACCCGGACGATCACCTCGCCGCTGTGGGGCGGGCGACTCACGAGCAAGCTCGGCGGGACCAACTTCACCGTGCTCGCGGGCGAGGACCGCGGCGGCGGGACCGTCGTCATCCCCGGACCGGTCTTCTCGGACACGGCGAACCAGGACTTCCGGTCCTTCGTCGGCATCGCGCGCGCGCGCCAGGACCTCGGCGCGTCGTTCGCCGGAGTCGTCGCGACGGGGCGCGCGATCGAGGGCGGGGGTTACAACGCCGTCGTCGGCAGCGACTTCCTGTGGCACGCCAACGACGCGGACATCGTGACGGGACAGTACCTGTACAGCTTCACCGAGAATCCGAACCGCCCGGATCTCTACCCGACGTGGCTCGGACAGAAGTCGTCGGGCTTCGGCTGGACGGGCCAGTGGAGCCACTCGTCGCTGGGCTGGAACTGGTCCGTCTCGCACACCGACTTCGCGCCGGGCTTCCGCGACGACGAGGGGTTCGTGCCGCAGGTCGGTTTTCGCGACGAGCTCGGCAGCCTCTCCTACCGCTTCAACACGACCGGGTTCTTCACCCGCGTGCGGCCGCTGGTCAACGTCTCCTACGAGACGGCGCGCGACTGGTCGCTGCTCGCGAGGACGTACTCCCCGGGAGTCTCGTTCCAGGCGCTCTGGGGGATGCGGGGAAGCGTCCTCTACAACTTCGACGCGGTCGTCATCGACGGAAAGGAGCTCGACTTCCGGCACGCCACCGTGAGCCTGTATGCGTCGCCGACGCGGCTCGTGCCCAACGTGACCCTCTTCGCCGACTTCGGACAGCAGGCGGACGTCGACAACGTCCGCGTCGGGACGGGCGCGACCGTGCGCGTCGCCGCGCTGGTCCGTCCCACGCCGCACCTCGGCCTCGACCTGCTCGCCGAGCGGCGCTGGATCGACGAGACCGTCGACGGCGTCTCGGGACGGCTCTTCACGGCGGACGTCGCCCGCGCCAAGGCGACCTACGTCTTCAACGCGCGCTTCCTCGTGCGCCTCATCGGGCAGTACACGGAGACGCGGCGGGACCTGTCGCTGTGGCTCGACCCGACGCAGGTCGCGCGCGACGGCGACTTCTCCGGCTCGATCCTGGTCTCGTACAAGCTCAACTGGCAGACCGTGGTCTACGCCGGCTACGGCGACAACCGAACCGTCCAGGAGGACGCGAGCCTCGCGCGCGCCGACCGCCAGGTGTTCGTGAAGGTCTCCTACGCCTTCCAGCGATAGAGTCTCCCGGGAACCAACGCCCCCTTCCGGTTTCCTTCTAGAGCGATGAAAGACCGCATGCGGCATGCCCTGCTGGTCCCCGCCACCGTCCTGCTCGCCCTCGCGGCGTCCTGGGGGCCGCCCGAGCGCCCCAGGGGCGGCGTCGCCGTCCCGCCCCGCGGCACGCCGACGCCGGGGCCGGCGGGCGCGACGGCGACGAGCACAGCGGACTGGAAGGAGATCGACCGCCTGATCGAGCAGCAGAAGCTGGCGGAGGCGTCGGCGAAGGCCGACGCGATCCTGCAACGGGCCATCCGCTCGAAGAACGAGGACGAGTGGACGCGCGCCCTCGTGCGCTGCGTCCAGCTGCGCTCGGGGCTGCACGGCTACGAGACCGCGGTCCGCTTCCTGAAGGAACAGCCCTGGCCCGAGGGACTGCTTCCGCGCGTCACCCTGGAGCTCTACTACGCGCACGCGCTTTCCGACTACGCCCGCGCATACTCCTGGGAGATCGCGCAGCGCGAGCGCGTCGAGTCGCCGCAGGGCGGGCCGATCGACCT
>Ga0097621_100003496_pt1 | contig 10842 bp, 10 predicted proteins | sample KBSMisM72_FD_73165 | JGI IMG/M metagenome (GOLD analysis project Ga0097621, IMG submission 73165) | Miscanthus rhizosphere microbial communities from Kellogg Biological Station, Michigan, USA - KBS Miscanthus M7-2 (version 2) (version 2) | ecosystem: Host-associated > Plants > Roots >... | reverse complement strand
TGGACGCGGATTCGCGATTTTATCGGTGCGGGCCCCTCTGGATTCGAGGCCGTGGCAGACGGACAGGTCACGGCACGTGGGCCGGTGTTCAAAAGTGATCAGATGGCCGGAACGCTCCAGGTCTCGCAATTGCGTTTGAATACGCTAAGCCGCGGGTCTCGATCGAGAACTGAAGTATCCTTGCAAAACCAGGGTCCGATCGCCGCTAGTCTGGAACGCGGAGTGATTCACATTCAAAGCGCTCACGTGATAGGTGGGCAGACCGACTTGCAGGTCCGCGGGACCGTGCCATTGCACGGCGACGGCATGAGTGTGGAAGCGCATGGCAACGCCAATCTCGCTTTGCTGCGGACCTTTAGTCCCGATATCGATTCCTCAGGAAGTGTCACGCTGGCGGCCACTGTTCGCGGATATATGGCTGATCCGCGAATCGCGGGACAAATCGAGCTGCGAAACGGAACATTGGCGTATGCGGATATCGGGAATGGGCTGGCGAATGCAAATGGAACGATTCAGTTCAATGGCAACGCCGCGTCGTTTCGCAATATAACAGCCGAATCGGGCGGAGGAAAACTCACGCTCAGCGGGTTCGTAGCCCTTCGAGATGGCGTGCGATTGGGGCTCCGCGCCAATGCTGCAAAAGTGCGTGTACGCCTCCAGCAGGGCGTCAGCGCAGTAGCTAACGGCAACATTAGCCTAACCGGCAACCTGCAAAGCAATCTGCTGTCGGGAATCGTGAATCTGGATAGCGTTAGCTATGCTCCGCAGACCGATCTCGCCTCGATCCTAAGTCAGGCACCCACTGTAGTTGAGACTGCCGCGCCCTCATTTCTAGACAACATGAAACTTGACATCCGAATCAAGTCACTGGCTTCGACCACGATCCAATCTTCACTGGCCGAAAATCTAAACTTTGATGCGGATTTACAGTTGCGCGGTACGGCGAGTCATCCAGGGATGCTAGGGCGGATCACATGCAACGAAGGTCGCTTGGTTCTATTTGGCTCGACCTACACAGTCGACTCCGGCACCATTGGTTTTTTTAATGTTGCGCGTATTGAACCGAGACTGGATCTGAATCTCGAGACTCAGGCCAAAGGAGTAACCGTTTCGCTCAGGGTGACCGGCCCGTTGGACAATTTACAATTGAGCTACACGTCTGACCCACCTCTCCAATTTCAAGAGATCGTTAGCTTATTGGCGACTGGCGCGACTCCGACATCGGACCCCACGCTACTCGCAAATCAACCTGCGCAACCGTCACAGAACTTCCAGCAAATGGGAGAGTCGGCTTTGCTTGGAAGAGCGGTAGCGGACCCTGTGGCTGGGCGGCTACAAAGAGTGTTTGGAGTGAGTCAATTGAAAATCGATCCGTCGTTCACGAGCGGCACAGATATCCCGAGCGCAAAGCTCACGCTGCAACAACGGATTGCAAGCAATATTATGTTTACTTACGTGACGGGAGTTAGTGACGCGAATGCCCAGACGATCCGTGTAGAGTGGACCTTTAATCCGCAATGGGCGGCGACGGCGATGCGCGATCAAAATGGGATCGTAAGTGTAAATTTGATATACAAGCGTCAGATCCGCTGACGACAACGTTGCCAGATGAATTGGCGAGCTACTTGGTCGAAAAGGATATCATCTTACAGATACCGTGCCGAGCTGCCCCGCTTGTATGCAGCATTTGCGCTATCCCAACATTGGGATAAACTTGCAGCCGACGCTGAGAATGCGACCTCCGCCCCACAAGAAGAGCTATCGAACTGGTTGGCGCCGATCCGGAACAGACGATTCGGATAGTGAGCACGAGTTCGTAGCGATTTGAAATGGTCTGCAACGTGCCATAGGCTCCATATGAGCACGATTGTGATCGTATTAATCATTTTGCTGCTTCTGGGCGGAGGTGGAGGCTTTTACTATGGCGGGCCCCGCGTAGGCGGTGGAATTGGGGGGCTGTTGCTCCTAATTCTGATTCTTTACCTAGTTTTTGGCGGCCGACTTTAAGGCCCAGGCGCGGCGGGGAGGCTTGGAAAAAGCTGCCGTTTTGAACTGCAGGCCCTGGCAAAAGCTTCACGCCCTTTTCAAAAATGGACGGCATCTCGCGATTTTGATCAACTAACTTATTGGAGTGCCTCCAAGTCGACGGGCCTCCGAATCCGTGAAGAGCGTGGAGTAAAAAGTGCTGATCGTGAACACGCGGGGGTACCAAAGAGGGCAATAATGGCAACAAAATCAGCTCGCGGGCGTTCCACATCCCAAGCAGGTAACAAAGGGAAGAGCAAGATCCACAAGATTATGAAGGAACACAAACAAGGCACGCTAAAGTCTGGCAGTGGCAAGAAAGTAAAAAGCCGCAAACAGGCCGTGGCGATCGCCCTCAGTGAATCGCGAAAATCCGGCGCCAAGGTTCCCAGAAAGAAAAAATAGTAGACGCGGAGGCGTCAATGGCGTCCGCTTCGAGGCGCGCGCCAACCGGCCCCGTGCTTGAGATGCAGAACAGAATAAGCGAGGACAGCAGTCAGCGAAATTGTCACCAGATTAATGGCGAAACCGCCAAGACGCAGCAATATCACCGATTTCTCCGGCAGACCTATAACAGTGGCAACGCCAAACCAGACGGGGAAGATCGCGAGTTGAACGGCGGCCGCCACGCCGATCAGATAACGCCGACCGGTGTCGTCGGCATTCGAAAGGCCAGCTGCAATCCCAATGACCGCCGATATGGCGAAACTACTCAAAAGTCCTCTGAAATCAATGAAGCGGATCGGTCCTCCCTGAACGGTGGCTACAAGTGCTCCGGCCGCATAGGCGAGAGCTATGCTCACGGTAACGGCCCACAACCCCCTCGCGATCAACCGTCCGTCACGGCTCCACAAACCAAAACCTACGGCCAACACTTCCGCAAGGAAAGGCAGAAACAGCGCAGCCACAACGATGGCTATCGCATTGTTGTCGAGGATGCCCGTTGCGAGCAGAACGGCCCCGGCCGCGGCGCGGGCGACATAACTCGCCGTCAAATGACTCAGCTGCCAGAGGTCCTGGATCACGTCTGGAAAGGGCTCGCTCATGGGCTTCGTCAAATCGGCAAGGTCCGAGCCGTCGACGATCGCGCGAACTTCCCGCGATGTCAGCGAATAATCGCTCCCGGTCAGCGTTTCGGATCCGAGCAAGGCCGCTACAAAGATGCGCGCCCGCGGGGTCGATGTTTCCACACTCACCACATGACGGCGGGCATCCGGGCCATATACATAAACTTCTGCGACTGTGACCCGTTCGATAGCGGCAGATCGAGCCAGTCGCGCCACTTCCGGTACCACATCAACGGGTACCATCACTTTTATCTCATGCATAATGAACAACTCCTTGCAGCACGATGGGACTCAACATGGCTGATCTTTCATCACTTTCAAACCAGCTTGACGCAGAGAAATGCACCTGCCGGGCCATCATAGAAACCCCGAAGGGTTGCCGGAATAAGTTCGACTATGACCCCGAATCGAACCTGTTCATGCTTGGCGGGCTGCTGCCGGAGGGTATGATGTTCCCGTTCGATTTTGGATTCATTCCCTCAACTTTAGGCGAAGACGGCGATCCGCTGGACATCCTGGTTCTTATGGATGCGCCCGCACATGTCGGCTGCCTGATAGACGTTCGCATTATCGGCATTATCACGGCAGAGCAGACTGAAGACGGCAAGACAGAAGCGAACGACCGACTCCTAGGCGTTGCCATTCACTCCTACGATCACGAGGATCTGGAGTCCATCGCAGACGTCAGCACGACGCTGCTTGACCAACTGGAAGCATTTTTCGTTTCCTACAACAAGCAGCGCGGCAAGAAGTTCAGAGTGACAGGAACGGGCGGGCCGAAAAAAGCTCTGCGATTTCTGAAGGACGGCATGAAAGCTTATGTGGCGGAGCGTAGCAGCAAATAATTCCCAGGAGTGCACCTGCTCTATTGAGTGGGACGATGTTTCAAACTAGAGACGTTATGCAATATCTTCCGCGACACAACGAGTCAATCAACTTCATCTAAGCTATGGCGGTTTACGAAGACCGATGTCCTAGCTGCCAAGTGTCCGGTTCCGGCGTCACCTGCCTGTATGCTTTAAAGACGGCGCGAGATCCCGATTCTGCTGGTCTTGAGCGCTATTTTTGTGGAGGCGCCGGTTATGCTGCTTCGCCGGGATAGGCACGTATTGAGTGATGAGATCCAAGGCGATCTTCTCCTCGGGGCGCAGACTCATGTGGGTTGTGCCCGAGATCTTAGTATTTTCAAAGGCTCTGAATAATCTTCCATCGATGAACGCCTCCGGAATCGCCGGATGAATATAGTAAGCGCGGCAAGCTGCCGGCCGGTTGCCGAGCTTTTGCGCAGTAATCTTAACCGCTTCCGAAATCTTCTTCTTGGCGTCGGCCGTGTTGTCTCCCGGCCCCAAAGCCCGTAGTGCAAGGATCATTTCCGTGGTCCCTTTCCAGGTCCGGAAATCCTTGGCAGTGAATTTTTCTTTGGTCAAGCCATCCAAGTATTCATTCACGTCATCTGAATGGATTCTGGCAATCTCTCCATCGTCATCTTTGTAAAGGAAGAGTTCCTGCCCAGGCAGGCATTGGCATTTGCGGACAACGGCCGCTATTCGCCGGTCCGTGAGCTTAACTTTATGAAACTGACCACTCTTCCCCCGGAAATGGAAATGAATGGTTTGGCCCGTAATCTCGACATGATCGTTGCGCAGCGTGGTCAGACCAAAAGAATCATTCTGCCGCGCATAGTCTTCGTTACCGATCCGTATCGCCACTGAATCGAGAAGCTGCACGATGGCCGCCAGGATCTTCTGCTTGCACATTCCGCGGCCGCCGAGGTCCTTTCGGATTTGCCGGCGAATATGCGGAAGCGCTGCTCCGAAGGCCGCCATCCTTGTGAATTTAGTTTCATCCCGGATCTGCCGGTAGGAATCGTGATACCGATATTGCTTGCGCTTCCGAGCATCACGCCCAACAGCCTGCAGGTGGCCGTCGATACGAGGGCAAATCCAGACGTCGGTCCAGGCTGGCGGAATCATTAAGCTGCGGATTCGTTCGAGCGTCGCCGCGTCTCTAACTCTTGCCCCCGTGGGATCCAAATATTGGAATCCCCGGCCCACTGCTTTACGAGAGATGCCGGGTTCACGATCGGAAACATAACGGAGACCGATATTCCGCGCTGCCTGGCGCGAGAGAGCAGGCGCCGATTGCAAGGGGATCGTCGTGGCTCTTGCGGGTGATAAGTGAGTTGCAGCGTGCATGGTCGGCGTCTTACCTGCGGGGATCGCTCTCCGCTGCCTTGACGACGTTTCCTCCCGCCGCAGTGGCGATACCGGCCATTAATCGTTTGGATACAACCGAGCGTGGTTTTTCGGACACAACATCTGACGTGCTAGCGTAACGGTCGCGATGCTTAATGAGTAGCCAGGACGTTCGCGCCGTCTTACCGGGTCCTCTTTTCGTGCGCACCAAGACCCAGGAACCACGCAGTTTTTTCCCATAAAGTGAAAACTTCAACTCACCTTTACGCAGGCCGGATTCGACGTCCGTCTCCGGTAACCATGTTCCCTGGTCCCACACCATAACGGTCCCGCCCCCGTACTGGCCTTCCGGGATGATCCCTTCGAAGTTGGCATATTCGAGAGGATGGTCTTCGACAGGCATGGCAAGCCGCTTGATCGACGGATCGAGGGAAGGCCCCTTCGGTATCGCCCATGAAAGAAGGACGCCACCCCATTCGAGCCTAAAGTCGTAATGCAGATGACTCGCTTGATGCTTTTGAATAACGAAAATAAGCGATTCCTGCGGAGCATTCTTACGAGCGGTCCCTTTTGGTTCTGAGGTCACCCTGAAGTCGCGCTTGGTTCGATATTTTGCCAGCGGCATCCATCGCTGTAGTGCAATTGCGCCGCCATTCCGCTTGGGCGCTGGAAACATACTATGTACTGGAGACATCTAAAGAGCGGCCCTATGCCGGTACAATCGCGTAAGAAGACTTCCCATCCGAGCACTTTCCGGCCCGGCGCCCAGCCGGTGATCTCGAAAAATGGGGAGGCCCGGCTCAGAATTCCGCGGAACGCCAAGGATGTCAGGCTCCAGGTGGGCGGCAAAGAACTCGCGCTGACCAATCTCTCCAAGGTCTTTTGGGCTGAGGATGGAATCACTAAGGCTGACCTCCTGCAATACTACGCCGATGTTTCATCGTACTTACTGCCGCACCTTGAATCCCGGGCGATGGTCTTGAAGCGCTACCCCGACGGGGCATCCGGCAAGTTCTTCTTCCAGAAGCATGCACCGGTATCGCGGCCCGACTGGATCCCAATTTGCGAAATCAAACATCCTTCCGCAAATCTGGTCGATTTCCCGGTGATCAACGACCTTGCAGGCTTGCTGTGGGCAGTGAACCTGGGCTGCATCGATCTCAATCCTTGGTATGCCCGCTGCGATGACGTCGACCGGCCGGATTACCTGCACTTCGATCTGGATCCGACGCCGGGAGCGCGCTTCACGCTGGTTAGAGAAGCGGCTTTGGTGCTGCGCGACGAACTGGATGCGTTGAAGATCAAAAGCTATCCCAAGACCACGGGATCCCGCGGCATTCATATCTACATACCGATCGTACGCGGCCCCCTACAAAAGGAAGTGTGGACCTTCGCAAAAGCTTTCTCGGTAAGCGTGGCGCAAAAGTATCCCAAGATCCTGACTTCGGAATATCGCGTAGCCAAGCGCTCTCCGAACCGGATTCTCGTGGATTATAACCAGAATGCCTGGGGACGAACTTTGGCTTCGGTCTATTCAGTGCGACCTAAACCGCGTGCGCCAGTATCGGCTCCCGTTACCTGGGAAGAGGTCGAGAGCGGCATCGAGATTGCAGACTTTCGTATGGACAATATTGTGAAGCGCCTCGGAAAAGTAAGGGACCTATACCAGCCTCTGCTGTCGCAAAAGAGTCGCTTCAATCTTTCGGCATTGCTATGAAGCTTCCCATCAAGCCACCCTTCTTCCCAATGGAAGCGAAGAGCGTCGGAACAATACCCACCGGGCCCGAGTGGCAGTATGAACCTAAGTGGGATGGCTTCCGATGCATTGCTTTTCGCGAAGGCCCGACCGTGGAACTACAATCGAAAGCCGGTCAATCGCTCACTAGATACTTCCCAGAGCTGGTGGCGGCTCTACTTGAGCTGAAGCCCCAGAACTTCGTATTGGATGGCGAAATCATTGTAATGATCGACGGCAAACTTTCCTTTGACGATTTGCTCCAGCGCATCCATCCAGCGGCGAGCAGAGTGGCCAAGTTATCTCAACAGCATCCTGCGCAATTCGTGCTATTCGATTTCCTGGTCGATGACCGCGGTCGTTCGCTGGTGAATCAGCCGTTCTCAAAACGCCGCGCCACGCTTGAATCCTTCACAGGCAAATATTTGAAGGGCAGTGTCACATTTATCCTATCCCCTGCGACCACGGATATCCTCATCGCGCGCGGCTGGCTTAAGACCCTGCGCGGACAGTTGGATGGCGTAGTCGCCAAGCGGATTGACATGACCTATCTATCGGGCGAGCGAGCGATGCAGAAGATCAAGACCTTGCGTACTGCGGATTGCGTGGTTGGCGGCTTTCGATACTTAGCGAACCAGAAGGTAATCGGGTCTTTGCTCCTCGGCCTATATGATCGCGAAGGGCTCCTGCAACACGTTGGGTTCACGTCTTCGATTGAAGCAGCCGGCCGTTCAGCGCTAACTCGCAAGCTAAAGGCTCTGATCGAGCCCCCTGGATTCACGGGTCGCGCACCCGGCGGACCGAGCCGTTGGAATTCCGAAAAATCCACCGCTTGGGAGCCGCTCCGTCCTGAGCTAGTAGTAGAGGTTCGATATGATCACTTCACCGGCCATCGATTCCGGCATGGAACCAAGCTCATGCGCTGGCGCCCCGACAAAGCGCCCCGTCAGTGCCTAATGGAACAGGTGGAGCGCGAAACTAAATCGCCACTCGTTTTGTTGCGCGAGTCAGCCTGAATGAAACTTTGTGCCTCACGAGTTTCCACTGGTAGTCTTGATGTCACCGGCGCGCATTGGCGGCCCGAGGTCGAATATCTTGCTGCGCCCGGAAGCCGGCTTCGCTCTCGCTGAGCGGCTGCGGGAGCGCAAGGCCACTCTTGGCGAAGTCTACGCGTTCATAAGCGGACTCTACTTCCGGGGCAAGATGGCCTACGCGCAGGCTTTCGCTAATCCGCCGGAAGGCGTGCCACCGGCTCTCGTCATTGTGCCAGGGCTTGGCTTAATCTCTCCGGACACATTGATCGATGCGGAGCAACTGCGGGGCACCGGGCAGATATCGATCGAAGAAAATAATCTGGCATACCGAGATCCGCTCATGCGTGATGCCAGACAGCTTGAACAGGATGCGGGCCCGGCTTGTCAATACTTGTTGCTTGGAAGTATCGCAACGGAAAAGTACACGGAACCACTGGAAACCGTATTTGGGGATCGTCTTTTATTCCCCGTTGAGTTTGTCGGCCGCGGCGACATGAGCCGTGGCGGTTTGATGCTGCGCCGCGCCAGTAGCGGCGAACCGCTATCATACGTGAGCCTGCGTGGATCGATACGACGCGGACGACGTCCGCCGAAGTTGATCCCCTGGTCTAAGCCTGTTCCGCCGATCTAAATGCACGTGCGGATTTTCGGCACGATTGTCTCAAATGTGGATGACGAATCCAGCCCATTTTTATTGGATTCCTGGCAGAGTGAAATGTTGCACCGGCCGCAAGAGCATTCACTCGCTGGAATTAGCGTTGGGTGTTCGACGCGTCCGCGTTTGCGCAGGCCTTTTTCGCGCGTCAATGATCAGAATGCAAACCCTCGCCGGTTTGGCCCGACGAGGGCGGACAACAGTTCAGGACTAACCTTGACTACGGACAGGTCGCGCTGACCATCGAGAAAGTGCTTACTCGGAGATGTTCACTCTCCTCAACTTTTCCGGCCTTCACCTTTTCTTTCTTTTCCTCTATCGGAGTGCCGGTGATCGTCACTTTATGACCCAAATGCGCTTTGAGGTTCAGCTCGGAGCCAGCCTTAAGACCGTAGGTTTTTCCGTCAGCGTCCTTGATCGAGAATTCGTTCTTCTCATCACCCTGGGCGAGGCATCCCGTCACGTTAACCGTCGATCCCTCGGCCTTCTTGTCCTGCGCACCAGCTGGGGCCACCCACAAAAACGCGGCACCAATGGCACTCGCAACAAACATTCTCGCTTTCATTCAGTACCTCCTTGCAAAGAGATGTTCCTCTGGTGAGACGCTCAACGAAGGCTATCGTTTCTGCGGCATCAGGTCTCTTCGTTTCCAATAATTTAAGCCCATCGTCGGCGAGTATCTTCCTCCGAGCGCTTGCCGAATAGGGTGCATCCGCCACATGGATGACGGGCGCACCCGCCTCCCGCCCGGTAATGGCTCAATTTGAGCATCGGTGTATTTCGTTGGTGGTATGCTCTTAGCGGGTCCATGGTTCTACCCATGAACCGTTGCTTCTGGCCTGCCAACGCCATATCTCTTTTCGCCCCTTAGAAATGAGCCCTTCAAGTGGAAATTCCCGAGTCCGAGTCAAATTGCGCCCGTTGTGGCGCAAAGACCGAACTTTTTCGAGCAGACATACCGTACTGCGTCAATTGCGTGGATCTGGATAAATCGATTGAGCTTAAAGTCCTCGATCCCGCCCGAACTGTAATTGACACCAACTTTTAACGCGCGTATGGTGTTAGTTCTGTAGGTACTACGATGGCCGAATGCGCTTATTGTGGAGCGGAAACCGAACTCTACATTAACGGTGGGCCGGTCTGCCTGAGTTGTTCAAATGCGCCGAAGCGCAAACCTCCAGCAGCCCAACAGGAAACACGTAACAAATTACTTCAAGAGGTCCTTGAAGCTACGGCGCAACACAATGAGGCGCGTGCAGACTTCGAAGCTTCGATGGTTCCTGGCGGCATCCCTCATCCTGATGGAACCCAGCGCATCACAAACGCTTCCCTCCGTTTATCCATCGCCAGAAAAAATATGATGACGGCGCACAATCGCCTTGATTGCTTCTTGGAGACCGGAAGCGTGCCCGAAGACCTGGAGCGAAGCGGCTGAAAACGATCAACGCAGTTTTAGGACACTTACCCCTCCTTGGGATTCTCATCATAACCCGGTTGTGGTCCTTTTCTCTGCGTTCACCTCGCCGTCTTGATTTACGGTAGCGTAAAGGAGTTTTTCCGATCCCGTTCGGCAAACGGAGGTGAGTCAAATGAATCGACGTGAATTTTCCAACCTTCTCGGCGGTGCGGCGGCCGTTTGGTCACAGCGCGCGTATGCGCAACAGCAAGCCGCGCCATCTAACCCGATTCGCCGAGAGTGGCTCGACCGGCGCAAGGAGCCGATTCTCGAACCGGAACTGCCGATCATCGATCCGCACCACCATTTGTGGCAGCGCCCTGGATGGCGGTATTTACTGGATGACTTGCTGTTGGATACCGGCAGCGGTCACAATATTGTTGCCACGGTGTACATGGAGGCGAGCTCGATGTATCGCGATCGGGGGCCAGAGGAAATGCGGCCTGTCGGTGAGGTTGAGTTCGCCAATGGCGTCGCGGCTATGTGCAGCAGCGGCGTATTTGGCAAGACCAGGGTCGCGGCCGGCATTGTTGGACACGCAGATATGATGTTGGGAAGCCGTGTCGAGCCGGTCTTGACGGCGCTGATGCGCGCGGGCGGCGATCGCTTTCGCGGGATCCGCCATGGTGTGTCATGGGAGGCCGAGGCTGCCACCCTTAGACCTAATCCGAGTAC
>Ga0097621_100003494_pt1 | contig 10843 bp, 13 predicted proteins | sample KBSMisM72_FD_73165 | JGI IMG/M metagenome (GOLD analysis project Ga0097621, IMG submission 73165) | Miscanthus rhizosphere microbial communities from Kellogg Biological Station, Michigan, USA - KBS Miscanthus M7-2 (version 2) (version 2) | ecosystem: Host-associated > Plants > Roots >... | reverse complement strand
CACCTGCTGCAGGGCGGGCGCGACGGCGCGCGCACGCTGGCCGAAGCCCTCACGCAGGGCCTTGCCAGCATCCATCGCTGCCGTCGTTGCCGCATGCTGACCGACACCGAGTTGTGCAGCATCTGCTCGGCGGCGGGACGCGACGGGTCGCTGCTTTGCGTGGTGGAGTCACCCGCGGACGTGGTGGCCGTCGAGCAGTCCGGCAGCTATCGCGGCCGTTACTTCGTCCTGCACGGACACCTGTCGCCGCTGGATGGCATCGGTCCGGAGCAGATCGGCGCGCGCGAATTCGAGGCATTGCTCGACTCGGGCGAGGTGCGCGAGGTGATCCTCGCCACCAACCCGACGGTGGAAGGCGAGGCCACCGCGCACTTCCTCGGCGAGCGCGCCGCGGCCCGCAGGATCGAGGCGAGCCGTATTGCGCATGGCGTGCCGATCGGCGGGGAGCTCGAGTACGTGGACGGCGGAACGCTGGCGCACGCGTTTGCGGGGCGCATCGTTCAGCGTTGACGGGTACACGAGGGCATCAGCGCCGGTTGCGTGCCCTGGGTCCTCGAGCCTCGACGAGATCGGCGTAGCGGCGTCTCAGGCGCCGGTAGCTTTCATAGCGGCGCGCCAGCAATGCGCCACTGTCGTTGGCTGCGATCACCGCGCAGCCTGGTTCCTGCATGTGCAGGCAATCCTGAAAGCGGCACAGCGGCGCGAGCCGCGCAATCTCGGGAAAGCCCAGCGTCTTTGCGTCGAGCTGGTCGATGGCGGGCGCGAAATCCCGCACTCCGGGCGAGTCGATCAGCGTTCCTCCGGATTCCAGCTGGTAGGCGCGCGAGGCCGTCGTGGTATGGCGGCCCTCTGCTTCGCGCATCAGTTCGCCGGTCTGCACTTCGGCGTGCGGCAGCAAGGCGCCGACCAGCGACGACTTGCCGACTCCGGATTGTCCGACGAGCACGCTGACCTGGCCGGCGAGGGCGCGGCGCAATTCCTCGACCCCCGTGCCGGACTTCGCGGAGCAGCAGAAATGTGTATAGCCGGCCTGCGCCAGGGCCGCGAGCTCGTCGCCGTCGCTTGCCCCGTCATCGAGGTCTGACTTGTTCACCGCGATGGTGCCGGCCATGCCGGCGGCCGTGGCGGCGCACAGGTAGCGATCGACGATGAAGTAGTCCGGCGCCGGCAATGGCGCGACCACCACGACGAGCTGGGTGACATTGGCCACCACCGGTTCGCTCTCGCCGCGCAGGTTGGCGCGCGCCAGCAAGGTCCGGCGCGGCAGCACTTCCACGATGAGCACCTCGCTGCGTTCGCGTTCACAGCGCACGCTGTCGCCACAGACGATGCTGAGTCTGCGGCCCGAAGGGCGCGCGCGCAGCTCGGCGCCCGCGGTGTCGCGGACCAGCAGATGCCGGCCGAAGGCGGCGACCACCTCGGCCTGAAAGCTCTGGTCCATGGGAGTCTCGCTGCGGCGCGGATGCATTCCCTGTAGTATCGCGTCAATCCTTATGCCGAGCAGCGACTATCTCGTCTGGATAGATCTCGAGATGACGGGCCTCAAGCCCGACACCGACGTGATCATCGAGATGGCCACCATCGTCACCGATTCCGACCTCAAGCTGGTGGCCGAGGGACCGGTCATCGCCATCCACCAGCCACCACAAGTGCTCGAGGCCATGGACGACTGGAACAAGCGCACGCATGGCGCGTCGGGGCTCATTGCACGCGTACGCGACAGCAAGTGGACCATGGACATGGCCGAGAAGCGCACGCTGGAATTCCTCAAAGCGCTGGTGGAACCCAACTCATCGCCAATGTGTGGCAACAGTATCTGCCAGGACCGGCGGTTCCTGGCGCGCCACATGCCGACGCTGGAAAAGTTCTTCCACTACCGCAATCTGGACGTGAGCACGCTCAAGGAACTGGCGCGCCGCTGGGCGCCCGCGATCCTGGGTGGATTTGCGAAACAGGGTGAGCACAAGGCGTTGGCCGACATCCAGGAATCCATCCGCGAGCTGGCGTTCTACCGCCGGCAACTGTTCGCGGCACCTTACAGCGGGTCATGAGCGCCGGCGAGAGCCCGCGGATTCCCGGTTTCGGCGACGTGGTCGCGGCCGCCGCGCGCATCGCGCCGTACATCGTGCGTACTCCCGTCATGCGTTCGCCGGCATTCGACGCGCGCGTCGGCCGCGAGGTGTATTTCAAGTGCGAAAACCTGCAGACCGGCGGCGCGTTCAAATACCGCGGCGCGATGAACGTGTTGCTGCAACTGGACCCGGCGCGTACACCGGTGGTCATCACGCATTCGTCCGGCAACCACGGTAACGCGCTGGCGCTGGCCGCGCGGGCGCGCGGCATGCAGGCCATCGTGATCATTCCGCGCGATTCGGCAAGGTCGAAGATCGCCGCGATCGAGGCGGCCGGCGCGCGTGTCGAGCTGTGTGACCCTGGACTGCCGGCGCGCGAGAAGCGCCTGGCCGAAATCCTGGCGCGCGAGCCGGCCGAGCTGGTACATCCATTCGACGACGAACGGATCATCGCGGGGCAGGGAACCGCGGCGCTCGAACTGCTGGCCGAGGTCCCGGATCTCGATGTCATCAGCACACCGGTTGGCGGCGGCGGACTCATCGGTGGCACGGCGCTGGCGGCGCGACAGCTCGCGCCTGGCATCCGAGTGATCGGCGCTGAGCCCGAGCAGGCGGACGATGCGTATCGGTCCTTTCATGGCGGGCAGCGCTGCGCGGTGAACGCGCCTCAGACCATTGCCGATGGACTTCGAGGATCGATCGGCGTACGCAATTTCGAACTGCTGCGTGGCTGCGTGGACGATGTGGTCACGGTCAGCGAAGCCGCCATCGTGGATGCCATGCGCGTGGTGCTCGGCGATCTCAAGCTGCTCATCGAGGCATCATCGGCCGTGCCCGTGGCCGCACTGCTGGCCGGAAAATTCGGCACGGGGCCTCGGCGCGTCGGCATCGTGCTCTCCGGCGGCAATGTCGATCTCGATCTGTGTCCTTTCCTCCGGGGCCATAAATAAGTATCCGGGGATGTAAAAAATAGTAGACGTCACGGCGTCTGAATGTCAGGTATACCTGACACCGCATCCACGGAGCCGCACCTTGACCCCAACGCTACGACGCACCCAGGCGCTTCACGCCTTGGCCGCGTTGGGGGGCTAGCCGGGGTATCGACATCGATCCGCCTCGGCAGCGCGGTTCTATGCGCAGCTCTGTGGCTGTTGGTGGGCTGATCGGCTGTGCAACTCCGTGACACGTCTGCCGTGGGTCAATCCCGGCGCGCGGGTCTTCGGCCGCATGGCGACCGGTTTCACGATCCGCAGGCAAGCCGCGGGTGCCGCGCAGCTCGGCGAACGCGACCTGCGCATCGCGCTCGGCGCGGCACGCTTCGCGGACGGCACGTTGGGGCTCCTCATCGTCTCGATCGTAGTCGCGCTCGTCGCGCTGCCAGAACAATCCCGCACGTGGTTGCGGCCGTTTTTCGCGGCGGATGTCCTGGTCGCGTTGCTGATCGCGCGCACGCTGGGCAAGAACATCTACACGGTGGGGCGCTACCGGCGCGAACGCGCATGAGCGGCTTCGTGGTTCGCAATCGCGTCCGAGATTTGCGTGCGCAATGCGCCAAACTGACTCGGGCGGCACGCGCCGCGGGCTGCGGCGTCACGCGCCAGACCATCATGGTGCTGGAAGCGGAAAAATATTCTCCGTCCCTGGAACTTGCATTCCAACTCGCGCGCGCACTCGAACGCAACCTCGACGAGGTTTTTCAGTACGCAGAAAAAAAATAGCGGTGCGCGAACTGCATCACGCCCGATTGGCTTGAGTTTTGCGTCTTGAATGATCGTGTTGGTCCGCTATATTCGGACTCGATGCTCACCGATGCCCTATCCATCGTCTCGTGGCGCTCGCGCCCGGGCAGTTTCGTCGCGCTGATGTCGCTCTACGAGAGCAACTACCTGCGCCTCGCGACGCTGGCCGGCGACCTGCGCCGCCTGCCGGACGCGCGCGTGTCGCGCGTGCCCGAAGACTGTGATTTGCGTCTCAGCGTCACCGAGCGATCGCCGTACACCACCAGCCTCGATCTCACCTACCTGTTCGCCGTTCCCGACGGCGTCAGCACCTATCCGGACATGCGGGTGCGCATCTATCACGATGCACGCCTGGTCGAGGCACAGGAGTGGGCTAGCCAGCATGATCACCAGGCGCTGCGGGCGCTTCGCGGCATGGCGGAGCGTGAACTGGATCAGCGCTGGGCCCGCAATACGATGCTAAATAAGTGGCTGGAGTACTGCAGCGACCGCGGCCACGGGTTTCGTGAGTAATCACCCCCGGCGTCCGCGCCGGGGACCATGAAAGCGCTCAAGCCGTTCGGCCTGTTCGGCAACAACAATTCCGCCTCGCAAGCCGCGCCTGAAGACGGCCGCGTCGTCGAGCTGTTCCGCAGCCGTGCCGAGCTGCGCAAGCAGCACGAGGAGCTGGGGCAGGAAGTGCAGCGCCTGCGCGACCGGCTCAAGCAGCAGGAGGGCGCCACCGGCCGCGTGCAGGAGATGATCGAGTCGCTGGAAAAGCGCCTCGAGTCCGCCGACACTGGTCTATCTACACTGGTTTTCTATCACCTTCGCGCCCTGTGGGGCGATGGCCGCGAGATCATCGCGATGCTGGTGCAGGACCTGGCCGCCAAACAGGAGGAGCGCGAACGCAAGGCATTCGCGCTCGAGGGAAACCGCCGCCAGTTCCAGCAGCGCCGGGACAGCGAACAGCAGCTGCGCCAGGCCGAATCCGCCATCGTCACCGCGCGTCAGCAACTCGCGGCTTTTGATGCGCGGCTGGCGAAGCTCGACAAGTGGTGGCATCGCTGGCAGCGCCCCAAGGTGCAGGCGCAGCGCCCGGCATTGCAGACCGCGCTGGCGGCGGCGGATGCCGCGCTCGCGCGAGCCCGGGCCCATTGCGAACAGATCGAAAAGGCGGGTGCCGGCGATTTCCCGGGAATCTCCGTCGAGTCCCGTCGTGCCATCAATCTCGCCGCCATCGCCTGCGCGGAAGTCCTGTGCCTGCGGCTGGCGCGTACCAACCTCGTCGGCGCGGCGCGCGCGGCCATGGCGAAGCGCGAGCCCAATGAGTACTACGGGGATCTCGCCGCTTGCGTATCGATCATGAGCGACATCGTGAAGGCGCGGAACCTGCTGAAGCAGCGCGCCGGCATCACCCAGGACGTGGCACAGCGCACCGAGCGGCTACGCTCCACCGCCGCCTACCTGGGCGACTTCGAAACCGTGCCGATCCCCGAATCCTGCGCGGTGTCGGAAGGCGACATCCTCACCCACGGTTCGCAGGGCGTGACGTCCGCCAAACTACCCAACGTGCTCGCGGAAGATACCTGGGACCTGTTCAAGGTGCTGTTGCGCTGAACACGGACCGCCCGGAGGCGGGCCGCGACAACCTCATTCCTGCGGCTTCTTGGACTCGCTGCGTACGGTGCGCTGCTGCGCCGGGTGCATGGGGCGGATGCCCGTGACCATGTCGGTCATCACCTCGGCGGCCTGGTCGAGCACCGTGTCCGGGAATTTGACGTCGGCCAGCTCTTCCGAGTTCTTGAGCGCCGGCAGACCCTGGGCGGCGCGACGCGCGTTCTCGCGTGCCAGGCGATCCTTCTCCAGCTTCTCGCGCTCGGCCTTGCGTTGCTGCAGGTTGAGCGACAGCGACGTCTGCTTGCGCACCGTTTCGGCGGCGGCGAGGTCCGCGACCAGCCAGCGGTAGTCCGGATCCTTGTCCGCGCGCGCCTTCTCCTCGGTCACGAGAACCGGAATATTGGGCTGCTGCGCCTTGGACTCACTGCGGAACGGCACGCCCGCGATGCGATCCCAGGGCAGCGCGCCTTCCAGCGCGCTTTCGCCGAACTCGTCCATGTCGATCTGCGAGGGCAGCGGCACGTCCGGTTCGACGCCGCGGTGCTGCGTGCTCTCGCCCGTGATGCGATAGAACTTGCCGATGGTGACCGTGAGCTGACCGTTCACCGGGCGCGGCGACCAGCGATCCAGCGGCACCAGGTTCTGCACCGTGCCCTTGCCGAAAGTGCGCTGGCCGAGAATCGTGGCGCGATGGTAATCCTGCAGTGCGCCGGCAAAGATTTCCGAGGCTGACGCGCTGAACCGGTCCACGAGTACCGCCAGCGGACCGCTGTAGGCTGCGCCGGTCTCCGGATCGTCCTGCACTTCGAGCTCGCCCGTGGTCACCTTGAGCTGCACCACCGGTCCCTTGTCGATGAACAGGCCGGTGAGCGCGGTGGCCTCGGGTAGATAGCCGCCGCCGTTGCCGCGCAGGTCCAGCACCAATCCGTCGATTTTTTCTGCCTGCAATTCCTTGATGAGCCGGCGCACGTCGCGCGTGGTGGAGCGGTACTCCTTGTCGCCCGCGCTTTGCGCCTCCACGTCCTGGTAGAACGCCGGCACGTTGATGATGCCGACGCGGATTTCCTTGTCACCACGCTTGATGGTGCGCAATTCCTTCTGCGCGGCCTGCGCCTCCAGCGTCACCTTGTTGCGCGTGAATTCGAGGGTTTTCTCCGCCGTGCCAGGCGCCGCGCCTGCGGGCAGAACCTGCAGGCGCACCTGGGTGCCGGCGCGCCCGCGGATCAGCTGCACCACGTCGTCGATGCGCCAGCCGAGCACATCGGTGATGGGGCCTTCCTTGCCCTGGCCTACGCCGGTGATGCGGTCCTTCACCGAAAGGGTGCCAGAGGCCGCCGCAGGGCCGCCCTCGATGATGTTCATGATGGTCACGTAGTCGTCGACGAGCTGCAGCGACGCACCGATGCCGTCGTAGTTGAGGCTCATCTGGATGCGATATTCCTCGGAGCTGCGCGGCGAGAAATAGCTGGAGTGCGGATCGTAGGCGCGCGCATAGGAATTCATCAGCGACTCGAACACGTCATCGGCGCTCACCTGGTCGATGCGTTTGAGCGTGGTCTCGTAGCGCTTCTTCAGGAGCTTGGAGACTTCATCCCAGCTCTTGCCCGTGAGCTCCAGCGACAGCGCATCGTTCTTGACGCGCTTGCGCCAGAATTCGTCCAGCTCGGCCTGTGAAGCGGCCCACGGGGCCTTCTCGCGATCGAACTCGAAGTTTTCGTTGAGCGTCCAGTCGGGTTCCTTGTCGAGCTGGGCAATGGCGAACTTGATACGTTCGCGGTTGCGCTGCTGGTATCGGGCAAAGATCGCGAAGGCAGGATCGACGTCGCCGCTGCGGATCATGTCGTCGAAGCGCAGCTTGTACTGCTCGAATTCGGCCACGTCCGACGCCAGCAGGCTGGTGTGCTGGCCGTCGATGGCCTCGAGGTAGCGGGCGTAGACGATGGCCGACAGCCGGTCGTCGAGCTTGTTGCCGCTGTAGTGCATGCCTTCGAGCATCGATCCGACCCGGCGCGCAACCGAACGGTGCCGCTCGGTGGGCACCACGGATCCGGCCGGAAGCTGGGTGTTGGCTGGGGCCTGGGCGGAGCCCGTGAGCACGAGCAGGGCCGCGAGCATCGAGGGGGCAAGCCAGCGGGACGAGCGGAAAAAGGATGAATTCATGCGGGGAAGTATCTCAGGACGTGAGAAGGGTCCGTACAATTGGACAGTAAGGCCGCCAGACGGCCTGCTTCAAGTGCCATCACCCCAAACTTCGGTCAATCCATGCGCCCACTGGTTGTTCTCCTTGGAATCGTGATGGGTTCGACAGTCTCCATTGCGGTAGCGTTGCTGCTGACCGGAGTGGTTTTTCTGCTGCTCCCACAGTATGCGGCGCGCCTGGCAGACGAGAGCGGCTCGCTGGTGACGGCATGCCTGTTGGCGGCGGTATTGGCGGCAATCGCTTCTACCAGCTTCTACGGGGAATTGAGGCAGCGGGGCTGGCGCTTCGCGGCGCACGCGATCCTGGTTCTGGGCGTGACACTCTCCCTGTGGACCTATTGGCCGAAGTCCTGACGCTCCGCATGCCTGTGTTCGAGCGGGGAACGCCCCGGTTGGTTCCGGCCGCGTAGTTTCGGACAGGGAAACCCTGTCCCGGGACAGGAGAAGGTCAGCGCCGGTCGCGACGGGACTTCCAGGCCTCGCGAACAGGTTTCCCTTGGGCATTGTTGTACGGATCGCAGCCGTGGGACTCGTGGCTCGGAAACAGGAAATCACCTAACAAGGTGACCTTGATGTCCTGGCTCTTGGTTGGCGCCGTTTCCTTGGTCTTGGCTGATTCCCGCGTCTGGGCGCGCTCTTCGGCGCGCTGGTCCGCGAGGTAGTACTCGCTCATGTTGTTGTTGTCCCCGGTGCTCGGTCTCTTCCCGCAGGAATTGTCGCTGATTTGCGTCACGATTTTTCAAACCGCGGCGGCCGTGTATCGAAAATTGCGTGAACAGGGTCACGTTTCGCCGGCGGTCTTTTTACTTATAGCTTGCGAAGCAGGTGGCGGCAGATCCGGAAGAAGGACAGGAAGACGAAGGGCCCGATCAGCACGATCCAGCAGCTCGGCCGTAGATCGACCAGCCCCTTGTAGAAGTCGACGAACAACGAGAACAAGCCGCCGTGGGCATAGCTCTTCAGTGCGTAGCTGCCCACGATGAAGACGAGCACGGGCATGATGACCAGCCCGACCAGCAGCGCAATTGCCAGCGTGAGCGCTTCAAATTTTGGGCGCGACAGTGAGAAGTAATAACCGCGCGCGCGTCCGTACCAGCTGAACAATCCGCTCGACCCCCGAGGAGTCCCGCCGGCCGGCGGGCAAGCGCGCGCATAATAGCGCATGGACAAAATCAGGGCGGCGGTTGTCGGTGTCGGCTACCTGGGGCGCTTTCACGCACAAAAATACGCGCAGCTGGCCGGCTGCGAACTGGTGGCCGTGGTGGACGGCCGGGAAGAGGTGCGAAATGCGGTGGCGGCGGAGGTCCGCAGCCGCGCGGTGGCCGATTACCGCGAACTGCTCGGCAAGGTCGACGCCGTCAGCGTGGTGACGCCCACACCCTCTCACTTCGAGATCGCCGAGGCCTTCCTGGCCGCCGACTGCCACGTGCTGGTGGAGAAGCCGATCACCGAAACGCCCGAGCAGGCGCGCCGCCTGATTGCGCTCGCGGCTCAGCGGCGCCGGCTGCTGCAGGTAGGTCACCTGGAACGCTTCAACGCGGCGATCCTGGCCGCAGAACCGCACATCAGCGCGCCGAGATTCATGGAATGTCAGCGGTTGGCGCCCTACAAGGAGCGCGGCACCGACGTGAACGTGGTGCTGGATCTGATGATCCACGACATCGATCTGGTGCAGTCGCTGGCCGGCAGCGACATCGTCAGCATCGATGCAATCGGCAGCCCGGTGTTCTCCGGTGAGATCGACATCGCCAATGCCCGCATTCGCTTCGCGAACGGTTGCGTGGCCAACACCACGGCGAGCCGGGTCAGCCTCAAGACTGAACGCAAGCTGAGGATCTTCGAGGACGCCGCCTACATTTCCCTCGACTTGCAGCAGAAGATTCTGACGTTGATCCGCAAGCGCAATGCGGCACCGGCGCCCGGGCAGCTGCCGGTGACCATCGAGGAAGCCAATCTCGAGCAGGGCGATGCCCTCAAGAGTGAAATCGAATCCTTTCTCGAGTGCATACGGAACGAGCGGCGGCCGGTAGTGTCTGGAGAAGATGGGCTTCGCGCACTCGAGACCGCGATTCGCATCACCGAGCAGGTGCACGCCAACCTCGAGGCCCAGCGCACATCGGCTTGAAGGCGTGCGCGGCGCTCATACATATGCCGCATGAACACACCCATCAGACCTCTGACTGACGTGCGACGGACGCTCGACATCGATCTGGTAGCCGACTTCACCTGTCCCTGGTCCTGGCTGGGCATGGCGCAGCTCACGCGTGCGCTGGGCAGCTTGTCCGGAGACGTCGAGACGCGCCTGCGGTGGCATCCGTTCCGCATGGCACCGGCCGCCGCGGGCAAGAATCCGCGCAGCTTCCACGACTATCTAGCGGAACGTCTGCCCGCCGGTATCAGCGTACCGTTCGCGGAGAAGAGCCTGACCGAGGCGGGGCGCGAGCTGGGCATCGATTTTCACTTCGAGAAGCTCGGCCCGTTGCCCAGCACCTCGGAGGCGCACCGGCTGGTGCAACTCGCCATAAACGAAGGGCGCCACGCGAATGTGGCTGCCGCGATCTTTCGCGCCTATTTCGAGGGTGGCGCGGATATCGGTGACGTCAACGTTCTGGCCCGGCTCGGTGCCGAGGCCGGACTCAGCGATGCCACGCTGCAGTCATTCCGTGACACGCGCGATGGTGATGCCGCGTTGGCCGGCAGCGAGGAGCGACTGCGCGGCTTCGGCGTGCGCACCGTGCCGAACCTGTTGTTCGGCGGTCGCGTGCTGGTGCCTGGCACGGTGAACGTCGCGACCTACGTTCATGCGCTCGACCAGGCCTTGTTTCCGGTCAGCGACGCGGAAGCGCAGGAAAAGCCCACGTTGCAGTGAGGTTCGAGGGCTGCCGCGATTCTGGCGGCAGCCCCGGATAGGCGCTACCTTAGCGCCGCCATGTCGCAGCCCGGACTCAAGACAGATCTGAGAGCCATCGTCGGCGAGCAGGGAATGCTCGAGGGAGCGGCCGTGCGCGAGCGTGGCAGCGCGCTGTTTCACGGCCGCGTCGAGGCGGACATCCTGGTCCGGCCGCGCAATACGGCACAGGTGTCGGACATCCTCAGGCTCTGCAATTCCCGCGCTCAGGCCGTCGTGACCCACGGCGGCCTCACCGGTCTGGTGCAGGGCGCCGACGCCGGCCGCAGCGACATCGTGCTGTCGCTCGAATCCATGAACGCCATCGAACGCATCGACGTGGCCGG
>Ga0097621_100003493_pt1 | contig 10844 bp, 8 predicted proteins | sample KBSMisM72_FD_73165 | JGI IMG/M metagenome (GOLD analysis project Ga0097621, IMG submission 73165) | Miscanthus rhizosphere microbial communities from Kellogg Biological Station, Michigan, USA - KBS Miscanthus M7-2 (version 2) (version 2) | ecosystem: Host-associated > Plants > Roots >... | reverse complement strand
AGATCGCCCCCCTTGAACCTGCCGCCCATGATGGGCACCAGGCCCGATTCGAAGCTCTCGATTGATCGAAGCGCTGCCTCGACGTTTGTCGCCTTCGAATCGTTGACGAACCTGACGCCGTCGACCTCGGCCACCAGTTCCATGGCGTGCTCGAGGCCGCGAAACGATTCGACGGCAGCCGTCATCGCCGCTTGCGTCCCGCCCGCGATTGCACCGACCGTGGCGGCCGCCATCACGTCGCTGACCAGATGCGGCCCGAGCAGATGAATGGCATCAACCGGTACCAGCCGTACGGGCCGCGCAGGTCTGTCGGCGCGGCGGTCCACGATCCAGCCATCCTCGAGCGCCGTGCCCTCAGTAATAGGCGCTTTTCGGCCGAAGAGGCGTTGGCGCGCGCGGCCCTTCCGCGCAAGCTCGAGGACCGCTGGATCGTCCGCGTTGATCACGGCCCAGTCCTCGGACGTCTGGTTCTCGAAAATCCTGGCCTTCGCGGCGCCGTACGCCTCGATGTTCGGGTGGCGGTCGAGATGGTCGGGGGAGAAATTCAGCATCACCGCGATCCAGGGGTGGAACGTCTCAGTCTGTTCGAGCTGAAAGCTGCTGGCCTCGATCACGTGAACGGTGTCCGGCGTCGAGCCTGACACCTGAGCGCTGAGCGGCGAGCCGATGTTGCCCCCCACGGTCACGCGGTAGCCTGCGGCTTCGAGGATCTGGCCGGTCAGCACCGTCGTCGTCGATTTCCCTTTCGTGCCCGTGATCGCCACCACGCGGCCGCTCAACCATCGCGAGGCCAGCTCGAGCTCGCCGATCACCGGCACGCCGCGCTCGCGTGCGCGTTGGACCGGTGGCAGGTCCGGTGGCACGCCGGGGCTCAGCACGACGAGATCCGCTTCGCTGAGGGTCTCGTTGCGGTGGCCGCCGAGCTCGAGTCGCACGCCGAGACGTCGCAACGGTTCCGCCTCCTTCACCTCGGGGCGCATCTCGGTCAAGGTCACCTGCGCTCGCCGGCGCGCCAGCAGTTCGGCGGCGGCGATCCCGCTCCGCGCGGCACCCACGACCGTCACGCGCTTTCCCTCAACATCAAAATCACTGGCCACCAGTCACCAACCACGCACCAGCCACGGACACCCTCATCACCGAAGCTTCAGCGTCGTGAGGCTGAACAGCGCAAACACGATGCCGACGATGACAAATCGCGTGATCACCTTCGGTTCGCTCCATCCAATCAGCTCGAAGTGATGGTGAAGCGGCGCCATCTTGAACACGCGCTGTCCGGTCGTCTTGAACGACGCAACCTGGATGACGACCGACAGCGCTTCGATCACGAACACGCCTCCCACGAGGACGAGCAACAATTCCTGTTTGATCAGAATCGCGACGACAGCGAGGGCGGCGCCGAGGGCCAGCGAGCCCACGTCGCCCATGAAGATGTCGGCGGGGTACGAGTTGTACCAGAGGAACCCGAGGGCGGCGCCGACGAGCGAACCGCAAAACACCGTGAGCTCGGCCATCTGCGGAAAATGCACCAGCAGCAGGTAGTCGGCCAGCACGCGGTTGCCCACGACGTAGGTCAACGCGGTGTACGCCGTCGCGGCAATCGCGAAGATGCTGATGGCCAGGCCGTCGAGGCCGTCGGTGAGGTTCACCGCGTTCGATTCGGCAACGAGCACGAACACCGCGAACGGGAGATACCACGCGTGGAGATCGGGAACGAGGCGCTTGAAGAACGGAAACACCAGCCGCGTGTCGTACAGCCCTTTGTGTTCCAGCAGCAGCAGGACGACGCCCATTGCGACTCCCGCCGCCACCTGGCAGCCGAACTTGTAGCGCGGCCGCAGGCCGTGATGCGATCGGCGGACGATCTTCAGGTAATCGTCGGCAAAGCCGATGACGCCGAACGCGGCCGTTGTCACGACGGCGATCCAAACGTACACGTTCGTCAAATCCGCCCACAGCAGCGTCGGCACGAGAGACGCCGTCAGGATGAGCAGACCTCCCATCGTCGGCGTACCGGCCTTCGGCTTGTGCGAGGTTGGGCCTTCCTGCCTGATCACCTGGCCAATCTGGAACTCCCGTAGCTTCCGGACGAGCCACGGCCCGAGCAACAGGCTGATCGCGAGTGCCGACAGACTGGCGGCAGCCGTGCGGAACGTGATGTAGCGCGTCACGTTCAGCACCGAGAACTGCGGGCGCAGGGAGAACAGCACCTTGAACAGCAGGTAATAAAGCATCAGGCGAACTCCGCCTTCAGCCGTTCGGCAACGCGGTCGGTACGTATTCCCCGCGAGCCCTTGACCAGGATCACATCGCCGGGGCGAATCGCCGACACCACCATCTCGGCCGCTGCGTCGCTGGTCGCCGCGTGTTGCACCTGCGCGCGCGGCAGGCCGGCGGCGACCGCGGCGTCGGCCAGTGCCCGCGCCGCCTCGCCGCCCACAGCGACGAGCAGATCGAGCGAGGCCGCCGCGGCCGCGCGTCCGACGGACGCGTGCAATTCGGCGGTCCGTTCGCCGAGCTCGAGCATTTCACCGAGCACGGCGATTCGATGACCGGTCGTCTCGGCAGTCCGGAGCACATCCAACGCCCGGCGTGTCGCAGCCGGGCTGGCGTTGTAACTGTCGTCGATCACGACGATGCCCTCAGAGAGCCTGACGACCTGGCCCCGATGAGGCGCGGCGTGAAGGTCCGAGGCACGTTTCGCGATGCCGGCGAGCGGCACATCACACTCGACCGCAACGGCGGTGGCCGCCAGCACGTTCGACAAGTTTCCGCGTCCGAGCAACGGCGTCGCGAGGTCCATCGGTCCGCGCGGCGTTTTCACTCGAGCGCTCATGCCCTCGATGCCACGATCGGTGACCGACTCGGCGCGGACGGTGGCTGGCCGATCGATGCCGAATGTGATGAGCCGTCCCTTGAAACTCGACGTCCTGGCGGCAATCCGGTCGTCGTCGGCGTTGGCGACCAGGACGGTGTCCGCAGTCGCGCCTTCGAGAATTTCGGCCTTGGCGTCGGCGATGGCATCCATGGACCCGAAGAAGCCCACGTGCGCGTCACCGACGTTCGTCCACACCCGCACATCCGGCCGGGCGATGCGCACGAGCGTGCTGATCTCCCCGGCGTGGTTCATTCCGAGCTCCACGACAGCCACGTCCGGCCGGGCTGTCAGCCCGATCAGGGACAGCGGCAGGCCGATGTGGTTGTTGAGATTCCCCTGGTTTCGCATCACGCGATACTTCGTTTCCAGAAACGCCGCCGTCACTTCCTTCGTTGTCGTCTTACCCGCGCTGCCGGTAATCGCCACCACTTTCGTACCCGACGCCATCCGCACGGCATGCGCGAGCGACTGCAGCGCGACCGTCGTGTCGTCCACGGCGATCGTCACGGGAAGAGCGTCCCGCGAGACGCCGCGATTTGCCGTGGCCACTGCTGCGGCGCGTTCGCGGGCCACCACCACTCCACCGGCTCCAGCGGCCACCGCGTCAGCCACGAAGTCCGTTCCGTCGAATCGCTCGCCGCGAATCGCGATATAGACGGCGCCCGTCGTCAACGTCCGCGTATCGATGGATACGCCGGCGAACTCGCGACGGCCGTCCCCTTCCACGATCGTTCCACCCATGGCGGCGGCCACCCAGTCGGCCGTCAACTGAATTCCTGGCGCCATGGCCCGGCCTATACAACGCCCGAGTTGGTCCGACGCCGTGCCAGCGCCTCGCGCGCGACGGCGGCGTCATCGAACGGCAGATGTTCGTCCCCGATCACCTGCGATTGCTCGTGACCCTTGCCCGCCACCAGCACGAGATCGCCCGGTCGAGCCAGTTCGATGGCTTTCGCGATCGCCGCCCGGCGGTCGACGATCGACAGCAGACCCTGCGCGCTGTCTCGTCTTGTGTCGGGCGTAATGCCGAGCCGGATCTCTTCGATGATCCGTTCCGGATTCTCGCTCCTCGGGTTGTCTGACGTGATGACGATCAGGTCGCTCAGGCGGCCCGCCACGGCGCCCATCAGAGGACGCTTCGAGCGGTCGCGGTCGCCGCCGCAGCCAAACACCGTGATGAGCCGCCCGCGTGCCAGCGGCCGCGCTGTCTCGAGCAGATTTCGAAGCGCGTCGTCGGTGTGGGCGTAATCCACCACCACGGTCACTTCGTCTTTTGCTGCAGAGACGAGCTCGAAACGTCCCCGTACGCCGGCGAGCGTCTGTACGCCTTGTTCGATCGCGTCGAACGGCAGCCCGAGCGCGACGCCGGTGGAGGTGGCGGCCAGGATGTTGTACACATTCGGCCGCCCCACGAGCTTCGATCGGACGTGCAGCGTCCCGCGCGGCGTCCGGACGTCGAACGTCAGGCCGTCGAGCGAAAACGACAACGGCCCCGGCGTGATGTCGGCCGCGCGATTGATCGCGTAGGTCACGGGCCTTGTCGTCATCTCCACGAGGGCGGCACCCTTTGGATCGTCCAGGTTGATGAGAGCAGGCGCGTCGGATGGCAGCATCTCGAACAGACGCCGCTTCGCCTGGAAGTACGCCTCCATGTCCAGATGGAAATCGAGGTGATCGCGCGTGAGGTTGGTGAAGACACCGGCGGCGAATGTCGTGCCGTCCACGCGACGCAGGGACAGCGCGTGGGACGAGACTTCCATCGCGCAGGCGCCGCACCCGCGATCCACCATTTCACGCAGGAGCCGCTGAACGTCCGACGCCTCGGGCGTGGTCCTCGTCGACTCGCGGATCTCGTCGCCGATCCGGTACGCCACGGTGCCCAGCACTCCGCAGCGGACGCCAGCGGCCTCGAAGATGGACGCAACGAGGTGCGCGGTTGTCGTCTTTCCGTTCGTGCCGGTGATGCCGATCACGCGCATCTCCCGGCTCGGGTGACGTTCGAACTCCGCGGCGAGAACAGCGAGCGCCAGGCGCGCATCGGAGACGCGCGCCCACGGGACCGCGAGATCCGGAGGCGCGGGCTGCTCGGACACGATGGCGGAGGCGCCACGTTCGACGGCCTGACGTGTGAATGCGGTGCCGTCTGCGTGCGCGCCCTTGAGCGCCACGAACACGTGGCCCGCTGCGACGGTCCGGGAGTCGTAGGCGATCCCGACAACGGCGGCCGGCTTGCCGGCACGCGAACCGTCCGGCGCCAGCAGGCCGCGTCCGACCAGCGTGTCATGCAGATCGCCCCAGGTCATGGCCGCGCGTGATCCTGGTGCCGGGCATGGGGCCGATTGAGGGTCAGGCGGCAGTGGCCCACGCCATCGAGGGCCGCGCCGGACGGCGGATCCTGCGCCACCACGAAGCCATCGCCTTCGAACCGGGCGCTGAGGCCGATCTTCACGAGCCGGCGCAGGGCGTCGCGTGCGCTCATCCCTTGAAGGTCCGGCATCGTGCCGGGAGGACCGTCGTTGACGACGCGGATGCTGGGCGGCTCGCCCGATGGACCCGAAGCATCGACCGGCTCGTCGCCGCGTGCGACGAGCACCGGCGGGTCGGGGTTGATCGTCGGCCCGACGCCGAGATAGCGCAGCGTGGCTTCGGCGATTCGCTTGAATACCGGACCCGAGACGGGACCCCCCGTGGTCGGTCCGCTGTGCGGCGAGTCGGTGACCACGATAATCGCGACAACTGGATTCCGGGAAGGTACGAACCCGACAAACGACGCGTTGTATTCGGAGGTCGAGTACACGCCGTTGACAAGCTTGGCGGCCGTTCCGGTTTTCCCCGCGACGGTGAAGCCCGGCATCTGCGCCTTGGTCGCCGTCCCCCGCTCGACCACGCCCTCCATGATGCCGGTCAGCGTGGCGGCGGTGTCGGGACTGATCGTTCGTCGAACGACCTTCGGCGCGATTTCATATCGACGACCGTTGCGATAGACCGCGCGAACCACCCGCGGCTCGACGTACTCGCCGCCGTTGGCCACGGAACTGACGGCGGACACCATCTGAAGCGGGGTGACAGCCACCTGATATCCCATCGAAATCGATGCGAGGGCGCTCTCCGTCCACTTGTCGGCAGTCCCCACTATGCCCGGGCTCTCGCTGGGGAAATCCGGCGAAACGGAATGGCCAAAACCGTACAGCCCCACGAATCGGCTCAGCCGTTCGGTCCCCACTTTGAAGCCGATCTTGATCGCTCCGATATTGCTCGACTTGACGATGACGTCGGTGAACGACAGCGTGTGGTAGTTGTGGTGGCTCGCCTCGGTAATGGGCTTCGCGCGCCCCGGGATGCGGATCACACCGGGGTCGGTGTCGATGAGCGCGTCGACGGGCATGACGTGCTCCTCAATGGCCGCCGAGGCGGTCACCACTTTGAACGTGGAGCCCGGTTCGTACACGTCCTGAACGGCGCGGTTGCGCCGAACCAGCTCGTCGAAGTCCCGATAGACGTTGGGATTGAAGGTCGGCGCGTTCGCCATCGCCAGAATTTCGCCGGTTCGCGGATTCATGATGATGGCGCTGCCGCCCCGCGCGTGATTGGCGGCGACGCCGGCTTCGAGCTCCCGTTCGGCCACATGCTGCAGGTACTCGTCGATCGTCAGCTCGAGCGTCGAGCCGGTGGTCGGCGGATGCTCGAAGCGGCTGAAGGCATGGCGGCGGGCGTCGGTCTGGACGTACACCGTCCCCGCCTTGCCGCGAATCTGTGCATCGTAGGTCGACTCGATGCCGCTGAGACCCGTGTTGTCGATCCCGACGTAGCCGAGCAGATGCGCCGCCAGCTCCTTGTTCGGATAGAACCGGCGATCCTCTTTCATGAAACCGATGCCGTCCAGATTCAGCGCCGCCACACGCCGTGCCTGCTCGGGCGACGCCTGACGTTTGACGTAGGCGAACGGGCGGGTCTTGCCAAGTTTCACCGTCAGGGCGTCGCGCTCGGCAGATTTGCAGTCGCCTAACGCTCTGCACAGGGCATCGGCCACGTCGCGCGGATTCTCGATGGCCGAGGGCACCGCATAAATGGCGTCGGCATCGACGCTGGTGGCGAGCACCCGGCCCCGCCGGTCGAGGATGTCGCCGCGCTTGCCGGCGGCGGTCATCTTCTGACTCTGCTGGTGTGTGGCCAGAACCAGCAGCTCGCGGTGGCGGACCACCTGCAGGAACACGAGGCGGCACTCGATTGCCGCCATCCACAGTCCGAGAACGACGAGGGCGACAGTGCTCCGCCGCTGCAGCGTCTTTCGCCAGTCTTTGATGACGGGGTCTCGCACCTGACTCACCGCTGAGCGACGATGGACTTGGGTGGCGCTTCGGGTTTGACGACCCGTTCAATCACGATGGCTTCGTCCCGTTCCGGCGCAACCAGGTGCAGCTGGCCGGTGGCGAGCGTTTCGATCCGCCGGGGAGATCGCAGCGTCTCGATCTCGAGGCGCAGCCGGCGGGTCAACTCTTCCTCCGCGCCCTTCTCGCGCTGCATTTCTTCGATCCGATAGCCGTGCTGCAGCAGCTCGAAGTGCTGCCAGGCGGAGAACAGCAGCGCGGCTACGAACAACCCGACCATCCCGACCGATTTCCAGAGGTCGCGCACCCGGGCTTCGTCAACCTCCCGGACAATGGCGTTGTTCCGGACGTCCTTCTTGATGGCGTACTCGAAAGGTTCGGCCATGATTTACGCCACCTTTTCGGCCGCGCGAAGCTTCGCGCTTCGCGCACGGGGGTTCTGCCGTACTTCGTCTTCGTCTGCCACGACCGGCTTCTTCGTCAGGACTTTGAGTGTGGCGGCGTCGCCGTGAGCCAGCCCGCGCAGCGTGTGTTTCACGATGCGATCTTCCAGCGAGTGAAACGTGATGACCGCCAGCCGCGCGCCCACGCGGAGCCGCCGCGCGGCCGCTTCGAGGAAGCGATCGAGCCCTTCGAGCTCGCGATTCACCCAGATGCGAAACGCCTGAAACGTGCGCGTCGCGGGATCGATGCGCGAGTACCCGCGCTTGGGAACGGCCCGGCGAACGATCGCCGCGAGCCGGCCCGTCGTCTCGATCGGCGATTCCCGGCGCGCCGCCACGAGCGCGCGCGCGATTCGGCGGGAGAAGCGCTCCTCGCCGTATGCGTAGATGGTGTCGGCGAGCTCTTCTTCGGTGCTCCCGGCGATGAGGTGTGCGGCGGTCGCGCCGGCCGCGCGGTCCATCCGCATGTCGAGCGGCTCGTCACGCTGGAAGCTGAAGCCGCGGCCTGGCGAGTCGAACTGCATCGACGACACGCCGAGGTCGGCCAGTGCGCCGTCGACGAGCTGGATGCCGCGCTGCTCGAGCACGGCTTCGACCGTCCGGTAGTCGGCGTGTACCAGATCGACGCGATCGGCGAAGGCCGACAGCGAGAGACGGGCCTCCGTCAACGCCTCGCTGTCGCGATCAAGGCCGATGATCCGGGTAGCGCCCGCCTCGAGAAGCGCCCGCGAATGGCCGCCGAGCCCTACGGTACAATCGACGAAGACGCCGCCGCGGTCAGGGCGCAGCTGGCGCAGCACCTCCGCGGTCAGGACAGGGACGTGCGACGCCGTCATACCCCGAACTCCGAAAGCGCCCGCGCATCGTCGTCGGTGAACGGCTCGTGCTGCATCCTCGCGAGCAGCCGATCGTGGTTCCAGACCTCGAGGTAGTTGTATTGGCCAAGCACGTCGACATCGCCGGCCATCGTGGCGGCTTCGCGAAGACGGACCGGAATGAGCACGCGACCCTGGACATCGAGCTCCCCGCCCGAGCCGAAATAGTTCACGCGTTCGAGAAAACGGAGCTTCGACGGGTGGGTGGAGGGCATTGCCGCGAGTTTTTGTTCGACGTCGAGCCAGACCGGCATGGGGTAGATGCGGACGTACTCGCCCGTCAGGCTCGTGAGAAAGAGTTCACGACCGTGCTTGCCTTCGAGCAGGGTGCGAAAGGCGTTCGGAACCTTGAGCCTCCCCTTGTCATCGATGCGAGCTGGCGCATTGCCCCTGAACACGGACACCACTCCACTTTTGTCCAAATAAATCCACGAAGATAGTAGGAGCGCGGCGTGGAGATGTCAACCGCAATATCTGAAGGTTCAGTAAGATACGCCAAATTTTCGCCTTTTAATCGCCCCTTGGTCGTACGCCAGAACGGATCGCGAAGAGCGCCCGTTCGCGCGTGTTAGGATTCGGGACAACTTTCATGCTTCGTGCGGCGCTCATCGGATTCGGCCAGACCGGCAAAACCACCCTGTTTCAGCTCATGACCAGCGCTCGGGAAGCCGCCCGCGCGGCCCACGGCAAGGGCGAGGCGACGATCGGCATCTCCAAGGTGCCCGACCCGCGTTTGGATCGCCTCACCACGATGTACAACCCGCGCAAACGCGTGCCGGCCACCATCGAGTTCTCGGATCTCGCAACGCCGGTCAGGGCGGGCAGCGCGCAGGCTCTGGTCGACGTGGCGGCGTACAAGAACGCCGACGCACTGGTCCACGTGCTGCGGGCGTTCACCGATCCGGCGGTGCCGCATCCGTCGGGATCCGTGGACCCGGCCCGCGACGCGCAGGCGATGGAAGACGAGCTGATCCTCGCCGACCTCGGTGTCGCCGAGCGTCGCCTGGAACGTCTGGAAAAGGACCTGAAGAAAGGCAAGTCCGCCGAGCTCGAGCGCGAACGCGATGTCGTCACGCTCTGTCGCGCCACGCTCGAAGACGGGCGGCCGCTTCGCTCGCTCGACCTGCAAGGCGACGATCTCAAACGCCTTCGGGGATTTCAGTTCCTTTCAGCCAAGCCGCTGCTCATCGTCCTCAACCTCGATGAACAGTCGCTCGGCGGCGGCGACAGCATCCAGGCCGCGGAAGCTGCGGGGTTGAAGCCGTTTCTTTCGCGAGCCGCTACCGCGGCGGTCGCCGTCTGCGCGAAGATCGAGCTCGAAATCGCGCAACTCGAGCCCGCCGACGCCGCCGCGTTCCTGTCGGACCTGGGGCTGAAGGAATCCGGTCTCGATCGCGTCATCCGGGCCAGCTACGAGCTGCTCGGGTATATTTCGTTCTTCACGGTGGGCGAAGACGAGTGCCGCGCCTGGTCGATTCCGCGCGGATGGCCCGCGCAAATGGCGGCCGGCGAAATTCACAGCGACATCGCGCGCGGTTTTATCCGCGCCGAGGTCGTGGGATACGAGCCATTGATGGCCCGCGGTTCGATGGCGGCGTGCCGGGATCACGGCGAGGTCAGACTCGAGGGCAAGGAATATCTCGTCCTGGACGGAGACATCGTCAATTTTCGATTCGCGACATGATCAGAACGATCGCCGTGTGCGAGGCCCAGGTGCCGTTCGTGCATGGTGGCGCCGAGCTGCACGTCCGCGGCCTCGTGGACGAACTCCGCCGCCGCGGGTACCGCGCCGAACGGGTGTCGGTGCCGTTCAAGTGGTACCCCAAAGAGGAATTGCTCGCACAGGCCGCAGCCTGGCGCATGGTCGATCTCAGCGAATCCAACGGCGAACGCATCGATCTCGTCGTCGCCACCAAGTTTCCGACGTATTTCGTGCGTCACACGAACAAGGTCACGTGGCTCTTTCACCAGTACCGGGCCATTTACGATCTGTGCGGCACCGCTTACAGCGAGTTCGGTCACACGGAGATGGACGTTCGGCTGCGCGCCAGGCTGATGGAGCTCGATCGCGGAGCGCTCGGCGAGTCGGTCGCGATCTTCAGCAACGCGCGCAACACGGCCGCCCGGCTTGCGCACTACAACGGTCTCGAAGCCAAGCCCCTGTACCACCCGCCGCCGCTCGCCGGCAAGCTGAAGAACGGAACCTCCGGCAACTACTTCCTGTCGGTCGGCCGCCTGGAAACCGTCAAACGGGTGGACCTCATCATCCACGCGATGGCGCGCGTGGACCGCGCCTGGCGGCTCGTGATCGTCGGCGATGGAC
>Ga0097621_100003491_pt1 | contig 10844 bp, 14 predicted proteins | sample KBSMisM72_FD_73165 | JGI IMG/M metagenome (GOLD analysis project Ga0097621, IMG submission 73165) | Miscanthus rhizosphere microbial communities from Kellogg Biological Station, Michigan, USA - KBS Miscanthus M7-2 (version 2) (version 2) | ecosystem: Host-associated > Plants > Roots >... | reverse complement strand
ATCGATAATAACGATGGGTTACGGTTCCGGAGTGAACAGGAAATGAGTCATCGGAAACTAGCCATAGGAAACAAACCACAGAAAACAAGGAGAGAAACAGTCATGCCGCAATATCTGGTTGCTAACTACCTTCCCGACAACTTCGACCCATCAACAGTAACCGAAGCGATGATGGAGGAGATCCACGCGCTAAACCGCGAAATGATTGCTGCTGGCGTGAGGAAGTTCGCTTGCGGAATTGCCCCGGCCAGCAACGCAAAGACGGTGCGGAAGCAAACTGATGGAACGGTGCTCGTCACCGATGGGCCATACACCGAGACCAAGGAGCACATGGGCGGTTTCTGGATACTGGAAGCTGCCAATATGGACGAGGCACTGGCGTGGGCGCGCAAGGGTGCCATCACATGCGATGCGGCGGGCGAGGTGCGCGAACTTCTATTCTTCCCGGCTCCGGATATGGCGACGGAATAGTCTCACTCGCGGATACTGATTTCTCTGTGCAACCTCCGTGGCCTCTGTGCTCCGTGGTGAATTTTTGGTGAGTAATAGTAACCACCGAGACACAGAGTTCACAGAGATTGCACAGAGGAGTGGCAGCCTGGTCGACACCAGTGGAAGGTCGAGGAACATGCATAAGAAAATTGGCGCGATCGCAATCGAGAGTTTTGCGCTGCTCGTTTTGCTCGGTACGGCACACCAGGCGATTGCACAGAATGCCGCAACACGTTATGCGAAGATGGCGCCGATCGAGCAGTACCTAATGGATCGAACCGCCGAGATCGCGCTGGCACGCAGCGCAGCACCGGAGTCCATATCAGCCGATGCAGACGTCCTGGTTCTTGGCCGTCATGGTTTCGAAACGGCAGTCAAAGGCAACAACGGTTTCGTGTGTATCGTGGGGCGTGGATGGTCATCCGCAGCGGATCCCGACTTCTGGAATCCGAAAGTACGGGTTCCCATATGTATGAATTCACCAGCCGCACGCACGTACCTTCTAGCTATCACGAAAATAACCGAACTGGGTCTTGCGGGAAGGAACCTGGCTCAGGTGAATGAGGCCATCGCCGACGCCACTGCCAAAAAGGAACTCCCGCCAATGGAGCCAGGAGCAATGTGCTACATGACCGGGAAACAAGGATATGGTGGCGACGTCGTTCCGCACTGGTTTCCTCACCTCATGTTTTTCTATTCCGATACCGACCCAGCGATCTGGGGAGCCAATCTACCGGGTTCTCCTGTCATCGGGATTGCTGATCCACTGTTCCACCTGACGCAGTTCGTGATCGCCGTCGAACGTTATTCCGATGGAACGCCGGCGCCGAGCACAGCGGACCACAAACATTGAGAAAATATTTTGTATGAACGTACAAGAACAAATCCAAAATTATATAAGCAGCCAACCTGAACCAAAACGCAGCGACATGCAGGCGTTGCACCGCGTCATTCTGCAAGTAATGCCAGCATGCAAATTGTGGTTCCTGGACGGGAAAGACAACGAAGGTAAAACCGTTTCCAATCCCAATATAGGATACGGACTTCAGGCTATGAAATATGCGGATGGAACAACCAGAGAGTTTTATCAAATTGGTTTGAGCGCAAACAAAACCGGGATCTCTGTCTACATCCTTGGTATCGAAGATAAGAAATACTTAGCCCAGACGTATGGAAAAGCCCTCGGCAAGGCAAGCGTGACCGGATATTGCATAAGATTCAAAACTCTAAAAGACATAAAAGTTGAAATTCTTGGCGCGGCAATACGCGATCGAGTCGAAGCTCTGAAATGAAAAAGGTGGGCTGCTGTAAATAATTGCGGCACGGGTGTCGATTCCTGTACTTTCCGTTCGACTCATTGCTGGAGGCCTAAGATGATAAAAACAGCTTTTGTCATGACGATGCTCCTGACGACTCTCCTTTCAGGTGTCGTATCGGGGCAGCAAAAACCAACGACGGGTTATGCTCCGGTTAACGGACTAAAAATGTATTACGAGATCCACGGCAGCGGCGAGCCTGTCGTGTTGCTTCACGGCGCGTTCATGGCAATCTCAGGCGACTGGAACGAGTGGATCAGCGAGCTTTCCAAAACTCGGAAAGTGATCGCCGTCGAAATGCAGGGTCACGGGCGTACAGCCGATATCAAACGCGATCTATCTTACGAAAACCTCGCCGACGATGTGGCAGGGCTGCTTGATTATCTAAAAATCCCAAACGCGGATATCGTCGGTTACAGCCTGGGCGGCGGCGTCGCGATGCAGTGTGCGATCCGCCATCCGGACAAAGTGCGAAAGGTGGTCAGCATTTCAGCCACGTTCCGCCGCGATGGTTGGGTCAAGGAAGGCGTCGACGCACTCTCCAACCTCACGGCGGAAGTCTTCAAAGACTCGCCGTTCGAGGCCGAGTACAAGAAACTGAGCCCGACCCCGAACGAATTCCCGGGATTCGTCAAGCACGTCGTAGCGATGGCTTCGAAACCGTATGACTTCGGCGCCGAAAAACTCAAGGCTACCAAAGCCCCGATGTTCTTCATCCACGGCGACGCCGACGGTGTGCGGCTTGATCACATCGCGGAAATGTACGGGCTAAAGGGCGGCGGCAGTATTCACGGCGACATGCAGCCGCGCTCGGCTTCGAGATTGGCCATTTTGCCCGACACAACACACGTCACGCTGATGGCGCGCATGGCAACGATCGTCCCGATGGTGGACGACTTTCTCGATGCCAAGCCCCCAAAGCAATAGAACGCAGGCTTGGTAATTTCGACTGGAGACGCGGAACGATATTCCCTCGTCTATCTAGAAATGGAATTCAACCCAAGTAACGATGTAATAAAACTCTGTGTTCAAGCTATGGACATGGAGGGAAAAGGTAATGCTGAAGAAGCAAGCAGACTATTCCTTCAGGCCTGGAACGAAGCGACAAACGACTTTGAAAAATATATTGCTGCTTATTTTGTCGCCACGCACCAGGATAATGTCCCAGACAAATTGAAATGGCTCGAAACAGCTTTGCAGTTTGCACTAAACGTAAATAACGAGGCTGTTGTCAGTGCTTTTCCTGGTTTGTATTTAAAAATCGCCAAATGCTATGAAGACTTAGGTGACGTTGACAACGCAAAAAAGAATTTTGAATTAGCAAATTCGTTTACGGGCGATCCGTCTGACAAAGGTCCTTTTTATCACGGGACGAAAGCAGATCTACAGGTTGGCGACCTGCTGACACCCGGCGGCAGTTCTAATTACCAGCCGGAACTCATCATGAATCACATTTATTTCACCGCACTGGTTAATGGGGCAGGGCTTGCTGCGGCATTAGCTAAAGGCGATGGAGATGAACGTGTCTATGTCGTTGAACCGACAGGAAGCTTTGAAAATGACCCGAACGTTACAGACAAGAAATTTCCCGGTAATCCAACACGCTCGTACCGAAGTCAGGCACCATTGAAAATCGTCGGCGAAGTCCCAGATTGGGTGAGACAAACACTCGAGCAACTGCAAACATGGCGAGAAAGGTTGGCGAACGTCAAAGGAGAAATCATTAATTAATCTCGGTGTCCTCTGTGACTCGGTGGTGAATTAAACAAGATCAGATAAGACTTGAAGGAACGAGATCATGAGAAAAATTACTGTACTTGAACACATTACCCTAGATGGCGTCATACAAGGAGGGGGCGGGCCGGACGAGGATACGAGCAACGGCTTTGCGTACGGTGGATGGTGTGCCCCCTTTGATGACGACGTGATTGGCGCGGAAGTTAAAAAGATGTTGGATATGCCGATCGACCTGTTATTAGGGCGCAAGACTTTTGATATTTGGAAGGCGTTTTGGCCGCAACATGGCGACATTTGGCCCAACGTCAACACGGCAACTAAATACGTCGCTTCGAACACTATTACTTCTTCCGAATGGCAACCATCGGTGTTTTTGAACGGTGATCTTGCGAAAAAAATCGCCGAGCTCAAGCAAGGGGCAGGACCCGATCTGCACATTTGGGGAAGCGGTAATCTACTCCAGACGCTAATGAAGCATGATCTTATCGATACCTTCTGGCTGATGATCTATCCGATCACCTTGGGCCAGGGGAAAAAGCTGTTTGCGGAGGGAACGATCCCGGCGGCGTTCAAGGTGACGGAAACCACTGTCGGCACCACTGGCGTAATCCTCGCGCGTTACGAGCGCGACGGCGAAGTTAAAACAGGTACGATTGGCGCTTAAGGAGTCCACTTGCGAAATGGTGTCGGTTAGTTTTCCATGAACGTACAAGAACAAATCCAAAAGTATATTACCGGCGAACCTGAGCCTAAACGTAGCGACTTGCAAGTGTTGCACGACAGCACTGGTTTGAGCGCAAACAAAACCGGAATCTCTGTCTACATCCTTGGTATTGAAGATAAGAAATACTTAGCGGAAACCTATGGAAAGGGACTCGGCAAGGCGAGCGTGACCGGTTATTGCATTAGATTCAAAGCTCTAAAAAATATAAACCTTGAAATACTTGAAGCCGCAATGCGATATGAGTTTGAGTCTCAGAATGAAAAAGCGACCTGATGAAATAAGTTTTTCGTGTGGGCAGGACACTTAAATGAAGAACATGATCTTCGCAATCAACACTACCCTGGATGGCTGCGTCGACCACACCAAGCAAGTTGCTGATGACGAGACACATGAATATTTTACGGACCTCCTTCGTGAGGTTGACCTGCTCGTCTTTGGACGTATCACCTACCAATTGATGGTCCCTTTTTGGCCTGAAGTCGCAAAAAGCCAATCGATGACAAAAGCATCGAACGAATTTGCTTCAACGTTTGACTCAATCAACAAAATTGTTTTCTCACGATCACTAGACAACGCCGAAGATAAAAATACGAGAATTGTTCGTACGAACCTTCACGACGAAATACTTAAGTTGAAACAAGAAGAGGGCAAAAATATCTTAGTCGGTGGCGTAAGTATTCCCTCACAACTTATCGAGCTTGGTCTGGTCGATGAATATCGTTTTGTCGTTACGCCAATCGTTGCAGGAGAAGGGAGACGCTTGTTGGAAGGCGTTAGCCTGCCGGATAGATTGCAACTAAAGCTTGTTGAGTCAAAGATTTTTAAATCAGGATGTGTCGCGCTTCGTTACTTGAAACAGTGACGGAAAAATCTGCGACAGTTGGGTTGCTGGCTCCCACCGAGAGGAGAAGAACAATGAAATACATCTGTCTGGGATACATCGAGCCAGGAAAATTCGAAGGGATGACCGACGACGAGCGACACGCAACGTTTGACGAATGCTTTGATTACAACGACCATCTGCGCGCTAACGGACATCTTGTCGCCGAAGTACCTCTGCAGCCCCCGGAGACCGCGTTGACCCTGTACTGGAAAAACGGCAAAGTCGCGACGACTGACGGCCCCTATGCGGAAACCAAGGAACAGCTCGGCGGCATTCAGATCATTGAGGCGCGAGACCTCAATCATGCCGTTCAGCTTGTCTCACAGCTTCCAGGCTTTAAGTATGGACTTGGACCGGTTGAGATACGGCCGGTTGCGGATATAAGCGAAGTGATAAAGGAGAGCGAGCAGCGACGGCGACAGGATCTCTCGCGATGAGGCCCACGAGGAAAATCTCTGTGTCCTTACTATAGAGATCAAGCAAGTCACGCGACCACTCATCGTCGTCAATCCATGATGCCGTACGAAGCTGGCAGGGCCTCCAGCCCACGTAGAAAAATACTTGGTCGCAGCAATGTCTCTGCCTGATGGAATTCGGACAAGGCACATCTGATGAACGGACTAAGAGTTCTTATCACCAACAACACGCTTGCGGGACGCGCTGGCACTGAGCTCTACGTGCGCGACACTGCTTTGGAGCTCCTGAAGCGTGGTCACTCTCCGATTGCCTACAGCACAATACTGGGAGAGGTTGCGCCCGAACTGGAAAAAGCAAATGTTCCCGTAGTGGATGACTTATCCAAACTTGCTGTAGTCCCTGATCTCATTCATGGTCAGCAACACATGGAGTTGATGACTGCTCTCTTGCACTTTTCCCAGGTGCCGGCAATTCAGTTCGTCCATAACTCGCGCAGCTGGCATGAAAAGCCTGTTCACTTTCCGCGGATACTCCGGTACGTTGCAGTAGACTACGTTTGCCGCGATTTGCTTCTGGAACACGCAGTTCCCGAAACGCGCATCCGAGTAGTGCTTAATTTCGTTGACCTGGCCCGCTTCAGATCTCGTCGCAAGCCGTTAGCCGCAGCACCGCAACGCGCGTTACTTTTCAGCAATTATGCAAGCGAAGAAACTCACCTTCCCGCAGTGCGCGAACCAGTTAAGGGCCGACCGAACTCTTCTTGCCAAGGGCAAGTTTGTTGTATCAGCTCGGTCAGCTATTGTTGAGGCAGACGGGATTTCGGTTCGAAGAGCTGGTGTCATTCAATCAACAATTCAACCAAGGTCGTACAATGATGGCAAGCTTTGACTATCTAATAACGATTTTCGGCACCATTGTGGATGAGACTTACGCTTTTTTCCGACGCATCCTGATCGAAGCATAGGCGGGTTCGTCAATTGGAGCGTTTTGAGCGGGTCGAAAGAGTATTGGAGGGCTAGGTTATTGGAAATATTGGTCGGCGTGGGGATTTGAACCCCAGACTCCTATAGTGTGAAGTAGTGCTTTACGCTCATGATATTTAATGACCTCTCGCTCATCTCTAAACAGTTCTTACAACTTCAACAGAACAAATTGCGCGGCCGGACACTGCCGAGGAAACGCTTCCCAGCAATAGACGCTCGATGCCTCTTGTCCCTTTCGCTCCAACGAAGACGCAGTCAGCACCCCACGTCTCAGCTTCATCGACAATCTCGTCTGCCGGTTTTCCTCTCCTGATCATTACCGCTGCATCCAATCCCACAGTCCGAAGTTTCTCTGCCAATGGTTCAAAGATCTGACGTACCTCATCCCAGTTTTTTTCGTCAGACACTTCGATCCATTTCATGATTGAGGGCCGAGTCGGATCAGGCGAAATCGACATAACTGTATCGACTACCGCGAGTAGACGGACTTGAGTTCCTTTGGGCCAATTTCTATTGCACACTGCCTCTACGGCAGCGTTTGAGTCTTTAGAATGATCTATGGCGATAAGCACTCGAATTTGGGAATCAGCATATTGGGTAGTCTCGCGTGCAATCCGAACAGAACACTTAGCCTCATAAAGAACTCTTTGCGAAACACTTCCAAGTATCAATCTTCCCCCAAAGACCGAGTGACCACGAGCTCCAATCACAACGAGGTCGGGCTTCCATTCGTCAGCCTTTCTTATGAGTGCCCAGGCTGGCGAGGTTGCAACTCCTTCATGCCTTACCTGCCAATCGGGAAAGATCTGATTAATTCGTTCGCCCGCGCACCTCGCAATTTCTTCAGCATCTCGTAGTTTTTGCTCTGCACATTCGTGAGCGCGGCGAACCACTTCCGGTTCGTGCGGCGGAAACATGTCCTCTTCACTGATCGCAGGCGGTAAAAAAACGTCGGCAACGGACATCACTAATACTTCGGCAACTTGCGGCAAGCCGGCGCTGCGGAGACTCTTAATCGCATGGTCTGCAGCCTCTGAGCCGTCATAAGCGATAAGAATTTTAAATTTCTTATCCATCTTTACTCACCTGGTGCTTAAGGCCGAATGGCTACCTTCATTACTCCATCTCGCCGCTCACCAAAAAGACTGTACGCATCGCCGATTTTATCCAGGCTGAATGAGTGAGTAAGAAGGGGAGTAAAATCGACACGACCGTTTCGAACAACTTCCATAAGTCGACGCATGCGCTCTTTTCCACCTGGGCAAAGCGTCGTCACCACTTTATGGTCTCCGATGCCGGCCGCGAAAGCGTCATAAGGAATTTCGAGTTTGCCAGAATAGACCCCAAGGCTCGACAACGTTCCAGCTGGTCTAAGACTGCGCAATGCGTTCTCGAACGTCTGTTGCGTACCCAGCGCCTCGATTGCGACGTCGGCACCGCCACCCGTCAAACGTTTGATTTCATTCAGTACATCGACCTCACGATAGTCCAAGGTCACGTCAGCACCCATTCGTTTCGACATTGCCAGTCGGTGATTGTCTCCATCAACGCCAATGACTAGCGAGGCGCCAAGTAGTTTGGCTCCTGCCGTAGCAGACAAACCGATTGGTCCTTGTGCGAAGACAACAACTGAGTCTCCGATTCGGATGTTGGCGGCCTCTGCACCTCCAAAGCCAGTTGAAGCGATGTCCGCAAGCAGGACTACTTGTTCATCCGTCAGTTCGTCTGGGATCTTTGCAAGGTTAGCTTGGGCGTATGGAACTTGTAGATACTCAGCCTGAGCGCCATTGATTGTGTTTCCAAAGCGCCAACCACCGAGAGCCTCGTATCCTTCCCCATGACCACATTGCGATGCATGGCCGGATAAACAAGCCCGGCATTGACCGCATGGAGTAATTGCTCCTACTAACACTCGATCGCCAGTTTGGTAACCAGTGACGCCTGGGCCGAGTTCCTCAATGACGCCAACCGGTTCATGGCCTATGACCAGCCCGGGCGTTACGGGATACTCGCCCCTCACTATGTGAAGGTCGGTACCGCAGATCGTAGTCAGTGTGACGCGGATGACCGCCTCGCCAACTCCCGCGCGAGGTTTTTCTACCTCTTCGATTCGGATGTCGTTCTTCCCACGGAAAACGTTTGCTTTCATTGTCGACACTCCTTTTCCACCGACCAACTAATCTGAGTCTCGTTCACATTCAGTGGACCGCTTCAGTAATAGACTCTATTGATTCAGCAGAGTCATGGTGTTTGACGTCCAGCGATTGAACGCGCGACGTGCTTATGAACTTTTCTCCAATCCACATTTCCAAACGACACCCGACGACAATCGAACCCGGGAGGAAAAGAGCATCATGAAGATGGGAACCACTTAGGTAGGCTTCCCTGGGTTCAATCAAATATTGACCTCCTTCAACCAATGCACGTCCCGTTTTAGGATCCAGCAACAAAATGCGATAGACACTTTTAAGTGTGCGAACCAATATCGTATCGAACGGGCGCAACGTCTCCAGAGTCAGTTCCACCTCCGACGACGAGGAGCCTTCGCTAAGGTCAAGGAGGTCGTTGGATTCGCTTGAATTAGCACTTTGGTGTTCCGAACAATCGACACAAAGAGCTAATGCTGGGTCGAGATCCAGCTCAGTTTCACCAATCCACTGGCTACATTTACTGCAATTACCGTAAGAGCCCGACATTAACCGATCGAGCGCATCGTCAATCTTTCTAAGGCGCTCTTGTAATTCTCGATGCGAGTCTTTTGTAGACACTGTGCGAGCGCTGTCGGCTTCCACATCTACTCCTGATATTGATAGCGGTTCCTTAAGCATTGCCTCGCAAATATCTTCTCGTTCAGAGTGCAAGCGGTTCCATATGAACCCTTCCCACCCTCCAATCGGAATTTCGATTAAGTGAATTTTCGAATTTGTATTCATGGCAGTCACCTCGCTGCAGTGCAGAAGGTCTAAAACTTCCGCATATTGAAAGTACTGGTCTCCCAATACTTTTCCTGAGCTCGTTTCGCCCAATTCCAAAATCGACCTTGTCGGATTGTGCCCGGTTCGTTGGTCCACATATCTTTATGCAAATAGAGGCTGTCGCTGTCTCCCGCATCAATTACGAGTCTCATTTCGTGATCGTAATGTGTAAGAGGCTCGCGCCCTTCAATTTCTGCCGCCAGGTTTGTTGCCGCAACTTCTGCTTGACGAACGGCCATGTGGCCCATCTTTGGCCCACTAAAGTTCACGCAATCACCCACTGCGTACATTCCCTTAACTCCAATGACTCGCATGGACCAATCAACATTGATGTAAGCCTCGTTTGTTATTCCGTGATACAGAGCAGCCGGTGCGCCCTGAAAAGGCGGCAGCAACATCAAAAGGTCGGAATTTATTGCCGCACCATCACTAGTGATTGCAGCACGATCGGTAAGCTTTTCTATTGAAACGCCAGGTAAGAATTCTATTTGGTGCCGATCGAGTGCTCTCTGCAGCCTCAGAGCCACGCCAGGATCTACAAATTCAGAGGCGATCGACTCCGGACTGACAATTGTTATGCGAACTCGTTCACGTTCGTTGTTTTCTTCAAGACGTCGCGCTAATGCAAATGCTGTTTCGTAAACCGGAATTGGCAATCTGGCGCCAGCACACTGACCAATGACAGCTCGTCCCTCGTGGAAGTTGGAGATTGCTTTACCAAACTTCATTGCCTTGTCGACGTTCAGAAGATGATGAGCATGTTCGTAAAAACCCGGGATTCGCTCGGTTGCGAGCCGGCGGCCCAATGCAAATATGAGATAGTCGTAGGGAAGGTTTCCCTCAACTTCGCCGTGAGCGATCGTTACTTTGCGCTGATCAGGATCGATTCGCGCAACTTCAGCTTCGATGAAGTTAATTCGCCGATCTAACATCGCATGGCGCAGGTCGAATGAAACGTCGTCCCGCTGGCACTTGCCAAAAGCCAGTCTCACCAACGCGGGATAAAAAACAAAATAACGACTACGCGACACCAGCGTAATCTGGTGTTCGTCACCCAGTTGTTCGGCAAGACGCTTCGCGGCTATTACACCGCCGAACCCACCACCCAGAATTAGTACTTTGGCCATGACTCTTTATTTCTTCTCTTTCGAGGGAACTGTTTCTTTAACGGTTTCACTTGCATGTGAACAACGAACTACTTCGACGGAGCACTTCGCGTGTGACACAACACCTTGCGAAACTGACCCAAGGAGAAAGCGCTCCCACCTGCTGTAACCGTGCGAGCCAACAACGATTAAGTCGGCGCCCCAACTTTCA
>Ga0097621_100003489_pt1 | contig 10845 bp, 10 predicted proteins | sample KBSMisM72_FD_73165 | JGI IMG/M metagenome (GOLD analysis project Ga0097621, IMG submission 73165) | Miscanthus rhizosphere microbial communities from Kellogg Biological Station, Michigan, USA - KBS Miscanthus M7-2 (version 2) (version 2) | ecosystem: Host-associated > Plants > Roots >... | reverse complement strand
TGCGCCGCAGGCGGGGCTCGAGGCGGCAAGCTGTGTCACGCGCACGCCGTAGTACTGCCCCGAGAGGTCGTTCGACGCCCAGGTCTGGCGCTGGACCTGCTTGTCGACCGTGACGCCATCCACGACGTAAGTGAGGCGGCCCGTGTCGGGCGGCGTGAGCTGGAAGGTCATCCGCCCGGCCTCGCGCACGGTCACGTTCGCGGGATTGAACGGCCCGCTGAAGACGGGACCCGTCGTCTCGAAGAGCTTGCCGGTGAAGACCGCCTGCCGGGCGCCGGGCGCGCCGTCCAGCTCCGAGGCCACGAACCAGTGCGCCCTGCCGTTTTGGTCGTACACGAACAACGTGGCGAAGGCGATGTTGCCCTGCTGGATCAGGTTCAGTCCCCAGCCCGACTCGTCCGGGTTGAACCAGAGGTCGCTCACGTCGTTGATCACCGGGGTCGCGGCGCGCGTGGCAAGCGAGGCGCACGCGAGGCAGGCGGCGGCAATGCGCACGAACCGCGCACCGCGCTTCATTGCGACACCGGCAGGATGGTCGTGCGCGTCCCGCCGACGCGGCCGTCGAGCGTGCAGCCGCGCTCCGTCCCGCTGTAGTGCGCGAGGAAGCCGAAGGCGCTCGTTTCCAGCTCCGTGAGGCGGTAGGTGCCCTGCAGCCCGCTCGCGCAAGTGAAGGTGCCCGTGGACGTGCCGAAGTGGCCGTCCTGCGAATAGGTCCCGCTGTAGCGGCAGGCATTGTTGCCGAGCGTGGCGTTCATGCCGAAGCTCGTGCCCGATTGCGTGATCAGGACGTTGCTGAACGCGAGGGTCGCGGGCGTGCACGTGGTGCCGGAGTTGCCCGTCGAGGTCACGATCGCGCGCGAGCCTTCGTACGTGCCGGTCGCATCGTTCGCGGCCCACGTCTGCCGCACGATCTGCTTCGTGACGGTCGTTCCGTTCACGGTGTACGTGAGGGTGCCTGCCGATGGCAGCGTGAACTGGAGCGTTGCGGTTCCGACGGTGTTGCGCACGACGGCGCCGGGGTTGAACGGCACGCCGAAAAAAGGCCCCGTCGTTTCCAGCAGCGCGCCCTGGAACGTGATGCTCGAGGCCGTCGCCTGCGCCGCCGTGAGGCTCGACGCCACGTACCAGTGCGCCTTGTTCGCGCTGTCGTAGACGAAGAAGGTGGCGAAGACGATGTTGCCCTGCTGGATCACGTTGACGCCCCAGCCGGATTCGTTCGGGTTCCACCAGAGGTCCGTCACGTCGGTCGAGAAGAATGTCCCGGCGATGGCGGGGCCGGCGAGCGCCAGTGACGCGGCGAAGGCGAGGGCGCGCAGGGGAGGGGCGTGCATCCCCTTATTCTACCGGCCCACCCGCGACCCCCATCCCGGGCCGGGAGGTTAAGCTTCGCGAAGGGTTGTGCCGCCGATCGGCGTTGACGCAACGGCTGCGCAATGGCATACATCGCCCGATACGCGCACAACAAACCCCGCCTTCTCGAGAGGACACAAACGCCATGAATAAATCGCTGCTGCGCTTTTCGGCCACCGCCGGCTTTCTCGCCCTTTCATTGTTCCCGCTCGCGTCCGCGGGCGCCGCCGCCGAAGGCCAGGAACAGGCGCAGCTCGCCAAGTCCGTTTCCGGCGCCAAGGCCACGCTGCAGAAGGGTTTGCAGAGCGGCGCCTCGCACGGCAAGCCCATCTCCGCCAAGTTCGAGGTCGAGGACGGCAAGCTGCAGCTTTCGGTGTACACGCTGAAGGGCGCCGGCTACTCCGAGGTGGTGATCGACCCCAACAGCGGCAAGGTCCTGAAGGCCGAGACCATCACCGACAAGGAGGACCTCGAGAGCGCCGCGGCGCAGAAAGCGGCCATGGCGAAGGCGAAGAAGACGCTGCTCGCCGCCGTCGACCACGCGCTCAAGGCCAACAGCGGCTATCGCGCCATCAGCGTGATCCCGGAAGTGAAGTCGGACCATCCGGTCGCCGCCGTCACGCTGATGCGGGGAGAAGCGGTCAAGACGGTGACCGAGCCGCTGGACCGCTGAGGGTGGCGCGCGCGGGCTACGCCCGCTTGCGCATGATGCGCTGCTGCTCGCGCTGCCAGTCGCGTTCCTTCTCGGTCTCGCGCTTGTCGTACTGCTTCTTGCCCTTGGCGAGGCCGATGGCGATCTTCACCCGCCCCTTGTTGTAGTGCAGGTCGAGCGGCACGAGCGTGTAGCCGCGCTGCTCGACCTTGCCGATCAGCTTGCGGATCTCCTCCGCGTTCAGCAGCAGCTTGCGCGAGCGCGTGGGGTCGGGCCGGATATGCGTGGAGGCCGTGGGCAGCGCGCTGATGTGCATGCCGATCACGAACGGCTCCTCGGCCTTCAGCACCACGTACGCTTCCTTGATCTGCACCCGCCCCGCGCGGATGGATTTCACCTCCCATCCCTCGAGCACCAGCCCCGCCTCGTAGCGTTCCTCGATAAAGTAGTCGTGGAACGCCTTCTTGTTTTCTACAATCGACATCCTTCCATTCTACCGGCCCGCCCCATGCCTACCGTTCGCAGGTCCGTCCTGGTGCCGCACCCGTGCGCGATGATGTTCGCGCTGGTGGAGGATTGCGAGCGCTACCCGCAGTTCCTGCCGTGGTGCTCGGGCGCGGAGGTCTTCGAGCGCACCGAAGAGCTCACGCGCGCGCGGCTGGACATCGACTACCGCGGGCTCAAGACCCATATCGCGACGGTGAACCGCAAGGAGCCGCCCGGGCACATCACGCTCGAGCTCGTGGAGGGACCCTTCGAGCAGTTCAAGGGCGACTGGCATTTCACCCCGCTGGGTGAGGCGGGCTGCCGTGTGGAGCTGGCACTCGACTACACGTTCAAGTACCGGGCCATCGAGGCGGTGCTGAGGCCCGTGTTCGGGCACATCGCCGAGACGCTGGTCGATTGCTTCGTCGAGCGGGCGGAGCGCACCGCGCAGGCATGAGATGCGCGTGAGCCTCGCGGTGGCGTTGCCGGGGCGCCAGGAAGTGATCGCGCTCGAGCTGCCGGAGGGCAGCGACGTCGCCGCCGCCCTTGCCGCGGCCGGGATCGCGGCGCGATTTCCGGCGCTCGACCTGGAGCGCTGCGAGGTCGGCATCTGGTCGCGGATCTGCGCGCGGGACACACCCCTGCGCGAGGGCGACCGCGTCGAAATCTACCGCCCGCTCGCGGCGGATGCCAAGGCGATGCGGCGGCAGCGCGCGCGCCTCAAGCCTTCGACTCGATCTCGAAGCGGGCCCTGATCCAGTCCGAGCCGCGCGAGACGATGCGGCTCATGGCCACGCGCCAGACGGCACCGCCCGCATTGATGACGAAGGGTCCGCCGGCGGCGAAGTCGCGCGCATGGGCGAGGATCGTGTCCTGCCGCCCGGCCGGCTCCTGGCCCGGCAGGTAGAGCGCGGGCGAAGGCTCGCCGCCGGCCTTCGCGGGCACGAGGTCTACGGCGACGGGCGTGTACGAGAGCACCTCCAGGCCCACCAGCATCTCGCCGCGCGCACGGTTCGCGAGCTTGCGCACGACGGTGCATGCGATCCACCTGCCGGTCGCCTGGTTGCGCACGCCCATGACGCCATGGAGCATCACCGCGTCGGCCGTGGCGCGCTCGACGACCAGCCCGTAGCCGTTGCTGCTGAGGTCCTGCACGCGCCAGCGTTCGATGTCCGCCTCCGCGTCCTGCCCGTGCAGCTTCGCGAGCAGGCGCGCGAAGCCCACGACCACGTCGACCTCGCGATCGTCGAGCACGGTGCGCGCTTCCTGCCGGTTCTCGCTGCCGGCCACGATCGAGTGGTACAGCTTTTCGAGGACGCCGAGGAGCGCCACCTGCTCGCCCATCGGAAAGGCGGTGGCGGGAGCGCCCGGCTGAAGGTTGCCCTGGCGCAGCGCCGCCTGCACTTCGTCGATCTGCGTCTTGAGGCTGTCCGCGCGCACGTAACGCAGCGAGGCGCCGTGCCGGTCGCGCCGCACGAGGTGCAGGCCCGAGTCCGACGCGACGTCGACGCAGAACAGGTGATGGCGCGACGAGTATTCGGTGTCGAGCGCGTATTCGTTGCACCATGCGTCGAGCCAGTTGTCGGCGATCTCGATCTGCGCGCGCGAAAGCTTGCCGGTGTGGAGCATGTCGAGCAGGAGGGTGCGCAGGTAGAGCGCCTGCACGGAGGCGGTCCACTGCGGCCGCGAGGCGAACACCACGAACGGAACCTGCGAGTAGCCGTCGGTTTCCGCGAGCGTGTGCAGCGCGTGCACCTGTTTCCACGGCACGCTGCGGCCCGCCTCGTTGCCGAAATAGCCCCACTTCACGAAGGCGTGGATGGCGTTCAGCGCGAGGCCGGTCACGCGGAACATCGCGTCGAGCGCTTCGCGGTTGGTGGCCCAGGCCGCGCGCTGCCGCAGGAAGCGCTGGTAGCCGTTCGCGGCTTCCAGGCAGATGCGCTGCACGCTCACGATGAAGTCGCGGTCCGCTTCCGTGGGCGCCGCGTTCCCGGTGAGGAATTCGGCCTGGTCGCGTGCGAGCAGCGTGTGGAAATGGTCGTCGACGGCGACCAGCCGCTGCAGGCGCGACATCGAGTAATCGCCGCCTTCGCGTCCCAGCTCGCGCATCGCCGCGAGGAACTGCGCGCGCGGCCCGGGATCCCGGACGCTCTTCAGTTGCAGCGCGCGATCGGCCTCGGCAGACGCGGCCGCCACGGACGCCATCCTCTCAGGCTACCGTGAAGGTTTCGGCGTCGCGCAGGGCCGGAAGCGGATCGGGCGCGAGATCCTTCTCGCCCAGGTTCGCGCGCGCCAACAGGGCCTGGCGCAGCTCGGCGGCGAGCGCCTCGTTGGCAGGATGGGCAGGCTCCAGGGTGTCGTCATTGGCGGGCCCGCTCGCCTCGTCGCCCTGGTACAGCAGGTTGCCCGCATCGATCTCGCGGCCGAGCTGCTGCACCTTGCGCCAATGGCTGCCGTCGCCATGCTCGTCGTAGAAGCGGCGTGCAAGCTGCGCGAATTCGACGGTGAGGCCCTCGTGGCGGTAGATCTCGAAAAGTGCCAGCCAGAGGGCCGGCTCCTGCGGCTGGTCCTCGATCGCGAGGTGCAGCAGCTCGATCGCCCGCGTGAGCGCGCCATCCTGGTGGCAGAGGCGCGCCATCCGCACGACGGAGGCGGCGTCGTCCAGCCGCAGCGTTCCGTTCAGCACCTCCGGGAAGCGCTCCTCGAGGTAGCGGCGGCGCATCTCGTCGCTCACCGTGCTGGCGGGAATGGCGGCCAGGGGTGCGGCGATCTCGATGGGATCCAGGATGGGCTCGATCGGCATGCCTGCCGCGTCGGGCCACGGTTGCTCGGCGCCATGCTCGCGGCCGCGCCGCGCCACCAGGCGCCACACGATCATCAGCAGCACGCCCAGGACCAGCACGAAGGCGGCCCACAATGCGAAGGTTTCCCAGCCGCGCGGCGAGAAGCTCGGCGCGGCACGCGGCGGGCGCGGCGCGACCCGTGCGCCTGTTGCCGCGGGCGCGGTGGGGACCGCGGGCGCGACGGTCGTCGGCACGGCGTCGGCTGGCGCTGCGGCGGTCCGCACTGCGTCGGCTGGCGCTGCGGCCTTGTCGGATGCGGCCGGGACGCCGGCTGCAGGCGTCGCGTCGTCCACGCCGGCGCGCTCGGGAAAGGAAGCCGGCATCTGCGCCAGCTTCAACTGCAGATCGTTCACGCGGGCTTCGAGCTGGCGCACGGTGTTGCGCAGCGCCAGCACCTGCGCCACCTGGTCGTCGGAGTCGAGCATGAGCTGGCGCTCGCGAAGGCGTCCGCGCGCCTCGTCGTCCATGTTGCGCAGCGCCGACACGTCGATCTCCGGATTCGAGAGCTTGAGGACGAAACCGTCGCGCCCGGGGCCCGCGTGGCGTGCGGCCGCGCGCCTGGAAGCATTGCGATCGCGGGAGGCGCTGCGTGTCGAAGCGCGCGCTGCCGGCTTCGAAGTGCGCTGCGCTTCAGCCGGCGCGCTGCTGCTCGCGGAGCGTTCGAGCGTGTGCGTCGGGCCCGCGAAGTCGCGCAGGTCCGGCAACGCGATGCTGGCGCCTTCCGGTATGGCATCGCCATCGCCCAGCGAGGCGAGGGCGGGGTTGGCCTCGCGCAGCTCGGCCAGGTAGCGCTGGCGCGCGCCATGGACGCGGGGAAACACGCGGGCGGCAAGGCCATCGAGCGTGTCGCCCGCCTGCGCCTCGATGCGCACGAGGTTGCGCGCCGGGGCGGGCGCGGCGCGCACGTTTGCGGACGGCACGGCCAGCGGCGCAGGCGGCGTTGCGAGCGGCGCCGCCACGGTCACCGGCTCCCGGCGCGGATCCAGCAGCACGGAGTACTGGCGCAGCGACACACCCCCCTGGCCCGCGCAACCCGCACGCACGCGCAGCCGCAATGCCGGCTCGGAGATGTTGTTCGGGGTACGAATGCGCAGGACACTGCCGCCCGCGGGATTGGGCTCGACCGTGAGCTGCGCCTGCGAGACGACGGGCACGCCGGGCTCCGGGTCGCGGGCGAGCGCGAAACAGGACGGATCGGGCTCTTCGCCCGGCGCGAGGGACAACGGAATGCGGGCATCGAGCGCCTCGCCGAGCACGGAGCGCACGTCGAGGTCGCCGAGCGAGAGCGCGAACGCCGCCGGGGCCGCCGCAAGGCAGGCCGCGGCCATGCAAGTCCGCAATGAAAGCCGGGTCAGCTTTTCCTGCACGCCTCTTCCATGTCGTGCCGGGCCCGCTCGCGTTCGGCTTCGATCTCCGCGTCGCCGAGATAGACCCGCTCACCTTTTTCGTTGTACTTCGCCAATCTGCCGCCATCCGAAAACTGCTTGTAGGCGGTGCGCGCCTGCGTGCAACGTTCCTCGGCCAACTCTGCCTTGTGGGCGGCTTCGTCGGCCTTCTTCTGCTTTTCCAGCGCCAGCTGCCGGCCCTTCTCCAGCTCTTTGTCCCGTTCGACGGCCGACTTGTTCCCGCCCGCGACACCCGGTGCCGGCGCGGGAAACGTCTTCGGCACGTTCAGCGTCTCCGTTTTCGTGTTCGGCGGCGGCTGGTCGGTATAGACCGTCTTGCCATCCTTGTCCACGTACTTGTACAGCTCGGCGGAGGCCAACGGCGCCACGGCCAGCAGGAGAGCCATCCACATCATCCGCTTCATCACATCCTCCAGGATCTTCATTGCGGCGTTTTCATTTCGGTTGCGGCAGCCGCCCATCGGCAACCGCCGGGTAGGCGAGCTGCTCGAGGCCGAGGCGGGCGAAGTCGCTCGCGCGCTGGGCCTGGCGGATCGCCGGGGTGTAGTTGTGCGCGGCCACCGACTCCCGCGCCGCAAGCAGGTTCTCCCACGCGGGCAGCCAGAGGGCGCGCTTCGCGCGCGCACGCTGGATATCGGTCTCGGCCTGCGCGAGCAGGGCGCGCGCTTCCTCGGCGGCCTTGGCCTCGGCTATACGGGGGTCCACGGCGGGCTGCGGCGCAGGCTCGGGCGGCGCGCTCGCGACGGGCGGGGCGGGCTGCTCGACCACGGCAGGCTCGGGCGCCGCACAGGCCGCGAGCAGCACACATGCCGCCACGCAAAATCGCCGAGTTTCAGCCATTTGAACGGACCATATAGGCAAAGGGGGGAGGCGTCAATGCGCGCTGCCGCAGGTCATATTGCGGGCTCCGGGTTGTTGATTGGGGCGATGGGGGAAACGTCCGCTCGACCATCCGCAGGGCTGTGATTGGGCCCTGGGGGAGACGTCCCCTCGCCCATCTGCGGGGAAATGCAAACGTGAGGCCTCGGGTGCCAATCCTGCGTGAGTACGGCCGACTCCTTTCGGACGACGTGCGCACCTTGGCACCGCGGGTCGGCCTATCACGCACGGACCCTTCGGCCTCGCATTTCCACGCGGATGGTCGAGGGGACGTCTCCCCCATCGCCCTCGCGCGCACCACGACTGATAACGAGCACGCCGCTGCCCCGTCCTTCGGACGGTCGACGCGGCCGCCACCGTCGCCTCTTTCACCGCCGTGCGAAATTCGGGTTGTGGGGGCTGCGTCGACCGTGCGCAGCACGGGGAAGCTGCGTGCTCAATAGTCCGTGATGCGGCATCGGGCGCAGATGAGGCAGGTGCAATCCCGCGCGCCCTGAAAAGGCGAGGCCGAACGGTCCGTGCGTGATAGGCCGACCCGCGGTAGCAGCATCAAGCACGCACGCTCGAAAGGAGTCGGCCGTACTCACGCAGGATTGGCACCGGAGGCCTCACGCTTGCCGTTTCCGGGCCGGGGGATGGCACCTGCCTCATCTGCGCCACGTCACGGTTGCATCCACAGGCACCACCATGACGTCTCCGCTTCCGATCTGTATAATTTCGTTTTGCGACGAGGGTTTCCATGCGCGTCATCCAAAAGGCGCTCACGTTCGACGACGTCCTGCTCGTTCCAGCCCACTCCACCGTCCTGCCCCGCGAAGTCCAGCTCGCCTCCCACCTCACGCGCACCATCCAGCTCAACATCCCGCTGCTGTCCGCCGCCATGGACACGGTGACGGAATCCCGCCTCGCCATCGCGCTTGCCCAGGAAGGCGGCATCGGCATCATCCACAAGAACATGACGCCCGCGGCGCAGGGGGCCGAGGTCGCCAAGGTCAAGCGCTTCGAAAGCGGCGTGGTCAAGGAGCCGATCACGGTCTCGCCCGAGATGACGGTGCGCGAGGTGTTCGAGATCACGCGGCGCCACAAGATCTCCGGCCTGCCGGTGCTGCAGGGCAGCAGTGTGGTCGGCATCGTCACCAACCGGGACCTGCGCTTCGAGACCAACCTCGACCAGCCGGTGAAGAACATCATGACGCCGCGCGAGAAGCTCGTCACCGTGAAGGAAGGGGCGAGCCTGGAGGAGGCGAAAACCCTCATGCACCGCCATCGCCTCGAGCGCGTGCTGGTCATCAATGGCGACTGGGAGCTGCGCGGCCTCATGACCGTGAAGGACATCCTCAAGTCGTCCGAGCACCCGAATGCCTGCAAGGACCAGCTCGGGCGCCTGCGCGTCGGTGCCGCGGTCGGCGTGGGCGAAGGCACCGAGGAGCGTGTCGCGGCGCTCGTGGATGCGGGTGCGGACGTGATCGTCGTCGATACCGCGCACGGTCACGCGCAGGGCGTGCTCGATCGCATCAAATGGGTGAAGACCACGTTCCCGAACGTGCAGGTCATCGGCGGCAACATCGCCACCAAGGATGCAGCGCACGCGCTCGTGGACCACGGCGCGGATGGAGTCAAGGTGGGCATCGGCCCGGGATCGATCTGCACCACGCGCATCGTGGCCGGCGTGGGCGTGCCGCAGATCACCGCCATCCAGAACGTGGCCGATGCGCTCAGGGGCACGGGCGTGCCGTGCATCGCGGACGGCGGCATCCGCTACTCGGGCGACATCGCCAAGGCGATCGCCGCGGGCGCCGGCTGCGTGATGCTGGGGAGCCTCTTCGCGGGCAGCGAGGAAGCGCCGGGCGAGATCGAGCTCTTCCAGGGCCGCTCGTACAAGTCGTACCGCGGCATGGGATCGCTGGGCGCCATGCAGAAGGGCTCGAGCGACCGCTACTTCCAGGATGCCGAGATGAACGCCGACAAGCTCGTGCCCGAGGGCGTCGAGGGCCGCATCCCCTACAAGGGCCCCGCCACGGCGATCGTGCTGCAGCTCATGGGCGGGCTGCGCGCGAGCATGGGCTACACCGGCTGCCGCACGATCGAGGAGATGCGCACGCGCGCCGAGTTCGTCGAGATCACCTCCGCGGGCATGCGCGAGTCGCACGTGCACGACGTGCAGATCACGAAGGAAGCGCCGAATTACCATATCGAGTAAGGCGAGGGTCATGGAAAAGATCCTCATCCTCGACTTCGGCTCCCAGGTCACGCAGCTCATCGCCCGCCGCATCCGCGAGGCCGGCGTCTACTGCGAGCTGCATCCCCACGACGTGGACGCGGAGTTCATCCGCGAATTCGCGCCGCGCGGCATCATCCTCTCGGGCAGCCATGCCTCCGCCACCGAGGAAGAGACGGCGCGAGCTCCGCAGGCGGTGTTCGAGCAGGGCGTGCCGGTGCTGGGCATCTGCTACGGCATGCAGACGATGGCGGCACAGCTTGGCGGCTCGGTCGAGGGCGGGCGCGTGCGCGAGTTCGGCTATGCGGAAGTGCGCGCGCGCGGGCACTCGAAGCTGCTCGAGGGCATCCAGGACCGCGTGAACGAGAAGGGAGAAGCGTTCCTCGACGTGTGGATGAGCCACGGCGACAAGGTCACGGCGCTTCCGCCCGGCTTCAGGCTGATCGCATCGAATCCCGTGTGTCCCATCGCCGGCATGGCCGACGAGGAGCGCCGCTTCTACGCGGTGCAGTTCCATCCGGAAGTGACGCACACGAAGCAGGGCAAGGCGATCTACACCCGCTTCGTGCACGAGATCTGCGGCTGCGCAGGCGAATGGGACATGCCGCGCTTCGTGCCCCAGGCGCTGGAGCGCATCCGGCAGCAGGTGGGCGGGGAGGAAGTGATCCTCGGGCTCTCGGGCGGCGTGGATTCCGCGGTCGCCGCAGCGCTCATCCACAAGGCCATCGGCGACCAGCTCACCTGCATCTTCGTGGACACGGGGCTGCTGCGCCTGAACGAGGGCGACCAGGTGATGGACACCTTCGCGAAGCACCTCGGCGTGAAGGTCGATCGCGTGAACGCCGCCGACGAGTTCTATGCCGCGCTCGCCGGGGCTGCCGATCCGGAGCAGAAGCGCAAGATCATCGGCCGCCTCTTCGTGGAAGTGTTCCAGCGCGAGGCGCAGAGGATGCCGCGCGCGAAGTGGCTCGCGCAGGGCACGATCTATCCCGACGTGATCGAGAGCGCGGG
>Ga0097621_100003480_pt1 | contig 10855 bp, 9 predicted proteins | sample KBSMisM72_FD_73165 | JGI IMG/M metagenome (GOLD analysis project Ga0097621, IMG submission 73165) | Miscanthus rhizosphere microbial communities from Kellogg Biological Station, Michigan, USA - KBS Miscanthus M7-2 (version 2) (version 2) | ecosystem: Host-associated > Plants > Roots >... | reverse complement strand
GTCCTCGTCCGACAACCCGAACACGATGAACCCTTGTTGCTGGCGGTCGCGGTATAACCGGTCGAGTTTCGGCATCTCCTCACGACAGGGCACGCACCAGGTTGCCCAAATATTTACCAGCACCACCTGTCCCTGGTGATCTTCCAGGCGCTCAGTCGTCCCGGAAAGGTCGAGGGTGTCGAAGGGAGGAGCGGGCACATCCCGCATTGCCATGTTTCGAGACTGCTTCGAGCGGGCGATGCCGTCGCTTACAGGCTTCCATGCGAGTCCCAGGGAGAGAATCGCAATGACCAAACCTATCTTTCCGGACATCTGAAGGGCGTTCCGGCCGCGGTCCTTTACAGCGAACGTCAAGGTGATGAGAAACGGTACGGCCATGACGAGCGTCGACAAGGAAAGGCGAAAGAGCCAATCCTTTTCGAGATCGGTACTGAACCGGGTGAGTACGGAGTAGACGAGAACATACAAAACGACAGCAGCAAATGGCGACAGGATACCCGAGATGAGAACACGGTACTTGGACAGTCTTGTCATCAGCGCCTTAAGGCTTCGAAAACGGCACTTAGTGTACTGTCAGTCTCGCGCAGCTGCAATGCAGGCGTTTCTCCGGCTCAAATTCTTCCGCGGAATTGGATGATATGGCGGCGGTCGCGCTTCGATGGGCGGCCTGCGGGTAGCTGTTCGAACTGGCGCATGGCTTTGCGCTCGGCGGCGACTTTCAGGCGTTGTTCTTTGCTCTCTTCGGTTTCGCGGTAGAGAGTTTGTGCGACTGATGCGGGCCCGCGGACTTCACTGAGCAGCAGAACTTCCACGTGAAATTCGCCGGCCTCGCTGGTGACTTGCAGCATGTTGCCGATGCGCACCGGGCGCGCGGGCTTGAGGGGTTGGCCCGCGGATTGAATTCTGCCGAGATCACAGGCTTTGGCTGCGAGGGCTCGCGTCTTGAAAAAGCGGGCGGCCCAGAGCCACTTGTCGATTCGTACAGAGTCGCTCAGATTATTTCCCTGCCAGTTCCCGCTTTACTGCGTCGCTGACTTGTTTTCCATCCACACGGATACCAGCGCCGGAGAAGCGCGCCATGACATTCTTCATCACCGTGCCCATTTCTTTCATCGTCGGCGCGCCCATTTCGGCGATGACCGCGCGGACGCCTGCGATGACCTGGTCTTCGCCGGCGGCCTTCGGCATGTAGGCTTCGATCAGGACGATTTCGGCGGCTTCCTTGTCGGCCATTTCCTGGCGGCCGCCTTTGGTGAATTGCTCGACGGAATCCTTGCGCTGCTTGATCAGAGTGGTGAGGACTTGTTGCGATTCCTTGTCATCGAGCGGGGCCATCTTCTCAATCTCGCGATTCTTGAGTGCGGTCTTGACCATGCGGAGAGTCGAGAGGCGATGCTCGTCGCGCGCCTTCATGGCGGTGATGATGTCTTTCTGGATCTGTTCGCTGAGGCTCATGGAGGGATTATAGCGTTTGCCTGGAGAGCAACATCATTAACCACGGAGGACACTGAGGACGCGGAGGAAAACCTCAGGACGGGGACTCCTCCGTGGTGCAGACTCGCTGATTCCGGTAAAATAAATCAATCTTCCCAGAACAAAGGACTCCTTCGTAATGTTGCTCAAGAACCGTCTTTTTACTCCTGGCCCAACCCCTCTACTTCCTGCTGCTCAGACCGCCATGGCTTCATTTGCCATGCATCACCGCACGGCCGATTTCCGCGCTTTTTACACGCGGGTGTTGTCGGACATGAAACAGTTCATCGGAACGCAGAACGACGTGCTGGTGCTGGCGTCGTCCGGAACCGGCGTGATGGAAGGGTCGGTTTCGAACCTGACCTCGCCTGGGGACAAGGTTCTGGTGCTTACCGCTGGCAAATTCGGCGAACGCTGGCGCGATCTGGCAAAGGCATTTGGGTGCGCGGTCGATGTGTTGAGCGCTTCTTACGGCGAAACTCTTTCGTTGGACGAAATTCGGCAGAAGCTGACGCCCGACGTACGCGTCGTTTACGTGCAGGCGACCGAGAGTTCTACCGGCGCGCGGCACGACGTAAAAGGTATCGCGAAACTGGTTCGCGCTCTTGGCGACGAAACTTTGCTCGTGGTGGATGCCATCACCGGCCTGGGCACGACTCATCTCGACGTGGATGGCTGGGGCATCGACGTCATCATCGGCGGTTCGCAGAAGGCTTTGATGATCCCGCCGGGTCTTGCCTATTGTGCGGTGAGCGAACGGGCATGGAAGCGGATGGAGACGGCCAAGTCTCCGCGCTACTACTTTGACTTCCGTAAAGAGCGGAAGGCTGCGGCCAAGGGAGAGTCCTCCTACACGCCGGCGACTTCGTTGTTTGCAGCGCTGGGAGCCGCGCTCGACTTCATCCGGCAGATGGGGAACGGCGACCTGGTCGCTGGACGTGAAGCTCTGGTCAACAATGCCGAACTGGCAGCGGAGATGACCCGCGCTGGGGCACAGGCACTAGGGTTGAAACTGTTTGCGCCGAGTTCGCCGGCGGCGGCGCTTACGGCCATTCAATCCCCGGCTGGAATCGATTCTGGCAAAATTGTGAAAGAGTTCCGCGAAACGTTTTCGGCGGTCGTAGCCAACGGCCAGGGCGATGCGATGAAAGGGAAACTGTTTCGCATTGCGCACATCGGCTACTACGACTATCTGGATACTGTCGGAATTCTGGCTGCGCTCGAACATGTCCTCGCCAGCGTGACCGGAAAGCCGGTGGAGTACGGCGCGGCCGTGCGCGCGGCGCAGGAAGTGTATGCGCGCAGCCTGGCGGAAAAGCGGCAACCGGTCGGCGCCTGAGCGGATCCCAGCGGTAGATTTACCCCACGCGAGATTGGTTGAAGCGCCTCCACCGTGTGTCGGACGGTTGAGGTGCAGTTGTCGGCGCAGCCTTGTGTCCTCTGCAAAATGATCTTCGGTGGGACGACCCGGAGCAATGAGGTCGGAACGAGCATTTTACTTTTTTGGGAGAGCGGACCCTAACTATGAAAGTTGTTGTGGCAGAGAAGATTTCCCCTTCAGCGATTGACTTGTTGCGCGAACCGCGCTGGACCATCATCACACCCGACCAGGTGGAGGGCAAACTGGCGGCGCATTTGCAATCGGCCGACGCGCTGATCGTTCGCTCGGCGGTGCAGGTTGATGCCGACCTGCTGGAGCATGCCCGCAAACTGCGCGTAATTGGACGCGCTGGCGTAGGTGTCGACAACATTGATCTGGATGCGGCCACCCGCAAGGGCATTGCTGTGATGAACACGCCCGGCGCGAATGCCATCGCCGTGGCTGAGCACGCGCTGGCGCTGATGCTGGCTATGGCTCGCCAGATCCCTCGCGCCAACGAGTTGATGCACGCCGGGAAGTGGGAGAAAAAATCTCTTCAAGGCTTCGAGTTGCGGGGCAAGACCTTGGGTGTCGTGGGCCTGGGCAGAATTGGCATGGAAGTGGCGCGGCGGGCGCGGGCCTTCGGCATGGAGATTATTGCGCACGATCCTTTTGTCTCTACTTCAGTGGCCAAGGAACAGGGTATCCGCCTCGCGAAGCTGGAAGAGGTTTACGCTGCCGCCGACTACCTGACGTTGCATGTGGGGCTGACTCCGCAGACGGCGGGCATGATCAACGCCGACTCCGTAAAGAGGATGAAGCGTGGGGTCAGGCTGGTGAATTGCGCGCGTGGCGAACTGGTGGACGAAGGCGCATTGGCACAGGCAGTGAAGCAGGGTCTGGTGGCAGGCGCGGCGCTGGACGTTTTCACTGATGAGCCTCTGAAGAACTCGCCGCTGACAGCGATCGAAAACATTATTCTTACGCCCCATATCGCGGGATCAACGTTTGAGGCGCAGGAAGCTGTCGGTTTTCAGATCGCGATGCAGGTGAAGGAGTATCTGAAGGACGGTGTTATCCAGAATGCGGTGAATGTGCCGTCGGTGTCCCACGACGAATATCTGGAACTGCAGCCTTACGTGGTGTTGGGAGAGCGACTGGGATCTTTCCTGGCGCAGGTGAGCGAAGGAGCGCTGGAAGAAATTTCGATCCGCTACAGCGGTCATATTGCGGAGTCGAAGACCGACCTGATCCGCAATGCCGCGGTCAAAGGAATACTGAACGAGACCCTGGAGGAGAAGGCGAACCTGGTGAATGCCGAGGCGATCGCTTCGGCGCGGGGACTGCGCATTCACGAGTCGCGCAAGCCGCACTCGGGTGGAGGCTCCGGCAGCGTGCTTTCTGTGCTGCTGAAAACGGCCACCGGAGAGCACCTGGTCAAGGGCGCGGTGCTGCACAAAGATAATCCGCGACTGCTCCACGTCGATGGAATCGATGTGGAAGCGCCGCTGGAGCGCGATCTCATTTACCTGCGCAATCGCGACGTACCCGGAGTGATCGGGAAAGTGGGCACGATTCTGGGGAAGCACAAGATCAACATCGCGAACTTCTCACTGGGCCGGCGCGCCGGAAACGGGAAGCAGGATGCCCCCCGACAGGCCATCGCGGTGGTGCACGTGGACGGGAAAGTTTCGCCGGAAGTTCTGGCGGAACTGAGGAAGGTGCCGGCGGTGGAACAGGCGAAGGCGATACGCCTGTTCTAGAGCCAAACCTTCGGCCACGGATTTACGCGGATGTTCACGGATCAGAAATCAGAGCAAAAAGGGTCAACAGAGATAGGGAAAATTATGGCTCTGCTTGTACATCCCTGGAAGTGGCGGTTGGTTCCAATAGACTTTGAAGTTGGGTGTTGCTGAAGACTGACGACTGACGACTGGGCCAGCCAACACTAAGGTCCCTCGACTTCGCTCGGGATGACAGGGTTGTGGAGAGGACAATCGATGTTAAGAAGATCCGGCATCGTAATGGCAGTGTTATTTCTGCTCACATGCATAGGGTGGGCGCAGGACAATACTTACGAAATCAGCCTGGGTGGCGCAGCGGTGGTGAGCAAGCAGTCGACGGGTAATGGTACGACGCTGACTCCGACGAACTCCGGCGCGGTTCTCATCACCGGGCGTTACCGGTTTTCGGACCACAACTCGGTAGAAATCAACTACTCCCATACGTCGAACTCGCAGATTTATTTTGCCTCGCCGCTGACCTACCGGATTCAAGGCACAATCGCGGAGTATTCCGGCGCGTATGTTTACAGCTTCCACGAAAGCAAGAAGGCGGAGCCGTTTGTTTTTGCGGGCGCGGCTGCCCTGATTTTTTATCCCAGCTACGATCTCAACTACATCAACGGTGTGCAGACCACCATTCCCGTATCTCAACAAACCAAGCCGGCATTTCTTTACGGCGGAGGTTTCGACTGGAAGATTTTTTCCAGTTTGCCTCTGATTCACCGCTCTCCAACGTTGTCGAACCATGTCGCACTGCGCTTGCAGTATCGCGGGCTGGTCTACAAGGCTCCGGATTTCAAGATCCAGAACCTTTTTACCGGAGCGCGGGGACACATGGCAGAGCCTTCGGTGGGGATCGTGGTGAAGTTCTAGGAGCAGAAGCAGCCACGGATTTTCACGGATCTCCACGGATAAAGATATTCTTGTTTTTCCCCAAGATTTTGATCCGTGGAGATCGGTGAAAATCCGTGGCCGGTTCTTAGGAATTCAGGGCTTGTTTGCGGAGTTTGCGGCTCTCTGCCAGGAGAGCCATGGAATGCATCAGGTTTTGCAGGGTTACGATTCCCACCAGGCGCTGGTCTTCTACCACCGGAATGATGCTTAGATTTTTGGTGGTCAGCTTGCGAAAGGCTGAGGCAAGGGATTCGCCTTTTTGCGCTACATCGAAGATCCGGTTCATCACAGCCTGGACGTAGCCGTTACCTTCGACCCGCAGAGCTTCCAGAATTTTCTGTTTCGAAATTACACCCACCATGTCACTTCCGCGAATGACCGGGAAGTCATCCTGCAGGCAGTGGACCGCTTTTTCCAGCGCGTCTTCGAGGGTGTCGGCCGGGGAGAGGGTGGCGAAATCAGTGAGCATCACGTCTTCCAGGTGGACTTTTTCCAGAACAGACTGGAACACCGCCGAGCGTTCCTCCATCTGGGATGCGATAAACAGAAATAGTCCGACCAGGGTCAGCCAGTAGTAGGGCAAGAGCATGCCGCTCAGGATGAACATGGTGGCGAAAGCTTGTCCGATGGAAACGGCGCGGCGGGTGGCCTGGACGGCGTCCATTTGACGGCTGAACAAGGCGCGCAGCACTCGTCCTCCATCCATGGGATAGGCCGGCAGCAGGTTGAATCCAGCGATATAAAGATTGGCCCACACCAGGCTGCGGGGAAGATTGCCAGAGCGCATGAAGGGCCACGTCCAGAGATCAACGTGAGGAACGATGGCGAGAACGATGACGCCCGAAACAACTGCGAACAGCAGGTTCGCGAGTGGCCCGGCCATTGCGATACGGATGTCCCGCTTCCAGGGGACGGTCGAGGGATCCGCTGGAGGCTGGGTGTCGTCCAGTTGAGTGACTCCACCAATCGGCAGCAAAATGATGGACTTGACCCGAAGACCGGATTGCCGTGCTACCAGGGCGTGACCGAACTCATGGACGAGCACGCTAACGAAGATGATTCCGACCAGGGCAAGAACGCGGCCTTCGTTGGCGTTATGGCGAATGAGAAAATCGTTCCACCAGACGAATAGCGGGAGTACGAAGAAAAAGGTCCAGTGGACGCGTAGCTCCACTCCAAATATGCGACCAGCCGAGATGGACCAACTTCTCATAAGAGATCCGCGCGGAAGTCCCCGCTACGACCATTCTATATAGTTTAGACAACGGATAGGAGCCGACAGTTGCCATTTCTGTATATCCAAGGTAATAGAGCGGTTTATGGCCGGCGAAGACCGGGGAAACCATGCGAGTGATTGCGGGGAAATTCCGCAGCCGGCCGCTGCAATCGTTGCGTGGTCTGGACTTGCGTCCCACGGCGGACCGTCTGCGCGAAACCCTGTTCAATGTGTTGGCGGCCGGGCGTATGGATGTCTTGGAGGGCAAGGTCTGGCTCGACCTTTGCGCGGGCACGGGCGCGGTCGGCATTGAAGCTTTGAGCCGGGGAGCGGGTCAGGTGTACTTTGTGGAATCCTCGGCTGCGGCAGCGGGGCTGATTCGCCGCAATCTGGCCTCGCTCGAAGTAGTGACGGGATTCGAAATTCTGACAGATGACGTGGTTCGGGCTCTGCGCCAGTTGGAGGCGAAAAAGGTTACCGCCGACTTCATCTTTCTCGATCCGCCTTACCGCCTGGAGAAGATATATGGACGGGTTCTTCAGCTGCTGTCGCTGTCCTCGTTATTGCGGCCGGAGACGGTAGTCGTAGCCGAGCATGACAAGAGGTTCGATCCGGGAGATTCATTTGGTTCCCTGCTCCGCTATCGCGAGCTGGAGCAGGGGGACGCGGTTTTGAGCTTCTATCGTTTGTCTGCGTGATCTGAGGCACAGTCGGTGGCTGACCCGAGCGAGTGTGCTCGCGCCTACAAGCTTACTGTGGCATGGTGAACTTGAGCGAACCTGCGTCCTACGAGCTTTACTATTTCGACCACCATCTTGATGACGATGACGACAACGGTGATCATTAAACCGATGTGAGTCCAGTAATTGACGATCTTCACCAGGGCTTGCAGTCTTGCCACACTCGGGTCCGCAGCCATGAACAAATCACCAGCATTGATCAGAAAATAAATGACGACCAGGCTGAGTGCGTTCATGACCAGCCGCGAGATTGACTGACCCTTGATCCAGAGCGGCCTAACCAGCAGGGACGCAGTGAGAGCCAGATCGGCCACTACTGTCACCACCAGAAGCGGATAGATGGTTTGCCAGACTGGGCCAAGCTGGAGGAAGGCGATCCCCGGGCCAAGAATGAGGTACTGGTAGTGCAATCCGACCAGCCACCAGACACTGAAGATGGCTTGTATGAGGAGCTGGGCGATCAATTCGAATTGCGACTTCCGGGGGCTCTCCTTTACCAGCGGCGGCAGTTTTCTGGGGTCCCACGTGTCTTTCAGCTGTAACCTGCCACCAAAAAACTCAAGAGCGGAAAAGACCAGGGTGATCCAGGCGAACGTCATCAGGGCAACGCTGGGATAGTGAAACAAGACTCCAAGACTCTCCGTCAGAGTTTTGCCTGCGGCAGCGGTTGCGACGCTGGCGATGATCAGCACCAGGAACGCCAGGCCCAGCGACGCTTTCAGTACCTTCCAATAAATGGGAAACATGGTCGCCCCAATCATGTGCTGCTGCTTGCGGTAGCGGCTGGCCAGGTGGATGGGGCTGCCGAGTTTTTTCAGCAGCGCTACCTGATCATCTTCCGTGAGTAGATGTCCGACCTCCGCCTCTTTTTCTTCAACTTGAGAGAGGATGCTGTCGCGTAGTTCCTTGACGATGTCGTCGCGTTGCTTGGCGGGAAGCGCGAACTTCAGGGCTTGCAGGTAGCGTTCAATCAATTCCATAAATTTGCTCCTAAATAATTTGCGGAAGATGTGTCAAAGAATGCCTTCCAGAGATGCGTTAATGCTTTTCCACTCGGCGGCCAACTGTTTCAGGATCAGCTTGCCGTCGGCGGAGAGGCTGTAGAAGCGTTTGTTGCGCTTCTCCTCTTCGCGCCACTCGCTGACGAGCAATCCCTGATTTTCCAGGCGACGCAACAACGGGTACAGGGTGCCTTCGTCGATTTCCATGCCCTGAGTGGCCAGTGCCTTGCGCAAGGTGTAGCCGTAGCGTTCCTCGCGCAACTCGGCGAGCACCGCCAGGATCAAGCAGCCGCGCCTGAGTTCGAGCCGCAGGTTTTCCAGGACCTCGGTATTCGTCGTGGCTTCTACCGTGTGTTGCATAGTGTATGACGTACACTGTACGATACACAGTATTGTTTGTCAAGCATTTTTCGAATCGCGCCGGTGAGCGAACGGGGAGCACCGAACCGAAAGAAATAACAGCAAGACAAGTTGCTGAAACCTTGGCCCTTAACACCCGGATCAGATGACGGGCCGAAAGTAAGGCAGCGCAGGTTACGAAAGTTTCGCCAGAATGATCGCAAGTTGTTGTATTGCAATGCTTTAATTGATATCAATGGGTGGCAGATTCCCGTCCAACTTTTACGAGGAATCGCACGGAGGGACGTGGGTAGCGGCTCTCAGTCGTGGAGAGAACTGAGCTTAAGCGCCAAGGTGTTTATCAGCCTTGTCGTGATGGCGGGGACGTGTGTGCTGCTGTATGGCGCCATACGGCCTACCAGCAGAAATATTGCTCAATTCATCTGTTACTTGCTGATCGCGATTCTGGCGGCACGGCTCAAAGTGCGGCTGCCAGGAATCACCGGCACCATGTCGGTGAATTTTCTTTTTATTTTGCTGGGCATCCTGGAACTCGGGTTTGCCGAGACCATGGCATTGGGCACCGCAGCCATCCTGGTGCAGTGCTTCTACCGGGACCGGCCCAGCCCGGTTCAGGTCACATTCAATCTTTCGGCGAGCGCGTTCGCGGCAGCCATCGCATATCAGGTTTATCACCTGGCAATCCACGGAAGCGAGATGAAGAGCCATCCGCTGTTGCTGGGGATGGCGGCCATCACCTACTTCGCGGCGAATACGGGTTCGATCGCGGCCGTGATCGCTCTTACCGAACACAAACCCATCAACAAGATCTGGGTGGAATGCTATTTCTGGTCATTCCCGTACTACCTGGTCGGCGCAGCCTTTGCCGGAATGATCGGCTGGTTCAACCGCCAGTTTGGATGGGAAACGTCGCTTCTGATTGTTCCCATCATTTACCTGATTTACAGGTCTTATCGGCTGTACCTGGGAAAACTTGAGGACGAAAAGCGCCATGTGGAAGAAATGGCGACTTTGCACCTGCGAACCATCGAAGCTCTGGCGCTGGCGATTGAAGCCAAGGACCACACCACCCACGATCACCTGCAACGGGTGCGGGTGTACGCCATTGAAGTAGCCAAGGAACTGGGTGTAAGCCCGCCTGAGATGGAAGCGCTGCATGCGGCGGCGCTATTGCACGACATTGGCAAACTGGCGGTGCCGGAGCACATCATTTCGAAACCAGGCCGGCTGACACCGGAAGAATTTGAAAAGATGAAGATCCACCCGGTGGTAGGGGCGGAGATTCTGGAACGTGTCCGCTTCCCGTATCCGGTGGTGCCGATTGTCCGGGCCCACCATGAGAAGTGGGATGGATCCGGATATCCGTTCGGATTGAAGGCGGAAGAAATTCCGATCGGCGCACGCATTCTTTCGTCGGTGGATTTTCTGGACGCTATGGCGTCCGACCGGCAATACCGGCGCGCGCTGCCGCTGGAAGAAGTGATGAAGCGGTTGTCGGCTGAATCGGGAAAGTCGTTCGATCCGAAAGTGGTCAGCGTTCTGGAGAGACGGTACCGCCAACTGGAGAAGCTGGTGGAATCGCACTCCCGCAGGAACGAAGCGGGTGCGCCGCTTTCCACCGAATTGAAAGTGGAAGCAGGGGCGGCGCCGGCGGCGGGCTTTGAAGACATTACGGTAAAAGACGCGCCGGGGCAGGAAGCTACTTTCTTGTCGTCGATCGCGGCGGCGCGGCAGGAAGCGCAGACTCTGTTCGAACTGAGCCAGGATCTGGGTGCTTCGCTCAGCCTGGGCGAAACGTTATCAGTATTTTCAGTGAAACTACGGCGACTGGTGCCTTACGACGCCATTGCGATCTATGTGAAGCGCGGTACGGAACTGGTTCCTGAACTGGTGAGCGGAGACAACCATCGCCTGTTCTCATCGCTGCGCATTCCGCTGGGCAGCGGCCTTTCGGGATGGGTGGCGCAGAACCGAAAGCCGATAATCAACGGCAATCCTTCGGTGGAGCCGGGATATCTGAACGATCC
>Ga0097621_100003478_pt1 | contig 10856 bp, 10 predicted proteins | sample KBSMisM72_FD_73165 | JGI IMG/M metagenome (GOLD analysis project Ga0097621, IMG submission 73165) | Miscanthus rhizosphere microbial communities from Kellogg Biological Station, Michigan, USA - KBS Miscanthus M7-2 (version 2) (version 2) | ecosystem: Host-associated > Plants > Roots >... | reverse complement strand
GCGGAAGCTGCGAATGTTTGATCCTGCCTTAAGCCCGCAGCTTCCCGCACGTCTCAGGGCGGATAACACTTTTCTGCGAAAGGAAACTCTTTAATGACCGAAAGGCCAAGCACAACATTACTCGGAACCGTTGACAAGATCGTGACCTCCGTCGATCCCGGCCTGCCTGCAAAGGCGCAGATCACCGTCCAGAATGTCGATGGCGTGCCTCAGCAGATCCGCATCGAAAACACCCTGACCTCCTAAAACGGAGATGAAGTGGCGCTTACCAAGGGCGCCGTCGTGAAAATCACGATCAAGGCGTAGCCAAGGACTCAACTCACGAGCGTACAAGTAAGTTTCCGGACTGCATCGGCATCTTCAATGTGAGCTATCTAGCTCAGACACAATCCTCACCAGCTGTCATTCTCTACTCTGCTGAATATGTGGCAAGAGCATGCCCCCTGATTCGTAGCCTTCATTACTTAGTCCGGCCGGGTTCAGTCCCAGCCAATCAACGCCGGGGGCCACATTCAGCAGAGTGACAGTCTTCGCCCGCGGGTCGCGGAACTCACGACATCTGGTTTCGACCCTAAGCGCTCTCGATCGCAAAGACAGAACACCCCGGGCGGAGAAGGGCGTCGTCCGCGAAAAAGAAAGGTTTCTAAAGACATGCTGTTAATTCAACTGGTGGAAGTTCTGGTCGTGGTGGGTGTTCTCCTGTGGCTGGTAAATCGCTTCATTCCCATGCAGTCATCCATCAAGTCGATCCTGAATGGGGTCGTGGTCATCGCAGTCGTTGTCTGGCTGCTGAATGTTTTCGGGCTCTTTCACTCCCTCTCGCACATCCGCATTGGGAAAGGCTAAGTCAATTGTGAGCGCTTCTTAATCGCAGCACCCAAGTCCAAGGTTGAAACTAAACGGTAGCGCGACCGACGCAGGTCGCAAGGAGAAACACTTTGAATACCAAGCTTTTGCTGGTCGCTGGAATCACACTCAGCTTGAGCGCTTTCGCTCAAAACAATTCGCAAACTGTCGAACCCATGGCACACACTCCGACCTTCCGGGTCACCGTGGTCAGCCGCAATGTGCAGGCGGTCAACTACAAGCATCGCGGCGGAGCTACCAAAGTAGATTTTGCCGGCACCGACCTGATGCCCCAGGCTCGCGGCGAAGCCAAAGTCGAAAGCAAGAAGGGCTATATCGAAATTGAAGTGGAATTCGCCAATCTGGAAAAGCCCACGAGTTTCGGCAATGAGTATCTGACCTACATTCTCTGGGCCATTTCACCCGAAGGCCGGGCCGTCAATCTGGGAGAAATTCTGGTAGGCGACAACCACCGCAGCAAGGTAGACGTTACCACCGATCTGCAGGCCTTCGCCCTGGTGGTGACAGCAGAGCCTTATTATGCGGTGCGCCAGCCCAGCAATGTCGTGATCATGGAAAACGTGGTCCGCGACGATACCAAGGGAACCACCGAAGCGATGCACACCAAGTATGACCTGCTGGAGCGCGGTGGCTACATTCCCACGGGATACAAGTTTGATCCCGTTGTACTCAACACCAAACTTCCCCTGGAATTCTTCGAAGCCCGCAATGCCTTGCGCATCGCGCAATCCGAAGGCGCCGAGCATTACGCCAACGATAGCTACCAGCATGCATCCCGGCTGATGGACAAGGTCGATGCCGATGCCACCAGCAAGCACACCGATCGTAAAGCCATGATCGGCGTCGCACGTGAAGTAGTGCAGACCGCGGAAGACGCACGCGCGATCACGGTCAAAAAGATCGAGCAGGAGCGGCTGGAGAACGAACGTCAAGCTGCCGCTGACACTCTATCCAACACTCAGGCGCAAGCCGACGACGCTACCCGCAAGAAGGAGCAGGCTCAGTCGGACCAGGCACGGGCTGAACGCGCTACTTCTCGTGCCCAGGCGGCAACTGCCCAGGCCGAGTCGGACACCGCCCGGGCGCAGGCTGACGCCGCTCGCGCCCAGTCTGACGCGAACCAGGCCAAATCGGATATGGCGAGCAATCAGGCTTCGTCGGCCAGTGCACTCAGCGCCGCCCAGGCCGATGCGGACCAGTCGCGTCTGGCTGCACAGCAGGCACAAGCCAGCGCGCAACAGGCGGACGCCGACAAGGCCGCCATGCGTGTTCGTTTGTCCGAGCAGTTGAACAAGATCCTGCAAACCCGCGACAGTGCTCGCGGATTGATTGTCAGCATGTCCGACGTTTTGTTTGACACGGGAAAGTACACGTTGAAGCCCGGTGCGCGAGAGAAGCTGGCAAAAGTTGCCGGCATTCTGCTGGCTTACCCTGGGCTCAACATCGAAGTTGGCGGCTATACCGACAATGTTGGCGGCGATCAGATGAATCAGACGCTGTCTGAAAACCGCGCTGGCTCGGTGCGTGACTACCTCGTCCAACAGGGCGTGGCGACCGCCGCAGTCACAGCCAAGGGCTTCGGCAACAGCCTGGCCGTGGCTTCGAACGATAACGCTTCAGGACGGCAGCAGAACCGGCGAGTCGAACTGCTCGTGTCCGGTGAAGCTATCGGCAACGCCGTCAATCCCCAAACTGGAAGCTTGCGCTAGCTCGTTCTGAAAACCCCGCCCAAGCGGAGCTTGGACGGGGCATCCTACGGAGATAAGCCAGATATGAAAGCAATCGGAATCACCACCGCGGTCGTCCTCGCACTGGCATTCGGAGTAACGCCTCCCGTTCTTGCGCAGCATGAGCCGGAGGGCGGCAAACAAGGGCACGCCCAACAACAACCGGGCGGACACGAGCAAGGCAGACCCGAAGCGCAGCACACGCAGCAGCAGCGCCAGCCGGAGCACGCACAGCAACAGCAACATGAGCAACCGCAGCAGCAGGTCCAACGCAACCAGCAACAGCACGCCCAGCAACAGCAGCAGGTTCAACACAACCAGCAGCAGCACGCACACCAACAGCAGCAGGCACGCAATCGGTCGCAGCCACAGCGCTCGCAGCGCCAGCAGCAAGTCCGGCAGAGCGCATGGCAACGGCACCGCTCACAAAACTGGCAGTCTGACCACCGCAACTGGCAGCAACGTGGCGGCTACCACGGCTATCGCATTCCCGATGACCGGTATCGCGGATACTTTGGTCCGAGCCACGGCTTCCGTATCAATGCCCTCCCCTTCATGGTCGTAGGCGGGTACCCGCGCTTTCAGTACCAGGGCTACTGGATCAGCACCGTCGATCCTTGGCCGGATTCCTGGGGCAACGACTGGTACGACAATGACGATGTCTACGTCGATTACGTGGACAACGGCTACTACCTCTATAACCGCAGGTATCCGTCCTCCGGAATAGCGATCAACATCACGCTGTAGCTCTCATCGGGTGCGCCTTCCAAAGAGGCCGCACCCGATAACCTTGAAGGAGCAACACATGCTGGGAACAGTTCTGATCGTGGTCTTGATTTTGGCACTCCTGGGAGCGCTACCCCGCTGGTCACATAGCCGGGAATGGGGATACGCTCCAACAGGCGGAATTGGGCTGGTCATCCTTATCGTTGTGGTTCTGCTGCTTCTCGGCCGCATCTGAACACTTCACCTTCTCACGGCTCTCGCTTGTAGAACCCCGTCATAGTCTACTAATACAATAGACATTGTAGACATACCATGCTAGAGTGGCACGATAGAGGATGCCGCCTTGTCCGCTCGGCCTTTCAAGTTCTCGGTCGCCATCATCGGTGGAGGTTTCTCCGGCGCCATTCTTGCGGCACAACTCTTGCGCCGGGGCGACTCTTCAATTTCCGTAGTGGTGGTGGAAAAGTCTTCGTCAGTTGGTCGCGGCCTGGCTTACGGAACTGAGTGCTCTTCCCTTCTGTTGAACGTTCGCGCCCGCAACATGAGCGCATTTCCGGACGATCCAAGCCACTTCCTCCGATGGGCCCAGTCGAATCACGATCCCAGCACCGGACCCGGCAGTTTCCTCCCTCGCGCGGTCTACGGACGGTACGTCCAGGCCGTACTCAACGAATCCGTGCAGCTTGCCGGCAACCACCGCCTGGAATGGGTGAAAAACGAGGCGTGCCAACTTGCGCCGACGGACAGTGGACTGGAAATAAAGCTGCAAAGCGGCCGCCGCTTGCTGGCTGATCGTATCGTGCTTGCGCTGGGAAACTTTCCTCCCGGCGATCCTCTCGCAGCCTGGGCAGCCAGGACTGGCTCGGCCTACTTTCGCGACCCTTGGTCCGAATCAACCTTGGACGGTGTAAAGAACCTGGGCGACGTTCTGCTGGTGGGCTCGGGCCTGACCAGCGTGGATGTGGCCGTCCAGCTGCGCGAGCGGGGATGTCGAAGCACAATCCACATTCTGTCCCGCCACGGTCTTCTTCCCCAGCCTCACAAAGCCACTGATAGCAGTCCCCCGTTCTGGAACGACTCTTCTCCGAAAAACATTGCCGGCTTGTTACGACTGGTGCGCAGACAAATAAGTCAGGGCCATGAGCGAGGGATCGAGTGGCAGAGCGTGTTCGACAGCTTGCGACCGCAGGTGGCGCAAATCTGGCAATCGCTCTCAGAAACCGAGCGACGACGCTTCATGCGGCATGTTCGGCCTTATTGGGAAGTGCATCGCCATCGCGCGGCTCCGCAGATTGCCCAATCCATTCTTGACCAGGTTTCCCGCGGACAGATCCAGGTTCACGCTGGCAGAATCACCGACTATAAAGAAGATAGATCAGGCGCCAAAGTCATCTACCGTGATCGCAAGCGCGGCTTAGCGAATGCCATCTCCGTCGAACGGGTCATTAACTGCACCGGGCCACAGAGCGACTACCGCCGTCTGGACAATCGTTTGATCTCATCTCTCCTGGGTTCAGCTTTAACACGGCCCGACCCGCTCTTTCTAGGCCTGGATGTTTCTCCGGAAGGGGCGCTCATCGGTCGCGACGGAACGATTTCTGATTCGCTCTTCGCGGTCGGCCCGCTTCGTAAGGGCAGCGTTTGGGAATCAACCGCTGTCCCCGAACTGCGAGAGCAGATCGACGGACTAGTCGATCACTTGCTGAATTCCAGTCGCCCGCCTGTACGTATGGCTCTGCCCGCTCTGTGTGGAGCGGACAGTCTTGTCCGCCGCTTTCGAATTGGATTTTGACTTCGGTTTGCCCACCGCACAATCAAAATCAACGTCATAAGCAGCGGACAAGAGTGTCCGTCCCCACACGTGCTTCTTCCAAGGTTACAATCAACAATTCCTAAAGGAAGAACATCGTGCAACGACCCAAGGTCCTCATTACGCGTCCCATCCAGCAGGAAGTGATCGATCAGATCTCCCAGCACTGTGACGTGCAGGTTCATCGCATCGACGAACCCATGCCAGCCGATCTGCTCGCCGCAGCCGTACTGGAACTAGATGGCATCATGCCAGCCGGCGTGCGAATCAGTCAGGACATCATCGACGCCGCTCCGAAGCTGCGTGTGGTCTCGAACATCGCCGTCGGATACGACAATATCGATGTGGAGGCCTGCAATCGCCGGCACATTCTCGTCACCAACACTCCGGACGTGCTGACCGAAGCCACGGCCGACATCGCCTTCGCGCTGATATTGGCCGCAGCCCGGCGAGTCGCGGAAGGCGATCGCTTTGTTCGCAGTGGCCGCTGGACCCAATGGCAATGGGGATGTTTGTGGGGAACCGAGTTGCACGGCAAAACGCTGGGACTCTACGGCTTTGGGCGAATAGCCCAGGCGGTTGCACGGCGAGGCCGTGGCTTTTCGATGCGGATTCTGTACTACGCGCGGAATCGGGTTTCCTCCAATATTGAAAAAGAATTCGGTGCCGAATTTGTAGATCGCGAAACTCTGCTGCGGGAATCGGATTTTCTAAGTCTGCACGTTCCGCTTTCGCCGGAAACTCGTCATGCGATTGCAGCGCCGGAGTTGGCACTCATGAAGCCCAGCGCATTCTTCATTAATACAGCGCGTGGGCCGATCGTTGACGAAGAAGCTTTGGTGCAGGCTTTACAAACCGGACGGCTGGAGGGCGCTGGTCTCGATGTTTTCGAAAACGAGCCCAAGGTGCATCCGGCATTAATCGCGATGGACAACGTCACGCTGTTGCCGCACGTGGGAAGCGCCACTGCGGAGACCCGCATGCGGATGGCGATGCTCGCGTCAAAAAATCTGCTAGCCGCGTTACGCGGAGAGCGTCCTCCCAATCTGGTGAATCCCGAAGCCTTCAAATAGAAGCGACTGGTCGTCTCCTGAATATCCGCCTCTAAAAGATATTGCGGAACCCCCAGAACAGGAAGCCGGAGAGAATCATTGAGGCCGGGAGCGTCAGCACCCACGCCATAAGCAAATTGCGCACTGTCGCCCACTGCAATCCAGTGTGGTTTGCTGCCATCGTTCCAGCAATTCCGGACGACAGCACGTGTGTAGTACTCACCGGCATGCCAAACCAATCCGCAGCGCCGATTGTCACCATAGCAGTGATTTCCGCGGCAGCGCCCTGGCCATAGGTCAGGTGGTCTTTACCGATTTTTTCGCCAACTGTCACCACGATCCGCTTCCAGCCGACCATCGTGCCTAATCCCAGGGCCATTGCGACCGCCACCTTCACCCAGAGTGGAATGAACTTGGTGGCATTGTCGATGTGCTTCTTGTAATTGGCCAGCACTGCCCAATCATTCGCCGCAATGTCAGGCTGATGCGTTTTCTGCATCAGGCGCAAGGCTTCGCTGACCAGGTACATGTCATTCCGAAAGTTACGCACCCGATCGTTGGGCACCTTGCGCAATTCGCCGAACAGAACCGTTTCGTTGCCGATGTCGCTGACCAACTGGCGCAGGGCCAGCATGGTGTTGGGACTGAATTCTTTGGTGCGGACGTAAGCCGTCACATCTTCACGCGCATCGCCAATGACCGCGTTGGGGCTGACATACTTGTTCAAAGTATTCCCGGCTTGTTCAGAGACAGCCACAAAGTCTTCGGACTGTCTTTTGGTGACCGCGTGATTCAACGCGTAGGCCGTGGGCACAGTACCGATCAGGATCAGCATGATCAGGCCCATTCCCTTCTGGCCATCATTCGATCCGTGGGCGAAACTCACTCCAGTGCAGGTCAGCAACAGCAGAGCGCGAATCCAGAAGGGCGGAGGCTGGGTCCCTTCCGGTGCTTCGTAAAGTTTCCGGTTCTTGACGATCACTTTCATCAGTGAAAGCAGCAAGAACGCCCCGGCGAAACCGACCAGCGGGGACAACAACAGGGACTTTCCGATGTTCAGAGCCTGGCCCCAGTCCACGCCACTGGTGCCGGTTCTCGCCGACATAAGCTGGTTCGCGATACCGACTCCAATGATGGAGCCGATCAAGGTGTGCGAACTGGACGCAGGCAATCCGAAATACCAGGTGCTCAGGTTCCAAATGATGGCCGCAACCAGCAGGGCGAAGACCATGGCGAAACCGGCCTTACTTCCCACTTGCAGAATCAGTTCCACCGGCAGCAGCGAAATGATGCCAAACGCGACCAACCCGGAGGAACTGACGACGCCGAGAAAATTCCACAAGCCTGACCACACCACCGCGACATGCGGCTCCAGCGAGTGTGTATAGATTACGGTTGCGACGGCATTGGCTGTGTCGTGAAATCCATTTACAAACTCAAATCCCAGAGCCACCAGCAGTGCGATGCCGAGAAGGACATAGGGAAATATAGATGCGTTATGAACTCCCGTGAGATCCGTGGACAGACTGTAACCGGCATAAATGACACCGACGATCAGCACCGCCACAAAGGCGAGGACGCCGATTTTCCCCGGGCCTTTGCCGAGCTTGGCTTCGAGAGCGGGCACGGCGACGGGTCGGGGACGGACTGGCGGTGGAGCTGCGGGGGCGGTCGCCATCGAGTGATCTCCTGGTCCTTGACGGTTAAGAGCTACCGTCGTGGATGGCGGCCACTATAAGGCGCGAGTGTTACAGCAGTATTAAAGTTGAAGGAAAAAGCAGAAATTCCGGCGCAGCTTAGCTTTGATGGGCTGGATCTCCCGCGCCATCGGCGTGCGACGGGAGAATCAGGTCCGACGTGGCGATGCGAATTGAAACTCTTGTGTCCCGACAGGAAGGATAAGAAATTACGCCGCCGATGGCTCAGCAGAGCGCGCTTTCGCTTCCTGCATCTTTTTCTGAAGGCGTACCCGTAATTGTTCTAACTGCAGCTCTTCGGTTCGACGTTCGTAGAGAATGGATGCCGCTTTGACTTCGTAAGGCATCCACTTGGGAGAGTGGCTGGTAGATTCCATATCGCCTCCGGAGGATTGAGCAACGACGGCCAGTATATCCAGCCAACAGACTTACCACAAGGCGACCAGCAGGCATCCGCGAGGCTAATTAAATGAGCGTGTTACAGCGTGCTTCCACCAGAAATGCACAAGTGTCCGCCCACATCTGTTTCCAGGAGGGATCAGAACGTCAGACTCAGCGACATCTGAATCTGGCGCGCGCTTCCGATCGTTTTGTTGGTGATCCCCAAACCACTCAGGTTGGGGCAGACATACAGAGACCCGGTAGTGGTCTGATCGAACGATGAGTTACACGGACTCAAAGTCGCCGGCGTGCCTTGCTGTGGAAAGCCCTGGAAGCCGGGGTTCTGCGTAATGTCGTTGATCGGGATATCGAAGCTCGCCGTGTTGGTCAGATTGTAGATATCGAAACTGTACTTCAGCGTAGTGTGCTCGGTGATCTGCGTCATCTTAACCAGCGAAAGGTCCGCGCGTCTTTGCCAGGGTTGCCGAAAGATATTGCGCTGGCCATGGTCGATGAAGTTCGTCTCGTAAGGGTCGTTGGACGGAATCGCGCCGTCGAGTGCTCCAGCAGCCAGCAATGGCAGGGTGAAGCAGCTGGCATCGAGGGCGGGAGTTGCGCCAGCACCCGAGTGTCCCGTAACAGCCGTCTTGGGTGAGCAACTGGCGTCCAGTGGAACGATTGGATTCGTGATGCCGTCGTTCACTCCGTAGAAAATGCTGCCGACCGCGCCCGAGTAATCGACCACGCTGTAAGGCTGACCACTCTGGATGACGGTCAGGCCGGTAATCGACCATCCATTGGCGATCTTGCTCATGAACGACGATCCCGAAACAAACTTAGGCAACTCGTAGCGGTAGGTGAAATTGATGACGTGCTTGCGGTCATAGTCAGACAAGCCATAGCCGGACCGCAGATCGAGCGGATTGTTGCCGTTGTAAAACAGACCCATCGCGCTCTGCTCATCCGTCGCGTGCGAGTAGGTGTAGGAGAATCCGACCTGTAAACCGTGACTCAAGCGCTTTTCAACGTGGGCCTGCAGCGCATGGTAGGCGGAGATGCCGGCGGCCGTGTACGACTCCGACTCGGATGAGTAGCCAATATACGGAACGCGCAGGTTGACGTTTCCGCCTTCGAAGGTTTGCAGGTAGGGCTGCCCGTTCGGCAGGTTTGCCGGCGTGAACGTGCTGGGGTCGCTGAGAATCGAGTAGCCGTAAGTGTAGTCCTGTTCGAACGGCGTGCCCGGACGGATGGGGTGAGTCGGCGATGCAATCCGCGCCTGGTTGAACGGCAGAGGAACAACTTCGTGGCGGCCAAGGTTGCCCACGTACCCAACCTGGATCACCAGATCATTGCGCGGCTGCCACTGAATATCCAGCGTCTGGTTCATGGTGTAGGGCAGCTTGTTCGCCCGGTTGTAATCGGCAAAAGCGAAAAGTGGAATGCCGGAGGAACTCACGGCCGCATTAGGCAGAATGAGATCTTTGGGATTGCCCGAAGGCCCCGGACCGAGCGTGGGACCCCACGGGTTGGCGAAGTCAGGACACGTCACGTACCCGTAACCATTAGGATCGCAAGTTTGAGAATTCACCCACGGAGGAGTCTGGTTCACGCCAAACGGACCTCCCGTGATCACGCCCGAAGCGAAACCGGGTGAGAGATAGCTGAAAAGTTCGCCGCGATCGTAGTACAGCCCCCACCCCGCGCGAACCACGATTTTGTCGTTAAACATCTTCGGGCTCCACGCCATGCCGAGGCGGGGCGCAATGCCCCATTGCCGCCCGGTCAGAGTCGAGTCACTCACGCCTTTGGTCGCAAAGTCTGGATTATTGCCGGCAATGATCAGGCCGTTCGAAGTGATGGTATCGGTGGCTGCGTCATAGCTGTAATCCGACGGATCGAAGTTGAAAATGCGTCCGTTCTTTTCAGTAAGGCCTCCGTGATAATCAAAGCGCACGCCTGCCGTCACGCTGAGGTTCGGGCGGATCTGATACTTGTCCTGAATATATCCGCCCGACTCTTTCGAGCGGTAATAACGGTCGCCGTCCCCTTGCAGAAAGTTGGTCGTGATGAATCCGTCCGCGGTGTAGGTGATGGGATTGCCCGTGAGGAACTGGTCAAAACTGGTGAAGCCAATCATTCCGGAATTGGTTCTCTTGTCCCGGGCATTGAGTTGGGTATAGGAAAAGCTTCCGCCGAAGGTAATCGTGTGCCTGCCGTGAATCCAGCTGGCATCGACCGACGGCATCCAGCGATTTTGGAAAATTCCCGTAAACGCCCCCTGCGAAGCCGCGGTGGATCCGATGTTCGCTCCAGCGTTAAATACAAAGTTCGTGTTCGCCGGAGACTCATTTCCGAAATCATCCGCAATCGTGATGCCGGGAAAGACCGACGAACCAAATGCATTGATGCCCACAGCTTGAGGCGTGAAGGGCTGACCGATCGTGCTGTAGATCTTTTCCCGGATGAAGCCGAACGTTTCCGCAATGCTGAAGTGAGGCGACAAAGACTGGGTATTCGTGATGCTCGCGACCTGGCTGCCGGCGTCCAGGTGTTGATCGAATCCCTGAAACGACGAAAACCCAAACGGCGCGGTTGT
>Ga0097621_100003476_pt1 | contig 10860 bp, 7 predicted proteins | sample KBSMisM72_FD_73165 | JGI IMG/M metagenome (GOLD analysis project Ga0097621, IMG submission 73165) | Miscanthus rhizosphere microbial communities from Kellogg Biological Station, Michigan, USA - KBS Miscanthus M7-2 (version 2) (version 2) | ecosystem: Host-associated > Plants > Roots >... | reverse complement strand
CAGATCTCCCCGCTCACAGCTCCAGCAGCATCAGCGCCGGATCCTCCACTATATCTTTCACATGCTTCAGAAACGTGACGGCCTCTCTCCCATCCACCACACGATGGTCATACGTCAGCGCGACATACATCATCGGGCGAATCACCACCTGCCCGCCCCGGGCCACCGGCCGATCCTGAATTGCGTGCAATCCAAGCACGCCGCTCTGCGGCGGATTCACAATCGGCGTCGACATCAGCGACCCATAGATCCCGCCATTGCTGATCGTAAAGGTGCCGCCCTGGAGCTCCTCGACCTTCAGCTCATTCTCCGTCGCGCGTTTTGCAAAGTCCGCAATCGTCTTCTCGATTTCTCCAAATCCCATTTGTTCGGCATTGCGAAGCACGGGTACGACCAATCCTTTCCCGCCACCGATCGCAATTCCGATATCGTAGAAGTCGCGATAGACAATGCTTTCGCCGCGCAACTCCCCATTGAGCTGCGGTATCTGCTTCAGCGCTTCGATAACGGCCTTCACGAAGAACGACACGATTCCCAATTTCGCGCCGTACTTTTGCTGAAACGCGTCCTTGTGCGCGGCTCGTAAAGCCGCAATCGCGGTCATGTCGATTTCATTGAATGTCGTTAACAGGGCGGCGTTTTTTTGGGCGTCCACTAATCGCTCCGCGATGCGTCGTCGGATGGGAGTCATTGGGATCACGCGCTCTCCGCGAGACGTTGAGGTGGGAGACGCAGGGGGAGTAGCTGGAGGAGCGGCTGGAGGAGCAGGAGCGGGCGGGCTCGGGGGCGGCGAAGCAGGAGCGGGCGCGGGTGGGTGTTCCTTGGTTTCAGTTTTTGAGGCTTCAGTTTTTGGCGCTTCAACTTCTTTTACTTTAGCTTCCGGCTTCTTCTCCGGCGCAGCAGCGTCCTCCATGTAGCCGATGACCTCTCCGACCGCGGCCTTCTCCCCCTGTTTCTTCAGCACCTCCGTTACCTTGCCCGAAATCGGAGCCGGCAGTTCCACGGTCGCCTTCTCCGTTTCGATGACCACGACCGGATCATTTTCCGCCGCGAAATCGCCGCTCTTTTTCAGCCATTCCCCAATTTCGACTTCAGTGATGGACTCGCCAACGTTCGGCACTTTCAACGGCACGGGCATGGGATCCTCCTGGATTCATGATCGGAAGGCATCGGCAATCACTTGTTGTTGTTCCAGCTTGTGACTCGCAGACGATCCTGTGGCGGGACTCGCCGATGCAGGACGCGAGACCACGGAAAGAGGGAAACGCTTCAAGAGCGTCTCTCCGAATCGCGCGCGCAAATACGGCCACGCACCCATGTTCTGCGGCTCCTCCTGCACCCAGACGGCGGGAGTGCCGTCGCGATACCTCTCCAGCGCGCGCAACAGAACATCGTCCGCCAACGGATACAGCTGCTCGAGGCGAACGATGGCAATGGCTTCCGAACGGAGTTCCTCTCTCGCTTTTTCGAGGTCGTAATATACCTTCCCGCAGCATAGGAGGATCCGATCCGTCTGATCTCGATCCGTGCGCTGGTCCCGCAGGATCCGTTGAAAGCGGCCCGCTTCGAATTCTCTCAGCTCCGAGACCGACCGCGGGTGCCGGAGTAGACTTTTTGGCGTCATGATAATGAGGGGCTTTCGCCATCGTCGCATGATCTGTCGGCGGAGAAGGTGGAAGTACTGCGCCGGTGTTGTCGGGTTTGTCACCTGAATGTTGTCTTCCGCCGCGAGCTGCAGAAATCGTTCGAGCCGCGCGCTGGAGTGCTCCGGCCCTGCTCCTTCAAAGCCATGGGGAAGCAGCATGACCATGCCGCTCAAGCGCCGCCACTTATCCTCCGCACTGGTGATGAACTGGTCGATGATGACCTGGGCGGCGTTACAGAAATCTCCGTACTGCGCTTCCCACATCACGAGACCGTCCGGACAGTCGAGACTGTAGCCATATTCGAAGCCGAGCACCGCCGCCTCTGAAAGAGGGCTGTTACAGATTTCGACCGTCGCCTGAAACGGTGCGAGATTTTGGAGTGGAACATATCGGGCGTCGGTCTGCACATCGTGAAGCACGGCATGTCTCTGACTGAATGTTCCACGTTCCGAATCCTGGCCGGTTAATCGAATTCGGACGTCCTCGCTGGCAAGCGTCGCGAAAGCGAGCGCTTCGGCCGCAGCCCAGTCCAACGGACGTTTGCCCTCAGCCATTTCCCGCCGGCGTTCCATTCCACCTTTTAATTTGGGATGTACGTGGAACGATTCCGGAACTCGCGCCTGGACTTCGAGCAGCTCGGCGATTCGATGTTTTTCCACACCCGTTTCGGCATCTGGAACGTCTCCGTCACGGCCACCACTAAATCCTGTCCAGATTCCGCGAAGTGAGCTTGTGAGTTCGCGGGTTTCCTCTTTCTGAGCTTCGGACAACTCCTTGATGAAATACTCCTGTCGTCGCTGACTAATCTCGTCAGCCTCCTCCCGCGTCACGCCACCAAGCCGCAGCAGTCGATCCAGATATCCGTCGCGCACAGATTTTCGTTCCGCAATGGCTTTGTAAAGCAGCGGCTGCGTGAACGAGGGCTCATCGGCTTCACTGTGTCCAAGTCGCCGATAGCAGAAGAGGTCAATGACGGCATCCGTCTTGAAGGTACGTCTAAAATCCATAGCCACTCGAACCACCTGGGCGACGGCTTCAGGATCCTCGCCGTTGACGTGAAAAATCGGAATCTGAAGCATTTTTGCTACGTCAGTGCAATACGGGCTGGAGGTTGTTTGATCCGATGGCGTGGTGAATCCCAGCTGGTTGTTGACGACAACATGAAGCGTGCCTCCGGTCTGGTATGCCGTGAGTTCACTGAGATTGAGAGTTTCCTGAACGATGCCTTCGCCCGCGAAACTCGCGTCGCCGTGGATGAGCAGGGCCATGCCGCGTTCGCGGGTAGCATCGTCCACGCGATCCTGCTTTGCGCGAATTCGCCCGAGAGCAACCGCGTTCACAAACTCCAGGTGGCTGGGGTTGAAGCAGAGCGAGAGATGGACGCGTTGGCCGCGTTGCGTTGTCCAGTCAGAACTGTGACCTAAATGGTATTTGACGTCGCCGCGGCCGAGCAGTTGCTGGGCATCCTTGTCGGCGAATTCCTGAAATATGTCTCTCGGGTTCTTCCCGAGGACATTTGCGAGGACGTTAAGCCGTCCTCGATGCGCCATCGCGAGGACGATTTCCTGTATCCCGTCGTTGCCGGCTTTTTCAATCGCAAGGTCGAGCAACGGAATGAGGCTCTCGCTTCCTTCGAGCGAGAAGCTCTTTGCGCCGATGAATTTCTTGCGGATGAATTCTTCAAAGACGACAGCGTCGGTGAGTCTCGTGAGAATGCGGAGTTGTTCCTCACGCGTAAGTGCAACATGATTCTGACTCCACTCCATCTGCTGCTGAAGCCACTCACGCGCAGCAGGATCATCGATGTGCATGAATTGCACGCCAATGGTCCGGCAATAGGTAGCGCGCAGGCGTTGTACAATCTCTCGCAGAGTGACGCTGCTCTGCTGGCAAAGCGTGCCGCAGGAAAACTCGCGATCGAGGTCCCGTTCCGAAAATCCGTAAGATGCGAAATCCAGTTCGGGCGCCGTCAGACGGCGGAGGCCGAGAGGATCGACCTCCGCAATGCGATGCCCGCGTACGCGATAGTTGCGAATGAGCCGGTCGACGCGTTCCTGCAACGCGGACGCGGTTTGACCATCGTGGTTGGCACCGCTCGGTGGCGTCGCCTGAAAATAGGTTCGCCAATCTGCAGGGACGGATGATGGATTCTGCAGATATTGCTCGTAAAGCTGTTCAACGAAAGGCAGGTTCAGACTGTAGGGGAGGGCGTTGTCTTGTGCCATAGGGTGCGCTCTTGTGTCATGTGCCTCAAATCTAATCAGCGTATCAAGACGATTCCTTAAAAAGCAGTCTGATGGCTCCTCGCGTCGCGTTCGGTTGCAAATGAAGTGCCGCGATTGGCGCACAACCTGCTCTAGACCCACGGAGCCTCTGACGCTCCATGCTCATCCATCTAAAGAAAAGGAGTGCATCGATGCAAAGAGATCCCGTTTGCGGCATGTCCGTTGACCCCGATGACGTTGAAGAAACCTCAACCTATCAGGGCAAGACCTACTACTTTTGCTCCGCTCCCTGCAAGACGAAGTTCGACCAAAGGCCGTCGCAGTTCCTCGGCAGCAAACCACAACAACCCTCAGTTTAGTGAGGGAACTGTAGGCGCGGTCTATGACCGCGCAAGGACGTGAATCGAGCAACTTGCGCGGTCATAGACCGCGCCTACAGTTCCCGCGCTACGCGGCCCCTTCCTTGGACTGCCCTGGACCACCGGCCGTCGCTCCCAGCCGTTTCTTGGGGACGAGCACGGGTTCCGACGGTTGTGACTCGAAAGCGGGCGTCATGATCTGAATTTCACGTTCATTGAAAATGTCCTGAATGTTTGCGTGCAGATCCGACAACACCGCGAGTCTGTTTTCCGGATGTTCGAGATAAGAGTTTAGGGTGTAATCCACGCAGAAGCTGGACAGATTGGCCTGACGCACAAATGGGGATGGGCTCGTCCGCACTCCCGGTGTTCGGTGTGCCGCCTCAATCAACATTTCATGGACGTCACGCCATGCTGCATCGTAGCCGATGCCGACCATGGTTTGGAGCACAACTCCTTTGTCGCCGGCAAGCCTCGAGTAATTGCGCGTGGGACTCGAGACGAGGACCGAGTTCGGTATGGTGATCTCCTCGTTTCGCGGTGTGCGTATTTTGGCGGAAAGCGCCCCAACCTGCGTAACAGTGCCTTCATACTCACCGACGCATACGTATTCGTTCTCCTTAATTGCCCGCGAAAAGACAACCACCAATCCGCTCATCGCCTGGGTAATGACTCCCGACGAACCCAGTGTGATCATCAGACCGAATAAGACGCTGATACCCTTAACGGCATCACTGCCGGAGCCAGGAATGAAAGGAAACGCTATCGCGATGCCGAACACCCAAACAAGCACTACGGCGATTCGGCGCATCGCGTCAGCGGTATCGGGGTAGATGCCTTTCACCGTCACCCGGCCGTCCGCGATCGAATTAAACAGCAGGCTGACGGTATACGCGAACAGCCGGGCAACGCAGAGAATCAGCACCGCCAGAAACATTGAAGGGATTCCGTTCAGAATTCCGGAACCCACGGTGGCGATTGAACTGGTGATGAAGTCGGCCAACTTACTTGCCCAGGGAGCTGTCAGAGGGAAATGCGAAAAGGTATAGGCTAACCACACATAGATAATTCCTGCCATGACGATCACGCGCGCTAGACCGACAGAAAATTGCAATAGCCTGAGCACCGGATCGAGAAGGTTGATTGCCTTGGCGGCATTCCGTCCTTCTACCTGATGTTTGGCTTCCGTGGTTAGCCATCGTGTCAGGGCGAGACGCGTGCGGGAGAGAATCCATATTGCAGCTACAGCGAAAGCCAGCGCTACGATGGAATGCAGCACCCCTGAAGCGATTACTGGAATTTGTCGTTGATCCGACCACACGCGAACAGCGGTATTCAGCCGTGTTGCAGCGGCCTGTGCAACTGCTTCTGTCGTTGCGTCCTGCCCCACGAGCTCAGGATCGACATCACCTGGAAGTACGGTGAATATAACGGTCGTGTTCATTGCGACGGCGACGGCGCCATCTATCGGCACCATCCTGATTTCTCCAGGGCCGGAAGCCCGCAACTCATCACGCAGACGCCTTTTCGCCGCCTCGACGCGATCTCGAGGCGTGAAGGACGCTCGCGTCATGCGCAACGTAACGATCTCGCGATTTTCAAAGGAGAGCGTGGCAGGCTCGACCGCAGTCGCAGGCACCTGTGCGGCGGCGCATAGCGCGACTAGCAGAATTCCCGGCACTAGCGAACTTATGGCATAAAGCCTCATGCGTGGCCTCCGTCACTTCTGTCTGTATGGCACAACGCGCGCCGCGGATTAACTGCCTGAGTAGGCAGGTAGAAGAATTGTGCGGACAGCCTCCGAATTCGCGGCACCAGACCCACCAAAAGGATGGAGCGTGCGAATTCGGAGGCTGTCCGCACGATTCCACGGGATAATGCGTTTTTTGAACGGCAGGAGGTAGGAGATTCGGGCACAAACGCTGAATTCGGTCAATGTCAGCAGATCTGCTCTGTGGATGATGTTGTTGGTGGCTTTCGTCGGCAATGCCCACGCGCAGGATGCGAATCCCTCTCTGGAACTCTACGGGTTCGCCATGCTGGACATCGGGCACAATTTCAAATCGATCGATCCTGACTGGTCCGATACCTTGCGCGCAACAAAACTGCCTTCATTCGAAGGCGAGTTCGGAAAGAACCACAGCACCTTCGCCGGCGTGCGACAGACGCAATTCGGCGTCAATGCCTCGGCGCCGACATCATTGGGTGAACTGAAAACCACATTTGAATTCGATCTCTTCGGCACAGGCATTGACGACGGACAGACGACATTTCACGTGCGGCATGCCTATGGGGAGTTGGGACGATTCGGTGCCGGGCAGACCTGGAGCGTGTTCATGGATCCGGACGTTTTTCCAAATTCCATTGAATACTGGGGGCCGCCGGGAATGGTCTATTTCCTGAATGTTCAAGTTCGCTGGATGCCGATCCAGGGCGACACGAGTCTCACATTCGCGCTCGAGCAACCGGGCGCCAGTGGCGACGGTGGCCGCTTTGCCAATCGCATCGAGTTGCAGAACATCCAGCCACGTTTCCCGCTGCCTGACTTCACCGGGCAGTTCACCTGGGCGCGCGAATGGGGGTATCTCCGTCTTGCGGGCGCGCTTCGACGAATCTACTGGGATGACACTCTTGATGATGCCTTCGATCTCAGCGGCAGCGCCACTGGGTGGGGCGTGAATCTGAGTTCAAACGTCAATGTTGGCGCGGGTGAAAAGAATGTCGTCCGGTTGCAGTTCGTGTTTGGCGAGGGAATTGAAAACTATATGAACGATGCTCCCGCTGACATTGCTGGGGTCCTCAATGCCGGGAATGTCAGTCGGCCGATCAAAGGGAAGCCGCTGCCGGTCACGGGGATTGTCGCATTCCTCGATCATCAGTGGACGGAGAAGTGGACCAGTTCTATCGGTTATTCGCAAATCGATATCGACAACAGCAATGCGCAGACGCCAGGCTCTTTTAAAGGCGGGCAATATGCACTCGCGAACCTGCTTTACAATCCTGTGCCTAACGTGATGGTTGGCGGAGAACTTCAGTGGGGCCGCCGTCAAAACTTCGCCGACGGTTTTCACACTGACGCATGCAAGCTGCAGTTCTCTTTCAGGTATAACTTTTCACATAAGGTGAGAGCGTAACGCGGCGTTGCTGGGTCGGGACTCCACTCTCATATTTCGGACGGATGAGTCTTGCGATACGAGTCCACCGCTTCGCGTACTGTTGCGAAGAACTGATGTTCCCCCAGCTGGTGATACACACCGAAACGCTTGAGCTCATCCTTGACGGGATCCTTCATTTGCGCGAAGGCGAGTTCAATACCAGCTTCCTGAAGGGCAGCATCCAACTCCGTCAACATGTCGGCGGAAGTCACATCGATGCCGGTGACAGGCTCGGCCGCTACAACCAGCCACTTCACCGGCGCAGGCGCGGAGGCGATAGCGTCCAGCACGCGCTCACGAAATTGTTCAGCGTTGGCAAAGAAGAGCGGGGCGTCCCAGCGAAAGAGAAGCAGACCGGGGAACTGTCGTCCGTGGGGGTAGCGTTTGAGATCATGAAATCCACGGACATCGTCGGGTTCACCGAGAATCGCGTAGTGCGGTCTCCATGCGCTCCAGATAAACTCCGCAAGGGCAATCCCGATCGCAATCATCATCCCAGGCACAGGCCCGAGCGAAGCAACACCCAAAAACGCGGCGATCGATAACCAGAATTCCCACCGCTGAATGCGATACAGCCGGCCCAGCTCCTTGAACTCGAACAGACCGATTGCGGAAGAAATTACGACCGCGGCGAGTGCTGCATACGGAAGGTTGCGAAGCAACTGCGGCGCAAAGAGTAGGAGAAGAGCTATTGCGAGAGCACCCACGATTCCCGTGAGCTGGGTTTTTGCGCCGCTGGCTGCGGCGACGGGCGTGCGAGAAGAACTTGCGCTGATGGGAAATCCCTGGAAAAGGCCTCCGGCAAGATTCGCGGCACCAAGACCCATCATTTCCTGATTCGGATCGACATAGGTTTTCGTTTTCGCCGCGTACACGCGCGAAAGAACGCTGGTATCTGCAAACGAAACGACCGTGATGGCGAGAGCAGCCGCCGACAGTGCACCGATTTCGTCCAAGCTGAGTAACGGGATGGAAGGACGGGGCAAGCCCTGCGGCAATTCGCCCAGTATGCCGACTCCATAGCGGGAGAGATTGAATAGCCCCACGACGACGGTCGCACCGCCCACGGCAATCAGCACACCCGGCGTTCGCAGGAACCGCTTCAGCAAGAGAATGATTAACAGCGCGCTTCCGCCAACAGCGAAGGCAACCCAGTTCACCTTGCTCGAGAACACTCCCGAGACCAATTCTGCGATGCGCGCGAGCAGATACTCGCTTTTAACGGAAAAGCCGAAGAGTTTCGGCAGTTGGCTGACAAGAACGGTAAGAGCAATGCCGTTCATGTAGCCGTACCGGATGGGCTTTGCCAGCAGATCCGTAATGAAGCCGAGGCGCAGCGCTCCCGCGATTACTCCAAACAATCCGGTCAGAATGGCGAGCATCGCTGCCACGCTGACGGCTCGCTGAGGATCGCCTGCAGCGAGTGGCAGGACGGCTGCGGCAATCATTGGCGCCAGTGAAGAGTCTGGGCCGAGCACGAGAACTCTGCTGGGTCCAAAGATAGCGTAGGCGATCAGCGGAACGATCGTCGCGTACAGGCCGTAGATCGCGGGCAGGCCTGCGGCTTCGCTGTAGGCCATGCCGACCGGGACGAGGACTGCGGTGAGAACAAGTCCTGCATACAGGTCCGAGCGGAGCCACGGCAGTTGATAATTGCGCAGTGTGTGCAGGCCAGGAAGCCAGCGAAAGATTCCGCGCTGGCCGGCTGGCCGGTCGACGCGGAGGACTTGCTGGCTGTCGGTCGGAGTTATGGCCTTTCCCACAACAATGAGTCCCTATTGACGCGTATGCTGCGCCTCGAACCCCTTTCGGGTGCGTATTTCTATGATGTGAATTTCCAGGTGTGGCTCGCTTTCGCTCTCTCACCCCTGGCCATTCTCCGTTCGCCCCTCCCGGGGCGGAAAACCTTGTGACATTACCCCAGCGGGGTGCGAGGACGATTTGGACACTTGCGCTTTTCCGTAGGGGAAATAAACGCTCGCTCCGAAAATCCGGCCCTCCTCAATACTTTTCCGGCACGAATCGCCTGCCTTCGAGCGTGGCCTGATCGTCGTAGGCTTTCTTCGTCGAGCGTTTCGGCAGCTTCACCTTCTTCGCGGAAACCTTTTCGTAAGGAATGAGGCTCAACAGATGCGCGATGCAATTCAACCGGGCGCGCTTCTTGTCATCGGTTCGCACGATGTGCCAGGGCGCGTGATCGGTATCGGTCGCTTCCAGCATCATGTCGCGAGCTCGAGAGTACTCGTACCACTTCTCGCGAGCCGGCAGATCCATTGGACTGAGCTTCCACTGCCGAAGGGGATCCTCGATGCGGGCCTGAAACCGTCGTTCCTGCTCTTCATTGCCCACTTCGAGCCAGATCTTGATTAATTTGATGCCGCTGGCCACGACATAGTTCTCGAATGCGGGACAGTTGTCGAGGAAGCGACGATGCTGCTCCGGCGTACAAAAATCCATGACGTACTCGACACCGGCACGGTTGTACCAGCTGCGATCGAAAATCACGATTTCGCCGCCGGCGGGAAATTCTTTAATGTAACGCTGCAGGAAGACTTGCGTCTTTTCCCGGTCCGATGGTGCAGGCAGCGCAACTACGCGGAATATGCGGGGACTGACACGTTCCGTGATGGCTTTAATGAGTCCGCCCTTGCCCGCCGCATCGCGGCCTTCAAACACGATAATGACGCGTTCGCCCTTCCGCTTCACCCAGTCCTGGAGTATGCAGAGCTCCACTTGAAGCTCATCCAGAGCCTTTTCATAGTCCTTGCGCGACATCTTGTCTTTCGGTTCGTCGTTGGAATTCTTTGAATCTTTCTTTTTCCCCATGTTGCCTCGTTAGGAACTTGTTTTGCCGGCGCTACTGCTTCCGGAATCGCCAGGCGCTGATTGCGAACAGGATGACTGCAAAAGTGGCCAGGGCCACCAGATTCGGCCATAGGGCGCTCCAGGGCGCATCTTTCAGTGTGACCCCGCGGACGATCGTGACGAGATACCGCAACGGATCGAAATAAGAGAGCTTCTGGAAGAATTCCGGCATGTTCTCCAGGGGTGAAGTAGCTCCCGACAGAAGCGTAATGGGCGGGTTCACGAAGAAGGTCAGCAGTTGTGCCTGCTGTTGCGATTTCGAAAAAGTCGCAATCGTCACGCCGATTCCCGTACCTGCCAGCACGGCGCACGCTCCGGCAACCGCAAACAGCCACAAGTCTCCCCGGACTGGAACTCCGAAGACGAGCATACCGACACCGAGTGCCACGAACAGGACGACCATCATCAGGACAAAGACCGGCGAGGTCTTGGCCAGCAACATTTCTCCCGTCTGAGCTGGAGTCATTAACAGTTGTTCGATCGTGCCGGTTTCCTTCTCTTTGACCGCTAGTGCTGACGCGACAAGTGAAGCGTTGATGAACATGATGATGCTCATAATGCCGGTCACGTAGTGCCAGGAGGTCACCAGGCCGGGGTTGTAGAGATAGGC